>Ga0326728_10000366_pt1 | contig 182098 bp, 160 predicted proteins | sample MB3enrmetagenome_FD_207602 | JGI IMG/M metagenome (GOLD analysis project Ga0326728, IMG submission 207602) | Lab enriched peat soil microbial communities from McLean, Ithaca, NY, United States - MB31MN | ecosystem: Environmental > Terrestrial > Soil > Wetlands > Peat | place: USA: New York... | reverse complement strand
CGCCGACGTAAAAGGCGAGGCCAGTGGCTGATTCTCGAGATAGGAAAAGGTGTAGTTTTCGGCGGTTTGGATGTAGTTCGTCACGCTGGTCAAGTGGGGAACGGGGTCTGTGTTATAGCTGAACTCGTAAGCAACGCCCCTGTACGTCCATCGCGAGTCCTGGATATACCACGGCCGGGCGCTGCTGTTGGTTCCTCCCGTGCCGATTCCACCCATGTAGGTAATCGTAATGGAATTTCCGTTCGCATCCTGTATGGTCGTGGGGTAGAGCGTGCCCGCATCCGCTTCGCTGGAGGCGGAAATGCATCCCATGGCCCAGAAGCCGCCGTCGTTGAAGTAGAGCCGCTGGGCATTCGCATCGTAGCTGACGTAGATGCCTTGGAGCGAGGTCCAGACGTTGTTCGTGTTCTGATCCAGGCGATATTCGGCGCCCGTGGAATCGATATACAGGTAATAGGCAAATTGCGAGTTCACCGTGACGGGAGAGACTGCCCCGGTCAACAGCTTCCACCCGAAGCCGAAGCCCACATCGAGGGCCGGTGCGCCAGGTCCAGCCCAGCCTATCAGCCAGTCGCCCGCCGAATCGTGCCGCCAGTTCTGCGAGTTATAGCTGAGTCGGAAACCCACGTTCCACCCGCCGGCCGATTTGGCCGTGAGAATCGGCAGCGAGAAGTTCAGATTGCCTGAGACGTTGTCGATCTGCTCGCCCGCTGCGCCCCAGTAGCTGCCCAGCGGCGTCACACCCACGCGCCGCGGATCGTATCCGCTGAAACCGATGGCATGCGGCTCCGGACTAGCCAGACGGGTCTCCATGGCCGCGTGAGCCTCGGCGATGGGCGGCAGGGTAGGCAAGGATGGCGGAGCGGTGACGACCGCAAGAGCCGGCGCCGTTACGGTCAGCGTGGCCGCCGGCGAGAAATTGTAGTGCTGATCCACTGCACAGATGGTGTATGTGTGCGTCTCTTCCGGCGAGACGGTTTCATCGGAGAATTGCGTGGCGCTGGTCCGGCCGAAATAGAGACCGTCGCGGTAGATCCAGTATCCGGCCAGACCATCGCTGGTGCCGAGGCCCAGCGCCGCCGCGCTGGCGGTCACGGCTCCCCAATGCACGTCGATACGCCTGGGAAACGCGGATGCGCGAACGCTCTGCGCGTCCGGCGCCGGGGGAACGGTCCGATTGATGGTTCCCAATTGAACCAGCGAAATGCCGTTGCCGGAGGGCACGCCATAGGAACCGATGCCGGGTTGGCCGGACGGTAAAGCCGATGTCAGGAATTCCAACGGCAGATCCTGGTCGGGCCACAGCAGCACGACATTGCCGTGAATCGCCATCCGCAGCACCATGCCGTCGCGGCAGGCGTGCGGGAAGCTGGTCACCACGGATACGCTCCCGTTCACGCTCCGCAGCAGCGCGAAGTTAGCCGTGCACTGACCATTTTGGTTGAACTGGGGATTCTCCATCTCGAAGGCCAAGTAAGTCCCCGATCCGGAACCGGAGGTCAGGGAATCTCCGGATGCCTGAACAAATGAGGTGTAAGTGCCGCCCGAACCAGCGAGCTTCAACGTGGTCCGGACTTCCGCTTCAATAGTGCCGTCGGGAACGGGGATACGGGAGATTAGGCTGCCGCCTTCGCCGCTGGAGGGCGAGAAGCCGGCCGGCGAAGTAGATACCGATCCGGCCGTAGACCATTTCGATGAATCGATGTTAGCCAGGGTGTCAGTGAAGTAATACTGGTAACCGGCCCAGACAGGGGTTGCCAAAAAGAGTGTTACTACAAAAGTCGCGCTCTTCATGGCATTACCACCCCGAAATTATCCAGATTGAAATCCTTGCGATACTGTTTCAGGGCGGTTTCAATCGCGCTCTTACTCGCCACTCCCTTTATGAAGACCGTAATACTCGTGTCGTTGAGTATGGCTTGCAATGCGGAACGGTTATACGCCACGTACTCCACGAGAGCGAATCGGCCATCGTCGCTAGGCTCGTGGTAATAGGCGAGGATACCGCCATGGTCCTGAGACACGGGCCAAGGCGCATATTCTGGCCGTTTCGGATCGGCGGGCGTGCCTTGACCGACAAAGGGGACCACTGCAATCACCCGCACATAGGAGAATCGTGGATCGACACGGCGCTGTGCGCACACAACGGCGGCAAGCGCCAAAAAGGCGACTAAGACACGCTGAGCCATGATGTAAGTGAGTACCAGTGAGTACCAGTGAGTACCGGTATCAGGAATTAGAATACAGCAAGTACTTATTAAGTCAAGTACCAAAATCGAGTCAGCGATCTGAAATTCCCTCTGGCTCATCCAAAGATCCTTACTGCGAGTGCTCGACAGCCAACAACCAGTCGCTGTTTGCAGCGGCCGCGGGGAGCCGGTTCGCGTGGAGGCGGCTGAATCGCGCCGGCATCGGCCCGTGCCAGCGCGGTTCCTCATGCATTTGCGCAAACCGCTCGCGGACGCGGAAACGCGAAAAGCGAAGGCCGCGTCTATCATGCAAAATCATCATGTTCATGTTCACTTCGCTCTTGGAAGATATTCGTGTGGCGTTGCGGCTCTTGCGGAAAACACCTGGGATAACCGCGGTAGCGGCATTTTCCATCGCCATCAGTGTGGGTGCCGCGGCGGTCGTGTTCACGGCCATTGAGACGGTGCTGATAAGACCGTTGCCATACTCGCGGGCCGGGGAGTTGGTCCAATTCCGAACCAACTTCCGGAATGCCACGCCGTCCGTGGCGGACTGGGTCTCGTGGAACGATATGCAGGACGTGGCCCGCGCGAGCCGTACCCTCGCTTCGGTGGGAACCTATCGCTACGCGATCTTCAATCGCCGGCGATCGGAATGCGCTTCCCGAAGCGCTCTACGGGCTGGCGGTATCCGCGAATCTGTTTCCCACACTCGGGGTGACTCCGCTGGTCGGGCGGAACATTGCGCTGGAAGAGGACCAGCCGGGCCGCGCGCCGGAAATGATCCTCAGCTATGGACTGTGGGCGCGCCGGTTTCACTCCGACCCGAGCGTGGTGGGCCGCACGGTGGAAGTGAACGGACACGCTTGCACCATCGTTGGAGTGATGCCGGAGGGCTTCGATTTCCCGATGCGCCTGGCTACTTCGGTGCGTACGCCGTCGCGACACATGGATTTCTGGACGCCGCTGGCGGCGGACCCCGCCAAGATTCCTCGAGGCCTGGTGGGATTCGGAGCGGTGGCGCGACTGGCCAAGGGCGCTTCGCTCGAGCAGGCACGTCAGGACCTGTCGACGGTCGACAAGCGGCTGGCCGCGGACTATCCGGTCACCAACGCAATTCGCACGCTCGCCATGGCGCCGCTCGAAGAACGCACGCTGGGATTCGCGCGAACCGGGCTGATCCTGCTGATGGGATCGGCTCTGTTGTTCGTCCTGATCGGCTGCGCGAACGTGGCCAATCTGCAACTGGCGCGCGCCCTGGCGCGGCACCGCGAGATCGCGGTCCGGTTGGCGCTGGGAGCGGGCCGCGCCAGAATCGTCCGTCAACTGGTAACCGAGAGCTGCGTGCTGGGCAATTATCGGCGGGCTGGGCGGCTTCGGCCTGACGACGGCGGCATGGAGAATGCTGCCGGCAATCGCTCCCATGAGCATTCCCCGATTGGCGGCCAGCCACGCCGATTGGGGAGTGTTCGGATTCACCCTGGCAATCTCCCTGATCGGCGGGATTCTGTTCGGGCTGGCGCCGGCGTGGGGGAGCGTGCAACATGAACCCATGGAGATGTTGCGCGAATCGGCGTCGCGCGGTTCGGTGGGTGGGATCCGCAACCGCTTGCGATCCGCGTTGGTGGTGGGCGAGGTGGCGGTCGCGGTATTGCTGGTGGCGGTCGGCAGTCTTCTGACCGTCAGCTTTGTGCGGTTGTTGCGGACCGATCCGGGCTTTGAGCCGGATCGCGTGCTGGCGTCCATTATTATTGCCTCGGGCGACCGGTATAGCGTGCCCGCGCGCCACGGAGAGCTTTTCCAACACATCCTCGATGCGGTGCGCACACTGCCCGGGGTTCAGCAGGCGGGGACGGTGGATGCGCTGCCGTTCAGCGGAGAGAATCACGGCGGATTCACCAGCAGCGAGGAATCGGGACTCTTGCAGCGCGGCCAGCAATTGGTCACCGAGCTCGACCTGGTAAGCGCGGAGTACTTGCAGGCGATGGGAGTGCGCCTGGTCGAGGGCCGCTGGTTTCGAGACGACGATGCGAAAGACTCGCGCAACGTAGCCATTGTGAACGGAGCGGCGGCACAGCATTTGTTTCCGGGCGCCAGTTCGCTGGGAAAACGGATCTGTATCAACTGCCTTGCGGGACAGCCGCAAGTATGGGCGCGCGTGGTTGGGGTGGCAACGAGTGTGCACCACGCGCGATTGGAAGACAAAGATGAGCCGGAGGTGTACCTCGCCAGCGGAGCTCTGAACGCCGCTCAATTTCTGGTTGTGCGGACGGCCGGGCAGGGGGGCGACCTGGCGAGGGCCATTCGTGAGAAGGTCGCCGCGGTCGATCCGTGCCAGCCGGTCTTTCTGAGCGCCACGATGCAATCCCTGATCGCCGATTCGGTGGCGGACCGCCGCTTTATCATGACGCTGCTCGGCATAACGGGCTGCCTGGCGTTGTTGCTGTCCGCGGCCGGAGTGTATGGCGTAGTGTCGTACGCCACCTCGCGGCGGACGAAAGAGATTGGAGTCCGTATGGCATTGGGCGCCTCGCCGGGGTCCGTGCTGACTCTCGTGTTCGCGCAGGGGATGCGTTTGGCCGCGGTGGGAGCGACGATTGGCCTGGCGGCGGCGGTGTTGTCGATTCGCGTCCTTCACTCCGCTTTAGCGGGCATGACCGGGGAGAATCCGTTATGGATGGCCATGGCGGCGGGGCTGGTGATGGCGATTGCGTCGTTGGCATGCTCGATACCGGCGCGGCGCGCCACGCGGATCGAACCCGTGGCGGCCTTGCGAGAGGACTGAGCGGATGGCATGATCGGGAGACATGATGAGAGACTTTCCGGACTTCATGAAGCACCCGGCTAACAGGATTGTGGCGAGCGCGCAGGCAACCCCTGGCGTGGAAGGCTACGTGTTCGACGGCGCGGACGGCAGCCAGATGGCATTCTGGACTTGCTGTGAATCCGCGAGCTCGGCTACCCATACTCACGATTTCGATGAATACATGGCCGTGGTCCAGGGTTGTTACACGGTGTTTATGGAAGGCAAGAAGATCGCGGTGAGAGCGGGTGAGGAGATAGTCATCCCGCGCGGCGTGCTCCACGGCGGCGAAGTAGTGGCGGGCACGCGCACGATTCATGCATTCGGTGGGCGGCGGGCGGAAAGGGTCGAGGCAGGGGGTGGTGCGGCGTAAGGCAGTCAGGCGGACGCCGGGGCCGCATAGGCATTTTCACCCCAGCGGACGGTTGGCCGCGGCCACGCACGCGATCGAGTCTCGGGCGTTTGGGAAGGCGGCCCCAGTGCTCCGTCCGTATCACGCTATTTGGCCAAAGCAGTGGACTTTTCTGTCCCAGTCGTAGTACTCTGTGACGGCTTGAAGGTCCCACTGGAGGCAAGATGAAGCAGTTCCCGATAGCATTACTCGCATTGGCGGCGGCCCTTGCGACTGCCGCGGCCGCCAAGGCCGATTCGTTCAACTTCACCTTTACCGATACCGGCGTCTCCGGCTCGGGCACTCTCACCGGCACCTACGAGGGAGCTGGCAACCCATGGTTGATCACCGGCGGCACCGGCACGTTCACCGACCCTGACGACAGCGGCTCCGTCTCCCTGGTCGCGGACCTCAACGGCACCACCAGTTCAGCCCAGGTGGACGGGGTGACCTACGACGATCTGCTCGACCCGTTGCAGATTAGCGGTGCGTATCTGGACGAAGACGGCCTGCTCTTCCAATTCGGCAATGGCGACTATATCAACATCTTCTTTGATTATTCCGCTGGCGGAAGCGGCCCCGTTTACTACGGATGGGACGATAGCCCCGAAGGAAACGGCGATGATGGATTCGAAAGCGCTACGGGACTTTTCGATGCGTCGGAAGCCCCAGAGCCGGGGACGCTCCTGTTGATGGCCACCGAAATCCTCGCTCTGGCTCTTCTCCTGTTCTGGAAGGCGAAGGCCCAGCGGTTGGGCCTGGTCTTGAATCGGTAGCGGATGATTTTCGATGATACGTGGCCGTGATCCAGGGTTGTTACACGGTGTTTATGGAAGGCAAGAAGATCGCGGTCTAACGAGACCTGTTGGCACACTAGCGGGCGAGGGTGTACTGGAGTGTCCTTTCCGTCGAGCTATTGCCCTGCGCGATCGTCGCCCGTACTTCGTAGCTGCCGGGTTTGTCCGTCAGTTTCAAGAGCATTGGGATGCCGCCCGAAGCATTCGGCGACGCCACATCGGGCCTGAGCGTGGCGATCGTTCGTCCGTCCTTCAGTAGGCGCACGCGCAGTACCGGCTTCGCTCCGTTTCCAGCCTCGGGGTAGATCATGAAGAACACCAACGGCTTCGTCCCGGGCAGAAGGTTGCTGGTGACGAACGGCAGCACCCGCTTGCCGGTGTATTCGAACGGGTCGGCGGGGTCGGCCGGAGTTGTTAAATTCTCCAGCTTGCGGACCACAGCCAAGTCGCTCAGTCCGATACTCCGCTGCTCTCGGTTGTCGATCTCGAACGTCGCCGTGCTCGCCCGGTTGCCTTCGTGATCCACTACCGCGGTCTCCACCGTGTATTGTGCGGGCGGCAGATTCACGACCTTTTGATAGGTCATATATTCCCAGCGCACTCTCTCGAACTGGTCGTCCGACACATCCGAGGGCACGTCTTTACTCACTCGATCGACGATTACACCGTCGGCGTTCTTTACCAAGGCCAACAGAGACGCGTGGAAGCGGTGACTGTGCGCTCTCTCCTCGGCTGTCGCCGTGAGGTTGGAAATCGGCATCTCGAAAGCAATCGCGAACTGCGCCTTCCCGTCCGAATCGCGGAATCGGTACGCGCGCGAGAGGAAATCGAAGGCGTGCGGGCGGGGTTGGGTATCGAGCGCGCGCAGGCCGGCCATTTCTTCCAGCGTCAGCGGACGGCCGGTATCGGGCACCGCGAAGTAGCCGCTGCGTGTTTCGACGCGCAGTCCCAGCCGGGTCAGTTTCACCTCGATCTTGCGAAAACGCCCGTCTTCGCGCTCCGATTTCGGCGGATAGGCGATTTCGTAGTGCGTGTCCACTTCCTCCATCACGTGTGCCAGAAGGTGATCCACGTTGTTGGTGTTAGCGATCAGGAATCCGCCGGTGCGTTCGGCCAGTTCGCGCAAGGCTTCCTGAGTGTTGGCGCTCGATACGCCGAACCGCACGTAGTCGTCCTGATGCGCCTGTTCCATGGTTCGGGCAGTGAGTGTCGGGGGACCCAGATTTCCCTTTTGGCCGAGGGGCGGCATAAGACGCTCCTGACTGGTCGGGCCCTGCTGGGCACTCAAGGAGGCCGCGTAGTTCAGCGCCGCGGAGGCGGTGGCCATCGGATCGATATCGGTATCCATCCCGTGGGCGTCCAAAGCGTAAAAAGTGACGCCACCATCGACGGCTGCGCGGACCATGGAATTCCAGTATTCCAACTGATCGGGCGGCCGCGTGAGCCCATTGCTGAGAAGGAGCACGGTTTTGTGAAACGGCGACACGGTGAGTTGCCGGATCAGGCCTTTCAAAGCATCGATCTCCCGCAGGCCCGCAACCGCCGCTGCTCGCATGTCGGTGCGCGACCCGAGAACGTCGTTGCCGTCTCCTGTACCGCCGATGGCGGCGCCGCCACCCGGAGCGCCCCAACCATCGGCCGCGCCGCCCGCGCCTACCGACTGGCTCAAGCCGCTCAGCACGCCCGCCGATCCCACGGCGATCGGCGGAAGTTGGTTCCTGGAGGCCAACTCCGCAGCCTTCAGCAGACGCTCCCGGTCATTCGTGAACGGGTAAACGGGACTCAGTCCACTCGCGTCGAGGGTGAAAATGCCGATGAACGTGTTCGGGCGGAGTTGGTTATCGATGAATTTGCGGGCCGCCTCCAACGCGAAGGTGCGTGTCGGATTGCTGAAATCGAACGTCGGCGTTACCGCGGTGAGATCGTTCAATATCAGGCATACGACATTCACGGTGCGCAGCGGATTGAGTGCTGGACGGGCCGCCGGCGCGATTGGCGATGCCGCATCTGTCTCGGTCCCCGCCTTGGCCTCTGCCGCCTGCTTCTCGTCTTCAATACGCACTTCGCTTCCGGCCACCAGGCGAAACGCACGGACATCCTGGCGGACGCCATTCTCGTAGACGGCCACTTCTTCGGGTTTGAGATTGGTTACGAGCTTGCCATGCGCGTCGCGCACGACCACGTCCAACAGTACTTCGCGGGCCGAGCTTCGGATCACAACTTCCGGCGCTTGGGGCGTTTGGGCTAAGCCGTTGGCGATCAACAAGGCCAACGGTAGAAACGCACGGCTGATCATATCCTTATAGTCCTTATAGGGCCGGCGGCCGGGGTTCCCGGTGCCAGGAATCAGCGCATTCAGCCATTTCTATATAGAGACAAAAGCACCGAATCTATTATTCGCCACACCGCGGCTAATGAGAATAGCCATTTGGAACCAATGACAGATCCAAGTCGGAGTCCTGGGGCAGGCAGCCTCCGAAGCCCTCTACAATAGTGAGGAATGCCTGAATTCGATGTGGTAGGTGTGGGCCTCAATGCCACCGATACGTTGCTGATGGTCCCCCATTTCCCCGCTTACGCCGGTAAGGTGCGGTACGAAGAAGAAGTGCTCAGCCCGGGTGGGCAGGTGGCCAGCGCCATGGTGGCGTGCGCGCGCCTGGGCATGCGGGCGAAATACATCGGCTCCATCGGCGATGACGAGCGCGGGCGCATCCAGATGGAAAGCCTGCGCGGCACGGGTGTCAACCTCGATCATGTGCAGTTGCGGCGGAACTGTCCCAATCAGTCCGCCTATATCATCGTCGATCGCTCCACCGGTGAGCGCACCGTATTATGGCGCCGCGACGATTGCCTGCGCATCGATCCCAGCCAGATTGCGCCCGAGCAGATCACCTGCGCAAGCATTTTGCACATCGACGGCCACGACACCCCGGCCGTGGCGCACGCCGCGGCCATCGCCCGGCGTCACGGGATTCCAGTCTCGGTAGATATCGATACAATCTATCCGGGCTTCGACCGCGTCCTGCCGAACGTGGACTACCTGGTGGCGAGCTCGGAATTTCCGGGCAACTGGACGGGTGAGCGCGATTGCTTTCAGGCTCTCGAAACCTTGCAGAACGAGTACGGGATGAAAGTGGCCGCCATGACGCTGGGCGCTCACGGCGCCTTGGCGCGCGTTGACGGCAAGTTCGTGTACGCGCCCGCCTTCGTGGTAAATTGCGTCGATACCACGGGCGCGGGCGACGTCTTTCACGGGGCGTTCTGCTATGCTGTTCTCCAAGGAATGCCCATGCCCGAGGTTCTGGAATTCTCGAATGCCATGGCGGCGCTGAATTGCACGGCAGCGGGCGCGCGCGGAGGAATCCGCGGCTTGGATGAGATTCGTGCTTTGATAGCGCGCGGCGAAAGACGGTCGCACCCGGATTTTGCCGGCCGGTCCGAAGCCGTCAGCCGCTCCCACTGATTCCATGTTCCCGCTACGCGATACACAGCCGAGCTACTCGAAGCCCGTAGTGACGGTTGCTCTGATTGTAGTCAACATCCTGGTGTTTCTGTTCGAGTTCTCGCTGGACGATTACACGCGCAACGCATTCATCGCCGCCTACGGGCTGGTCCCCGACCAATTCGCGCTGCTCAACGTATTCACCTCCATGTTCTTGCACGGCGGCTGGCTGCACGTGCTGGGCAACATGTGGTTCCTATGGATTTTCGGCGACAATATCGAGGACATACTGGGCCACGGCAAGTTCCTGTTGTTCTATCTGCTGTGCGGGACGGCCGCGGCCATGGCGCAGGTGCTCATGGACCCGTCTTCGCGCGTCCCTATGATCGGGGCGAGCGGCGCCATCGCGGGCGTGATGGGCGCGTACATGGTGACGTTCCCCAAGGCCCGTATCCTGACCTTCGTGTTCGTGTTTTTCTTCATTACGACCTTCGAGGTGCCGGCCTGGCTGATGCTGATTTACTGGTTCGCGCTGAACCTCTTTAGCGGATTCGACAGCATCGCGGCTTCGCAATACTCGCAAGGCGGCGGCACGGCGTACCTGGCGCATGTGGGCGGCTTCATAGCGGGCATCGCGCTCATCAAATTGATGGGCGCGCGCCAGCCGTATTACCGGCGCCGCGATCTCAACTGGTAGGGCGCTTATGAACCTGGACGTTTTGGCGGTCGCGGCGCATCCCGACGATGTCGAGCAGACGTGCGGCGGCACTTTGATCCGCATGGCGGAGATGGGCTACCGGGCGGGCGTACTCGATTTGACGGCCGGCGATATGGGCACGCGCGGCACGCCGGAAGGGCGCGTGGAGGAATCGCAAACGGCCGGCAAACACATGCTGCTCGAATGGCGCGGCAATCAGCGTATGCCGGACGCGCGTCTAGAAAACACCCTAGCCGCGCGCATGACGCTGGCCTTGAGAATCCGCGAATTGAAGCCGCGAGTGGTGATTCTGCCCTATTGGGAGGGTCGCCATCCGGACCACTACCGCGCTTCCGAGATCGGCTACGAAGCGTGCTTTCTGGCGGGATTGAAGAAGCTGGACGAATATTCGGAGCCGCACCGCCCGCAGAAGATCCTGTACGCCAGTTTGTACGCTGACGTGAAACCCTCGTTCGTGGTGGATATCAGCGCCCAGTTCGAGCGGCGGATGCGGGCGCTGTTGAGTTACACGTCGCAATACGGCGCCGTGACTGAGGGCGGTGGTTTGTTCCCGGACGAAACCGAGATACGGGAGCGCCTGGGCGCGATCGCGCGATTTTACGGCAACCTGATCGGCGTGCGCTATGGCGAGCCGTTCGTGGTGAAGGAAGCGATGCGGGTGGATGACGTGGTGGCGATGCCGGTGCGGTCGATATGAACCGGCGCGGCGTGGGCTGCCTCGCACGCTATCATTAAAATAAATGCCCGAAATCCTCGACGGAAATCGCGTTCGCGATGAAATCAAGAACGAGCTGAGGCCTCGGATTGCCGCGCTTCGATCTCACGGCCGGCCGCCCGGCTTGGCGGTGGTGCTGGTGGGGAACAACCCGGCCTCGGAGATCTACGTTCGCAACAAAATCAGGACCTGCGAAGATCTGGGGATCTGTTCCGAGACGCTGCGGCCGCCCCAATCGGCCACCACGGAGGATGTTCTCGCGGCCGTCGACCGGCTCAACGCCCGCGACGAGATCGATGGCATCCTGGTGCAGCTTCCGCTCCCGCCGCAGGTGGATACCAAGCGCGTACTGCTGGCCGTCGACCCCTCCAAAGACGTGGATGGTCTGCACCCCTGCAATGTGGGTAAGCTGGTGGCCGGCCTGGCCGGTCCGCGAGCCTGCACGCCGGCGGGAATCGTCGAGATCCTCAAGCGCTACGGCCTGCCCATCGCCGGGAAACGGGCGGTGGTGGTGGGACGCAGCGATATCGTGGGAAAGCCGGCCGCGTTTCTGCTACTCCACGAGCATGCCACCGTCACTATCTGCCATTCCAAGACTCCCGATCTGGCGGCGGTGTGCCGCGAAGGCGAGATTTTGGTGGCCGCGCTGGGCAAGCCGGCTATGATTACCGGCGAGTTCATCCGCGAGGGAGCCGTGGTGATCGATGTCGGCACCACCCGCATCGAAGACCGCGAGCAGGCGGCCCGCATTTTCCGGGGTTCCGCCGAAAAAATGGCGGCCTTCGATAAACGCGGCTTCGTGCTAATGGGAGACGTCCATCCCGTCGATGTATTAACCAAAGCTTCGGCTTACACGCCGGTTCCAGGCGGCGTCGGGCCGCTGACCATCGCCATGCTGATGGTCAACACGGTCGCTTCGGCCGAGCGCCGGTGCGGCCCGTGCTGAAGGTGGGGCTTACGGGCGGGTTGGCTAGCGGCAAAACCTTCGTGGGTGAAGCGCTGGCGGGTTACGGCTGCCTGCTGATTCAGGCCGATGAGTTGGGGCACCAGTTAATGGAGCCGGGCGGCGAGGTGTACGATCGCGTGGTGGCGGAATTCGGAAAGGAGATCCTGAGCGGCGATGGCCGCATCGACCGGCGCCGTCTGGCGGGGATGGTCTTCGCGCAACCCGCGCGCCTGGAACTTCTCAACAGCCTGGTGCATCCTCCGGTAGTGAGCCGCGAGGAGGAATTGGCCGCGGAGTTTGCCGCTCGCCAGCCGCGCGGCATCGTGGTGGTGGAGGCGGCCATACTGATCGAAACCGGCAGTTATAAGCGCTTCCACCGGCTGATCCTGGTGACCTGCGCCGAACAACAGCAAGTGGAGCGGGCCATGCGCCGCGATGGGGCGGACGAGGCCGATGTCCGCGCCCGTTTGAGCCGCCAGATACCCCTCGAGCAGAAACGAAAGTTCGCCGATTTCGTCATAGACACATCTGGGAGTAAAGCGGATACGCTGCGGCAGACGCGGGCCGTTTACGAAGCGTTGCGGAGAATCGAATCATGAGACTGTTGCGACCGTTCCTGTGGGCCGCCGTGCTGGTGGCCTTGTTCCTGTACTTCACCTCCACGGGCCACTGGCGTCTGGCCGACCTTCTGCCCCGTGCCGGTTCGAGCGGGCGCCTGTGGGACGAGCCGGCATCCGCCGCCGGCAGTTTCTCGGCCGACGAGCAGAACAATATCGATATCTATAAATCCGCGCGGGAAGCTACCGTCAACATCACTTCCCGGGTGTATCGCCAGGATTGGTTTTTCCAGATTTACCCGCAGGAAACCACCGGCACCGGTTCCGGTTTCATCATCAATCCGGATGGCACCATTCTGACCAATAACCACGTAATCAGCGGCAGTTCGCAATTGACCGTGAAGCTGGCCGATTTGAAGGAATATAAGGCGAAGGTGCTGGGAGCCGATCTGCACAACGACCTGGCGCTGATCAGGATCGAAGCCGGCAGAAAACTGCCCACCCTGCGGCTGGGCGATTCGGACAACCTGGTGGTGGGCCAAAAAGTTCTGGCCATCGGCAACCCGTTCGGTTTCGAAGGTACGCTGACTACCGGCATCGTGAGCTCGCTCAACCGCAGCATTCAAACCGAGGAGGAGCGCGTATTACGGGGCATGATCCAAACCGATGCGGCCATCAATCCCGGCAATAGCGGCGGACCGCTGCTCGATTCGCACGGCAACGTCATCGGCATCAATACCGCGATCTACGGGCCGCAGGGAAATATCGGAATCGGATTTGCCATGCCCATCGCCCGGGCCAAGGAAATGCTGGACGAGTTCCAGCAGCGCGGGCACATTTCGCGCCCCACGCTGGGGATTACCGAAGTCTGGATTGCGGGCGACCTGGCCGAAATGTTGAACCTGCCATCGAGCGGTGGATTGCTGATCCAGCGGGTCGAGCGCGGCTCGCCCGCCGAGGAAGCCGGTCTGCGCGGACCGCGGCAGGTTGTCATTGTGGGCAACTACCAGTTGGGGGTGGGCGGCGATTTGATTGTCGAGGTGGAGGGCCGGCCGGTGGAAGGCAAAGACACGCTGCAGCGCGTAATGGACCGCAAGCACGGCGGCGACATTCTAAACCTGACCATCAACCGCAACGGCCGCACGCAAAAGGTGCAGGTGCATCTGGGAGAAGCGCCGCAGCAGTTCTAGAACTACAGCGAGATCGGCTTGCCGTTGCGCGTGACGTCCACCATTTCCACGCCCTTTACGTTTTCGATCACATCCGCCTGCGCCACATTATTGAACGCGCAATGTGCGATGCGCACGCCGGAGATCGGCGCGTTCTCGTAACCGCGCAGATAGAGGGCGTACCGGCTGCGTTGCGACGTGATGTTCTCCACCGCCACGCGGCGGACACTCGGGTTGAAGGGGCCGCCCTTGCCTTCCTCGTAGAAGAAATCGATGTCGATCACGCCCTCCGCCACTTCCCCCACCAGGTTGTTGCCGAAATAGATGTTCTCGATCTCTCCGCCCCGATAGGAGTTGGTCTTGATGCGCAGCGCGCGGCCAAGGTGCGGGCTGTCCATGCGGTTATTCTGCACGTAGACGTTACGGATGCCTCCGGCCACTTCACTGCCGATAGAGACGCCGCCGTGGCCGTCCTTCATGCGGCAGTTGCGCACAATCACGTTTTCGCACGGAACGTTGACGCGGCGTCCATCGCGGTTGCGCCCGCTTTTGATGGCGATGCAGTCGTCTCCGGTGTCGAATTCGCAGTTTTCAATCAGAAAGTCCGTGCAGCATTCCGGATCGCAGCCGTCGTTGTTGGGGCCGTGGCTGGAGATCTTCACATCGCGCACGGTCACGTTGCGGCAGAGCACCGGGTTCACTTCCCACATGGGGGAATTGCGCACGGCGATGCCTTCGATCAGGATGTTGTTCGAGCGGTAGGGCTGGATGAAGTTGGGCCGCAAGCGGTATCCATCCCCGAAGACCCGTTCGCTCACGGGAACATCCTTATCGGCGAGCGCCAGCAGTTTCTTCAAATCGTCTCGCACCGAATCGGTCCCACTGCCGCGCCCCCAGCGCCTCCATGGCCACCAGCGATCGGGCCCGGCGTTGCCGTCCAGCGTGCCCTTGCCGGCGATAGCGATATTCGTGGCGCCGAAGGCGTAAATGAACGGTGAATAATTCATCAACTCGGTGCTTTCGAAGCGCGTCAACACCACCGGCAGGTAGTCTTTGGGGTCGCTGCTGAACAGCAGTGTGGCGCCCTCTTCCAGGTGCAGGGCGACGTTGCTCCGCAGATGGATCGCGCCCGTGAGAAACGTGCCGGCCGGAACCAACACGCGCCCGCCGCCGGCCGCCGCGCAGGCCGCGATGGCTTTCGCAATGGCTTCGGTCGCCTTTTCAGTGCCGCCTTGCTTGGCGCCAAAACGGGTGATGGGGAAGTCCCGGTTGGGAAAGAGCGGCGGCTGAATTCGCTTCAGAATCGCCTCTATCTCTTGCGCCGGGTTTGAAGCGGCATCGGCGTGCAGCCCCAGCCGGCCACCCGCCAGCGTGGCGGCCGCTCCCAGAAATATACGGCGTGTGATCATCTCGTCTCTCGGCTCTCCGGCTTCAGTATCTTTTGAGACTATTACAACTCTTAGCAGATCTCGCGCCCCCGCGGCGCCACAATTTTCAGTCTAGTTATACTAAATGCAGGATTTAGCGTTCCTTCCTTGACTGCTGGGCTGCTGAAACCTAAGGTTAAGACTACGGAGCACGCGGTGTTGGCAATCGGCGTGTTCAGGAGCGAATCGTGGCCGGCTCGAATGATGGCATTGTCCTGGAAAAGTATTCGTTCGGCATGGGCGACCGTTTTGGCCGCCAGGCGAAAGCCCAGCTAGCGGCTTGCATGAAAGCCGCTGAACGCGGCGCGACGGTGGTACCGGTTTGGAACAAGTCCAACCGCGAGCACACGATCGTGGGGTCCGATCCACGCGATACGCGGGCCGCGGCCGATGCGGCCGTGGGCGAGCTTGGCTGGACCCGGCCGTACTATCTGGATGCCGACCACATCAACCTGAAAACCGTCGATCGCTTCCTCGCTCCCTGCGATTTTTTCACGCTGGACGTCGCCGAAGCCATCGGACGCCGCCCCAAGTCCGGCTCGGTGGAGGCTTTTCTGGGGCGCCATCACGAGTTGGTGGGCCGTGTCGAAATCGCCGGTCTCCCGCAGCCGCTGACCATCACCAAGGATAAGGCTTTCTCAGCGGCCGCCAAGTATCTGGCCGCCGTGCACGAGGCCGGGGAAATCTACCGCCACATCGCCAAGCGCAAAGGCACCGGCGAATTTGTCACGGAAGTCTCGATGGACGAAACCGATTCGCCGCAGACGCCCTCCGAGCTGCTGCTGATCCTGGCGGCCATCGCCGATGAAGGCATCCCCATTCAGACCATCGCGCCGAAATTCACCGGCCGCTTCAACAAAGGCGTCGATTACGTGGGCGACGTGGAGCGATTCGAAATCGAGTTTTCCGCCGACCTGGCGGTGATTGCCTATGCCGTTGCCCGTTATGGCCTTGCCAAGAATTTGAAGCTCAGCGTTCATTCCGGCAGCGACAAATTCTCCCTTTACAAACCCATCCGCCGCGCGCTGGGCCAGTTCGACGCGGGCGTCCACTTGAAAACCGCCGGCACCACCTGGCTCGAAGAGTTGATCGGCCTGGCGGAAGCGGGCGGCGAGGGACTCGCCCTGGCGAAGGAAGTCTACGCGCAGGCTTTCGAGCACCAAAAGGAATTATGCCAACCGTACGCGGCCGTGATCGATATCGATGCCGCCAAGCTCCCGGCGCCCGCGGAAGTCGCCCGCTGGACTTCCCAGCAGTACGCGGACGCTTTGCGGCACGACCGCAGCAATCCTTCGTTCAATCCCAATCTGCGGCAACTGCTGCACGTGGGCTACAAGGTCGCGGCGAAGATGCACGAGCGTTACACCCAGATGGTGGCGGCCTGCGAGGGGCCGATCTCCCGCAACGTTACCGGGAACCTGTTCGACCGGCACATCGAGCCGCTATTCCTGCGCGCGCTGGAAGCCGGCCCGGTACACCCGGAAGCCTCTAGCGCCCCAGTTTCAGCCGCACCGGCTCCCGTTTCTTAGCCGCCAGGCGGCGCTGGCGGATAAACCACTCCTGGGCGTTCAGCCGGTCTTTCGGATTGGCGGGCTTTTTGCGCGTGTACGTTCCATTGGCGTTCATTTGCCGCGCCTTCACGTTGTCGGCAAGATAAACGGCCAGGATGTCGTCGCGGACATGGCGGATCATGGCCGGCTCGCGGATGGGAACCAGCACTTCCACGCGGTGATCGATGTTGCGCGGCATCAGGTCGGCGCTGCCGATGTACACCTCGTCTTCGCCGCCGTTATGAAAGTGGTAGATGCGGCTATGTTCCAGAAAGCGGCCCACGATGCTGGTGACTTCGATATTGTCGCTCACGCCCGGCACGCCAGGGCGCAGGCCGCAGATGCCGCGCACCAAAAGCTGGATTTTCACGCCCGCGCGCGATGCCTTATACAGCGTGCGGATCAACGACGGGTCGCACAGCGAGTTGATCTTGAACGTCAGCCTGGCCTTGCGGTTCGCCTTGGCATGTTTGATCTCGCGCTCGATCAGCTCTTCGAGGCGCCGCCGCAGGTTCACCGGCGCCACCAGTAGTTTCTGGTAATCGGCCTTGTCGGAGTAGCCCGTCAGATAGTTGAATAAATCGCTGACGTCGTCGGCCACGGTCTCATCCGAAGTAAACAGGCCGATATCGGTATAGAGATGCGCCGTGACGGCGTTATAGTTGCCGGTAGCCAGATGCACATAGCGGGCGATGCGGTCCTGTTCGCGGCGCACCACCAAGGCCACCTTGCAGTGAATCTTCAAACCGATCAGCCCATATACCACATGTACGCCCGAGCGTTCGAGTGCCCGCGCCCATTCGATGTTGCTTTCTTCGTCGAAGCGCGCTTTGAGCTCCACCAGGGCGGCCACCTGCTTGTCTTCCTCCACGGCTTCGAGCAGGGCCTCCACCACGGGAGCATTGCGGCCCACGCGGTAGAGACAGGTCTTGATGGCCAGGGCCGCCGGATCGCGGGCCGCCTTGCGGAAGAAATCGACCACCGGCTGAAAGGAATCGAATGGATGGTTGATCAGAATATCGCGCTTGCGAATGAGCGCGAAGATGTCCTCCTCGTCGGCGTTTTCCGAAAAACCCTGCGGGAAAGCGGGAACGAATGGCGCGTCTTTCAGATCCGGACGGTCCAGGGCGTAGAGGCTGTAGATGCGCTTGAGCGAGAGCGGGCGAAACGTGCGATAGACTTCGCCGGGGCCCACCTCCAGGTTGTTCATCAGGATGTTGAGCACGGGAGCTGGCATATCCTGCGTGACCAGCAGCCGGATGACGCTCTGAAAGCGGCGCTGCCGCAAGCCCTCCTCGACGGTTTCGAGCAGGTCCTCCGCTTCCAGTTCCTTGATGGCTATATCGGCATCTCGCGTGACGTGGAACGGATGAGCATCGAGGACCTCCATGCCGGGAAACAATACCGAGAGGTGGGCCGCGATCACCTGTTCCAGCCAAACCAGGTCCACCCGCTTGGGCCGGCTGCGCTTGCTCTTGGATTTAGGAGGCTCGCTGACAACCAGCAGCGGAGGCAGCGATTCGGGCACTTTGACGCGCGCGAAATGCTCATGGCCGGCGTGGTCGCGGATCAGCACCGCCAGGTTCAAGCTGAGATTCGAAATGTGGGGGAACGGGCGCCCCGGGTCGAAGGCCAGGGGCGTCAACACGGGAAAAATCGTCTCGTCGAAATACGTGGCGGCGTTTTTCCGCTGCGATTCGGTCAATTCGCCGTATTCGTGAACGAAGATGCCCTCGTGGTTGAGGGCGGGCAAAAGGCGGTCCAGGCAGCGGCGCGCATCATTGAACAGTTTCTTAGACTCGCGGCGGATGGCCACCAGTTGCGCGCGCGGGCTCATGCCATCGGGACCGGCATCGAGCGAGCCGGCTTCGAGTTGCGCCGCCAGCCCCGCCACCCTGACCATGAAGAATTCATCCAGGTTGGAGCCCACGATGGAGAGGAACTTGACGCGCTCGAGAAGCGGGTTGGTTTCGTCCTCGGCCTCTTCGAGGACGCGGTGCTGAAACGCCAGCAGGCTGAGCTCGCGGTTGACATAGAGAGCAGCGTCTTTCAGATCGTGTTCGGCCTGCGCGGGCTCGCTCGATCCATTGCGCGCGCGGCCTTCCTCGGGAGCGTTTTTTCTCTTAGGCATCATCCGGAATATCCCCGGGGGGTCCGTTAGACTAATTTCGCACGAAATGGGAGACAAGTGGGGATTGTAACTTTCGGGGATTCAAGGCTTCATTCGGCGAAGACTTCGGAAGCGGTCAGTTCCACATCGCCGCCGGCCGCATGAAGAGAATCGCCCTCGGCCTTCTACTGCCGTGACTCACGAAGCTTCTCGCGGAGGATCTTGGCCACCGAGGCGTTGCAGCAAATCCTTGACGCGCCGGCGGCTGACTTCGAGACGCACGCCCGTGTGCAGCACGACCTCGGCGACGCCTCCCGCCAGCGGCATGACTTCCGTCACGCAGTCCAGGTTCACTATGGCGGCACGGCTCACGCGGAAGAAGACAGCGGGGTCCAGGCGCTCTTCCAGTTCGTTGAGTGTCGGATCGAGAAGGTAGGAGCGATCGCGCGTGCAGAGCTTGGTCAAGCCGGTGTCGGAGAGGAAGTGGACAACCTCGGACTGCGGAATCACCCGGTACCCTTCGCCGGAGCGGGCCAGCAGACGCGTGGTCCTGCTACGCAGGGTCGAGAGGATGCGATCGACCTCGCCGCCGGCGGCGACGCCGCCGCCTTGGCAGACTCGCTCGATGGCGCGCGCCAGCCGCACCCGATTGACTGGCTTCAGCAGGTAGTCCACGGCGTGCAGTTCGAATGCATCGACCGCGTATTGATCGAACGCCGTGCAAAAGATGATTCTGGGGCGGGGAGTTGGCAAGCTGGCGGCCACCTCCAAGCCGGTGCAGCCGGGCATCTGGATATCCAACAGGACCAGGTCCGGACGCAGTTCCACGATCCGCTCGATGGCCTGTTCGCCGTCGGCCGCCTCCCCCACGATCTCGATGCCGGGAATCGGCCCGAGCAACTGCCGCAGCCTCTCTCGCGCCGCCTGCTCGTCGTCCACCAGCATGACCCGAATCATTGCGCCCTCGCCGCGGCCGCCCGCGGCATCGCGAGCGGTAAGCGAACGCTGACGACGGTCATTCCCAGCGCCGTGTCGCGATCGACCGTCAGGCTTGCGGTTTCTCCGAAGTGGCCCTGCAAACGCTCGCGAATGTTGCGCAGTCCGTAGCCGCCGTCGCCAACCGGCAGCGCGCGCGCCGCGGCCGCCGGAAAGCCCGGGCCGTTGTCCCCGACTGCAATTCGCAATGCGGAGGCGGAGACTGCGGCGTTGACTTCGACTACCCCCTGCGTTCGAATCCGCCCGACGCCGTGTTTGACGGCGTTCTCCACCAGCGTCTGCACGATCATGGCGGGAATGCGCACCTGCCGTGCTTCGCCGGAGGCCACGATGTGCGTGACCAGGCGGTCGCCGAAGCGCGCCTGCTCGACATCCAGGTAAGCGCGCACGACTTCCAGTTCTTCTTCGAGAGTCACCCATTCCCGGTCCGCCCGGCGCAGCGTGTATCGGAACAGCTCCGCCAATTGCTCGACGGTCCGCTCGGCGCGCTCGGGCTGGCGTGGGATGAGACTGGCGATGGTGTTCAGCGCATTGAACAGGAAATGGGGATTGACTTGGGCGCGCAGCGCCTTCAACTCCGAGCGGTTGGCATTGAGCAGGAGTTGCTGTTCCCGCTTGTCCTGCTCCAGGCGCGTCTCGCGCAGGCGCAGATTTTCCAGCAGAAACGAGAAGACTTCGGCCAGCGACGCGAGCAGCGCGACGTCTTCGCTGAGAAAGCGTGGACTGTGAACGCGCCGTTGTACGCGGATGAGGCCGACCTGTTCGCCGCGCAGGCATATGGGCGCGCGCATCGATTCGTGGCCGTTCCCTTCGCCCGGCGGCGCGGAATCGAGTAGAACCTCGGCCTCGGACTGAAAGATCGCACCTAAGCGCTGCTGCGCCAGCGCGGCCAGTTCCGGTTCGCTGATGGCGCCCTGCAAACCGTCCAGGAAGCGCTGGTTAGCCTCAATCGGCGTGAAGCGGCGGCCCAACCACAGGCGGTCGATCCAGGCCGAAACCCGGCGCTGCAGCCACGGGTTCACAAGCACGATCGGCCAGGCCGAGAGCACCCACACCAGCACACCCAGCCGGTAGTGATCCATCCATGGCGCCGGCCAGGTGAAGTACACAGCCAGGAGAGAGAGGGAGAAGAAGGCGACCACTCCCTTCTTGATCAGCACGTCGAAAAACGCGATTCGCTCGACATGGTACGTGACGAGGAAGACGAAGACGAGGGGACATGCATCCTTGAGCAGGACGATCCACGGCGATTCGGTCAGCCGCCAGAGCAGGACCACGAGGAACCAGGCTGCGAAGAGAGCCAATACCCAACGGCGCTGGCGGCGCTCGATCGAACCGTGCCCGAGGCGGCGGGACGCGCACAGAACCCCGAACATGCCGGCCGCGGAGAACACAATGAGCGCCAGATCCCACAGGCGCAGCGCGTACTGTGTGCTCACCGGCGGAGGGTTCTGCAACGCGCCCAGGCTGACGGACCCGATCACCGCGATCAGAACATTCACGTAGGCGAGCCCGAGCCACGTCTGCCAGACGCGGCGGGCAGGCAGATACCGCCGCTCGCCGTTGTAGCACGCGTGAAACAGCAGTGGGGAAATCATCACCGACGTCAGCCCGTCGGCGAAGTCCAGAGGCTGCAAGGCACGGCGCGTTGTGATCCAGACCGCTTCCTCCGCCAGGATGACCACGTAGAGAACCGCGAACGTCACGACCAGGGCGCAATACGCGCCGCCGCCCCAGCGTGTCTTGCGCACCCGGTAGTCGCGAAGGCAGAAGAAGGACAGCAGGCCGAACGAAATGGCGTCGAGACTCCTGACCAGAGTCAGCAACAGATAATAACTCGTGCCCACGGCCGCTTCTCCCGCCTCCCAACCGGATAACATTCTATCTCCACTCACGCCGGCGGCCGGACTCTCCCGGTGTCTGCGCCGGATCGCGCTGGCACGGCCTGAATCAGAACTTGTATTTGATGGACACCAGCCCCACCCGATACCCCGTCGTATAGCGGGGGAACCCGGTCGTCAAAGAGTTGGAATTGCCGATGCCCGCCACGGGCGCCGCAAATAGCAGCGACAGGTCGGAGTTGGCGCCATTGGCGTTGAAAGTCGCCAGCGGATGGTTCAGGAAGTTGAATGCCGCCATCCGAAACTCGATCTGATGTTTGTCCTTGAACATGAAAGTCTTGTGAAGGGACAAGTCGCTGTTGAAGTAGCGCGGTCCGTGGATGTACGGCCAGACGGCCGGCCCGTTGGTTCCCTTAGGCCCCAGCGCGAAGCAACTGGAATTGAAATACTGGCCCGCTTTCAGATTGCTGCGCGGATCGCAGGTCAGGATGGGGAGGAGATTCTCGGAATCGGTCCCCAGCCAGGTGAGATTGGTGAGGCCTCCCTGGGTGATCAGATTCAGGTTCCCGTTGGTATTCGGTTGAATGGGAGCGCCGCTCTGCATCTGCGTAGTGCCGGAAAGCGTCCAGCCGTTTACCAGGCCGCCCAGAAGCCGGCCGCCGTGGATGGGGCTGGGGAGGTTGACCAGGTATGCGGCATTGAATATCTGAGTGTGGTCGTAGGCCAGCACGCCATAGTTATCCCGCAGGTTCCACGGGTCCATGGCCGGGCCGTTGCCCGAACCGTTATCCGTTTCGCCGTCCCGGATTCCGAGCACTTTGCCGAAGGTGTAATTCAGCATAAGATTGGCCGGCCCCGATTGTTTGTTCCACTTCGCTACCATGGCGTTGTAATTCTGATAAGAACCGTGGCTGACTAATAACATCGTCTGGTAGTTGCGATACGCCCGATAGTCCTGGCTGGGTATACCGCCCTGGGTGGGATCGTTCACTACCCCGGTCAACGGATCGGGCAGGAAGTAAGCGCCGAGCGGGGTCTTATTCAGGTTCCCAAGATACGGGATGTTGAAGCCATTCCCGGAAAGCAGCAGGTCGCGGCTTCGATTGCCGCTATACTCCAGTTCGGCCATCGAATGCCAGAACGTCCGTTGCGAGAGGATGATGTTGTAGCTCTCCGTATACGGCGTCCGTGTGTCCCCCTCCTGCATGGCCCCGATGTTCGTGCCGATGCCCGGCACGCTCGACGGAAAACCGTATTGCGCGAAGTTCCACCCCAGGTTCGGCGGATTCTCGATGTTATAGCTGGGGACACCCGCCGGCTCGTCGTAGATACCCGAACCCGAGACCGAGTTATAGGCAAGCTGGTAACGGTAGACGCCGAAGCCGCCGCGAATGACAGTCCGGCCCTTTCCGGAAAGGTCGAAGGCAAAGCCGAACCGCGGTTCGGGGAAGAAAAGCCTGGACGGGAAGCCGGACATGGGGATCTCACTGTCGATGCCGTGCCACAGCAGGCCGGTCCACGGGCCGGCCGACGGCGTGTTGTTGTACGAGGCTGGATTCCATACCGCCAGCCCCTGCCCGCTGGTGGGATACCACTGACCCATGTGGTCCAAGCGGACGCCATAAGTCAGAGTCAGCCTGCGGTTCGCCTTCCACTGATCCTGCGCATAGAGTGAATACTGGCTGTACTTGAGATCGTAGACAGTGATAGCTGGCACCTGTTGGAAGGACTGGACGCGGCCCGTCAGAAAATCGGCCATCACGTTTCCGCTGCTGGTGGCGCCCGTGTTGTCGAAGTCGAGCATGCCCTGCGCCCAGTACCCGCCAGGCTGTCTGTTCTCCGCGAAATCCCAATAGACGCCGAACTTCATGGTGTGGGTGCCGGCGACCTTCGACAGGTTGTCCGCTATGGATGGGTCGAGTGAGACCTTACCGAAGGCTCCGTTGTAAAAGTCGCCGCCGAAGGCCGGCGCATGGTATCCGGGAATAAGTCCGTACTGGCTGATGATGTCCGGGATCTGCGCCATATAGGGGTCTACGGTCAGCGGTTTGTATCCCGTTAAGCCGACTTGCGCGATATTGACGGCGTTGGGGTCCGTGAGCCGGGCCGGATTGAGAAACCTCGCCAGCGCGAGCACCGTCTCGTTGGTGAGGCTCGGGCCGAACACGTGCACCAGGTTGGCGCTGTAGATCTGCGAAACCTGGTGCGCCGGCATGGCGGACGGATACGGGAGAGTGCCGCCCGGGAAATACCATATGCCGATCGGGTTGCGGTCGAACTCATCTTGCCGGTTCCAGGACACGAATAACTTCGTGTTGTCGCCGATGTTATAGTCGAGCCGCACTTTGAACTCAATCCGATTCACGTTGAATGCGGGGGCATAAAGATAATTGTTGCCGGACGAGTCGGGCTGCGCCCAGGTGGGCTGCGGGAAGGTCTTGGCATAGGCCAGCGAGTTCGGATCGAGCAGGCTGGCCGGGATCAAGCCGCCCGGATAGGCGGCGGCCGCGCCGTGTGCCGTGGGCGGCAGAGCATCGCCGCCTTTCGTCGCGGCAAATCCGGCGCCGAGAGTGCTCAGATACGCCGGGGAGAAGTTACCGCTCAACATCTGCGCGGTCGGGACGAAATACTCGTAGTATGTCGGCGACGGCCTTTGGTCCATGCCTTCGGGCGCAATATAAAAGAAGAGCTTGTCGCGGTTCCGGTTGAACCCGGTGCCGGGAATTAGAACCGGCCCGCCGATTTCGCCGCCGGGATAGTAAGAACTGTAACCGGCTTTTGCGCCACCCTGACTCTTGACGAATGAGTCCGTCGAATCGAGGCCCGTGCCATGCCCATAGATGTAGATCGCGCCGTGGAAGTGGGCAGCGCCGCTCTTACCGATGGCCTGGAAAGTTACAGGGCCCTTGGCGTATTCGGCGCCGAACGCCGAGTAGAGAAGCGTCACCTCCGCCGTCTGGTCCTGGTTGATGTTGGCGACCTGAGTTCCCTGGTTTCCGGGATCCAACAGATTGGCGCCGTCCATGGTCATGGTCACAGCCCCGTTGGGCTGTGTTCCACTGGCCGAATACTGGCCGATCGGGCCGGAGTTGCTTTGCGTTACCAGGCTGCTCCATTGGTTCTGGCTGAGTCCGCGATTCATCCCCATGCCGGGCATGATCTTGATGAGCTCGGCGGCGTCGCGGCCCTGCAGTGCCAATTCGCTCACCATCAGGCCGTTCACCGTCTGGCGGCCCTCGCCGGTATCGACGGGCGAGACGGCCTCGGCAGCGGCCACCACATGGACCTCTGACGTGACACCGCCGACCTGAAGAGCAATATTGGGCAACGTTCTGCTCTCGCCCTGGTTGAACACGATGTTCCTTTGCTCCCACACCGCGAACGCCCGCGCCGAAATGGTCACCGTGTAAGAGCCGGGCTGGATGGCGGAGAGACTGAAGAACCCGCTGTCATTAGTGACCGTGTCGCGAATCGTGTTAGTAGATTCGTCTCTCAGCACGACTTTGGCGTTGGGAATCACCGCGTTGCTCGCGTCATACACCGTGCCGCTGAGCGAACAGCCCGCGTTCTGGCCGAAGCCGGGCGGTAACACAACGGAGAGGACTGCGAGCAGCCCTACCGGTAAGATGGCGTGCCTGTTCATGTGAGTTAGGCTCCCTATTTTGCAGCGATCGAATAGCTGACGCTCTCCTCAACTGTTTCGCCCCCCTGGATCGCCGCGATCTTCAGCTCGCAGTTCCCCGCCAGGGCGACGGCTCCGATGGTCATGGGTATGGCGCCGGATGCGTCCGGCGCGGGAAGCTCGGCGGTCTGTTGGGCCACCGGCCTTCCATTGAGCAGAAACTGTACACGAATTTTCGGCTTTTCGGTTTGCAACACGTCCGGGTAGACCACGAAGAATACGGACGGCTGCGCGCCGGCGGGCAGGCCGGCGGCGAGTTCAGGCGTCACGCGTTGGCCCTGAAACTGGAACGGATCCGAGGCATTCGCAACGGCGGCCGGCTCGGTCTTCTGAACCAGCACCACACTGCTCAAACCCAAGCGCTGCTGCCGCTCGGGGTTTTCGATCGCGAACACGTTGGTGCTGGATCGCCCTGCTTCGCGATCCACTACGGCGGTTTCGACCGTGTAGCGGCCGGGAGGGAGAGCGATCGGTTGCGTATGATTCACGGTGCCCGCCCGCAACGCTGGCAGCCGCTCATCGGGAATCTCGGTGAGAAAATCGCGGCTGACTTTTTCGACCACCTGGCCGTTCCCACCCTTCACCAGGGCGAGCAGATCGACGTGCAGCCGGCTTTTCTTCTGTCCCGGTTCCGGCGTCGCCGTCAGGCTTGCCCCCGGCAGTTCAAAGGCCAGGACGTATTGCGATTCCGCGTCCCGGACCGAAAAACGGAAAGCGCCGGCGCGAAACTCGAAGGCGTGGGGCTGCGGGCGAGCGTTCAGCGCATCGAGGGCCATCAGCTCGTATCCCGTGAGCGCCGCCGAACCGCGAAACGTGGAATCGCGGCGCAAATGGGGCCTGGCGTCGTCGTCCGCGGCGCTGGTTCCGGCATCGTGGCGCGGCCTGAAATCGCGCATATCGAACACCCGGAATTCCTTGCCCGGAGCGGCGACTTCCAGCACGAGGGCCAGGCAGTCGCGCGGGCCCTGGAAATACGCCACGCGGATGTGGTGGTTCCCGCCGGCCAACTCGACACTGCCTCCCATGGTGGTCGCCTCGTGGATGCCATCGTTATCGATGACCACGTTGCCGTCGATGTAGAGCCGCGAGCCGTCATCGGAGGTCAGCTTGAAGCGGTACTTGCCCGGCCGGTCGATCGAGAAGTCGCCCTGGTAGTCGATGGCGAACCACTCTATCCGGTCCGTCACGCCGGGCATCCCTTCCTCGTAGAAGCGTTTGGGCACGTTCAACGAGTAGGTATAAATGACGCCGACGGGCTTTAAATGCTCGAAGTTCGGCAGGGCCGGCGACGATGGATCTATGTGGTAGACGGTGCCGCGGAACGAATCGGGGAGCGGCGTCGTCAGCGGCTTCTTGTTCTTGACCCAACCCGCTGCCGGAAAGGGTAGCAGGGCAGCCAGCAACGGAACGCACAGAAACCAGCGCGGCCGCCTTCGCGGCAATCGGCGTGTTTTAGACCCGATACTCTGTTTCGCTGACACCCTGGACCGATTCTACGCGACCCAACGAAAAGTGCCAATGGCTTTCGGAGGGCTGGCGACCGAAGCCAGATGAATGGCCACCCGCGAGGATGGCTGGCTCGCACCTTTTTTTCCTACAATTGAATCATCCACCCCATGGACAACTTGACGCACACGGCGGTCGGCCTGTTTCTGAGCCGCGCCGGATTGAATCGTTGGACTCCGCACGCCACGCCGATCCTGCTTCTGGCGGCCAACGCCCCGGATATCGACATCCTGAGCGCGTTCGGAGGTCCCGTCAACTACCTGCACTATCACCGGCACCTCACGCATTCGGTGATTGCCATGCCCATCCTGGCCATGGCGGCGGTGCTGGTGGTGAAGGCCGTCAGCCGGTCCTCCATTCGCTGGCTGGGAGCGTTTGCCGCCGCGCTGGTGGGGGTGGCCTCCCATCTCTTGCTCGACTGGTCCAACGCCTATGGGATCCGGCCGTGGCTGCCATTTTCCGGACAGTGGACCGAGTTGGACATCAATAGCGTGGTGGATCTGTGGATCTGGGCGGCCGCACTGGTGTGCCTGGTGGGACCGTTCCTGGCACGGCTGGTAGGATCCGAAATCAGTTCCGGATCGCTGCGGGCGGTCCATCACGGCCGTGGCTTTGCCTGGCTGGCGCTGGCTTTCATCCTGGTTTACGATTGCGGCCGCGGCGTGCTGCACGCGCGTTCTCTCGAGACCCTCGGCGCGCGCGATTATGCGGACGCCGCGCCCGCCCGTATTGCCGCTCTGCCGGATGCCGTCAATCCCCTGCGCTGGCGCGGCCTGGTGGAAACATCCGACTTCTATGCCGTGGCCGAGGTTAACCTCGCCGGCGATTTCGATCCCACTCGCGCGGCCATTTTCCATAAGCCGGACCCCGACCCCGCCCTCGACGTGGCGCGCGGCACGCCGGCCTTCCGCGAGTTTTTGCGCTTCTCGCAATATCCACTGTGGCGCGTTTCGCCAGCGCCCGCCCTGGAAAACGCCAGACTCGTCGAGTGTCTGGATATGCGGTTCGGCACTCCTCAAGCCCCCGGGTTTATGGCTACCGCCCTGGTGGACGAGCAACTTCGGGTAATCCGGACGGAATTCCACTGGGGCATCATCCGCCCGCGTTGAGGCCTTTTCCGCGGCATAGCTCGGGCCTTCCACCAATACCCGTTGTGAGGTGCGCCCGTCACAATGGGAATGTGCAAATCACAGACGTCACAACCGTTCTGGACCGGGAACAACTTCGGGACATCACCATGGATGACAGCGATCTGATGCGTGATATCCTTTCCGCCCTCTTGGAGGACACTACGCAGCAGGTGGCGCTGCTCGAAGCCGCCATTCGCAACGGCGATGTGCAAGCCTGCGTCCGTCTGGCGCACTATTCCAAAGGGGCCTGTGCCAACGTGGGGGCCAATCGCGCCGCCGGTGTACTCAAAAGCATCGAGTTCAGTGCCGCCCACGCCGAGTTCCAGAAGTGCGGCGAATCGCTGGCCGCCCTAGCCGGGGAAATCGAGCTGCTGCGGTCCGAATCCGTCACGCTGTAATCCGTTCGCGCAACATCTTCACGCCGTCGGCGCAGAGTACGGCGGCGTGTTTCGATTCGGGCGGTAAACCGCCCAGTGCTTCGTCGATAACTTCTGACCGGAATCCCGCCAGCTCCGCGCGTCCTTTTCCGGCCAGCCACTCGGTCAGGGCCGAACCGGCGGCGATGGAGGCAGTGCAGCCACGCACTTTATAGCGCGCCTCCGCGGCCACGCCGCTTTCGAATCGCACTGAAAGTTGCAGAATATCGCCGCACGCCGGATTCGAAACCGTCAGAGTCACCGCCGGCGGCGGCAATTCGCCGACGTTGCGCGGATTCTCGAAATGTTCGAGCAGGCTGGCGGAGTACATATGTTCCAATATACAAATGGTCCAGGTGGTCGCGGCGATTCTGGAACGGCAAGGGCGCATCCTCATCGGCCGCAGGCAGCCCCAACAGTCTCATCCCTTGCAATGGGAATTTCCCGGCGGCAAAGTGGAGCCGGGGGAAAGTCCGGCCCAAGCGCTCGCCCGCGAGCTCGAAGAGGAACTGGGACTCCGCCACGCCGCGGGTGTCGAAATCGCCCGTTATCCATACACGTACCCGGGCCGGGACACCATCGCCCTGATCTTTTTTCGGATAATCTCGTTCGAAGGCGAGCCCCGCAATGTGATCTTTCACGAATTGCGATGGGAGCCGCGCGAGGCGCTCGCGCAATTCGATTTTGTGGAAGGCGACCGCCCGTTTCTGAAGGAGTTTTGCGGGCTGGCAGGATGATGGCATCCTGCCTGACCCCGCCTCTATACTGGTTGCTATGCCGATTGCGATCGAATCCGAATCCCGATGCCAGTTCTGAGCGGTATTCATCCCATCGCCGAAGCCCTTCGGTCCAGCCACCCGCTGGAGCGAGTGCTGGTGGCCAAGGGCGCGGCCGGCCCGCGCCTGCAGGAAATCATCGACCAGGCCCGCCGCGCCGGAGTTCCCGTGCGCTTCGAACCGCGCGCCACGCTCGACCGCCTGGCCGGAACGCCGGCCCATCAAGGCGTGGTGGCCATGGGCGCCGCTACCCAATACGCCGATCTCCCGGATGTGGCCGCCGCCGATCTGCTGGTGGTTCTGGACGGCGTGGAAGACCCACACAACCTCGGTGCCATTATCCGCACGGCCCATGCCGCGGGAGCGGGATCGGTGATCATTCCCGAACGCCGCTCCGCCAGCTTGACCGACGTGGTCGGCAAAGCCGCCGCCGGCGCGCTGGAATATTTGCCGGTGACGCGCGTCACCAACATCAACCGTGCTCTGGAAGACCTGAAACAGCGCGGCTACTGGATCTACGGCCTCGACGAACGGGGGACGGAAACTTACGACCAGGCCGCCTACTCCACGCCCACGGCCTTCGTCCTGGGAGGCGAGGGCAAAGGCTTGCACGAGCAGGTCCGCAAGCACTGCGATGCGCTGGTGCGTATTCCGATGGCCGGCAAGATTTCGTCTCTGAACGTATCGGTGGCCGCGGGCATTGTGTTGTTCGAGTGGAAACGCCGGCGATAACAGCAGGGTCCGGCCGCCGCCTACGGTAGAATCGAGTGTATGCCTCGTCTCCGCGCGCTGCTTCTGATACTGGCCATTTCGCCGGTCTGGGCCGCACAGCCGGTTCGCGGGCGGCATGGCATGGTGGTGGCGGCGGAGCGCCACGCGGCCGAGACCGGCCTGGAAGTGCTGCGCTCCGGCGGCAACGCGGTGGATGCGGCCGTGGCCGTGGGATTCGCGCTGGCCGTAACTCACCCCTTCGCGGGCAATCTGGGGGGCGGGGGTTTCATGCTGGTGCGCATGGCCGATGGGCGTACCGCCTTCCTCGATTTCCGCGAGCGCGCGCCCGCGGCCGCATCGCGCAACATGTACCTGGATGGCGCGGGCAAGGCCACTAACGACAGCATCGTCGGCTACCGCGCTTCCGGCGTGCCCGGCACGGTGCGAGGGCTCGAATACGCTTCGCACAAGTTCGGCGTCAAACCTTGGGCTGAGCTGGTGCACCCGGCGGTTGAACTGGCGGCCGGAGGGTTCCCGTTATCGTACGGCAGGGTGCGATCGCTGCGCGTGGCGGCTCCAGAGTTGGCCCTTTTCGCCGAGTCCAAACGCATTTTCCTGCGCGACGGCAAGTATTATGAAGCCGGCGAGACGTTCTCGCAACCCGATCTGGCGCGCACCCTGGAGCGCATCGAGCGGCTCGGCGCGAAGGACTTTTACGAAGGCGAAACGGCGCGCCGGCTGGTCCAGGATATGAAGGAGCACGGCGGCCCGATCACTATGGCCGACCTGGCCGATTACAAGGTCATCGAACGGCGTCCGCTCACGGGTAAATACCGAGGCTACGATATTGTCACTTCTCCTCCGCCCAGTTCCGGCGGCATCGGCATTCTCCAGATGCTGAAGGTTCTCGAAGGCAGCGGCTATGAACAGGGGGGCGCCGGCTCCGCGTCCGTGGTGCACTACATGGCCGAAGCCATGCGGCGCTACTTCGCGGACCGCGCCGAACACCTGGGCGACCCTGATTTCTTTCATGTACCCGTGACAGACCTGGTGGCGCCGGCTTATGTGGCGAAGCTGCTCGCCTCGATCGACCCCGAGCGCGCCACTCCCAGCAGCCAGGTTCACGCGGCCGTTTTCCAGCACGAATCCAACGAGACCACGCACTACACCATCGCCGATGGCCAGGGGAACGTGGCGCTTGTGACCTACACGCTCAACGGCGGCTTTGGCAGCAAGGTTACGGCCACGGGCCTGGGCTTTCTCCTCAACAACGAGATGGACGATTTCGCCGCCCAGCCCGGCTCGCCCAACATGTTCGGCCTGGTGCAAGGGGAAGGCAACTCTATCCAGCCCCGCAAGACGCCGCTCTCTTCGATGGTTCCCACCATCGTGCTCAAAGATGGCAAGCCCTACCTGGCGCTCGGTTCGCCCGGCGGCCCAACCATCATCAATACGGTGCTCGAGACCATTGTCAACGTGCTCGATTTCAACATGAACGTGCAGGACGCCGTGAACTGGCCGCGCTTCCATCACCAGTGGCTGCCCGATATATTGAAGATGGAGCGCGGCTATTCGCCCGATACCGTCGCGCTGCTCGAGAAACGCGGTTACAAGATCGAGCGGGTGAATAGCCAAGGCGATTGCGCCACCATTCTGTTTGCGGATGGCTGGCTCGAAGGCGCGGCCGATCCGCGCAGCGAAGCCACGGCGGAAGGATACTGAAAACCGATGGACCACGTACTTTCCACGCACGTATTTGTGAATCATCGCTTGACGGTGGCGCAACTCAACCGGGTCCAGCAGACCGGCATCCGGGCGGTGGAGGTGTTTTGCGCCCGCCAGCACCTGGATTATCGCGACAAGGCCCAGATCGCCGAGTTGGGCCACTGGTTTCGCGATTCCGAGCTCAAGCTGTTTTCGCTGCACTCGCCCATCTACACCGATGAAATCTGGGGCCGCTCCGGGCCGCATGCGGTGATCACCATCACGGAACCGGTAAAACCGCAGCGCCTGCCCATGGTGGATGAAATCAAGCGCGCCATCGAGATCGCCGAAGTGGTTCCCTTTCGCTACCTGGTGCAGCACGTGGGAGTGGCGGGCGAGGAGTTCGATATGCGCAAAGTGGATGCGGCCTTTTCCGCGCTCGAAGAATTGCGCATTTTTGCCCGCCAGCGCGGCGTGGAGATTCTGCTGGAGAACATTCCCAACGAACTTTCGAGCGCCGAACGCCTCCGCCAGTTCGAAGAGCTGACGCATATCGGTCTCAACTATGTTTTCGACACGGGCCACGCGAATCTCAACGAGGGAGTGGAGCAGGCTTTCCATCTGATGAAGGAGCGCATCCGCTCCACCCATATTCACGACAACAACGGGAAAGACGATCAGCACCTGTTTCCGCTGGTTGGCCCGGGCGGCACCATCGATTGGAAGAAGACCGGCGAACTGCTTCACAGCCGCCCGGAACAGTTCCCATTGCTTTTGGAGCTCAAGGAGAAACCTGAATTCCCGGCGCCGCTCGAAACGGTCAAGGAGATTTTCCAACGGCTGGAGGAACAGGCCGGGTAAGTTTATGCCGCCTCGAATCACAATTGCCGAAGCCGCCGCGCACGTAGGTGAGACCGTGCGCATTCCCGGCTGGCTCTATAATCTTCGCCGCTCCGGAAAGATCGCGTTTCCGATCCTCCGCGACGGCTACGGCCTGATGCAATGCGTAGCCGTGAAAAGCGCCCTGCCAGAGGAGCTGTTCGAGACTATCCGCAACCTGACCCAGGAGTCTTCCATCATCGTCACCGGGAAAATCCGCGCCGAACAGCGCGCGCCCGGCGGTTACGAAATGGACGTCGAGAACCTCGAGGTTCTCCAGCGCGTGCCCGAATCCGATCCTTACCCCATCACACCCAAGGACCACGGAATCGAATTCCTGATGGACCATCGCCACCTGTGGCTGCGCAGCCAGCGCCAGCACGCCATCATCCGCGTGCGCCATGAGGTGATCAAGGCGGTGCGCGATTACTTCGATTCGCACGGCTTCACGCTGGTCGATACTCCTATTTTCACGCCCGCCGCCTGCGAGGGCACCACCACGTTGTTCGAAGTGGATTACTTCGAGGACAACAAAGCCTACCTGACGCAGTCCGGCCAGCTCTACAACGAAGCCACCGCCATGGCTTTCGGCAAAACCTACTGCTTCGGTCCGACCTTCCGCGCCGAAAAATCCAAGACGCGCCGTCATCTCACCGAATTCTGGATGGTGGAACCCGAAATGGCGTACGCCACGCTCGAAGACGTGAAGCGCGTGGCGGAAGAGCTGCTGGTGTTCATCGTCCATCGCGTGCTGGAGAATCGCGCCGAGGAGCTCAAACGCCTGGAGCGCGACGTCTCGAAGTTGGAAGCTATCGAGGCGCCCTTCCCGCGCATGACTTACGACGACGCGGTGAAGATTCTGCAATCGAAAGGCAGCGAAATCCAGTGGGGCGGCGATTTCGGCGGCACCGATGAGACGCTGCTCACCGAGGACCAGCGGAAGCCCATCATGGTGGACCGCTTCCCGGCCGCGTTCAAGGCGTTTTATTTCGAGCCCGATGCGGAACGTCCCGACCTGGTGCTGGGAGTGGACGTGCTGGCGCCCGAGGGCTACGGCGAAATCATCGGCGGCGGCCAGCGCATTCACGATCCAGAGCTGCTGTTGAAGCGCATCGAGGAGCACCATCTCCCGAAGGAAGCCTTCGACTGGTATATCGATTTGCGCAAGTACGGCACCGTGCCCCACGGCGGTTTCGGCATGGGAATCGAACGTTGTGTCGCCTGGGTGTGCGGCCTGGAACATATCCGCGAAACCATCGCGTTTCCGCGCATGCTGTATTGTTTGCGCCCGTAAGTTCATGCGTCCATCGCACATCGCTATTATTGGAGCGCCGCTAGACCTGGGCCAAGGCCGCCGCGGCGTCGATATGGGGCCGTCCGCCCTGCGTGTCGCCAATCTGAACGCTCGCGTAGCGTCGCTCGGTTACGAAGTGGAGGACCTGGGCAACATCGCCGTGGAGCAGGCCGAATCGCTGCCCGAAGGCGACGCCAACGCCAAGTACCTGCCACAGATCGTGGCCGCCTGCGATATGCTGGGCCGCAAGGTGAACGAGGCGATTGTGCGCGGCCGCATGCCGCTGGTTCTGGGCGGCGACCATTCGGTGGCCGTGGGCACGGCCGGCGGCGTGGCGCGTTTCTTTCACGGCCAGGGGCAGGGAATCGGCCTGATCTGGCTGGACGCGCATGCCGATATGAACACGCCCGATTCGAGCCCGAGCGGCAACGTCCACGGCATGCCGCTGGCGGCGATCCTCGGCATGGGTCCGGCCAAGCTGGTGGACGTGCTGGGGTTCCGTCCCAAAGTCAACCCGCGCCACGCGGTGATCGTGGGCTTGCGGGACGTGGACCAGAAGGAGCGCGACCACATCCGCCGCTCCGGCGTGCGCGCCTTCACCATGCGCGATATCGACGAGCGCGGCCTACGCGCCGTGATGGACGAAGCCATTCGCGCCGCAAGCGACGGCACCGTAGGCTTTCACGTCTCGCTCGATATGGATTTCGTGGACCCCAAGGACGCCCCCGGCGTGGGCACGCCCGTGCGCGGCGGCGCCACTTACCGCGAGGCCCATTTGGCAATGGAAATGATCTGCGATTCCGGGAACATGCTCTCCATGGAAGCCGTGGAAGTGAATCCCGTGATCGACGAATCCAATCGCACCGCCGATTTAGCCGTGGAGCTGATCATGTCCGGATTGGGGAAGCGCATCTTATGAAACTGCGAGTGGCGGTTCTGTATGGCGGCCGCAGCGGCGAGCACGAGGTCTCGGTGCGTTCCGCGCGCGCCATCATGGCGGCCATGGATCCAGCTAAATACGAGGTTGCGGAGTACTTTATCGGCAAGGATGGGAAGTGGTCGCCGCGCCCCATCTTGCCCGAACCGGGCGCGCACCCGGAGATCGACGTGGTATTCCCCGCCCTCCATGGCACCTTCGGCGAGGATGGCACGGTGCAGGGATTGCTGGAATTGGCCGGCTTGCCGTACGTCGGCGCGGGTGTGTTGGGGTCCGCCGTCTCCATGGATAAGGAGATGATGAAACGTGTCTGTATGGAACGGATGTTGCCGGTGATAGACTACGTCTCACTGCCGCGCGACGCCTCCAACGTGGTGGAGGCTGCGGCGGCGATCCCGTTCCCCGTTTTCGTGAAGCCCGCCAACCTTGGCTCGTCGGTGGGAATTTCCAAAGCCCATAACGCGCGCGAATTGGAGGCGGCGTTCGCCCTGGCCGCGCAGTACGACCGCAAGATCATTGTGGAGCGTGGTATCGCCGGCCGCGAATTGGAATGCGCCGTGCTCGGCAACGAAGACCCGATAGCTTCCCTGCCGTGTGAAATTCTGCCTTCGCGCGAGTTTTACGATTACGACGACAAGTACCTGCTGGACAGGGCGCTGACCCAGGTGCCCGCCGATCTGCCGCGGGAGAGGACGGACGAACTTCGCCGGCTGGCGGTGGAATGCTACCGCGCCGTGGAGTGCGAAGGCATGGGCCGAGTGGATTTTCTCCTGGAAGATGCCTCGGGGAAACTGTACATCAACGAGATCAACACGATTCCTGGCTTCACCTCGATCAGCATGTTCCCCAAGATGTGGGAGCACAGCGGCGTGCCGTTTGCGGCATTAATCGACCGGCTGATTGAGTTGGCGATGGAGCGGCAGAGGCAAAGGCAAGCGACGCGGTTCACGCGATAGAGGGAAGCAGGCGGTAGGCGATGTATAATATACATCATGAGGCGAACCCAACTGTACCTGGATGAACACCTCTGGAACGCCCTTCATACCCGCGCGCGGAGCCGAAAGACTTCCGTCTCGGAACTCGTGCGGGAAGCCGTTCGGGAGCGCTACCTGGGCAGGTGGGACGAGCAGATGAAGGCGATGCAGGAATTCGTCGGGATACGCAAACCACGCTCCGAATCCCTCGATGCAGTGGAGTATATCCAGCGCCTTCGCCGCGGAGGCCGGCTGGCCCGGCTTCACAAGAAATGACTGTTCTGGTCGATTCCGACATCCTGATTGAAGTCTCCCGCGGTAGAAATGCGGACATCGTCTCCCAATGGATGGACCTGAGCAACTCCGGCCACGCTGTCCTCTACTCGCCTGTCAGTGTAGCCGAACTTTGGGCGGGCGCCCGGCCGAATGAGCACGACGCTCTGAACAACCTTTTCCGCGCCCTCACATGTACGCCGATCGACGAAGAAGCAGGCCACCAAGCTGGTCTTTACTTGCGGCAGTATAGACGGAGTCATGGAATCGAAGTAGCCGATGCGTTGATCGCAGCCAGCGCCGTAGCGAATAGAGCCCAATTGTGGACACGAAACCGTAAGCACTACCCAATGAAGGAAGTCTCGTTCTTCGACTGAGTATCTGCTTACTTACTCACCAAAGTTTCACGCAGAAAGGCTACCACCCGAGCTACTGAATCGTTGGCGGCCTCCGGGTCCCATGTCATATAGCCCCTTCCACCTTTGGCGGCGGGGTCGGCGTAACTTACCGCGGGCGCGTTGCGGTTGAATCCATGAGTGGCGCCCGGGTATTCAACGGTAGTAACTTCCTGATTGAACTTTTTCAGGAACACGCGCTTCAGTTCCGGAACGGCGGTGCCTTCGCCATAAGAGTCTTCCGTCCCATAGAAGATGATTATGGGTGCGCCGGTAGGCTTGCCTTCCATTCTTGCCAGGAAGGGCTTGCACACCGGGTAAAAGGCCGCATGCGCGGCGAATCCCTTCTCGGCGCCCATCCAGGCTTTGCGGTTGTTTTCCATGGAGGTTCTCAATGTGACTCCGCCGCCCAATGAAAACCCCATGATGCCGATGCGAGCGGGATCGATGGCCGGCAGTTTCCGCAATTCTTTCAGCGCCGCAAAAGCCATGGGCACGAAAGAGTCGTTCGGCGGCCGGTCCGTGGCGGAAGTGTAAATGCCGGTTCTGAAATCTACTTCAAAAATCGCAATTCCCGCGGCCGTGATCGGGCCCCGGTAAAACGTTCCGCGCGAATCGATTCCCGTGGTTCCGTGAACCAGGACAATTGCCGGACATGGAGCGGAACCGTGTTCTGGCAGATAGAGTGTCCCGGATACCTGGTGAGGATGGCTGTCATCCAGCGAAGCAAAGTGAATTACGGTCCCAGTGGCCGATCCTCCGGCAGACAAGACGAAAGCAGTTAGAAGGGCCACTATCAGTGATTGAATCCATTTCGAGTACATAGTTATAAACCTCCAATTATTGAAGTGTTGCCACCGAGCCGGTCGCTACATACACGATGAGGGCGCCGGCATCGATTCCAGGCGAGCCCGCCACGGTTGTGTGGCTCTCGGGGATTCCGGCAATCGATATGTTGACTCCCTGCGTGGTCAAGGTTCCATAACCGTTGGTGGGCAGCAGATTGAGAAGCGCCGATGGAATCGTTAACGTTCCCGCGGCCGCGTCGGCTTTGCACATAATGTAAACGTAAGAGCTGTACGACGGCGACTCTGAAACCAGAAGGCCATTATAGGCGAAGATGCCTACCGTGGAGTAAGCCGAGCCGCCGGTCCAAGTCAGAGTCAGATTCTGCGCACGATTCACACTCGACGGGATGTTGGTGGGGACAACGGCTGCCGGGAGCGTCAATCCCCAGGTAAACGGGCCTACGTTGGCTCCGCCGGTGCCGTTAGTGACCGAATAAGTTCCGGGCACAATATAGATGGACGGTTGAGTGGCGAGATATCCCGCATAGTAGCCTTTGGTAATTGTCGAGGTGGTAGTTACCGGAATGGTCTTGGTTCCGCTTGGTCCCGTGGCAACCAGGTTCGCGCCGGCATCCAGGTAGGTCGGCTGAACCGGATCTACCAGTGCGGCCGCCAACGAACTGCCAGCCACCTCATAGGCCGTGCAACTGCCGGCTGACGGCAAAAAGGAGCCTCCGTAGGACCGGATCAGGCTGTTGAGAGGGAAGGTTCCGAAGTATGCGACCAGGGTGTCGTTTCCGCTAGCGATCCGGTAGAGCTCGATGCCCGCCAGGTTCAGAGAGCCGTTGGCGTTCGCCTTTTGCAAATTGGCGGCCGTCAGCAAGCCTGTGGTATCGCTGCAAATAGTTTGCCCGGCGGGGGCGATGGAGGTAGTGGTAACGTTGCCGGTCACTCCCTTGACCAGGACGACAATCGGTGTCTTGCACCCGGGGTTGACTCCCGCCGGCACGACGAAGTTGATCTGATCGAGGCCAGGAGAACTGCTCCGCCCGCCGTAAATCACCTGCGCCGGCTGGTTTCCGACCAGCACCTGAACTCCCGTGCCCAAATCGACTTCCGCCGGCGGCTCGGTTTCATCGCCCGTTACCGGGCCAAGGCCAGTGCCCCACAAAATCAGAGTGTCGCCGGGATGGGCGGCGTTGATCATGGTGATGGGATGGTAGTAAGGGTCGGTAACTACTCCGGGTCCGGTGCCGCCCTCATTCAGCGTAAACGTGCCGAAGTTCGCGGCCAGAACCTGGATAGCAATCGAGGCCGTCGCACCTTGATAGGAAAGCGTCAGCGTCCCGGTTCCCACCGGCGTGGCCGACGGAAGAATGGCGGCGACCTGCGTGGCGTAGGTATAGACCATGATGCAGGTTTCGGTCACACCGCCGACGGTCACCTTCACGGTGGTGCCTCCCAAGCCCTGCGTGGTGGGCAGTGGATAGCTCTGGACCTGCAGCAAAGTGGCCGGTCCAAGGCTGGTCCCGGTGATGGTGAAGATCGCGCCCTGCGCGATACCGGAGTTGGGTAACTGGGCGGGAACCCAAGCGGCGGCGTTATAGATTCCGGTAATGTTTGGCGCGGCGGCCAGCGTGGCGGCGCAGATGAAAGCGAGCGCGGTGAGGCGGAATGATTGCAGAGATGCTTGACGGTAGGTTCTCAACGGCCTTCTCCTATTACAAGGAGCGTTGAAAGGCCGCAAAATGCCTCAGGGTTTTTGAATTTAGGGCTTACACCAGCCCTATCGGCCTCGCCGCAAACCCCGGGAACACCCCGCCGAGCGCGCGGTTGCCCATGTGGCGCATCACCAATTCGCCCAGCACGTCGCGGAAATCCGTGGTCAGGTCGAGATCGCGGCCTTCATATAGTTGCTCCGGCGCCAGGCCCGGCCAGCGGCCATACACTTTGCCGCCCTTCACCGCGCCCCCCATCACAAACATGGTGTTGGCGTGGCCGTGGTCGGTGCCGCGGTTGCCGTTCTCGTGCGCGGTGCGGCCGAATTCGGACATGGTGACGAGCACCACATCGGCCATGCGGTCCCCCATGTCCCGCCAAAAGGCGGCGAGCGCCTGGCCATACTCGCGCAGCAGGTTGGCGAGCTGCCCTTCGCCGGCGCGCTGGCCGAGTTCGTTGACGTGATGGTCCCACCCGCCGATATCGGCGAACGCCATTTCAACGCCCACGTCGGACTTGATCAGTTGCGCGATCTGCCGCAAGCTGTCGCCAAACCGGCCGCGCGGATAATCGGCGCCGGCGGCGGGCGTATAGGGGTGGCTCTGAATCGATTGCAGCATCGCCATGGCTTCGAATGTTTCGCGGCCGGTGGCTTCGAGCGCCGGATCGGAGGACTGAACGTACATCTGCTCGAATTGCTTCGCCAGGCGGGCATCGCTGACGCGAAAAGCACCGACGCTCTCGAGAGCAATGGCGGGCTCGGCGCCTGCGAGGGTTCGCGGAAGAACCGGGCCCAAGGCAACCGCCCGCACGGGCGAGACCTTGCCGGCCACTTTGGGCAGCGCGCGGTTCATCCAGCCGCCGGCGGTGGCTTTGTAACCGGGGGTGCCGGACTCCATATAGTCCTGCGCATCGAAGTGGGAACGCGTGGGGTCCGGCGAACCGACGGCATCGATAATCGCCAGGTGTTGCCGGTCGAACAGCGGCTTGAGGGGCGCGAGCGAGGGATGCAGGCCGAAGAAACCATCGAGATCGATGGCGGCATCCGGGTTGCCGGCGGCCGGACGGGGCACGGAGATGGTGGGACGCAAATCGTAATAGGCCCGCTCGCCGTGCGGGACCACGATGTTCAAGCCATCCGCCGCGCCGCGCTGGAAAATGGCTACCAGGATTTTCTTGCGCGGGGAGGGAGCGTCGGCGGCATATAGGGCCCGCTGCAACCAGAGCGGGACGGCGCCGACGCCTATCATGGCCAGGGCGGAATTGCGGAGAAAGATGCGGCGAGTGTTCATGGGTTTCCTACTTCTTTTGAAAATCCGGCGAGGCCAGCGCGGTGGCGGGTTGCGGGAACTCGGCCTTCACGCCGGGGATTTTGCCATCGGCCAATTGCAGAGCGAAGTTCATACGCCCCAGCAGGCCTCCGGAGTTCAGCCATTCGGCACCGGCATTGGAATAGCCGGTCGGTTCCGCCTTGCGATAGAGGGGCTCTCCTAACTGCGCCACCTGGTTGACCAGCGGGAAGGCATAATCCACGTTGCCATTGACCGCGCGCACGGCGCTGGCCACCATCTCGAAGGGCGATTTCATCTTGCCCAGGTAAGCGCCTTCGGACCAGAACTCTTTGGAGCGGAGCATGGTTCTCAGCACTTCGCCGATGTTGCCATCGGTCTTCAGGAACGTGGCTGCCATGCAGTCCACCAGGGACGCCGGGGGATCGTCGGCCACGAACCGTATGGCCAGCTTGCGGGAGATGAAATGGGCCGTGGAGGGATGGCGCGCCAGAATATCGAGCACCCTTTCGCCATCGTTTTCGCCGCCGCCGGCGGGGATGCGGACGCCGAGCACCAGTTTTTCGCCGTTATCGTGCAGGCGGGCATTGAAAACGAATCCGCCGCCGCGGTTGGGTTGATCGATGGTCCAGCCGGTGAAGCAGCGGGCCACTTCGGTGACGTCTTTTTGGGTGTAGCCGCCGTTGACGCCCAGGGTGTGGAGTTCCATCAGCTCGCGCCCGTAGTTCTCGTTCAAACCGCGGCGCGGGCGATTGGGATTGCCGCGCGGCGGCGTGCGATCGGGCGCGGCCGATTGCCAGTTATCCAGGTAGAACAGCATGGCCGGACTCTTGGCCGTGGCTTCCAGCAGGTCGCGGAATTTGCCCAGCACCAACGGGCGAATCGCATCGCGCTCGTATTCGGTAACCAGGTAGCGGTCGGCGCCCTTTTCGAGAAAGACGTTGAAGTGGTTGAACCAGAAATCGTCGAGCACTTCGGCAAGCTGGCGGTTACTATAGATGGCGCGCAGGATCTTGGCTTCGGCCAGATCGCGCGCCACCACCTGGGCGGGCCCGTTGGCCAGCTCGATTTTGCGGCGCATGACGGGCGGAGCTACCGCGAAAAGGGCCTGCCGCATGGGTGGACCCAGTGCCACGATCACGTCATCCTGCTTCTCGACCGGCATGGCTTCCAATGCCGCCAGGCGTTCGGCGGGCGCCCCGGTGCGAAGCCGGTGAATTTCGTCGGCGGAGAGAATATCGGAGAGCGGCTCGGCGCTCGGGACCTGGGGCGCACCTTGTCCCTGTTTCTTTTCGTAACGCTCCACCAGCTTGCGGATCAGCATGCGACGGTCGGGGTCGGCGGGAAAAGGGAATTGGCCGGTCACCATCTGGCGCACGGTTTGCGGTTCGGGATAATCGCGGACCATTTCGACGGCCGGCATATTCAGGGTATCGAGGGTCTGCAGGCGCGCCGTAAGCGCGGGATTTTCCGGGATGCGCTCGGGGTGCAACTGGAGATCGATCCATTTGTTGAGCCCCGTTTTCTGAATTGCCGCCGCGTCGCCGGGTCGCGGGCCGAATGTCAGACGATTGAGCGCGTGCGCGATGCGCCGGTCCTTGGGAATGCGTACCAGGAACCGCCGGGCGTGGCCAGCCCCGGTGCCGGCCTCGGTCCCAGCCAGTGCGAACACGGATAGCAGCGCAATGAGTGCCGTCTTGCGCATCGTTAACCCTCTGTAATGATTAAACTCCGGCTGGTGCGGGGAGTTGCGCCATCGGAGGTCCCTAGAGGGAATGGGGGGCTTGCGAACGTCCCAGAAATATCACAAACTCTTCTTGGGAGTGTCTACATGCGATTTACTGTTCTGTTTCTCACGTTAATCTCCTATCTTCCACTGACGGCCCAGACGGCTTCCGGTACCATTCAAACCACTGGGAACGCGTCAGTTAACGTAACGCCCGATCAGGCTCAACTTACTTTATCGGTAGTAACGAACGGTTCGACGGCGCAGGCCGCGGCGCAACAGAACGCCACGCTCGCCAATGCGGTGATCGCCGCGGTCACCAGCGTTCTCGGCACCAGCGGCACGGTGCAAACCGTCGGCTATTCGATCTATCCCCAATACAGCTACGGCGCGGTTGTGGGCTATTCGGCCAGCAACAGTCTGCTGATCACCACCACGGATTTGACCCTGCCCGGAAAGCTTATCGATGCGGCCAGCCAGGCGGGCGCCAATAACGTGGGCAATCTTACGTTCGGGCTGCAGAATCCCGATCCTCCTCGGCAGCAAGCGCTCACGGCGGCGGCCAAAGTGGGACTGGCGCACGCGGCGGCCATTGCCGCCGGTTTGGGCGCGAAAGCGGGAGCGGTGGTTTCCGCCGAGGAAAGCTCTTCGGTAACGCCGGTTGCCGTTCCTGGGGTTGTCGCCGGCGCGGCTGCTACACCTGTCGTGTCCGGAACAGTCTCGGTGAGCGCGACCGTGACGGTCACGGTGCAATTGACGCAATAGACATTACGGCTGAAAGAGCGGGGGTGTCCTACCATGTAGATATGGACACTCAAGAGACGGCGACACTGGGCGGAGGCTGCTTCTGGTGCCTGGAGGCAGTGTACCGTGAAGTGGCGGGCGTGGTCGCCCTGGAATCCGGTTACATGAGCGGCCACGTGCCACACCCGACCTACGAACAGGTATGCAGCGGCGAGACCGGACACGTGGAAGTCGTCGAGGTGAAGTTCGATCCCGCAATCGTCACCTATCGCTCGATTTTGGAGATCTTCTTCGCCATCCACGACCCCACCACCCGCGACCGGCAAGGCAACGACACGGGGCCGCAATACCGCTCCGTGATTTTCTATCACGATGAGACGCAGCGCCACACAGCCGAAGCGTTAATCCGGGAGTTGGATGCCGGGAAAATCTGGCACGATCCGATCGTGACCGAGGTGCGCGCGGCGGAGACCTTCTATCGCGCCGAGGACTACCACCAGGAGTACTTTCAAAACAATCCCCAGCAGCCCTACTGCGCGTTCGTGGTGGCGCCCAAAGTGCGGAAGTTTCGCAAAGAGTTCTTGGAGAAGCTGACAACGGCCCACCGATAACGCTAACCTTCCACTGCCCTAGACACTGGGTTTCCCCGAGCCGGTTAGCATGACGTGGCAGCATTGTTTTTCGCCCGCGCGGGTACCAGAATATCTCTTGGCTCTTCCGAACTTGCGTGACAGACGGATTTCCGGAAAGCCGGGCCTCCTCGTGTGTTTCATCCTGGCTGCGCTCTTATCGGGGTGCAAGTCCGACCGATGGTTGACAAGGGCTTCGCTCCAATGGCACGGCGGCGTGGTGCGGCTCGACATGACCCCGTGTTCCTATGACAAAGACAGGTTGGCGAGTGCGCTGGTGCCATCCGCCAACGTGTTGGAACTTAGTAGCCGAGGGATAATGGCGCTGCTGATGCGCGGCAACCGGGTGCGATCGGTGGAGGATTCCGCGCAATGGACCAAGGTACACGTTGTCAGCGGCATGCGCGCGGGTTGCGATTGTTGGCTGGCAATCGAAAGCGTGATTTGGGACGGGGATCGGGTGAAGGGAAGGGGTATCGTCGAGCCATCCACCATCTGCCTGGCCAAGCCGGAAGAGTTCGACGAACGATTCTATCTGCCGGGATGCTGCCGGGACGACGCTTACAAAACCCTGGTGAAAGCCAAACCCAAACTGGCCGGTCCTGTACGTGTGATCGACGGAACGATTGTCCGGGTGAGGCCGGCTCCCTACGATATGTATGTCTGGCGAGTGGAGGGGCCGCTCGTGGAAGGTAAGCCGACTCAATGCTGGATCCCGGTTGGCAGTGTGGATCTGGACGATCCGGACGATTTCGTGATCTCTTATTAACCCTCGCTAGTCGAAACCTACCGCGCAGTCACCTTTCCGGTTGTCGCATCCACGTAAACGGCATAGCCCAGCTTGGGGGTTCCCCATAGGACGAGCCAAGCAGGGGAGGGAAAGCGCGCGGTGCTTCCGAGTATGAACGTAACTTTCTTATCCGGGTGATGCTTCACCCATGCACTCGCTTTCACGAGAGCGGCGTTGTAAGCCGCATCGGAATTCACCACAAATCCCGTGATCTGAAACGGCTGGCTCTTGGCGGTAGGTCCGCTCCAGGGTTGCGAGCCACCGGCGGTAACACCTTTACTGATTCGCTCTGGGTCGCTGACCACCGAATAAAAGAATGTGCGGGCCTCATGCCGGCCCGGCGAAACGAAAACCGCCGTCCACGTCGCGGCCTTGCCCCCTTCATTCTTCAAGCTCGAGACTTCACCGCTCGAGAGGCTGAGCGGCAACAGGTCGGCAGCCCACGTGCGCGCCGGTTTGTACATTTCATAGAAAGCCGTTTGCGCGGCGACGGGCTCCGGGGGTTTGGGCGCTTCCGCCGTTTTCTCAGCCGCGGTCTTCTCGGCCGGCGTTGGCTTGGGCGATTCGGAACAAGCCGTCCAGGCGAGCATGACGGCCGTCGCGATTGCAGCATTTAAGAGCCGTTTGGTCATAACTAAGCTCCATTTTATGCTCTTTCACGAAGAACGGCCGAAAAACAGGCCACGGTGGCCCAGGCCAGCCAAAGAGGCGGCCGCTCCTCGCCCGGAAGGTGTAGTTAAGCGTGGAGCAGCCGCTTATCCGTTAACACCGGCATTTGGTGGACGTTACGCCGATGTCAGCGGGTTAATTCGAGTCCCAAACGACCAAACGATGTCTATATGAACTTTAATCGCCCCCAAAGATCCCTGTCCATCCAAAAGAACTGATTGGTCCGTTTAGCCGCGCTAAAAGGGCGGTGGGAAAGGCAACGAATCGTTTAATATAACTAAAGACCCGTATGGACTTTCGCCAGCTCGAGGTTTTTCTCGCCGCGATGGAACATTCCACCGTGACGCATACCGCCGAAAAGCTGTTCCTCACGCCGGGCGCGGTGAGCCTGCAACTGCACAACCTGGCCGCGGAACTGCGCACCGACCTGTTCGTCCGTTCAGGCCGCCGGATTGTGCCCACGCACGAAGCCCTGCGCCTGGCCAGTCACGCCCGGGAAGTCATGAACAAGGTTCGCGAGATTCAGCAGGATTTCGCGAATGTGCCCGGCGAAGACTCGCGTCCCTTTCATTTCGCCACTGGCGCCACGACTTTGATCCATCGGCTGGGCACGCCCATGCGTATGCTGCGGAAACGGTTTCCGGCCGCGGATATCCACATCACCGTGGCGCCCACCGAAGGCATCGTGGCCGGCATTCTCGACGGACGCTTCGATTTGGGCTTGATCTCGCTGCCTTGGCCGCAACAGAATCTCGACATCATTCCCCTATTTGAAGAGGAGCTCCTGGCTTTGCGTCCGGCGCGACAGCCGTCCACGCGTGGTGTGATTCTCCCGGTCCAACCCAGCGAGCTGGCCGAGGCACGGTTCCTGTTGTATCCGCGGTCCAGCAACATGCGGCAGATGATCGATCGTTTTTTCGCCGAACTGGGAATCAACCCGCGGGTCATCATGGAAGCCGACGATACCGAGGCCATCAAACGCCTGGTCGAGGCCGGGTTTGGATACTCGATTCTGCCGCAGTTCGCCATCCGCGGACGTGGTTCCCGCCTGCAGACCCTGCGTGTCCCCGGTCATCGCATCGCGCGGCAGCAGGCGCTGGCCGTGCGGAAGACGGAGTACCCGCGCGCCCTGACCAGCGCAGTGGCGGAATTCTTGAGGTCAACTTTAGCGGCAGGCAAGTAGCAACGGACTGATTCACCTGGCGTCCGCCGCGGCATAAAACGGCAGGTTACTCATTCATACCGGGCGGAACGCCATTCTTGTTGAGGAATTTATGAGCTTTCCGAAACTGGCCTTTTCAAGATTACGGATTGCGGCGGCGGCCGCGTTGTTATTAGGGTTGCATGGCGTGGTTTTGGCCCAGACAGCCCCGGCCGGGCAGGAACTTACCGAGCGGGAGCGCCAGCTCTTGGACCGCATTCGCGCGCTCGAAGATCGCCTTGCCGCAGTTGAGGCGCGATTAGCAGCGGCGCCCGCGGCTCCCGCGCCGTCCCAGGCGGCCAAGCCCGCGCCGCAGCCGGAGCTCAGCGCCACCGGGGACAGCACCTCGCTGCCCGGTTTTGCCGCCGGCACCACGATCGACTTTCTGCTCGACGGATATTACGAATACAACTTCAACGACCCGGTTGGCCGCGTGAACCTTTTGCGCCCATTCGATCCCACCAGCAACAGCTTCACGTTGAATCAGGGCGCCATGGTCGTGGAACGCGCCGCGGATCCTTCCCAAGGCCGCCGCTGGGGTGTCCGCCTCGATCTGATGTTCGGCCAAGCCACCGAAAGCCTCTCCGGCAATCCCACCAACGAACCCAGAACCGCTCCGTACCGCAACATTTTCCAGGCGTATGGAACCTATATTTTCCCGCTGGGCAGCGGACTCACGGTGGACTTTGGCCGATTCGCCAGTTCGGTTGGTTTTGAAGGTTCGTTTGCCAAAGATCAGATCGATTACACACGCTCGCTGTTGTTCGCCGCGCTGCCCTTCTACCACATGGGTTTTCGCACCTCCTACAAGCTCAGTGACAAAGTCACTGCCACCTGGATGCTGGTAAACGGCCTCAATCAAATGGAAGATTTCAACGGATTCAAGTCGAACGATCTCCTGCTGTCCGCCTCGCTCTCGAAAAGTTTCACCTGGACCGCCAATTATTACTTCGGCCAGGAGGGGCGAGACCTTGTGCCGTCGGCGATTTCAAACTTGCCTCCCGCGCTCCCCACTCAGCCGGGACTTTCCATTCAGCCTGTTTCGCCCACGCCCAACGGCCGAACGCAGATCGGCGATACTTACTTCACCTGGAACGCCAGTTCCAAGCTGAGTTTTGTAGGCGAAGGCGATTATGTTATCAGCCGCTTGTATGCCAACTCTTATCCCACTCACTTATTGGGCGGCGCCGGATACGTCAAATACCAGTTTGTGCCGAGGTTTTCGCTGGCCGGGCGCTATGAGTACCTATCCGACCGCGGTGGGTATTTAAGCGGCGCCACGCAGGCGCTAAAGGAAGCCACTATAACCGCCACCGTGCAGCCCGCCGATGGTTTTCAACTCAAGTGGGAGTTCCGGCGCGACTATTCAAACCAGCTATTCTTCCTGACGCACGCCCCGGGGATTCTGAGTAAAGATCAGAACACGGCGTTATTGGCGTTACTGTGGTGGTTCGGAGGGAAACAGGGCGCATGGTAGCGGCTCCGAAATTCTTACGTGTCTTCCACGGAAGGTGGCGGAGCTTCGGGATCGGACGGATTTCGGAACCGATAACCTACCCACGGCTCGGTAAGAATGTACTCGGGCTTCGATGAGTCGCGTTCAATCTTCCTGCGCAGCATCTTCACATACGAACGCAGGTATTCCAGCTCGTTGCCGTACTCGGGGCCCCACACCGAGCGAAGCAGCCGCGCATGCGTAAGAGGCACGTCCTGGTTCCGCATCATGAACGCCAGCAAGTCGAATTCTCTTGGCGCCAGGTGGACCGGTTGGCCGCCCCTTCTCAGCAGACGCCGCTCGACGTCCATCTCCAGATCGCCGGCTGTCAACACCGCGGGGCGGGGCGCATCGGAGGTGCGGGTGCGGCGCAGAACCGCGCGTAGCCGCGCTGTCAGCTCACGCAGCCGGAACGGTTTCGTCACATAATCGTCCGCTCCCGCCTCGAGCGCCTCGACTTTGTCGTTTTCCGCGTCCCGCACCGTAACCATGACAATCCCGGTTTGCGGTGCCATTTCGCGCAGCCTGCGGCAAGCCTCCACGCCTCCCAGCCCAGGCATGTTGATGTCGAGTAGGACCAAGTCGAACGGCCGCCGCTGGGCAAATAACAACGCTTCCTCGCCATTCGAGGCTTCTTCCACCGTGAATCCGCCGGCCGCCAGCGACTTATGCAGGGCCTTGCGCAAAGCGAATTCATCATCTACCACCAGGACACTAATTGGTTGCACTGTTGGTTTTTGTACTGGTTGTGGCGACACACTCACCCTCTACTTTCCGCACCGGTATCGTGAAACGAAACGTAACCGGGTTGTCCCCTTGTTCCTGTCCTTCCAGTTCCAGCGTCCCTCCGTGCGCGGCCGCAATTTTACGGGCGACGAATAAGCCCAACCCGGACCCCGGAGCGACGCGGCCGGCATCCACGCCCCGATAGAACCGCTCGAAAATCCGCTGTTGATCCGCCAGCGCGATCGAACTCCCGTTGTTAGAAACGCGAATGGCCACGCCCCCCGCTCCCTCTTCTGTGAGGATGTTTACAGTCGAACCCGGTTGCGAATATTTGCAGGCATTTTCCAGAAGCTGGCTGATGGCTAGACGTAATAGTTCGGGATCGGCGCGCACTTCCAACGGTATGGGCCCGCGAACGAAATGGAGACGATGGTCCGTAGAGCGCCGCGCTTGCTGTTCCACAAGTTGCGCCAGGATTGCCGTAAGATCGAAGGCTTCCAATCGCGGCCTGACATCCTCGCGGTCCAGGCGGGCCATGCGCAGCAACCGTGAAGTCAGGTTGCCCAGCCGGGATGCTTCGGCTTCCACTATCTCCGCCATTTCCAATTGCTCGGCATTCAAACTGCCGGCTTCCGGCAACCCTCCGGCGGCTGCCAGAATGGTCGCCAGCGGTGTCTTGAATTCATGTGCCAGCGCATCGAGAATGGCCGAGCGGTACACCTCCGCCTGCGCCGCCGCCGCCGCTTCACTAGCATCGCGCAGCGCGCGCGTCCGTTCGATAAGAGCCGCCGCCAGGATCGCCAAGGGCCCGCTCGTCAACTTGGGGTCTTCCAGGCTCTCAAATCCGATCGCGCCTCTTGCCCGGCCCGCCACCTGAAGCCGGCGCACGGAAACCGCGGATTCCGGATCGTCCGCGTCCCGGCCCGAGACATACGCATCGCGGGTTCGTTCCTGCAGCGCTCCCCGCGGCGTTCCCACCGTGTGCACTTCGGCCGTGTCCGCATCGAAGAGGCAAATTGCAGTGCTGCCAAAAACGCCCAGAAACAGGTCCAGGAATTTCATCTGCCGCAACGCCTGGGGCTTCATCGGCAAAAGCCCCTGGGAGAGCTGATACAGCCGCTCCCAACGCTCCCGGTCGCGGCGCGCGGATTGTGCCTCGGCGCGCGCGCGCAACACCAGCTCCGTGATCACCATGGCGGTCGCCGCGAATGAAAACAGCGAGACCACATCCACTGCCCGCGCCACCGTGAAGGTGTAAAGGGGGTCGGTGAAGAAGTAATCCAGGCATCCCACGGCGCCCAGCGATACGCACAGCGCGGGAAGAAAATCGCCGGCCAGCGACTGCGCCACCACTACCAGAAGATAGAGCAGGCTCGCGACCGCAAAATTGGCATTCAGCCTATGGCAAACGACTGTGATTGCCGCGACGAAAAGTCCACCCACGAAGGCGCGCTTGGCCGCGTGCCAGAGCCGCTTCCCCGCCTTTCGCAATGCGCCTCCCGGTGTCACTCTTAAACATCTTAGCGCCGCTCCCACCCACAGCGATCGGGCCATGAGCACCCGCGACACCGGATTGTCGAAAAGGTCAACGGAGGTCCAACCGCTTAGCCCCCCCTGCATTTAGTTTCGCCACCTGGTTGTTGTAGTCATTTGCCCGTGCCTGCCATTGCGCCGAAAGTATCCGATAGTGCGAGATCCGCTCTTTGATCGATTGATCGCGGGAAGGATACTTGGGGCCCACGGAGGGGTTGGCATAGTACGCCTTGAGCTCGCTCTCGAGCTCGGTCACCCGCTTGGCGTATATCGAAGATTGGCTGGAGCACCACATCGAAAGCGCCGTGAATTCATCCGCGGTCTTGGCGCGGCGGCTCATCTCTTTGTATGAGCGAGCGCCATGGATGATTACCGGGTTTTCGATAACCCGCTCGGCCTCGCCGGACTGCGCTCCCGCGGCTATGGCAACCAGCGCCAGCATACCCGCCATCCGGCAATAACTCGCAAACATAACGACTTCTCCTGCGCCTTACACCCTCAGCATGCCGCCAGAGGCATGAAAAAGGCATAAAAGAAAAACGCGATTAGCGCGCGTAATACCCTGTGCGGGATGTGACCATGGCATTGGGAACATGGGCTTTCACGCGGATGCGCCGCCACTTCCCGGAAGCGCTGGAATCCGGGGTCAGGTACCCGATCACGTATTCCTCGCGAATCGCCCGGCCCGCGTCCCGGGCCGCCTCCACCGCCTGCGCGAGGGATCGGACACTGTAGTAAACTCCCCCCGTATTCTTCGCCAGCGCGTCCAGGAAAAGGCGTGCGCGTTGCTCGTCCGTTCTCTCGATAGGCTTCTTGCCGGCCGGAACGTCATCGATAACTACCGAATAGATTTGCGTGTCCGCCTCCACGGCCGCCCGCATTAACTCCGAATTCGAATACCGGCTGAAATTATCCATGCCGTCGGACAGCACAAAGATTGCCCTTCGCGGACGCCGCGCTCCGCGCATGAAGTGCAAACCGAGGTAGATGGTGTCGAGCAGGGCCGTTCGCCCGCCGGCCTGCGCCCAGCTTATCTTCTTTTCCAGTTCCGCGGCGTCGGTTGTAAACGGCGAAAGCGCCGCCGGCCGGTCGGAAACCGTCAAGAGAAAGAACTCGTCCTCCGGGTTCGATGCTTCCAGAAACGCGCGAGCTATGTTCTTAAAGCCGCCGAGCGAATCGCGCATGCTGCCGCTCAAGTCGAATACCAGTCCCACGCTCGCCGGAGAATCCTCCCCAGTAAATGACACAATCTGCCGCGGAATCCGCTCATCCAACAAAGTGAAGTCGTCTTTTTGAAGCCCCAGAACAGTCTTACCGGTTTGATCCGTCACGGTTATGGGCACTAATACCATCCCGGCGCTGGCGCGAAACGAGGGTGTTGCCGGCTGCGCGTTTAGTAAGTACAACTGTGGCAAAGTCAACGCGAGCAAGAAGCACTTTCGAGTAAGAATCATCGCTGTGGCACCCAGCACCTAATCCATACTGCGCCCCAGAAAATGAAAAAGTCATAAACGCCAGCACCTCGCGGTGAGTGTTCATGCCTTTTTCACAAACTCCCGGCGAGAATCGATAGCAAGAGGCCTCCATGGATATCCGCGAAACAAGCCTGCGCACGCTGCGCAAAGCCATTCAAAATCATGAGGTATCTTTCCCTTCGCAGGTCCCCGTTTTTGCGTGCCAGATGCGCGCGGATATTCAATGGCGATTGGTCGAGCTCTACTTTGTACGAAATTGGACATGCGACGCGTTAGCCAGACGATACGGAGTTACTCGCGGGCGGGCGGGTCAGATTATCGATAGCTGGGTGAGGCGGGCCGCCACCGTGGGTTACCTGCAAGAGATACCCGTTGCCGTCGCCGCGGTCCCCACCGCTGTTCCCGAAACCAGGCGGGTCCACCGTAACCGGATGCGTCGAAACGTGCAGGTTCGCGTCGCTCGCGCGATGCATGGAGGGTGATGCAATACCAGAGGGCTTTACTGGTTCATGAAGGGGAAAACGCCAGCCCGGCGCTGCGTTCGGCGATTCTGAGCGGAGGATGTAGCGTGGAGGAAATCCCGCTCCGTTACGGGCGCATCAGTGCCCTAGCCGCCGGCTATTGCCTGGTCGTGTTCGAAATCGAGCGCCCCGCCAAACCCCTGCTTGAGACCTTCCAGGAATGGCATGACGAGGCGCCCGGCACGACACTGCTCGTGGTGGGAAGGCGCACCACCCTATCCAATCGGCTCGCCGTCCTCGAAACCGGAGTGGCCGCTTATTTGAGCAAACCTATCGCCGTTCAAGAGTTGACGGCGCGCGTCCGGGTGGCTTTGCGCTTCTTCCGCCAGCATGATCGCCGCTCCCGCCAATACCCTTTCGGCTCCGGCACCATCGATTGGGACGCGCTGGCCATTAGCGCCGCGGGGCAGCATGTTCGGTTGACCCGGACAGAGTGCAACATCCTCAGGTACCTCGCGCTGCATGTGAATCAGACCGTACCCTTTGGCGATCTGGTCAGAACCCTATGGGGCACCGATCCACAAAAAGGCGTCCACTCGCTGCGTCTCTTCATCAGAAAGCTACGACAGAAGCTGGAGCCCGACCCGGCGCGCCCGATTTACATCCTTACCGAGCCGACCATTGGCTATCGTCTACAAGCCCCTGCCAATGGGGCCAGCGCCTCTACCCCATCGTAGAGAAACCGGCCTCCGCTCCCGAAACCAAACTGTAACCGGCACAGAAACTTGCCCCGATGTATAACTAAGGTTTCGGAGCCCGAGTGACGCCACCAACAGAACCCATCATCGAAGCGCGCGCCGTCGAAAAATTCTATGGCCCCAAGGAGGCGCCCATTCAGGTGGTCGCCCCCACCGATCTGGCCATCTACCCCAACGAAATCGTTGCCTTGCTTGGCCCTTCCGGCTCGGGAAAATCCACGCTGCTGCGTATCCTGTCCGGGTTGTCTTCGCCCTCCTCGGGCCAGGTGTTGTGGCACGGCAGCCCGCTCGCGGGCCCCTGTCCCAACGTCGCCATCGTGTTCCAGAGCTTTGCGCTGTTCCCCTGGCTGACGGTGCTCGAAAACGTCGAGGCGCCGCTTAAAGCGCGGGGCGTCAACTCCACCGAGCGCACCAAACGCAGCCTCCGCATTCTGGACGCGGTCGGCCTCGACGGCTTCGAATCGGCATATCCCAAGGAACTCTCCGGCGGCATGAAACAACGGGTGGGGTTCGCCCGCGCCCTGGTGGTGGAACCCGAAGTGCTTTTCATGGACGAGCCGTTTTCCGCGCTCGACGTGCTTACCGCCGAGAACCTGCGCAATGAAACGCTCCAGTTGTGGGAAAACAAGAAAATTCCCACCCGCGCCATTTTCCTGGTGACTCACAATATCGAAGAAGCCGTCTCCCTGGCCGATCGGGTGCTGGTGTTGGGGAAGAATCCCGGCCGCATTCGCACCAAGTTCCGGGTTCCCATACCCCGTCCGCGCGACCGCCACGATCTGCGCTTTCTGGAAGCCGTGGATTACATCTATCGCGTGCTGACCCAGCCGGACCTGATTCCCACCGCAGCGCCGGAACTGGAACCCGCGGCGGCCGGCTCCCCGCCCGCGCGCCAGAAATATCCCATGCTGCCGCACGCCCGCCCCGGCGGCATCACGGGTCTCGTCGAATTGCTGGCTGACCGCAACTGCCGCGATGACATCGCCCACCTGGCCGACGACCTGGCATTCGAGATCGACGATCTGCTCCCGATTGTCGAGGCTGCTTCCCTGCTGGGCTTCATCACGGTGAAGGAAGGGGACGCGGAACTGACCGAGGAAGGCCTCGCCTTCGCTGAAGCCGACATCCTGCGCCGCAAGGTGCTCTTCCGCGCCGCCGCCGAGAGCGTCCCGCTAATCCGCCAGATCACCCGCTCACTCTCCAGCAAAGCCGACCATTCCCTTTCCGATGAATTCTTCCACGACATCCTCGACGAGCACTTCAGCGAAGAAGAAACCAAGCGCCAGTTGGAAACGGCGGTCAACTGGGGCCGCTACGCCGAGCTCTTCGATTACGACGCCAAGACCGGCCGGTTCTACATGCCGGAGGAGCAGCCGCAACCCGCCCCGGGTGAGGAAGTGAGCACCCGCTGATGGCCTTCCCATCGCTGGCGCGCACGCTGATCCGGGACCGCACCTGGTCGGCGCTGGTGGATCTGGGCGTTTTCGCCGTGATTCTGGCCGCCATCTACGCCATCCTGAATACCGTCCACTACTGGATGGGCGTCGTCACTCCCGCGGCCCACATTTCGCGGTCGCCCTCGGCCCTTCCTGTCTATGCGTTCTATTCGCTGGTGCGCATGGTGGTGGCCTACGTTCTCAGCCTGCTGTTCGCCGTGGCATACGGCTATTTCGCGGCCTACCACCGCCGTGTCGAGGCCGTCATGGTCGCGGTGCTCGATATTCTGCAATCCATTCCCGTGCTCAGCTTTCTCCCCAGCGTGATGCTTGCCATGGTCTCGTTGTTTCCCGGCCGGCAGTTGGGCGTGGAGCTTGGTTCCATCGTGCTGATCTTCACCGGCCAGGTGTGGAACATGGCGTTCAGTTTTTACAGCTCGCTCAAGTCCATTCCGCGCGAGCTGCACGAGGCGGCGGCGATCTACCGCTTCAGTGCCCGCCAGCGGTTCTTCGAGCTGGAATTGCCGTTCGGCGCCATCGGCCTGGTATGGAACTCGATCGTCTCCATGGCCGGCGGATGGTTCTTCCTCATGGCCTGCGAGATGTTCGTGCTGGGCAATCACGATTTCCGCCTGCCCGGCCTGGGCTCCTATCTGCAAGTGGCGGCCGGCGCCGGCGATACGCGCGCCATCCTGTGGGGGCTCGCCGCCATGATTGCCGTGATCGTGCTGCTCGACCAGTTGGTATGGAGACCGGCCATTGCCTGGTCGGAGAAATTCAAATTCGAGCAGGTGGAAAGCGCCGCGGACGTCTCTTCTCCCATCCTGCACCTGCTCCGCAATTCGTCGCTAATCCAGTGGCTCCGGACCCGCACCGCCGAGCCGCTCTGGGAGCGCTGCACCACTTGCCAGCCGGATGCGAGCGTGCCTCCGCCCAAACGCTCGCGGGTCGCCGCGATTGCCGGCTACGCCATTGGCGCGCTGATCGTGTTAGCTGTGCCCTACGGCCTGGTGAAAGCCGCCTTGATGCTCAAAGATCTCACGCGGCCCGACCTGGTCACCACCGTGGAAGCGGCCGGTGCCACATTCCTGAGGGTGGCGGCCTCGCTCGCCATCGCGTCGCTTTGGACTATCCCGGCGGGCGTCGCCATCGGCTTCAACCCGCGCCTGGCGAAAATCGCGCAGCCTCTGGCGCAGATCGCCGCCTCGGTTCCGGCCACTGCTTTGTTTCCGGTGGTGCTGTTGGCGCTGGTCCAACTGGGCGGCGGATTGGCAGTGGGCTCCATCGTGCTGATGCTGCTGGGAACCCAGTGGTACATTCTCTTCAACGTGATTGCGGGCGCCATGGCCATTCCCACCGAGTTGCGGGAAGCCGCGGCGGTATTTCGTTTCTCTCGCGCGCAGCGCTGGCGCACCGTTATTCTGCCCGGCATTTTCCCGTATCTGGTGACCGGCCTGGTGACCGCCTCCGGAGGCGCCTGGAATGCCAGCATCGTCGCCGAGTACTTCCACTTTCAGGGCAAGATCCTGACCACCTTCGGTTTGGGTGCGCAAATCAGCTCCGCCACCGATTCTGGCAATTCGAATCTCTTGTTTCTTTCCACCATTGTCATGGCGGTGCTGGTGGTGTGCGTCAACCGTTCGGTGTGGCGCCCGCTCTACCGGCTGGCCGAAACGCGGTTCCGCCTGGAGACGTAAGCGCCTATCTCCAAAGCTTCACGTTCGGCCACAATTCCTCGAGGGAGCCGAACTTCTTGCCCTTGCAGATGAAAATGGCGTTCGATTCGAGCGCATACGGGTTCCGCGATGTCCCCATATACTCCACGTGCTCGAAGAGGCTTTCCAGCACTTCCCGCCGGTCGTTGAGCACGATCATGCAGTTACCCGAGTACCCGCGCGGACCCCATAAGAAATACGTCTGGTGGCCGCTCAACGCCTTAGGCAAGCCATAGGCTGGGCCCAGGAAATCGATGGCGCCGGCTTCTCCGTAATCCTGCCCGAAGATGGCGCAGTCCGCGCGCTCCGCGACGGGGATCTGCTGCCAGGCCTGCGCCACCGCGGCCGTCATTTCCCGCCAGCCGAACTGGTCGGCATAGTGCTGCGGCAGCTCGATGGCCGCGAAGCTGTGCTCGCTCTTCGGGACTTGGAACGGCAGTTTGCGCAGATAGACCAGGAACTGGTCGATGGGGAGCACCGGAACCACAACGGGAGCTAACCTGGCCCCAGCCGCCAGCAGGAGTGCCGCGATGACCGGCTGCAGCCATTTCTGGCGCGTCCTGGCGATGCCGCTTTCGATCGTCACTGCGCCCGCCGCCAGCAGCATCGGGTAAATGGGGGATAAGTAGTAATTCTTGCCGCGGCACATCACCGCAAATGCGAACAGAAAGCACCACCCCAGGAACCGGTACGTCCGCAGGCGGCGCGAAAAGAACAGAGCGATCAAACCCGTAATCCAGATCGGCGCGTTCAACGGGTGGATCAGTAGCAACTGTTCCTTGAAATATGCGAGCGGCGTCAGTGCCACATCCTTGTGGCTCACTTTGATGTTGTGCATGAGCTCCACAAAGGGAAAGTGGTTCTGGTAGTTCCAAATCAGGTTGGGCAGGAAAATCAGAAATGCCGCCGCGCCGCCCATCCACAGCCAGCGGCTCAGAAGATACCGGCGCTCGCGGGTCAGCAACAGCCCCAACACAATTCCGCCGCCCAACACAGCTATCGAATATTTCTCTTCAAGGCCGATTCCCGCCACCACCCCGAACCACAGCCAATAGCGCGGGTCGGCGCGGTTCACCGCCAGAATTGCGAAATACGCGCAACCCATCCAGAGCAAAGGCTCGAAGGAATTGGTCCCGAACAAACAACCGTCGGAAAGGTACATGGGTGCGATCAGCACGGCGAGCGCGCTGAGAATCAGGGCGTAGGCTCGCCCTCCCAGCTCGCGCGCGATCATCCCGGTCACTACCACGGCCGCCGAAATCGCCAGCGCTCCGGGAAATCGAATGGCCCTCAGCGAGTCTCCTAAAACCATTCGCGCGAGATGGAGGATCCACGGCGCCAGCGGCGGCTGATCCACGTAGCCCCAGGCCGGATGGTCGCCGCAGGCCAGGTAGTCGTATTCGTCGCGGAAGTAATCGTAGTGATCGTTGAAGAAACAGTGCAGCGCCAGTTTGGCCAGGGCAATGGCCAGCACAACCGCCATGCCATTGTCCAGAAAGCGGCGCCCCTCGCGGGCGGAGCTGTCGTTCAGAATCCCTCCCAGGCGTACGCCGAGAATTTGCGGATGGTGCGGAACCCGACCCGCTCGTACAGCGCCACGGCGTTCTCATTGGCCGCGGTTACCGTGAGGCTGGCGGTGTGGCAGCCCATCTCGCGCAGCGTCAGCAGCGACCGCCGCAGCAGCGCATGGCCGATGCCCGTCCCGCGCACCGAAGGCGAAACGCAGATTTGCGTGATGTGCCCCGATTCCGGCGCCACCAGGCTGGCTAGCGAGATACCGCACGGCTGGCCGCTCACAGCGTCAAATGCTATAGACGATGCGGGACGGAAAAACGTACCGCATCCCGGGAATTGCACGATGTTGAACAGGAACCGCCGCGCGCCGGCCACGCTGCGGTACTGGTCGTTGATCAGGCTGTCCACGTGTCCGGAGTAGGCATCGGCGATGATCTGCGCCGCCGCGTCCTGATAGTGGTCCGCCCAGTTTTCGATATACATCGGCCGGCGGACGCGTCCCTCGGCCAGCACCGCCGTGCCCAGTTTGACCCGCATGAAATTACGGTCGCGGTTGACAGCGTATTGCGGACACGGAATCGGCCGGCTGGGAATGTGTTGCAGCATGAGGAGTTGCGATTCGATGCGGGTGACCTCCGGATGCTGGCGAATGCCCGAAACGCCGGATGCGAGCAGCATGTCCTCATACGCGGTCGAACGAAAGCGGCGCAGCAGGTACAGGTCGCCGATCAGGCCCTTATGGTCCTCTACCACGTAATAGAGGTAGCCTGCCAGTTGGCCATCCACCACCAAGGCGCCGCCATTGAGCGAGTGGGCGTCCACAAACCGCCGCACCAGGTTGGCCGAGTTCTCGAAATCCCAATCCAGCTCATTGCGCCATACAGCGATCTCCTCCCGCAGCAGCGGTTCCAGATCGCGCGAGGACACCCGGCGCAAATCGACGATTTCCGGTGGAATGGCGGGCACCGCATTCAGGCGCGTAGCCATAGAATTGCTGTTATTCGGCTCCGTACATCGCGGCGTAGCTCAATTGCAGCCGCACGTAGTCGCGCGGGTACGAAATCCGGACGCCGCTGATTTTCCCCGAACCATCGAACGCCGCCGTAAGCTGGGAGTTGATGCCGCACCAGTATTGCGGCAGGTTCAGCTTGCGGTAGCGCGCCACCACCTGGTCGCGCAGCGCCGGATCGAAGTGCACGCCGTATTGGTCCACCAGCCGCTTGATGGAGGCGTAATCGCCTTCCGCCTTGATGCGCATCAACTCGGCCAGCAGCATGCCCACCCCCTGATGCATCTTGTCGAAATCTTTCAACACGAGGTAAGTCTTCCCGTTTCGTTCGACCTTCTCGATGGCGCCGGTCTTGTCCATGATGTAGCCGGAGATTAGCTGCCGGTTGCGTTGGTGGTCCTCCTCGATGGTATCGCCCCGCGGAATGCGGCTGAGCTGCGTCAATGGAGCGCGCACCTCGGCGTAGTACATGGCCTTGGCCACCTCGGGACTCGATATCAATCCCAGCTCGGCAAGCTTGGGATCGGTGATGTTCCACAGCGCCATCAAATCCGCGCGCGCTTCTTCGAGGGTGGAATAATATTCCTTCAAATACGATTCCGCTCCCCCCTTCAGCCGCGGATTCAACTTGCCCGAACCGTGCCCGATGACTTCGTGCAAGCCGGTCATCAGGTCGGATGCCTCCTCGCCGTATTTCTTGCAGATGGCGATTTCTTCGGGCGAAGCGGCGAACTCCTCGAGCGGCCCATCGCCCGCGGCCCGCTGCAACGTGCGCGAACTGCCCGTAAACAGAAAACTCTTGCTGCCGTATTTTTCGTGCACCTCGTCTTCGTTGGGCAGGTTGTCGCCGGTCGTGGTCACCTGGAAGTCGCCCGTCTCCACCACCGTCTCCACCGCCTTGGCCACCGGCGGTTTCACGCCCAGCTTCTTGTATTGCGCGAGCCACGGCGCGTGGTCCTCGAAGTATTGGGCGTTTTCCGCCAGCTTCCGCATGAGCCCGTCCAGCCGCGCGTCGGTGATGGTGACGAAGCTCTGCGAGGTGCCTTTCGCGGCGCGCGCATCGCGATAGACTTCAATGAACCCGTTGGCGAAGTCCACCGGTGGATTGTTCCCCACCCAGGCGATGCCGAAGTGAATCCAATCGGCCGGATCGCCCGTCTGGTAATAGCGGATCAAGTCCGCGATCGTTTCGCTCTGCCCCGTTTCAGCGTACGCGCGGGCTTTCTCCAGGTACTCGTTGGCCTTCTTGAGGAAGCGAGCGTAGAGGCCGGGCGGAATCTTGCCATCCGGCGTGCCCGCGCGATAGACTTCTTCCACGAGCTGCCCGGATGCGGACTTCACCAACCGCGAGTTGAGCGGATGCGTATCGTGAAAACCCGCCAGATCCGCCAGGCTGACTCCGGAGTAGAAATTGTTAGCGCTCGATTGCAGGATGTCTTTCCCGCCTCGCGGACTTTTGGCCGTGATGGTGGGCTCGAAATTGGGGTCGAACAGCGAGGGACGTAGCGCGTCCAGCTCGCGGTCCAGGTCCGGCTGGTTGCGAATGGCCTGGTTGCCGTAAGGATCGCCCCGGAAGCCGCCGCCGGCCAGCGCCGCGCGGGCCGCCGCTTGCAATTCGTCGAACGTAAACTCGGGCAGGAACTTCTGCGCCGTCATCTCGTTGTGGTTGCCGCGATTGGCCCAGAACAGCTTGGTGAAGGCCACGACCTTTGGCCGCGCCTGCGGAGACACATTTCGGGCGCGCACAATCTCTTCCAACACTCGCTTCTGCCGCAGTCCCCAGGGCGAGTTCTGGTCGTAGACGATGGGATCGATAGCGATCGAAGCCTGGCTCAGCCAATACGCCAGCGCCTGTTGCCGCGGCGCGAGCGAGCGGAAGCTTTCGGCCTGCACCTGGACGAAACCGGTGGCGGCGACGCGGTCCACCAGGTCGGAAACCGGCCCCTGCGCCCGCACGGCGGCGGGCTGGGCGGCAGCCACGCCGGCCCAGGCGAGAATCAGCGCAATGCGCAACCTCATACCCTTAGATTCTATCTCCTGGGCCGGTTCAGGCCGGATCGACGCTGCTTATTTTTCAGCTAACTTGGTTGGGGCACCGCGTGAAAGCGCGCCATCGAGAGACACCGCTCCGGCGCCCGCGATCATTATCGCCAGTGCCATGGCGATCGCCAGCACGTGGTATTCGAACCCTTCGCCGTGTTGGGTGCCGCCCCAGTTCATGAAAAAGCCGTTGGGCAGATGCACATGGACCAGCGCCACCAGCATGTTACATAGCACGCCGAATGCGGCGATCCGGCTGAGGAAGCCCAGGATCAGCCCCAAGCCTCCGAAAAACTCCGCGCAAATCGCCAGAAATGCCAAAGGCGCGGGAATGCCCATCATGCCCGTGAAGGCGTGCATGGTGCCGCTGAAGCCGTGCCCGCCGAACCAGCCGAGCATCTTTTGCGCGCCGTGCGCAAACATTACAATGCCAAGCGCCACCCGGACGATCCCCAAAGCGGCGCTGTTGTTGGTCGCAAGTAGCTTATGCCACATGATTCACAATACCCCCGTTTTCGCGCGCCGGAGGTACAATCAAGCTGGCTCATGGGAGCAATTTGGGAGAGCTTGCGCGCCGCCATGGGGCGGCGCCTGCGTTATCGCATCACCCGCGGCGGGCTGTTGTTCACGCTGGCGCTGCTCGCCATGGTGCTGGGCGCCATCGTTTCCGCCAACAATCTGCTGTTTCTGATCGTGGCCGCCATGGTTTCCACCCTGCTGTTATCCGGCCTGGTGAGCCGCCTCTGTCTGGCCGGGCTGGAGCTGGATTTTCTGGTTCCGGAACATGTTTCGGCTGGGCCCAATGTCCCGGGAAAGTTGTATGTGCGCAATCAGAAATGGCTGATGCCCTCGTTCTCCATTCGCGTGGAAGGCGCGCGCGATGCTTCGAGCGCGGCGCTCCAGACCGCGGTGTACTTCCCTCTGATCGCAAGCGGCGTCACGCTGGAAGAAACCGTGCATGTGCGGTTTCCCCGCCGCGGCACATACCGCGAAAACGGCTTCGCGTTCTCCACCGCGTTCCCTTTCGGCTTCCTGGAAAAATCGGCGCGCGTAACGCTCCGCCGCGAGACGGTGGTCTATCCGTCCATCGATCCGCAACCCGGTTTCGAAGATCTCCTGTTGGCGATCGCGGGAGAGATCGAAACTCATTACCGCGGGTTGGGAAGAGATTTTTACCGCATCCGTCCCTACGAGGCATTTGAAAGCGCCCGCCACGTGGATTGGAAGGCCTCGGCGCACGTCGGCAGTTTGCAGGTGCGCGAATTCGCGCGCGAGCAGGAGCAAACCGTGGAGATGTTCCTGGACCGCGATGTGGCGCCCCACCACGATGCATGGTTCGAGCATGCGGTGAACTGCTGCGCGTTTCTGGCGTGGCGCCTTTCGAGCCAGGGAGCCTCGATCCACTTCCGCTCCAGCGGTTACAGCTTCCGCCAGCCGGAGGAAGGCGACATTTACACCATCCTGAAATACCTCGCGCTGGTCTACCCGCAAGGCGGAAGCGCGGTCGAGGGGCCGCTCGAGGAGTCGAGCTACAAGTTGGTCTTTACACCCTCGCCGCGGCGCTTCCTGGATGCCGGTTGGCTGGAAGCGCGCGTGCTATCGCCCGAGGAGTTACCGGAATAGCAGGCTGCCCCTCAGCGCACATAGACCGTAATCCCCGGCTGGCTGGCCGCATTTCCGACGGTCACAAAAACCGCCGCCTTGCCGGAGGCTACAGCCGTGGGGATGCGAGCGTTTACTTGTAGTACGCCCGAGACCAGTCCGGGAGCCGCTCCCACATAATCGAGTTCGGCCGTCAGGCCGCCAATCCGCACCGAGACCGGCAGAGTAGGATGTGCCAACGGGGCCGCTGCAAGACTTCCATCAACGACGGCGGTATCCAATGCGCCCGCGCCGGCACCGAAGATCTGAATAACCGTCCCCCGATCAGCCGGGTTGGTCGAAGAGTTGACGGTGAAGTCCTGATTGAGAATCGCTCCAGGACCTATTCCCGAACCGTCCGCCGCCAGAATCGCCGGGGCGGATGGCACAATGGCAAGCCCTAGAGAGAGCACCGGCTGCCCCTGGTATTCCACGGTCATCTGGGTATGTGTCTCTCCCGCGAGTTCGTATGGCACAACCAGATTGATCTGCGTCGGCCCCACATAGAGGAGCGGCGCGGGGTAGCCATCGAAGAATACCTGTGCGCCGTTTAGGGTGGTATCCACCAGCCCGGCAGCAGTCAACCGCATAGTCGCCTCGCTCCGCGGTCCGATCGCCGGCGCGAAAATCGAGAGCAGGGCTCCGGGGCTGGTGCTCTCGGGCAGATAGCTGGCGGCGCTCGAAACCCACGGCCCCACGGGATGCGCGCCGGGATTTTGCAGGAGAGCCAGCCCGCGCTCCAGGACCTCGTCGTGGCCGCCGGCAACACCCGCGCGTGTCCGCATCACCGGTACGGTGGGCCGGATTCCGATGCCGTGGAACTGCGAGCCGTCCGCGTTCAGCGTCTTCATGCACGTAAAGCCCATGTAATAGAGATTGAACAGATTGAGCGCGGTCACGTTTCCGTCAGTTCCCGCGGATGGGCCGCCCACAATATCGCCCAGTTGGTCGCCCGCGGCGAGGATCAAGCTTGTTTCCGCGAAGCTGATGGCGCGCCCGTCGGTAAGGAACACCGTTTTCGCCGTAAGCAGGGGTTGAGTTGGTGTGAGACCCCAGCTCACGTTTTCGAAACCCAGGCCAATGCGATCCGGCAGAAGCGGGGTGGGAATGAACAATCCGATGCCGGGCTCCGGCGCGGCAACCAGGTTGAATTCCGGGGCGAACTGCGGATATCCGCGGTAATCGAACACAATTCCACTGGCTGTAACGAGATTCGGCAGCGCCGCGGTCCACTGGTCGCCGGCCGTGCGCGTGACGTCCACATAGTAGATGCCGGGTTCTATCTCCGCAATCGCCTGGGGGCGCGGCTCCGGCACAGCTCCCAGCGGCTCCCAGAGGCTCGTAGCCGTCGTTCTGGTCATCGCGATGGCGCGCTGCTGGCCGGCGGATTCAATCTGCATCTGCATCGTGCTGCCCATGGCTCCGGCCCCAATCTGTGTGAGTGCCTCGTAGAGAAGCCATTGCCGGGAAGCACCCGAAATGAGTGTCTCGGCCGCGGCTATAAGGTCTGTAACCGATTGGGCATCTATGGCAAGGATGGCATCGCCGGGCTCAATGGCTTGTCCCTGGGAATCGGCTACGTACGTTACCACGAGATTCCCTTCGATCCAGTCCCAGGCTAATGGAGGCAGGTAAAGAGGACTTCCCGCGAGGCGCCCCGTGTTGATGCTGAAGTGTCCGTCTCGCAAGGCCGCGCCGAGCTGACAAAACGCGTTGTAGAACGAAGGCTCGTCGGCAGTGACGGCGGCGGTGGAAAGCGCGGTCTCGAGGGCCTGCCCCCAGTCTGTGTTGACGACGTCGAAGTAGGGATAGAAGTGCTGGGGGACATTCCAGGCTTCAGCCATCAAAGCCAGACGCACGGCGCGGACGCTGACTGACCAGGGCCTCCCGGGCAACGACGGCAGCGACGCCGTGGGCCGGGGCATGGTTCCCTGGGCGCCCGAGTAGAGATCGACGGGAACGAAGCTGGAGATGCCGGCGCCCAGATCGGCTACGAATGCCGAAGCCGGGTCCGAAAAACCGATGGGGATGGTGCCGTTGACCAACGGCTGACCGATACGTGTCGCCGAGTACGGGCTCGACCCGGTCGACGGAAAACCATAATACTTCCAGCGGACGACCAAAAGGCCGGTCGTGTTGCCGGGCTGGAGTGCCGCGGGAACCGGCGGCGTTTGGCCGGTCGGGTACACAAGCACGGTTGGCGCTATGGGTGCAAAAAGCGTCTGTAGCGTGTTAGCGAGGTCGGCGGGCGTTTGCGAACCTTCCACCTGTCCCATGCCGTATACGGCAAACGCCTCCCAATCGAGCGTCGCCGCCTGATCGCTGGGATGAAAGTACCTCACGTATCCAAGGAGGCGCGTGAACGCAGTTACGTTCTGGAGCCCCAATCCTGTCAGTGGAAGGGTCTCAAAACCTCCTGTCTGTCCCTTAACCGGGGCCACGGCGAGCAACGCCGCGAACATTGCCACAACGCGACTGGAGGGCATCGGTAGAATCCTTCACTAATCTGATACGTCTGGCAGTGTCGTCGCGGCAATAGCTATTTCGAGCCTGAATATCTGTTTTGCGAAGAGCTTTCTGGGCGCCTTACGGTAGATTCGTCCGCTTCACTTCCTCTTGAAGCGCCGTCCATCGCACCATCAACCGAGCATGAGCGGCGTGGCGATCGGTCACGGCCACAGCCAACTGCGTGGTGGGAGCAACGTCGGCCGCTTGCAATGTCCGCAGCAGGGCGGTCAGCGCGCCGCCGACGTTGCTCAGGGTCTCGGGACCGCCGGCTGTCGGGCCGCGTCCGCCGCGTCCTCCACTGGCAGTCCCTTCGAGATCGGCGGCTTTCTTCTCTAACGCGGCGGCGGTTTCGTCCGCGGCTCCCCGCCCCGCGCTCGTCTTCCGCAATCGCGACCGCAGAGCGCGCAACTGCTCCAGCGCCTTTCCGTTGGCCAGGATGTCGTCATAGAGCCGCCTGGAAAGCGTGAACTGTTCCTGGATGCCCACGGGCGCGGTCCTCACCCGAGGGTCCATTTTCACGATGAGCGGCTGCGTGTAGCTTGTGCCATCCACCGTGAGTTTCACCGTATAACGGCCTGGCAGAACCCACATGGAGGTGACGGCACGCGGCGTATCGTGCACCACCGCGTCCATGCCGTAACCCCCGCGGCCGCGCCCGGAAGGCAAAGGTGTGTAGTGCATGTCCCACAGGAAGCGATGCATTCCCGGCGCGGCCGAAAGCGGATGCGGAGGCCGCACCCAATAGGCCGGAATGTCCAGCATGGGGTCCACGGGCGAAACCGGATCGTTGGATGCATAGTACCGCACCGTCGAACCGGCGGCGTCTTGAATCTCCAGCGTCACCGGCCCGGCCGGCGCCCGTCCCAGGAAATAGTCGAGCATGGCGCCATCCGGCGGGTTCTCGGCTTGCGGCTCGTCGGGCGGCAGCGGGGTATCGGTATTCATATTCCAGCGGACGCGGATGGCCGTGGTGGGCTTGAACAGCACAGCGTGCGCGCCGGCAATCTCCGCATCGATCTGGCGCAGCGGCGTGATGTTATCCAGAATCCAGAACCCTCGGCCGTGCGTGCCGGCGATGAGGTCGTCATCCTTGATCGCCAGGTCGCGCACGGAGCTGGCCGGCATGTTGAGCCGCAGCGATTGCCAGTTGCCGCCATCGTCGAACGAGACGAAAACCTCGTGTTCGGTACCGGCGAAGAGCAGTCCCTTTTTCCTGGGATCCTCGCGAACCACATCCACGGGGGCGCCATCGGGCAGGCCGTTGACGATCTCGGTCCAGCTCTTGCCGCCATCGTGCGTGCGCAGAATGTGGGGCCGCATGTCATCGAGCCGCAGAGTGTTGATGGCGGCGTAGGCGGTCAGCGCGTCGAAGTGGCCGGCATCGATGATCGAAACTTTGGCCCACGGGACGAGCTGGGGTGGTGTGACGTCCTGCCACGTAGCGCCGCCATCGGTGGTGGTGTGGATGGAGCCTTCGTCGGTTCCGGCCCATATCCGATCGATATCGACCGGCGAAGGCGCCACCGCATAGATTACGCCTCGCTGAGTGGGCTGCGCGGACTTGCTCTGGCTGTACTTGCCGACGCTGGCTGGAATTTCCCAGGTTTTGCGGGTCAGGTCGGGGCTGATCTGCTTCCAGTTCCGCCCGCCATTGGCCGTCACCCACAGCGTGTTGCCGGCGAAGTAGAGCAGGTGCGGTTCCTTGGGCGAAAAGACCACGGGCGCGGTCCGCAAGGCGCGAAAATCGGGCGAGCGCACCGGTTCCGGCGAAACGTTCTCGACCTGGCCGGTGCGGCGGTCGTAACGCGTCAGCTTGCCGCCGTAAACCAGGTCGGGATCGAGCGGATCGGGGACCGCGTAGCCATACTCTTCCACTCCCACGGGATGCCATTCGCGAAAGGTGATGGCCCCGTCGTTGCCGCGGCTGGCCACGCACGCCGAACCACTCTCCTGCTGCCCGCTGCACACGCGGTATGGAAATGCATTATCGGTATTGACGTGGTAAACCTGCGCGGTGGATTGGTTGTACCACGAGCTCCACGTCTGGCCGCCGTTGACCGTGACGATGGCGCCCTGATCGCTGACGATGGCGAGGATCTCCGGGTGAAACGGGTTGATCCAGATGCGCTGATAATCGTCGCCGCCCGGCGCCCCGCGAATGCCGGTCCAGGTTTTGCCGCCATCGGTGGATTTCCAGGTAACGATGGAGGCAACGTAAACAGTGTCGGGGTTTTTGGGATCGGCCGCCGGCACGGAAAGATCGCCGCCGCCGATGCGCGTGGCGGGGCGCGGATCGTCCGTGATGCGGGTCCAGTTTTCGCCGGCATCGTCGGAGCGGTAGATGCCGGTGCCATCGGGGTGGGCCACCGAAGCGTAAATGCGGCGTGAGTTGCTGGCCGCGATGGCGATATTGACCTGCACTACGTCGCCGAGTCCCAGGATCAACTGGCGCCAGTTGCGGCCGCCATCGGTGGATTTGTACAGGCCGCCGCCGGTGCCATCCCACGCGGCATTTTCCCACGGACCTTCGCGCGCTTCCCACAGCCCGGCGTAGACGATGTTGGGATTGTTGGGATCGATGGCCACTTCCGAACCGCCGGTGTTTTCGTCCTTGTACAGCACCTTCTCGAAGGTCTGGCCGCCGTCCTCGGAGCGATAGATGCCGCGTTCGGCGTTAGGGCCATAGGGATGGCCGAGGACCGCCACGAAGAGCCGGTTGGGATTGCGTGGATCGATGGCGATTTGCGGGATCTGCTGGCCGTCGCGAAGACCCAGGTGAGTCCAGGTCTTGCCGGCATCGGTGGATTTATAGATGCCGTCGCCGGTCGAGAGGTCGGGCCGGTGCAATCCCTCGCCGCTGCCTACGTAGACGATGTTGGGATTGGAAGGAGCCACCGCGATGGCGCCGATGGAACCGGTATCCTGGCCGTCAAACACCGGCCGCCAGGTGCGGCCGTAGTCGTCTGTCTTCCACACACCGCCGTTGCACACGCCGATGTAGAAGACGTTCGGCTGGCTGGGAACGCCGGCCACGGCCTTGGTGCGGCCGGCGCGCAAAGGCCCGATGGAGCGCCAGCGCATTTCGGCGAAAAGCTTAGCGTCAAAAGAGGCGGCGAACGAGAGAGCGGGAGCAAGCCCCAGGAGCAAAGCGGCGAGTTTCATGAAATCTCCGATTGAAGCGGCGTGGGGACGCCGCGATTTATATGGTCATGGCGCCGAAGCCGCCATCGACGCGCAGGAAGCTGCCGGTCACAAACGAAGAAGCCTTCTCCGAGGCCAGGTAGATGGCGGCGCCTACCAGCTCCGCGGCTTCGCCGAAGCGTCCCATGGGCGTATGGTTCATGATCTGCGAAACCCGCTCCGTGGTCAGGATTTTGCGATTCTGTTCGGCGGGGAAGAAGCCGGGAATTAAGGCGTTCACGCGCACGCGATGGGGCGCGAATTCGCGCGCCAGAAATTGCGTGATCTGGTTCACGCCGCCCTTGGTGACGCTATACGTAAACACTTTCGAAAGCGGCGGTCCCGAGGAGGCGGACGAAATATTGATGATGGAACCGCCCTTGCCGGCCGCGATCATGGCTTTTCCGAAGATCTGGCAGCCCAGGAAGACGCTGCGCAGATTGACATCCAGGATGCGCTCCCATTCTTTCTCTTCGATCTCGAAGAAAGGTGTGGCGGAGTTGATGCCGGCGGCGTTCAGCACGATGTCCACCTGGCCGAAACTATCGAGCGTCGTGCGGAGCGCGTTTTCGAGGTCGGCTTTCTTGGTCACATCGGCCTTGATGGGGATGGCCTTCCGCTGTTTGGCGCAGATGGCCAACGCGCGCGCGGTGGCAGCTTCTTCATTGAGGTCCACCACGGCAACCTGAGCGCCGGCCCCAGCGAATCCTTGGGCGATCTCACCGGCCAGCACGCCGCCGCCGCCTACCACGACAGCAACTTTGCCCTCGAGGGAAAACAGATCTTGGATGAGCATACGTTCTTTTTATCGCAATTCACGGTAGAAAAGGGGTGCCGCTATTGATTCACTCCCGAGGCCAGCAGGCCGCCATCCACGGCGATGCACTGGCCGGTCATGAAGCTGGAGGCATCGGAGGCGAGTAGGAGGGCGGCGCCGATCAGCTCTTCGGGGTTTCCGAAGCGGTCCATGGGAGTTCGCATGCGCAGCTCGCGGCCGCGGTCCGTGTCATCGAGTAGGGACGCATTCAGGCTGGTGCGGAAAATGCCCGGAGCGATGGCGTTCACGTTGATGCCATCGCGCGCCCACTCCACCGCCAGGCTGCGGGTCAGGCCCATGACGCCGGCCTTCGAGGCCGCGTATGCCGCCACCTGCACCAGCGAAACGAACGAATTGAGCGAGGCGATATTGATGATGCGCCCGTGCCCGCTAGCCTTCAACTGATGATAGAAAGACTGGCAGGAGCGCAGCATGCCGGTAAGGTTGACGTCCAGCAATTCGTTCCACTCCGGTTCGGTGATGTTCAGGGTCGGTTTACGGAAAAGCTGGCCGGCGGCATTCAGCAGAATGTCCACGCGGTCGAACTGGGCGACGACGGCATCGCGAAAATGGTCGATAGAGCGGCGCGACCCGATATCGCAGCAGCGGCGGAGCGTTCGTTGGCCTACGGCCTCGATTTGGGCGCACACCTCGGCCACCAGGTTGTCGCGCCTTCCGGTGGGAACCACGTCGGCGCCGGCTTCCGCCAGGCCGATGGCCAACACTTTTCCCAATCCGGACGTGCCACCCATCACCACGGCGACGCGCCCGGTCAGATCCATCAAATTCTTCGCCGGCATTTGCGAGATAGTCCGTTATCTATGGTAGATCAGCGAAAGAGCTCTCAGCGATCAACGATCAGCTTTCAGCTTGGAGCGCGCATTTTTGGGGTTGAAGCTGACGGCTGAGAGCTGACCGCTGTAAGCTCTTTTCTCACCTCTGTATGCGCGAAGAGCCGCCCTTGGCGAACGCCTTTACCTGATCGAGCGTCGCCATGGTGGTGTCGCCGGGGAAGGTGGTGAGCAGCGCGCCGTGCGCCCAGCCCAATTTCACGGCCTCATCGGGGGATGCGCCGGTCAGCAGGCCATAGAAGAAGCCGGCCGCGAAACCGTCGCCGCCGCCCACGCGGTCGTAGACGTCCAATTCAGCCACCGGAGCCTGGTAGGTCTTACCGTTCACCCATGCCACGGCGCTCCAACTGTGCCGGTTGGTGGAATGCACTTCGCGCAGCGTGGTGGCCACCACTTTGATCTGCGGATGCTTGGCCACGGCAAATTCGATCATCTTGATGAACGCGCTGGGATCGAGCTTGGAATGCGCCGTGACATCCTGTCCGGGAATGGCCAGGCCCTTCTGCAAGTCCTCTTCGTTGCCCACCAAAACGTCCACGTTCTTGACGATGCGGCCCAGCACTTCGGCCGCGCGCTGCTCGCCGCCCGAGATGTTCCATAATTTCGCGCGATAATTCAGGTCGAAAGAAACCACCGCGCCGGCTTGCTTGGCGGCTTGCATGCCTTCGATCACGGTTTCCGAGGTGGTGGGTGAAAGCGCCGCGAAAATGCCGCCCGAGTGGAACCAGCGCACCCCGCCCTGGAAGATTTCCTTCCAGTTGAAATCGCCCGGCTTCAGAAGCGCTCCGGCTTCATTCGCGCGGTTATAAAAGACCACCGGCGGACGCACGCCGAAACCGCGGTCGCTATACACCGTCGCCATGTTCGGGCCATTGACGCCGTTGTGCGCGAAGCGCTTGTAGAACGGTTTCACGCCCATGGCGCGCACCCGTTCGGCAATCAAATCGCCGATGGGATAATCCACCATGGCGCTGGCGATGCCGGTGTTCAGGCGGAAACAATCGGCCAGATTCGCAGCTACGTTGAACTCGCCGCCGCTGACGTGGATCTTGCACTGCGTGGCCTTGCGAAAGGGAATAATATCCGGGTCGAGGCGGTGAACCAACGCGCCGAGCGATACCAGGTCCAGCGCTCCATCGGGCCGGATTTCGAGAGACTGAGTCATTTTGCTTTTTTCCTTCAGTGGATTAATTGGAGTGAACTTGAGAAGCGGCTTCCAGCCAAACCAGCGATTCCAACAGGTAATAATCGCCGTACACCAGCATGCCGTCGTTGGGCCGCGTGGAAGAACCGTGGCGCAGCACGCCCGCCGGCGTCAGATACCGGCCGATCAACGATTGCACGATGCGTTCACCCTGGCGCCGGTATTCGGGTTGATTCGTTAACTCGGAAAGATGCAACAAAGCGCTCGCCAGGATGGCGGCGGCCGAAGTGTCGCGATTGCGGAAGAAGACGCCTTCGTCGCCGTAGTCATACCAGGGCACGCCATCGGCCGGCAAATGATCGATGGCGAACCGGGCGGTCTTCTCCGCCGCGGCGAGCAAATGCGGATCTTTCGTTGCGCGGTACGCCTCGGTAAAACCGTAGACGGCCCACGATTGGCCGCGCGACCACGTCGTATCGGCCGCGAAGCCCTGGTGCGTATGGGTGAAGACGCGCTCGCCGGGCGCGGCGGCATTCGGAAAGTCTACCGTCTGCCCACTGGAAGTGAATTTCTGCCGCCCGTCGCCGGGATTATAGTGAACCGATTGCGCGGTCGAGCCATCCGGTCTCACCAGCCATTCGGCGGAACGCAAGGCGTGCTTCAGTCCCAACTCCTTCCATGCCGGATCGCCCGTCTCGGCCGAGGCCCACCACCAGATTTGCAGATTCATCATGGTGTCGATGATGGTGTCGTCGCCATTCACGCCCCAGGACGAAACGAGATTAGCGAGCGGGTTGTAGAGTTGCTTTAAACGCTCCGCCGATTTAAGACCCTCGGCACGATAGCGCGTGTCTTTGGTGGCCTGGTAAGCGAAAACCGAGGAATAGAAATTTAGAAAACCGGTGTCGTGGTTTTGTATGGCTTGGGAGCCCATGATGCGCGAAGTGAATAGCTCGGCCAGTTGCTTATAGCGTTCGTCGTGCGTGTAGCCGTAGAGTTTCCACAATTCGCCGGTCCAGAAAGCGCCGGTCCAGAAATAGCCCTTTTCGTCTTTCCACTCGCCGGTCTCGCCGTCGCCTTCGGTGAAGAAACCGCGGCCGGCGTTGTTGGTCATGGAACCGACCGGTGTCTCGGAAACGATCGGCGCATATTTAGCGGCGGTGCGATCCGCTGCCAGGCGCAAAAGCGCGATGGCTTGCGCCCAGGTGCGATCCACGGGCGTCAGGGTATCGGGCGGCGCGGATTGCGGCGCGGCGGTCTCGGAGAGAATCTGGACCGCGGCCGGCTCGGCCATGCGCGCGGCGATGTCATTCAAGTAAGCGATGAAGCGTTCGCGCGTGAGCGGGTCGGGATTCGCCGGCGTCAGGGTGGTGCGGGCCCGCTGAGCGGGGGCTGCGTTGCCGGAGACCAGCCGCTCGCTGCCTTCCTGGTCCCACATCGCGATGCCGTACCAATGCGCCGTCTTGTTGCGCGGCGCCACGCCGATCAGCCGGTTATAGGAATCGTCCGCGGCGGCGGTTGCCTCATCGGCTGGAAGGAGCACGGCCACGCCGAGGTTTTGATCGGGGACATCCTCGTTCTGCGCGATCTTTCCATCCAGAACCACCTGGTGGCCCCAGGTCGCCACGGCATCGACCGCGGGTGTGCCGGCCGCAACCGTTTCCACCGGTTTGTTGGGAATCCCGGTAACCAGGGTCAGGCCTTCCGGTTCGCTCACAACGATGCGGTGTTCGAACCCATGTTCGCCGGCCCACTGGGTGAAACGGCTGACCAAGTCGACCGTGCGGCTGCCCACTTTCCAGCCTTTATATTGCAGCTCGACAATGGACCGCACAGGCCCCGCGGTCACGATGCGCCAATTCCGTTCCGCGACCTCGGCCACGGAAGTGACTTTCCCATTCACCACAGCGCCGATGCCGCCCACGCCCAGCGACTTGCCGATGCCGTAAATATCGCGGCCGAAGGGGCTCTCCCGGTGGTAGATGTATTCCGGCGCGGCAAACAGGTCCAGGTACAGGCCGGGGCGCCGTTTGCCGTAGAGATCGACCGCATTGCGCTTGTCGAAATAGATGCGCCAGGCGGCGTGTTCCGATTCCCACCCGGGGCCTTCGTAGTGCCGCGAAAACTTGGCATCGGTGCGCTGGGGATACGCGCCGCGGATGCGTTGCATGGTGGCCGGATCGCCATAGGCGAGGGTCACGATGCGGGTCTGATGAGGATCGAGATCGATTTGAAACGCGATTTCGTCATACTTGCCGTCGCCATCCAGATCGTCCGCTTGGGAAGGGAGCTCGACGGTCTGGAGCGTGCGAGCATCTTCTTCTATCGTGCGAGCGTCGCTCGTGGTGACGATCACGGTGCCGGCAGCGAAATCGGGAGCGATCTTTTTCAGGGCGCTCACCGGAACCACGATATCTTCGGCCGCGCGTTTCGCCGAACCGGGATTGCTGACGGCCAGTTTGAGTACCTTCACCCGGTCGGCGTGAGTTTCTTCCGCCGCGGCAGCGGGCAATGCGGCGGGCGCGACGGCGAGCGCCATGCCGGCGAACAGAATCGCGCGGCGGGTCATTTTCGTGAGGCTTCCAATCCGCTCCCGCCGGCGGCATATTCCGGCTGCACGTTGACTACGCCAAACTGGCGGTCTTCCACTTCGCGGTGCGCCGCCATCATCCACAAGAACCCGATGGAACCGCCGGGCGCGGATACGTTGGGGTGATATCCGCCGGGCATGACCACGCAATCGCCTTCCCGCACCACGACCATCAGCTCTGGATTCGCGGGGTCGTTATACACGAACTGTACGCCCCAGGAAGGCGCGGGCATGTTGATGTAGAGGTACGCCTCTTCGAGCATGTCCGTATGCTCGTGCGGCGGCCAGGAAGTCCAGTTGCCGGGCTCGCTGAACGTCACGCCGGCGCAGATGCGGCCGGCCTTCACGTTCTTGCCCAGCAGGATATTGAGGTCCCGCTCGGCCGAGCGTCCGCCGGCATGGAAGTGCAGCGTGGAATCCTTCTTGATGTCTTCGTACGGCACAAACTGAAGCGGGTAATTGCCGTTGACCGGCGCTGCCACTTCCGCCAGATCGCAGCCTTCCGCGGCGGCCTTCACGAGGATTTGGGAATCGCGCGGAATGTAAATGGCGTCGTACGGGACCATGGTAAACCGCGCCTCGCCGACCGAGACCTCGGCTTTGCCGCGCAGGCTGATCAGGCCGGTTTCCTGGTTGCCGTTGGCGAACTGGACGGGCGCATCGCCCGCGTCGAGGATGATGCGGCCGTAGTGCAGGTGGCGCAGAGCGGCGCTTTGGGGAGACAGCCAGATGGTGCGCCCTTTTTTCTGATGCGTCGCACGACGGACGCAGGTAGATTGGGTAATCGGATATGCGGAGGTGCTCATTTCGGTGTTCCGCCCCTCAGTCTATCACTGTGAACGGAGCCGGAGGCCATGAGCGTCGGCGTTGAGTTTGGGTTCCGCTGAGGCATCCCTCTCGAATTGCCGAATCTCGGTGGCCTCGGCGAGTCTTACGAGGGTAGAATCTGAGATGATCGAGGGAGATCAACGAAAGGCTTGCCTGCGTATATCATAATTCTGGCCCCAAATGGAGCCGGCGTCGCGGTAGTCTCTGCGGCGGCCGGTCTATCGTGCGCCGAACGCCCGTTGTTTGACGCCGATTGCATATGAACTATATCGCGCACCAGTTCGGTCGGTTTTGGTGGTGGGTTCAACAGGGCGGTAATTCCAACATCGTCCTCGTCGCCATTACTGCCTGGTATTCGTTGCTCACGTTTCGCATACTGCGATGGAGCGCTGTCCAAGCTAGAGAACAACTTCGTCCTAACCTGGTTGTCAGCGTGACGCGTTCGGCAGGATGTGTGACCGAAGGGCATGTTACTGTTGAGAATGTTGGGGAGCGGGATATTAAAGTCCTCGACGCTTTGGTGACTTGCTACGTCGAAGGCAAGCGCTTTTCTGCCCTTCGGCCGAATGATATGCAGGGTGCCCTGCTGCCACCGAGGCGGACGCTCGCGGGCGTATTTCCAGTATCGCCCCGTACGGACGAGTGGGTAATCTGCACTTTCCGGGTTGTCAGTTCTGATGTAGGCGATCAGGTGTTTATGACCTACGAATATTGGTCGAACGTGCATAAGGTGCTAGTTTCGCCGCGTAGGCCGCTTCGGGTCGCCCTAAGAATGTGGATGACGCCGGTCCGCTTGCTGTACTTCCGGATTGGAATGTGGGAGCGACATAATCTGGCGCGGCGATTGCTGCTGGCGGTACTGGCCATGATACTGGTGGCAGGCTTCTGCGTGCTTCTCAGCCGGTAGGCTGCTCACCCTGGGCTTGTTGATAGGCAATCGATGTACCTTCTATAGGGTCCACCGGGCGTGCTTACAACATCGCGATGTCAACCCGAACGATCTGGCCGGTTTGCACGAAATCGACGGTGCTGGCGATGCGCGCTGCGACTCGTCGCAGGGTCGGCCAGTGATTGGAGGACAGAACGACCAGAGCTAGCTTACGGCTGCTGAAATTCTGCTGGTGCACAACATTCTGGTCGCAGGTCAGGAGCAGGTCGAAACCCGCATTTTCAGCCGCGTCGAGGAGAGCACCATTCTCTAGCCCTTGCCATCCTAATTCATCCGACCGCACCACTTCATGGCCTCGTAGGAAACGGGCGAGCGGGGCCGGAGTGTTGGCGTCGAACAGGATCTTCACGCAGCCGCCGCGGGCGATTCCAGAGAATTCTTGGCAAAGGCAAGAACATCGTGCACCTGCTCCCGGCTGACAGACGGGAACCACTCCAAGAACTCGTCTACGGTTGAGCCCTGGTCGAGGTGATCGAACAGTGCGGCAACCGGCAGTCGTGTGCCACGGAAGCACCATGTTCCGCCAAGCTTCCCTGGGGTTCGGTCAACAGCGGCGCACAGTGTCCAGTCCATATAGTTATTTTATCTTCGATCGGGTGGCGTCAGCTCCGCGAGGGCGCCAACCACCCGCACACACTCGCGGGCGATCTCCCAATCCTCGTCGGTGTGGATGACGAGCACGCGCACCAGCGAATCTTCCGCGGCTACGTCGCTATCGGGAGCCGGGCTCTGGTTGCGGGCTTGGTCGAGCCGCACGCCCAGAAACGCCATTTGCCCGCAGACCGCGGCGCGCAACGGGGCGCAGTTTTCGCCGATCCCGGCGGTGAATACCAGCGCGTCGAGTCCTCCCAGGCTGGCCACCATGCCGCCAAGTTCGCGGCACAATCGGTGCGTGTAGACGTCGAAGGCGAGACGCGCCCGCTGGTTGCCGGTTTCCATGGCAGTCACGATTTCGCGCATGTCGCTCGAAATTCCCGAGACGCCCTTGAGGCCCGACTCTTTGTTCAACACGCGGTCGAGTTGATCGGCGCCGTAGCCGCGGTGGCGTACCAGGTAAATCACAATGCCGGGGTCGATCGAGCCGGAGCGGGTTCCCATCATCAAGCCCTCGAGCGGCGTAAAACCCATAGTGGTGTCAATGCTGGCGCCATCGCGCACGGCGGCGAGCGAGGCGCCATTGCCCAAATGGCAAGTCACCAGACGCAAGCCCTTCGGCGGGCGCGCCAACACCTCCGCCGCGCGGCGCGATACGTACTGGTGGCTGATGCCGTGGAATCCGTAGCGGCGGATGTCATGCTCGTACCAATCGAAGGGCACGGGATAAACCGCCGCCGGTTGCGGAATGGTGGTGTGGAACTGGGTATCGAAGACGGCGACCTGCGGCACCTCGGGGCCCAGGATGCGCTCGGCCTCCTCGATCGCTTCCAATTCCAAGCGGTTATGTTCGGGGGCGAAATCGGCGAATTTACGAATGGCCGCGCGCACTTCGGCGTTGATGCGGGCGGTCTGTTGGAAGGCGTGGCCGCCGTGCACGATGCGATGCCCGACGGCATCGATATCGCGCGGTCCGGTCAGGATCCTGGAGGCTCCGGTCCACAGCGTTTCCATCACCGGGCGGAGCACCTCCGCCGGCGAGTGGATGGCAAGCTCGCTGGCCACGGTTCCATCGTTCCGCGAATGGACTTCGATTTCGGCCTGACCGGAATGGCGGCCCCAGTCTACCTGGGCCTCCCACAGGGGTTTCGATGGCGCGCCGGCGAAGTCTTCCGCGCGCAGATCCCGCAGCGTGGCTTTGAGCGAACTGGAGCCGCCGTTTAAGACAAGAATCTTCATGAAAGTTCCCACTCATCCGGGCCATTGCCAATTCTGAATTTCCGGCAGGTCCTGGCCGTATTTGGAAATATACAGTTTATGCTCGATCAGTTTGTTGCGCAGCTTCTGCTTCTGGTGTGCCGCCATGGTTTGCAGGCGAGGGACGCGATCGATCACATCCATGGCCAGGTGCAGGCGGTCCACCTCATTGAGCACCGTCATATCGAAAGGCGTAGTGGTGGTGCCTTCTTCTTTATACCCGCGCACGTGCAGGTCGCCGTGGTTGTGGCGGCGGTAGGTGAGGCGGTGAATCAGCCAGGGATAACCGTGGAAGGCGAAGACGATGGGCTTGCCGGTGGTGAAGATGGAATCGAAATCGCGATCGGAGATGCCGTGCGGGTGTTCGGTGGGCGGCTGGAGCGTCATCAGGTCCACCACGTTTACGACGCGAATCTTGAGATCGGGGATTTCCTTGCGTAGGTAGTCCACGGCGGCCAGGGTTTCGAGGGTCGGGATATCGCCGCAGCAGGCCATCACGACCTCGGGCTCGCCTCCCTGATCGTTGCTGGCCCACTCCCAGATGCCGATGCCGGCGGTGCAGTGCTTGATGGCGGCATCCATATCGAGCCATTGCAGGGCCGGCTGCTTGCCGGCGACGATGACGTTGACGTAATGGCGGCTGCGCAGGCAGTGGTCCACCACCGAGAGCAGCGTGTTGGCGTCGGGCGGCAGATAGACGCGCACGATATCGGCTTTCTTATTTACCACGTGGTCAATGAAACCGGGGTCCTGATGGCTGAAACCGTTGTGGTCCTGGCGCCAGACGTGGGACGTCAACAGATACGTGAGCGAAGCGATGGGGCGCCGCCAGGGGATGTGGCGCGTCACTTTCAGCCACTTGGCGTGCTGGTTGAACATGGAATCGACGATGTGGATGAAGCCCTCATAGCACGAGAAAAAGCCGTGGCGGCCGGTGAGCAGGTAGCCTTCCAGCCATCCCTGGCACATGTGCTCGCTGAGAACTTCCATGACGCGGCCTTCGTGCGCGACGTGGTCGTCAGTGGGCAGGATCTCGGCCTCGGAAACGCGGTTCGTCACCTCAAACACGGCGCCCAGACGGTTGGAAGCGGTCTCGTCGGGCCCCATGATGCGGAAGTTGCGGGCCTCGCGATTGAGCTTCAGGATGTCGCGCAGAACTTCGCCGGCCACGCGCGTGGCTTCGGCCGTGGCTTGGCCCGGGCGCGGCACCGGCACGGCGTACTTGTGAAAATCGGGCAGGCGGAGGTCTTTCAGCAGCAATCCGCCGTTGGCGTGCGGGTTGGCGCCCATGCGGCGGCAGCCTTTGGGCGCCAGCTCGGCGAATTCGGCGAGGAGGGTTCCGTTCTCGTCGAACAGTTCGTCAGGGCGGTAGCTCTTCATCCAGTCTTCGAGGATTTTGACGTGCCCCGGCTTGGTTGCGAAATCCGTGACGGGGACCTGGTGCGCGCGGAACGTGCCTTCGATCTGCAGGCCGTCTACCTCCTTGGGTCCGGTCCAGCCCTTGGGCGAGCGCAGCACGATCATGGGCCATTGCGGGCGCATGGTTTCATTGCGCTCGCGGGCGTTGGCTTGAATTTCGCGAATTTCGCGGATGACGGTTTCGAGCGTCTCGGCCATTAGCGGGTGCATGGCGGCGGGTTCGTGCCCTTCCACGAAGTACGGTTTGTAGCCGTAGCCCACCAACAGGTCCTTGAGCTCCTCATTGGGGATGCGGGCCAGCACCGTGGGACCTGCGATTTTGTAGCCGTTCAGGTGAAGGATGGGAAGCACCGCGCCATCGTGCACCGGATCCAGGAACTTGTTGGAATGCCAACTGGTGGCCAGCGCGCCGGTCTCGGCTTCGCCATCGCCTACCACGCACAAAGCGATGAGATCGGGATTGTCGAAAACCGCGCCGTAGGCGTGCAGGAGAGAATAGCCGAGCTCACCGCCTTCGTGAATGGAGCCGGGCGTTTCAGGCGCGGCGTGGCTGGGGATACCGCCGGGAAAGGAGAACTGCGTGAACAGCCGCTTCATGCCTTCGGCATTTTGCGGAATGTTGGTATAGATTTCGCTGTACGTGCCTTCCAGGTAGGTGTTGGCTACCATGCCCGGACCGCCGTGGCCGGGGCCGCAGACATAAATCATATTCAGGTCGTACTTCTTTATAAGGCGGTTGGCGTGCACGTAGATGAAGTTGAGCCCCGGAGTGGTGCCCCAGTGGCCCAGCAGGCGCGGCTTGATGTGCTCCAGCTTGAGCGGCTCGGTGAGCAGAGGATTGTCGTAGAGATAAATCTGCCCTACGGAGAGGTAGTTGGCGGCGCGCCAATAGGCATCGATTCTCCGCAGTTCGTCGGGCGGCAAGATTTCCATTTGTTTCTCCAGTGATTGGGGTCTATTTCGATTATGGACCGGCGGGGTGACAAGGAGATGAACGAAACGTCCGAGTTGTGGCACGGTTTTCGGGACTACGACGTCCGGCTCCGCGTGTGACATAATGTGAGTCTTTGTCAACATGGGCCAAGTGACGTTCACTAGACGGGCCGCTATCGTGGGAGCCGCGGTGCTTCCCATGGTGCGCATGGCCGCTGGGCAGACACGCCCCCGCAGCGTGGTCATTTCCAGCGCCAATCGAAATAACGGCGGCATCAACTGCTGCGCCAAGGCGATGGAAATCGTCAAGGGTGGCGGGGACACGTTGGATGCCGTGGTGGCGGGCGTCAACATCGTGGAGCTCGACCCGCGCGACACCAGCGTGGGATACGGCGGCTTGCCGAACGAGGACGGGGTGGTGGAATTGGACGCCAGCGTGATCCACGGACCGACCCGGCGCATGGGCGCGGTGGCGGCGTTGCAGAACATCAAGACGCCCTCGAAAGTGGCCCAGCGCGTGATGGAAGATACGGCCCACATGATGCTGGTGGGCGCGGGCGCCCTGAAGTTCGCCAAGGCCGAGGGATTTCCGGAAGAGAACCTGTTGACCGACGAATCGCGTTTGCAGTGGCTGATCTGGAAGCGGTCTTTGCGCGACCGCAATGGGAAGGGAAACTGGGGCCCTCCCGAACAACAGGACGATGCCCGGCTGCGGGAACTGAAACGCGAGTTTCCCTGGGCGGACGAAGCGCTGCTGGCGGAGGCCATGGAGAACGCGGTCCGTCCGCCGCACGGCACCATCAATTGCATCGCGCGAAACGAGAAAGGCGAGATGTCGGCTGTGACCACCACGAGCGGCCTGGCGTGGAAGCTGGCCGGGCGGGTCGGGGATTCGCCGATCGTAGGAGGCGGCCTCTGGCTCGATCAGGAGGTTGGCGGCGCGGGCTCTACAGGGCTCGGGGAAGAGAATTTGCGGGTGTGCGGAGCGCACACGATCGTCGAGAACATGCGTCGGGGTATGACGCCCAAGGAAGCCGCGCTCGATGCGCTCAAGCGGGTGTCGCATAATTATCGCGATGACCGGAAGCGGCTGGAGGCGATCGATTTGAATTTCTACGTGCTGCGCAAGGATGGGGAATATTGCGGCGCTTCGTTGTGGAACAAGCTATCGGTGCGGGCCCAGCAGAACGCGCGGTTTGCGGTTTGTACCGGCGATGGCGCGAGCCATCACGAAGACTCTGTGTATCTCTACGAACGTAGTTAATGTTGAGGATTTCAACGGCGGGTTGGGAAATGGTGCGGCATTACTGAAATTGGCCGGGAAACTGGAACCAATTTACAAATTCTGCATCATCTAGAGGGACCAGTTCGGGCAAATGGGATTAGTGGGGCTCCCGCTCTCGCGGGCCGGGTAGAAGCAGTAGAGGGATGTGTGCCGAAGAAGTAGTGACCGTTGTTGCTGTCTCCCGATGCGAACTAACAACTTTCTGACTATGGAATTGGGACGAGGGTAAAGCATGTCCCAAATCTTCCACCACAGTACGAACACGCTCGTGCGCATAACGATTTTCGGCGGTGTGTTTGTGATTGGATTCTTGGGCTGGGCGGTGTACCAACTGGACAGCAGCGCCTATGCCACGCGGCAAGCGGTGCACCGGGAGCAGCCCGTGCCGTTCAGCCATGCGCACCATGTGGGCGGGCTGGGGATCGATTGCCGGTACTGCCATACCACCGTGGAAACTTCCAGTTTCGCCAACATTCCACCCACTAAGACGTGCATGAATTGTCACTCGGAAATCTGGAGCACGAGCCCCACGCTGGAGCCTGTGCGCAACAGCTTTGCCACGGGGACTTCCATTCGCTGGACACGCGTGTACGACCTGCCGGATTTCGTCTATTTCAATCACAGTATTCATGTGAACAAGGGTGTGGGGTGCGAAAGTTGTCACGGCCGGGTAGATAAGATGCCGCTGACGTTGCAGGAACCTACCCTCGAGATGAAATGGTGTCTGGATTGTCACAGAGATCCGGCCCAGGTACTTAGACCGCGCGAGTTCATCACCGCCATGGGTTACCAGCCGGAGGGCGGCCAGGAGGCCATGGGGAAAAGGTTAATGAAGGACTACAACATACAAGATGTACGAGTGCTGACCAGTTGTTCTACTTGCCACCGATGAGCGACTTACCAAAGAAGTTAGACCTGGCCGCGGTTCGCGCGCGGCTCGCGGGATCGGGGGGACGCGAATATTGGCGAAACCTCGATGAGTTGGCGCAGACGCCTGAGTTCGCCGAGCTTGTGGAGCGGGAGTTTCCGCGCCAGGCGATTGGCTGGAGCGAAGACGAGAACGGTGTGGAAGGGCGCCGCAATTTCCTGAAGATCATGGGCGCCTCCCTGGCGCTCGCCGGACTGACGGCATGCACGCGGCAACCCACCGAGCATATCGCGCCGTACATACGGCAGCCGGAAGAATTGATTCCGGGAAGGCCGCTGTTCTATGCCACGGCGACCACCCTCCACGGAGTGGCCAATGGCATTCTGGCGGAAAGCCATGAAGGGCGACCCACCAAGATTGAAGGCAACCCCGAGCATCCGGCAACGCTGGGAGCGTGCGACGCGTTCAGCCAGGCTTCGGTCCTGGGACTCTACGATCCCGACCGTTCGCGAACCGTCCTGCAGGAAGGCGAAATCCGCACGTGGGCGGATTTTTTGGGGGTATTGCGCGGAATTGTGGGAGAGCAGCAACCGGGCGGCGGGGCGGGTATACGGATTTTAACCGAGACCATCACGTCGCCGACGATGGCGGACCAGTTTGCCACCATTAAGAAGCTACTGCCGAATGCTAAGTGGCACCAGTGGGAGCCGGCGGGTCCGCACAATGCGCGGGCGGCGGCTATGTTGACGTTCGGCCAGCCTGTCAACACGTATTACAACCTGGCGAATGCCAACGTGGTGGTGTCGCTCGATGCGGATTTTCTGGCTTCGGGAACCGCCAGTTTGCGCTATGCGCGCCAGTTCTCCGCGCGCCGGCGAGTGCGCGAAGGCCAGACCAGCATGAGCCGGTTGTATGTGGCCGAGCCGATGCCAACGCCTACCGGCGCCAAGGCCGATCACCGACTGCCGCTGCGGGCGCAGGATATCGAGGAATTCGCGTGGGCGCTGGCGACCGGCCTGGCCGCGGCGAACGGACCGCGGAACGGTGAGAATCACGATATCTATAAGTGGATCGGCGGAATCAGCCGCGACTTAGAGCGCAACGCCGGAGCCAGCCTGGTAATCGCGGGCGATTACCAGCCACCGATTGTCCACGCACTGGCGCACGTGATGAATTCGAAGCTCGGCAATGTGGGCAAGACGGTGTTTTACACCGATCCCATCGAAGCCAACCCGATGGACCAACTGGCTTCTCTGCGCGACCTGGTGAAGGACCTGGACGCGGGAGCGGTGGACCTGCTGCTCATTCTGGGCGGGAACCCGGTGTACTCGGCGCCGGTGGAATTGGGCATGCGCGACCGCATACAAAAGGCGCGCATGCGGGTGCATCTAAGCCAGTATGACGATGAGACATCGGAAGTCTGCCAGTGGCAACTGCCGGAGAGCCATTTCTTGGAAGCCTGGGGCGATGCGCGCGCGTTCGATGGCACAGTCACGCTGCAGCAGCCGCTGATCCAACCGCTCTACGACTCGAAATCGGCCAGCCAGGTTTTGCAGATGCTCACCGATACGCCCGAAAAGAGCAGCTACGAAATCGTCAAGGGGTATTGGGCAAGCCAGCACGCGGGCGCGGATGTCGAGGGCTGGTGGCGGCGATCGGTGCACGACGGCCTGATGGCCAATTCGGCCCTGCCCCCGAAGACGTTCGACATTCACGGAGGAGCGCTGGCCACGCCCGCGAAGAAAACGCGGATGCACGGCACGCTGGAAGCGGTTTTCCGGCCTGACCCGGCGGTTCACGATGGCCGTTTTGCCAACAACGGATGGTTACAGGAACTTCCTAAGCCACTTACTAAGTTAAGTTGGGATAACGCCGCCATCATGAGCCCGGCGACGGCCCATCAGTTAGGCGTGCTGGAGACGAACCTGAATGTAGGCGGTACGGGCGTGCCGATGGTGGAGCTAAGCTACCAGGGCCGCAAGCTGCGGGCGCCGGTCTGGGTGCAACCCGGACACGTGGATGGCGCGGTCACGCTGCACATGGGGTATGGTCGGACGCGGGCGGGGCGAACGGGCACGGGGCTCGGCTTCAACGTGTTCGGGCTGCGAACGGGCGATGCCATGTGGAACGACGTTGGCCTGCGGGCCAGGAAGATTCCGGAGCGGTACCTGATCGCCACCACGCAGAACGATCACACGCTGGATACCACGCGGCACTTAGTCCATAAGGGCGACCTGGCGGAATATCTGAAGAACCCCGAATCCGTGCACGAAGGAGCCGAAACACCGCCACGCGGTCTCACCATTTATCCGGAGTGGTCCTACCCGGGTTACGCCTGGGGCATGGCGATTGACCTAACGGCCTGTACCGGCTGCGGCGCGTGCGTGGTGGCCTGCCAGGCGGAAAACAATATAGCGGTGGTGGGCAAAGACCAGGTGCGGCGCGGCCGGAACATGCAATGGCTGCGCGTGGATTCCTACTACAACGGCGCGCCCGAGGGCCCGGCCATCTATAACCAGCCGGTGCCGTGCATGCAGTGCGAGAATGCGCCGTGCGAGCTGGTATGTCCGGTGCAGGCCACGAATCACAGCGCGGAAGGCCTGAACGACATGGTTTATAACCGGTGCGTGGGCACGCGCTACTGCTCCAATAACTGTCCGTATAAGGTGCGGCGCTTTAATTTCTACTTATTCTCGGACTATGAGACACCGAGCTTGAAGTTACTGCACAATCCGGACGTGACGGTGCGCAGCCGCGGCGTAATGGAGAAGTGCACCTACTGCGTGCAGCGGATCAATCACGCCAAAATCGACGCGGAAAAGGAGAACCGCAAGGTGCGGGACGGCGAGATCCAGACGGCTTGCCAGGCTACCTGCCCCACCGAAGCGATTATCTTCGGCGACATCAACGACCCCAACAGCCGGGTGGCGAAAATGAAGGCGCAAAAGCTCAATTACGGAATGCTGGCGGACCTCAACACGCGGCCGCGCACCACGTATTTGGCCAACCTGCACAATCCCAACCCGGAAGTCGAGAGTTAGCACACTTACCATGCCTGAAGACCACGACATAGTAACGGAACGGCCGGCGCCCCACGAGATTATTGCGCCAGGTTACACGTTCGGTTCGGTCACCGACCAGATCGCGAGCGTGGTGCTGACGCGTCGGACGCCGATCTTCTGGTTCGCCTGTTTTTCGGTTTCGATTGTGCTGCTATCGGGCTTCCTGCTGGCCGTCACGGTTTTGCTGGCCCAGGGCGTAGGCGTGTGGGGCATCCGCATGCCGGTTATGTGGGGATTCGCTATCACGAATTTCGTATGGTGGATCGGAATCGGACACGCCGGCACGCTGATTTCGGCCATTCTACTGCTGCTCAATCAGCAGTGGCGCAACTCGATCAACCGTTTCGCCGAAGCCATGACGCTATTCGCGGTGGCCTGCGCGGGTGTGTTCCCGCTGCTGCACTTAGGCCGCCCCTGGCTGTTTTATTGGTTGTTTCCCTACCCGAACACGATGGGGGTCCAGCCGCAGTTTCGCAGTCCCCTGGTGTGGGACGTGTTTGCGGTCTCTACTTATGCCACGGTTTCGCTGCTTTTCTGGTACGTGGGGCTGATCCCCGATCTGGGCACCTTGCGCGACCGCACGCAAAACCGTTTCGGCCGCTACATCTATGGGATTTTCGCCCAGGGATGGCGCGGTTCGGCGCGGCATTGGAGCGTTTATGAAACCGCTTCTTTGCTGCTGGCGGGGCTGGCGACCCCGCTCGTGCTTTCGGTCCACACTGTGGTGAGCTTTGATTTCACCGTCGCCATCGTACCTGGGTGGCATAGCACGTTCTTCCCGCCGTACTTCGTGGCGGGGGCTATTTACTCCGGTTTTGCGATGGTGCTGGCACTGGCGATTCCGCTGCGCTCGGTGTACGGGTTACAGGGCCTGATCACCGATAAGCACCTGGATAACTGCGGCAAGATCATGTTAGGCACGGGAATGATAGTGGCTTATGCCTATATCATGGAAACTTTTACGGCCTGGTATAGCGGTAACACGTTCGAAGGCGCGGCGATTTGGAACCGCATGACGGGTCCGTACGCGTCGTCTTACTGGTTCCTGATTACCTGCAATATCGTCTTGCTGCAAGTGGGCTGGTTCAAGAAAGTCCGCAGCTCGCCGGTGCTGCTCTTCATCTGGTCGATTATCGTATTGATCGGCATGTGGCTCGAGCGCTACATGATCATCGTAAGCAGCCTGGCGCAGGATTTCGTACCTTCGTCGTGGGGCATCTTCCACGCCACTCGCTGGGATTGGCTTACCTATACCGGAACCATCGGCCTGTTTCTGTTTTTGTTCTTCCTGTTCATCCGGGCGCTGCCCATGATTTCCATCTTCGAAGTGCGGACGCTGCTGCCCCAAGCCAAAGTCGAAGAGGAGGCGGGAAGATGAGCCTCCCAGGCACTTACGGAGTAATGGCCGAATTCGATAGCCCCACGGCTCTGGTCAACGCGACCCGCGCCGCTCATGAACACGGGTACCGCAAGCTCGACGCCTATTCGCCCTTCCCCATAGAGGAACTGAACGACGTACTGCACCTGCATAAAAACAAACTGCCGTTGATTGTGCTGATCGGCGGGATTTTGGGCGGTCTCACGGGGTTCATGTTGCAGTACTACGTCACAGTTATCGAGTTTCCGATTAATATCGGCGGGCGGCCGCTCAATAGCTGGCCGTCGTATGTCATCATCACGTTCGAGTTGACCATTTTGTTCGCGGCGCTTTCCTCGGTGCTGGGGCTGCTGGCGCTATGCGGCCTGCCCATGCCCTACCATCCCGTGTTTAATGTGCCGCGCTTTGCCATGGCATCGCGCAATCGCTTCTTTCTGTGCATTGAAGCGGCCGATCCTTTGTTCGATGCGGAGAAGACCAGCGAGTTTCTGGAGACGCTGGCACCGCAAGAGGTATCGAAAGTTGCGAATTGAAAAATACAGTTGGGCGATTTCGATTTTCACGCTGCTTCTTGGTGTGGGCTGCCGCCAGGATATGCAGGACCAGCCCAAGTATATTCCGCTCCGGCCGTCCGACTTTTTCTCCGACGGCCGTTCGGGGCGTCCGTTGGTGGAAGGCACCGTGGCGCGCGGGCACCTGGATGACGACGCCGCGTTATATACGGGAAAAGGGGCGGACGGTAAGTTTGTGGACACCTTTCCGTTTGCAGTTACTAAGGACGTGCTGGAGCGCGGGCAGCAGCGCTTCGATATTTACTGCTCGCCGTGTCATGACCGGCTGGGCACGGGCAACGGGAGGATCGTGCGGCGCGGCTTTCGGCATCCGCCGTCGTATCATATCGACCGGCTGCGTAAAGTCCCCAACGGATATATCTACGACGTAATTACCAACGGGTTCGGCGCCATGCCGGACTACGCGGCGCAGATCCAGGAAGCGCGTGACCGGTGGGCGATCGTGGCCTACATTCGGGCGCTTCAGCTCAGCCAGAACGCCTCGATTAACGCTGTCCCAGCCGAGGCGCGCGGCGAGTTGAGCCAGGGAGGCGGGCAATGACCGCATCGGCCATCGATTTCAACGTCTCGACGGAACTGAGAAGCGATCTGCGGCAGTGGCGCAGGCGCTTGGCCATCGTGGGAATCATCGGATTGTTAGCTACGGCTGCGGGACTGTTCCTGGTATCTCCGACCCAGTTCTACCGTTCGTATTTGTGGGCGTATGTTTTCTTTGTCGGGCTGGCGGTGGGGTGCCTGGCGTGGCTGATGCTGCAGTATCTTACGGGCGGAGCATGGGGCGTGGTGATGCGGCGTCCGGCGGAGGCCGCTGCGCGCACCATTCCGCTGTTGTTCGTGATGGTGATCCCAATTATCGTGGGCATCCCGAACCTGTACCAGTGGTCGCACGCCAGGGCGGTGGCGGCCGATGCCGTTTTGAAGAACAAACACAGCTATCTCAACGTGCCGTTCTTCATTATCCGCACGGTGGTGTACCTGGGCGCCTGGTCGTTCTGCTCGTGGTATCTGAATCGCTGGTCGGCAATCGAAGATCGTCAGGACACGGGATTGCCGCGGCGCAAGATGGCCGCGTTCTCCGGCCCCGGCATCGTGTTCTGGGGATTCGCGGTGACATTCATGGCAACGGATTGGGTGCTGTCGCTCGATCCGCACTGGTTCTCCACCATGTTCGGACTGCTCTTTATGGCAGGCCAGGGCCTCTCCGGAATGGCTTTCCTGATTACGGTGCTGGTGCTTCTTTCATACCGGCGGCCCATGTCCGGAGTTCTCACGCCGCGTCACTTACACGACCTCGGCAAGTTACTGCTGGCGACCGTGATGGTTTGGGCGTACTTTTCGTTTTCGCAGTTCTTGATTATCTGGGCCGGGAACCTGCCGGATGAGATCCCATGGTATTTGGAGCGGTTGCGCGGCGGTTGGCAGTATGTGGCGTTGTTACTCGTAGTCGGACATTTCGCGCTGCCATTCGCATTGCTGCTTTCCCGCGATCTGAAGCGGAATTTCAAGCTACTGGCTTCAGTGGCGGTTTTCGTTCTTTTCATGCGCATGGTGGATCTGTACTGGCAAGTGGCTCCGGATTTTCTGAAAGGCTCGTTCGGGTTGAGCTGGGTGGATATTACCGCTCCCATCGGAATTGGCGGTGTGTGGCTGGCTTATTTCCTGTATCAGTTAGAGAAACGCCCGCTGATGCCGTTACACGATCCGTATCTGGAGGAAGCTTTGGAACATGGCCGATAACGGACACGACACTCGCACTGAGCACGAGCTGAGACGGCCGGACCTGGCGCAGCCGGAACTGCATCATGAGCAACGGGACGTAGACGTCTGGGCTATCGGCAAGTTCGCGATCGCGCTGATTCTGCTCTCGATTGTCTCGCTCTCCGCCCTGTTCGGTCTGTACCAGTATTTCCTGAAGCGGGCAGGCGGCAGGCTGCAACAGCCGGAGAAAGGTTTCAACGTGGACGCGCGGCACCGGCCGCCGGCTCCGCAGCTGGAGGAAACTCCCGTGCTCGATTGGCAGCGCGAGCTCGCGGCAGAGGAACAAATCCTCAATAGTTACGGCTGGATCGATCGGCAGAATGGCGGCGTGCGGATTCCGATCGGCCGCGCCATTGACCTCCTGGCGCAGCGCGGCCTGCCCGCGCGCACCGAGGCGCCCGCCAGTGAAACCGCCGGCGTGACGGTGCCGACGGCCAGCGGACTTGGTCCTAAGATGCAGCAGGTGGGCGGACCCCTGGCGAGCGAGTTAAATGGAGGTGCGACCCGATGAGTTATCGGTTTTCTTTGACGGTGTCGATTGCGTTGGCCCTGATCGCGGCGGTGGCATTTGCGCAGCCGGGACAACCGGCGCCGATGCAGCCATCCTATAGCCTGCAGGACACTAACCTGAAGCCTGTTCTACCGGGCGCGTTAGAAGGTGTGGGGGTCGATCAGAAGCTCAACGCGCTGGTTCCGCTGGACGTTATCTTCCGCGACGAAGCCGGCCGCCTGCTCCCGCTATCCACTTATTTCCACGACCGGAAGCCGGTGATTCTCGCCCCTGTTTACTATCGCTGTCCCATGTTGTGCACGGAAATACTGAACGGTCTTGAAAGTAGTTTGAAGGCCGTTTCGCTCAACCCCGGCCAGGATTTTGAGGTGGTCGCTTTTAGCTTCGATCCCAAGGATACGCCCGACATAGCCGCCAGTAAGAAGCAAATGTACCTGCGCCGCTACGGCCGCGCGAATACCGCCAACGGATGGCATTTCCTGACTGGCGACCAGGCGAATATCCGGGCGCTCACCGATGCCATAGGTTTTCACTATAAGTACGATCCCAAAACTGACCAATTCGCCCACGCCAGCGGGATCATGATTCTGACGCCCGACGGACATATTTCAAAGTACTTCTACGGAGTGGAATACGCCCCGCGCGATGTGCGGCTGGGACTGGTAGAGGCTTCGCGGGACAAGATCGGAACCCCGGTGGATCGCATTCTTCTCTTCTGCTATCACTACGACCCCTCTACGGGTAAGTACGGCATGGTGGCACTGACTTCGCTGCGGGTGGCCGCGGGCGTGTTTGTATTGATTGGCGGCGCATTTCTTGCCATTGCCATCCGGCGCGATAACCGCGGCAAGAACAAGATGAAACGGGCCGGATAGTTCGACATGACTCCTCTATTTCCAGTACAGGCGTCCAACTTTGCACCCGAGGTGGACCACTTACTTTTCTACCTGCTCGCAGTCTCGGTGTGTTTCACGGTGGTGATCTTCGCGGCGATTTTCTTCTTTGCGATCCGCTACCGGCGGAAAGCGCCCGGGGAGGTACCGCACGCGGTCCACACCGGCATCGCTCTGGAGATCGCGTGGATGGTGATTCCCTTCGGACTCACCATGGTGATGTTCGGCTGGGGCGCCAGTATCTTTTTTAAAGAGAGCCGTCCGCCCGATAATGCCATGAATATCTACGTGGTGGGCAAGCAGTGGATGTGGAAGATCCAGCACGCCGAAGGGCAGCGCGAGATCAATGAACTGCACGTCCCGGTGGGCCGGCCGATCCGTTTGACCATGACGTCCGAAGACGTGATCCACAGTTTCTTTGTCCCCGCTTTTCGAACCAAGGAGGACGTAGTTCCGGGCCGTTACTCCACCACGTGGTGGACGCCCACCAAGGTCGGTAAGTACCACTTATTCTGCGCTGAATACTGCGGCACCAAGCATTCCGGCATGACCGGTTGGATTTATGTGATGGAGCCGGGCGATTATCAGGCCTGGCTGAACGGCGGGCGTTCATTCGGTTCGCTCGCGGAAAATGGCGAGAAATTGTTCCAGGATCTGGCTTGCGGCAACTGCCACAAGATGGATGGCTCCGGCCGCTGCCCAACCCTGGTGGGATTATTCGGCAGACCGGTCCAACTGGCCACCGGACAGACGGTGACTGCCGATGAGGGGTATATTCGGGAGTCTATTTTGCAGCCGGATGCCAAAGTGGTGGCGGGATACCAACCGCTGATGCCCACCTTTCAAGGATTAGTGACCGAAGAAGGTGTGCTCCAGTTGGTGGAGTACATCAAATCGTTGACGCCCAAGCCGGGGTCCGGAACGACAACCACTCCGGCCGAGATCAACTCAGAAACACATTAACCTATGACTACCGCGGCAGTACAAGAACGAGAGAATTATCTAAACGCCAGCTACGGTATTAAGTCCTGGCTACTTACGAAGGACCACAAGCGCATCGCGCTCCTCTATTTATTTACCATCACACTGTTCTTCGCGCTGGGCGGCGTAATGGCGTCCCTGATCCGCATAGAGCTGCTGACGCCGCAAGGCGGCCTGGTGTCTTCGGAGACCTATAACAAGCTGTTCACCATGCACGGCGTGATCATGATCTTCTTTTTCCTGATCCCGTCTATCCCGGCCGTCTTGGGGAACTTCTTGCTGCCGTTGATGATTGGGGCGCGCGACCTGGCCTTTCCGCGGATTAATCTGTTGAGCTGGTATTTGTTGGTGGTGGGCGGGGCGCTGGCGCTGTTTGCCATGTTTGCGGGCGGAGTAGATACCGGATGGACATTCTACACGCCGTATAGCACGTCGTATTCGAACACGTGGGTGATCGCCACGGCGCTGGGAATTTTCGTGGCGGGGTTCTCGTCCATTTTGACCGGTCTGAATTTCGTGGTCACGGTGCACCGTATGCGCGCGCCTGGAATGACCTGGTTCCGCATGCCGCTGTTCGTGTGGGCGCACTATGCCACCGCGCTGATCCAGATTTTAGGCACTCCGGTGCTGGCCGTGACCCTGCTGTTGATTTTCTGCGAACGGGTCTTCCACATCGGGATATTCGATCCGGCGCTAGGTGGAGACCCGGTGCTCTTCCAGCACCTGTTTTGGTTTTACTCACATCCCGCGGTGTATATCATGATTCTGCCGGCCATGGGTGTGATCAGCGAGTTAGTATCCACCTTCTCGCGCAAGCCGATCTTCGGATACGGGTTCGTGGCATTTTCGAGCATGGCCATCGCGGTGCTGGGGTTCCTGGTTTGGGGACATCACCTATTCGTCAGCACGCAATCCGTCTATGCCGGGATGGTGTTCTCGTTCCTGAGTTACTTTGTGGCTATTCCGTCCGCGGTGAAAGTCTTTAACTGGACCGCGACACTATATAAGGGTTCGATATCTTTCGAAACCCCGATGCTCTATGCGTTCGGCTTCATTGGACTATTCACCATCGGCGGTCTTACCGGTTTATTCGTCGCTTCGCTGGGGATCGACGTACACGTTACGGACACCTACTTCGTGGTTGCCCATTTTCACTACATCATGGTAGGCGGCGCGATCATGGGCTATCTAGGCGGCTTACATTTCTGGTGGCCGAAGATTACCGGGCGGATGTATCCGGAAGGGTGGGCGAGGCTTTCCGCGCTGATCATTTTCCTGGGGTTCAACCTCACGTTCTTTCCGCAGTTCATTCTGGGCTACCTGGGAATGCCGCGCCGTTATCACGTCTACTCGCCCGAGTTTCAGGTGTTGCACGTGCTTTCCACGGCGGGAGCGTCGGTATTGGCGGTGGGTTACCTGTTGCCGCTGATTTACTTTACCTGGTCGCTGCGGTACGGAAAGGTGGCGGGCGCGAATCCGTGGGCCGCGACCGGCCTGGAGTGGAAGACGCCATCGCCGCCGCCAGTCCACAATTTCGACGAGATTCCGGTGGTCACGCACGGCGCTTACGACTACAGCACGGTTGCCGGGGAGGTAATGCAAGTTGGCTGAGCACGCTCACGCGGAAACGCTCGCGTTGCGCGAGCAGTTCGATACCGCCGAACAGCAAAAAGACGCCTCCACGCTGGGAATGTGGATATTCCTCATTACCGAGGTCATGTTCTTCGGCGGCATGTTCCTGGCGTACACGATTTATCGCAACATTTACCCCACGGTCTTCGGCTTGGCTTCGAGCAGCTTGAACGCGGTGATCGGCGCGATCAACACCGCCGTCCTGTTGTGCAGCAGTTTCACCATGGTGCTGGCGGTGCGCGCGGCGCAACTCGGGCAGCGCAAGGCCATCATTATCTTTCTGATCCTTACGCTGCTGCTGGGCTTGGTTTTCTTGGGCGTCAAGGCCTATGAATGGAACGAGAAATTCCAGGAGCATCACATACCGGGCCCAAGCTTCCACCTGGAAGGCACGGAAATGCAGGGGCAGGCGCAATTGTTCTTCTCGCTGTATTTCGCCATGACCGGGCTGCACGCGTTGCACATGGTGATCGGTGTTTGCCTTCTCTCGTGGCTGATCATTGCCACTGCGCGAGGCATGTTCAGCGCCCAGTACATGACGCCGGTGGATGTCTCGGGGCTCTACTGGCACTTTGTCGATATTATCTGGATTTTCCTGTTCCCATTGCTTTACCTGATTGACCGCCACATGAGATAGCCATGCCTGAACACGTAGATTCCGTCAAAACTTATGCCGCCGTATGGGCCATTCTGCTGGCTCTGACGGGCATTACCACCGCCGTCGCGTACGTCGATTTAGGTGCGTTCAGCGTGGTGGTGGCGCTGCTGATAGCCGTAGTCAAGATGCTGCTGGTGGCATTGTTTTTTATGCACGTCCGCCACAGCACCAGACTTACTAAGTTGGTTGTCACGGGCGGGCTATTGTGGCTGATGATTCTGCTTGCGTTCACGCTGGCCGACGTATGGACGCGCGGGTTGATCGGGACGCCCGGGCGGTAGAGCCTACTCCGCCAGTACCCTATGCGCCACTAATGCGTAAATCGCGGCGCAGTTACTTATGTTGGCCAGGGGGACAAACTCGTCACAGCCGTGAGAGACCTCCAGCAGCCCCGGTCCATATGCGAAAGCGGGGATACCGCGCCCCGCGTAGAACCGCGTTTCGAGCAGTCCCGGGCACATCTCGAAGCGCGGGCGGCTTCCCGTTACCGATTCGATTGCCCAGGAAAGAGTGCGAGCCAGAGGATGCTCCTCCGATGATGCGGACGCTATGCCTTCCTGCAAGATTTCCACGTCATGCTCGATTCCCACGCGCCCCAGCTTTTCCAGCACCTCGAACAGGCGGCGCTTTTCCTCCGCGAAATCCTCCTCGGGGTTGATCCGCCGGTCCAGTGTGAAGGAACAGGTATCCGGCACGAGGTTGAAATTCGATCCGCCGCGGCATTCGCCGCCAAGCAATAGGATGGAGCGCCGCGCCTCCGCCGGTTCGACGCGATAAGCGGTCTCGCGCCCAGCGATTTCGGTTTTCAGCTTTGCGAATTCATTGGCCATCGCAAGCATTCCTTCGAAGGCGTTCACGCCCTGGCAACTCAAGCCCACATGGGCCGATTTTCCTTTCACCGTGACGCGCAGAGAAATCGCTCCGCGATTGGCATTCCAAACCGATCCGGATGTGGGTTCTGGCGTCAGCATGCCTATGGCGTTCTTGCCCAGCAGGCCGTTGCGAGCGAGCCAAGACGAGCCGCGTGCGCCTCCGGTTTCTTCGTCGGCCACGCAAACCAATCCGATTCGTCCATTCAAGCGCGTCCCCAACCGCCGCACCGCCTCGACGGCGCCGACCATCGCGGCGAGCCCGCCTTTCATATCGGACGATCCGCGGCCGAACAATTTGGCGCCCTCGATGACAGGCTCGAACTGACCTTCTCGCGAACGGGGAACCACGTCGTAGTGGCCGTGAAAATACAGCACGCGCTCGCCCTCGCCGTGAAATGCGACGACGCAGGAACCGGGGGCGTCGGAGCCGGCTGTCGGCGCTTCCACGATTTCCGGTTCCAGGCCCATGTTTTTGAGCTTGCGCGCTATGGCTTCGGCGCACTGCTTATAGGCATTGCCGGGAGGATTCTCTGTCGGAATAGCGACCAAGTCACGCGCGAAATCGAGCGCCGCCGGTTGCGAGGCATCCACCGCCTCCAGCAGAGCATCTTGGGCCGCCGTCATGCCCTATTGGCCGGTCTGTTTCGCCGTCGCCGCGGTGAGCTTCTCCAGCTTGGCCAACTGCGCGCGCACTTTTTCGGCGTCGGCCGCGTCGGGCGCGAGCGTCAGGTAAGCTCGCAGGCGTTCGGCGGCGGCGGCATAATCGCGTCGTTGCAGCAGAATCAGCCCATGCAAATGCGCGATTTCAGGAAACTGGTGGCGCGCGTCGAGGGTTTCGGCCCGCACGATGCTTTTCTGGGCGGCGTCCAGTTGGTGCAGATTGAATCTGGCCACCGCGCTAAACAGAAACACCAGAGGATAGTCGAACGAATCGAGGCTGGCGGCTTTGTCGGTCAGTTCGGCCAGTTCGGCCCATTTTCCATCGTGCAGCGCCAGCCGGGACAATTCGAGATAAGGATCCACATACTTCGGGTCGGCCTTGGAAGCGTGCTCGAATGAATCCCGCGCGCGATCGAACTGGCCATTGGAGGACTGCAATTTGCCCAGTTCACACCAAGCCGCGGCGTAATCCGGGTATTGCGTCACGGCTTTCACAAAGCTCTTCTCCGCCTCGTCCGTTTTACCCTTTCTAGTAAGTTCCAATCCCTTCTGGAAGGCCTTTTGGGCTTCCTTGGGAGCGGCCAGCGAGCGGGTGCTGATGACGGTTCCGCTTTCCCCAGTATCCTGCCGGTGCACCAGGATGACTCCGATATCCGGATTGTCCAGCGGTTGCCGCAGCGCCAGGCTGATCAACTGGGAACGGTAGCCGGGCACTTGCGCGCGGAGATCGCAATTCTGTAAACGCCGGTTCGTCATGGAGCCGTTAACGGAGTTGGACTGTTGCTGCTGCCCATCCAAGCCGGGAGCGGTTGGCATTCCGCTCCCGCTGGGCATGGAGGAACCGGTTTCGCTGGCATCCTGAAGCACGTCCAGGTCGTTGTTAAGTTGAATGGAAAAGTATCCGTCACCGTCGGCATAGCCCTCCGCGTGCGCGTTCCCGTTGCACACACGTTCGATTTTGGCGAGCTCCGGGGGCGGGTTTCCGTCTTCCGCCAACACCCGGCCACTTACGAAAATAGGGGCCGATGGAGTGGTGGGAGTGGTGGGGATAGTGGTGGGGCTGGGCAGATTGGTTTTCGTTCCCAGACCGCTGCTGCCCGTGCCGGTGGAGGGGCCCGTGGGGCCGGTCTTGGATTGTCCGAATGCCGCCGTGGAGGCCAGCGTGGCCACCCCGCAAAACGTAATCAGAATTACAGAAGCGCGGGAAAACATGGTGCCCACCTCTGGCGTCATTATGTCACAACCGGCAACCCGCAATTGTGAACAGACGCAAACTACGGAATCTGTTCGATGGTGAGGTAATCCCAGAGCGGTTGTTCCTTACCGGCTTCCTCGGGAGTGAGGTAGGGCAATCCGGTACGGCGCGCCGTCTCCTTCAAGTAGTTCTCTGTTCGGTTGGCATCGTTCGGAGGCGCCCAGGCGTAGATCAACTGCCGGAGCGTGAAGCCCCGTGCGATATCGAGCGCCAATTGATGGTACAACCCGCCGACGCCCTCGGCGACGCTGCGCGCCACCCAAAAGCCATGTTTCAAAGCGGGATTCTTAAGCCACGGCGCGGCGCGCAGATCGCCGGGGCTGTTGTCCAGTTGGGGGACCACGCCTTCCACAAAAAAACCCTCGGCGGTGGCGATCGCCGAAGCGAGACGGAAAAGCAGATCGTTCATGGTGACTCCTGACTTCTTGGCGGCTTTTCAGTTGCCGCCGAACCTGAATTCAATGCTGGGCACAAGCTCCACCTGCTGGCCGCTGGTCGAGCTGACCGCGCTCCCTGCCGCGATCGACCCGCCGGCCTCCACAAAGCAATGGCCGAACTTTTGCAGGCGCTTCACCGACGCGCACAAGTCCACCCACACGTAACCGCCGCCCGTGAACTGGCTCAACGTAGTGGTTGCTCCCAAAGCCACACCGCCATCGGCTTTGGCTACGATCCCCGTCAGTCCGCTGGAGGACGTGTAGACGTGCGCTTCGGCGCCCGGCCGGACCGTCGCGTAAAGCTGGCCGTTCTTCGGCATAATGTTGCCCACGGCGGTGTGCGCGTAGAAAATGCCGGCCGCGTGGACATCGATATCCACCGTGCCGGCGCAACCCGGATTCCAGCAACTCAGCCCGCCCCCCACGATGTACTTGTACTGGAAGGGAGGGTCGCTCTGGGCCGATGTTTGCCCGCATGCGCCCAGGACGCACGCCAACGCAAGGGTGATTACAAGGAAGACTCTCATATTCTGTCTGCTTTCCTTTATGGTTATGGGCGCGAAGCGATAAACTGCGCGCCCGTGACTGTCAGATTGGCCGCGGGATTGAGGTTGCGATAGATGATCATGCCGTTGAGGCCGTAGCCGATTAAACGGTCATACCAGTGCGGCTTGGTCAGACGTTCGATGTTGCCGGCGGTACCGGAAACGTTGGCTCCGATGTGGTCCCAGGTGGTAAGCATACCGGGAAGCACGCCGCGGAACTCCTGGGACGCCTCGCCAAAATTGCGCGCGGCGCGCTCGATTCCCTGGGAAACGCCGACGTAGCGGTTGAACACGCAATCGGGATTGTGATCGCAATCGAGGTAGAGCGGCAGCGCGCCGTTTACCTGCGAGGCGATGGCCGCGGAGTTGGCAAGCACCGGTTGGAGGTCCCGCCGCACGCCATCGACCGTGGCGAGCGCCGCGTCCGCTCGCGCCAGCGTATCCCCCACGCGCCGGTCGGCGGTCTCACGGAGGCGCTCGGTTTCCGCCATCACATCGCGCCGCAGCGCCGTGACCTGCCGGTCGGACCGGCTGAAGAGATCGCGCCGCGCCGCAGCTACTTGCCCGGTGAGATCGCCGCGCAGTTCACGGATCTCGACCGGCACCGCCGCCACGGCAGTCGTGGCCCCGCGCACCAGAAGCGTGGCCGAGACCGCTAGGGCGGTCAGCGCCGCCAGCAGGACACACACCAGAACATGCTGTACCGTCTTCATGAAATCGGACGGTACCAGCCGTATGAATTACAAAAATGTTAAGTGCTTGAAACCGCTAAGCGATTTGCGTGTGAACGCCGCCTATGCTCCCGGCTGTTTTTTCCGCGGCCGCGAAACCCGCTTCTTGGTTTGCCCGTCCGAGGAAGTCTTGCGTGGCGCGCGGGGACGCCGTTGCGGCTTGGGCGGCGCCTCCGGCAGGGGGATCTCGCCGGTGGCCGTCGGTTGACCGGGAACGAGCGGTTGCGGCTCTTCCTCTTCTTCAACCGGCATCTCCGGTTCCGGTTCCGGCGGCGGCGCCGGAGGATGGAACTCGGTACCCAGGTAAACGATCAGCCCGCGTTCCTCGTCCGCCTGGTTTCGCACCAACCCTTTATCCTGCGCATAGTTCAGGAGCTCGCTGAATTCCTGGAAGCCATACTGGCGCCAATCGAACTCGGGCTGCTCCTGGCGCACCCATTCGGCCAGTTCGTCCGCCATGGCGCCGTTGTCCACTTCCAGGCGATGGATTTCGAGCACGTCCCGCAGCAGCGGAATGGCCTGCTCCGGTTTGGCGCCCGGCTTCTCCGCGGCCACGCTTCCTTTCAGCCGGATCATGTAGCGGCCCTCGCCGCCGGAAACCTCCACGTAATCGGCTTTCTGGAGCTTCTCCACGAAGTCGGTGAAAGAACTCGCGCCATAGGCCTTCTCGTTGAAGGTGGAATCGAGCTGCAGCATGGTGGATTTCAGCAGCCCCAACTGGGGACGCACCTCGCGCCGCTCCAGCACGCCCAGCGCGCGCTCCACCAGCGGCATGGCCTGCGCCAAGTCGAGCGCCACGCGTTTGTGCTGCTGCGGCTGGCGCTGCTGCTGCGGTTGCTGCTGCGGCCGTTCCTGCGGTTGCTGTTGCGGTTGCTGCTGCGGCGGCCGCTCCTGCTGTGGCTGCTGCTGCCGGTCCTGCTGCGGGTGCCGCGGCGGCCGCGACTCGTCGATAATCGATTCGTAAGCGACGAACTCGTGACAGTTCTTTTGCAGAATCGTGCTGGTGAAGGCCCGGCCGCCCACCACAAAAATGCGCTTATCGTACTGTTTCAATTTGTTTACCAGCGCGATAAAGTCGCTATCCCCGCTCACGATGGCGAAGGCGTTGATATGGTCGTGGGTGAACGCCATTTCGAGGGCGTCCAACGCCAGGTTGATATCGGCGCCGTTCTTATCGCCGCGCGGCGAAGGGTCGCGTTGCACCATCTGCACGGCGTGCTCGGATAGTGCCCGCGTAGCCGATTCCTGCCTGCCCCAGTTCGCGTAAGCAAACTTGGTGACGATTTCGCCCCGTTCCTTGAGCGCGTCCAACACCGCCGCCACGTCGAATTCGCGGTGCAGTGTGGACTTCACGCCGATCTCGATATTGTCGAAATCGATGAACACGGCGATCTTCAATTTCTGTTCCATTTTGTGTTCCTTAAACTCAGTCACCAGTGTGGCGCCTCTAAAGGTCCGCCGCGCCTCGATGCCCGTTGCCGCGCCGGCTGACGATGGCCTCGCGCCGGCGCTTCGGCTACCTCGGTAGCCTCTTGCGTAAGTGTACCCTAATTCCACCATAACGGCTTACATCATTCTCCGGACGCGTCCGGCCAGGCCTGCGCCGCGTTCGAACTCTTCCCGCGCCTGGCGCGTCCTCAGGTTTTCGCGCAGATGCTCCAGTTCTTGCATGTAGAGCGAAAGCGCGCGTTCGATGTTCTCCGCATTCGTGGCCAGAATGTCCCGCCACAGGTCGTAGGAGCTCAACGCCAGGCGAGTCATATCGATGAGCCCGGGACCGCCCAGTTCCGGCGGTGCGTCCTGGTCTGCCAGCGTGGCTGCCAGCGCGGTGGAAGCCATCTGCGGCAGGTGCGAAGTCAAAGCCACCATGCGGTCATGCCGATCGCAATCCATTACCGCCAGGTGCGCTCCCATACGTTCCAGCCAGGCGCGGAACTCGCGCGCCGGCGGGGTCTCGAGTTCGCCCGGCTCATCGGGGGTCAACACCCAGGTACGGCCGCGAAATAGGCCGGCTTCGGCCGCGGCCGCGCCGCGCTTTTCTTTCCCCGCCATGGGATGCCCGCCCAGAAACTGGCCGCGGCGGATGGCCTGCCGCGCCAGATCCACGATCTCGCACTTGGTGCTGCCCGCGTCCGTCACCAGCGCTCCCGGCTTCAGCAACGGGTCGAGATGGTGGATGGTATCGAGGATGCGGCCGATAGCCTGCGAGAGAAACACCAGGTCGGCCTGCGGCACGGCCTCGCCCAGCGGCGCGCCGCGGTCGATGGCTTTGGCTGCGATGGCTTCGGCGATGGCACGCTCGGAGCTGACCCCCACGATCGAGCCGCTGAAGCCCGCTTGCCGCAGCGCCAGGCCGAAAGAAGCCCCAATCAGCCCGGTCCCGACGATAGCGACGTTTTGCATCCGGAACCTACAAGCTCCTTCCCACCGCCGGCGCGATCATCCGCAACTGCGCCATCAGTTCTGCGAGCTGTTCGAAGCGCAGCGACTGCGCTCCGTCGCTCGACGCATGGTCGGGATCGGGGTGTACCTCCACCAACAGGCCGTCGGCGCCGGCGGCAATCGCCGCGCGGCCCATGGCCGCCACCTTGTCGCGGCGCCCGGTGCCGCGCGATGGATCCGCCAGAATCGGCAGGTGCGACAACTTCTTAGCCACCGGGATGGCCGAAATATCCATGGTGTATCGCGTATAGGTTTCGAAGGTGCGAATGCCGCGCTCGCACAGAATCACGTCGTAATTGCCGCCGGCCAAAATGTACTCCGCCGAAAGCAGCAACTCTTCCATGGTCGCGGAAATTCCCCGGTTCAGCAGCACCGGTTTCCGCTGCTTGCCCAATTCGCGCAGCAAGTTGTAATTGCGCATCTGGTGCGCATCCACCACCAGAATATCGGCGTAGCCGGCCACCAGCCCGATCTCCGCCACATCCATCACCTCGCTTGCCACCAGCAGCCCGTGCCGGTCCGCTTGCTGGCGCAGGATGCGCAGCCCTTCTTCGCCCATGCCCTGAAACGTGGAGGGCCCCGGCCGGAACACGCCGCTCACTATCACGGCGGCCCCGGCGCGCGCCAACGCCGCCGCCGTCTGCTCCATTTGTTCGCGGCTTTCCACGTGCGAAGGCCCGGCCATCACCACCAGGCGCTCGCCGCCGATCTCCACGTCCCCAATCTTCACCACGGTGCCGCCGGGGCGGAAATGGCGGCTGGCGAGTTTATACGGCGAAACGATGCGGTGAGCTTCTTTCACGCCCTCCATGACCTCGAACACCGCCAGGTCGAACTCTTCCTTGCCGCCCACGCCGCCCAGCACGGTGTGGATCACGCCGGTGGAACGGTGCACGTCGAATCCCATCTCCACCATGCGCTCGATTACCGATTCCACCTGTTCTTCGGTGGCGCCTTCCTGCATCACGACCAACATTTATTTGGCTCCGCTATTCTCTGGGCCGGATTCCATGCGCAACCGCTGGATGGTCCGCGCCTCGTCGATAATGCGCTCGAAGATGCGGCGCAGCCCCTGATTCGGGATGGGGCCGGAATTACACGAGCTGATATTGGCGAATACCTGGTCCTCGCGCTTCGGCTCGTAGATCGGCAGCTTGGCCACGCGTTTCACCCTCCCGATTTCTTCCACCACGTTGGTGCGCTCATTCAGCAGCGCCACAATGCGCCGGTCCACGTCGTCGATCGAGACGCGTAGCTCTTCGAGGCGTTCCTGCGCTTCCTCGGGCGTCATGCCTGCGCTCCGAAACCGCGCTTCAACTCGCGGGTAAATGACTCCAGTTCCAATTCCAGCCCCGCATTTCCCACATTTTTCTCGATCAGCCGGACGAACGCGCTCCCCACAACAACGGCCTCCACCTGCCGCTCCAATTCGGCCACATGCTCCGGCCGCGAAATGCCGAAACCCACGGCGAGCGGCAAATCCGTAATCCGCCGCATGGCCTCCACCAGCGGCGTGACGGCGCTCGAAAGCGAATCGCGCTCGCCCGTCACTCCCGTGCGCGATACCAGGTAGACAAACCCCGTGGAATATCCGGCCACCAATTTCAGCCGGCGCGGAGAGCTGGTCGGCGCGGCCAGGAATACCGTATCGAGCCCGTGCCGGTGCATCGCTTCCACATACTCGCCCGCTTCCTCCACCGAAGCGTCGGTGAGCAGGCAGCCATCGATGCCGATCGCGGCCGCGTCTTCGGCCAGCCGCTCCAGCCCGTAGCGTACCACCGGATTGAGATACGTAAACAGGAGCAGCGGCACTTCCGAACGCTCCCGCACCCGCCGCGCGATTTCGAGGACGCACGCGAGAGACGTCCCGGCGCGCAACGCCCGCTCGCCGGCGCGCTGGATCACCGGCCCGTCGGCGATGGGATCGGAAAACGGTACGCCCAGCTCGATCAAATCGGCGCCGCCGCGCACCAGGGCTTCGACCAGCGCCGGCGTGCGCCCGGGCGAAGGATCGCCCGCGGTAAGATAGGCGATCAGCCCCTTGCGGCCGTCCTGCTTCAACTGCTCGAACAGCCGTCCAATGCGCGTCATTCCTCGTCGATTTCCTTTAGATTCTCGCGGTAGATATCGATATCTTTATCGCCCCGGCCCGAGAGGTTAATAACAAATATCCGGCCCTTTCCCAAGGGCGCGCGCCGTACGGCTTCGGCCACGGCGTGGGCGGATTCAAGCGCCGGGATGATGCCTTCCACTCGCGCCAATTGCACCGCCGCCTGGAGCGCTTCGGCGTCCGACGCGGCCACGTACTCCGCCCGTTTCTGGTCGTGCAGCAAGGCGTGCTCCGGCCCAATCATAGCGTAATCCAGACCGGCCGAAACCGAATGGGTCAGCGACACCTGCCCGTTTTCGTCCTGCAAGAGGTAACTGCGCGAGCCCTGGAACACGCCCGGAGCCCCGCCGCGGAACCGCGCCGCATGCGCGCCGAGCTCCTCGCCGCGCCCGCCCGCTTCGATGCCGATCAGCGCCACGAACTGATCCGGTATGAACGCGTGGAAGATCCCGATGGCGTTCGAGCCGCCGCCCACGCACGCGAACACCGCATCCGGCAGCCGCCCTTCAGCTTCCAGGATCTGCCGCCGCGTTTCTTCGCCGATCACCTTTTGAAAATCCCGAACCATCATGGGGTAAGGATGCGCTCCCAGCGCCGATCCCAGAAGATAATAGGTGTCTTCGACGTTGGTGACCCAATCCCGCATGGCCTCGCTGATGGCGTCCTTCAAAGTGCGGCTACCGGTATCGACGGGTGTCACCTTGGCTCCCAGCAGGCGCATGCGGAACACATTCAGCCGCTGCCGCCGCATGTCCTCGGAGCCCATATAGACCATGCATTCCATGCCCAAAAGCGCGCACACCGTGGCGGTGGCCACGCCGTGCTGCCCGGCGCCGGTCTCGGCAATCACGCGCCGCTTCCCCATGCGCCGCGCCAGCAGCGCCTGCCCCAGGGCGTTGTTGATCTTGTGCGCGCCGGTGTGCAGCAGATCTTCCCGTTTGAGCCAGATGCGCGCGCCGCCCAAAGTTTCCGAAAGCCGACGCGCGAAGTAGAGCGGGGTGGGCCTTCCCGCGTAAGTCCGCAGCAACTCCGCCAGCTCGGCCTGAAACGCCGCATCGCCACGCGCTTCCAGGTAGGCGCGCTCCAGTTCTTCAATCGGCCCCATCAACACTTCGGGCACGAAACGGCCGCCATAGGGGCCGAAATGGCCGCTCGCGTCCGGCAGCGGTGTCATGTGCATAACGCCTGCCTCGCGGCCCGCAGAAACTCGCGCATCTTTTTGTGGTCCTTCTTCCCCGCCGCACTCTCGATCTTCGAGCACGCATCCACGCCCCAGGGACGCGCCAGCGCCACTGCCGCGGCAACGTTGTCCGCATCCAACCCGCCCGCCAGGATGATCGGTTTCCGGGCCGCTCGCGCCCGCCCCCAATCGAAGGTGCGTCCCGAGCCGCCATACAATTCCGCGGCCGGCCCATCGAGCAGCACGGCTTCCGCCGGCCACTCCAACAACGCGCCGAAATCGAACGCCTCGCTCACGCGCGCGGCCTTCCACACGGCGATCGCCACCGGAAAATCCGCGGCCGTTTCGTCCCCGTGCAACTGCGCCACATCCAGCCGCGCCAGCCGCGCGACCTCCGCAATGCGCGCCGGCGTCTCGTTCACAAACACGCCCACCCGCCGTATGCCGGCCTCGGTAGCGATCTCCGCCGCCCGCTCCGGCGCCACATACCGCGGGCTGCGCGCCCAGAAGTTGAAACCGATGGCCGTAGCGCCGCCCTCCATGGCGGCGGTGGCATCTTCCTGGTTGGTGATGCCGCAGATCTTGACGATCATGCCGCCACCAGCTCACTCAGCGCCGCCGCCGGGTCGGCCGCCGTCATCAGGTGCTCGCCCACCAGGAAAGCGGTGTATCCCGCCGCCCGCAGGGTGGCGATATCGCGGGCATCGCGGATGCCGCTTTCGCTGACCCGCACCGCGCCCGCGGGGAAATGCTCCGCCAACCGGAGCGACGTTTCGAGCATCACCTGGAACGTGGTCAGGTCGCGATTGTTGACGCCGATGATGCCGCTTCCCGCCGCAATCGCCACATCCAGCTCGCGCCGGTTGTGCACCTCCACCAGCGCCGCCATACCGTATCGCGCGGCCGCTTCGCGAAAATCGCGGATCTCGCGTTCCGCGAGCACCGCCGCGATCAGCAAAATGGCATCCGCGCCGTGCGCCGCCGCCTCCACCACTTGCGCCTGGGCGATCGTAAAATCCTTGCGCAACACGGGCAGTTGCACCGCCGCGCGGGCCTTTTCGAGATCCGCCAGGCTGCCTTGAAAGAACGATTCGTCCGTCAGCACGGAAAGCGCCGCCGCCCCGCCACGCTCGTACGCGACAGCCGTCCGCGCCGCATCGAAATCCGCCGCCAGCACGCCCTTGCTGGGCGATGCCTTCTTGATTTCCGCGATAATCGCCGGTGCGCGCGCCGTCAGCGCGGCGCGGAAATCGCGGCGAAAAGCTACCCGCGCCGCCGCCGCGCTCTCCCATTGGGCCAGCCGCGAATCGGCGCGGCGCAACTCTTCGCGTTTCTTGGCGACAATACGAGCCAGGATGTCGGGAACAGTGTCGATCAAAGTTTGAATCTTTATGTTATCAGTTGGCCGCCGGTCGAGATGAGTTTCAGAGACCCGCATCCGAACCGCGAGATCAACCTCTGCTACACTTACGCCTATGAGGTTGCTCGTTCTCGCCTGCCTGGCGCTCTCCCTGTGGGGCCAGAGAAAACCCGAAGTGGAGTTGGTTGGCCTCAAAGCCCATCGCATAGAAGAAGGTAAGCTCGTCGTGGAAGGCCGCGTTCGCGTGACGGGCGGAAGGCCCATACACGGGATAACCGTCGTCTTCGACTTCCTCTCGAGCGACAACGACCCGCTCACCACATTAAAGACGCAGGTGGACGACGAGGTCGTCACGCCCGGCCAGGAATCCGCGTTCCACGCCGAAACCCCAAACCCGCCCGGCGCGATCAAGTGCAAGGTGCGCGTGTTGAACGGCGCCCAAAAAGAGCTGCGTGCCGGCAACACGGGGCCGTACATCATCGAGTAAGAATCAAGACCCCGCTCCCGCTTTTTACAAAGTTTTTACATCTTGCCGATTACTCCCAAGGGGCGCCCCAGTAGCATGGCTGTATATCTGACCTCGGGAGGGGCCCATGACACCAGTATCGCCGGGTAGGAATCTTCATCTTCCGCCGTACCAGGACGAACACCTTTCGCTCGACTTCAATCAACAAATCTTCTGCCTCGACGGCAAGCGTCTCACGCTGACCCGCAAGGAGCACGAACTGCTCTCCCTGCTGGTCGAGCACGCCGGCGAGATCGTGCCGCGCCATGCGCTGCTGCTGCAGGTTTGGGGGTACAGCGCCGATATCCGCACGCGCACCCTGGATGTCCACATCCGCCGCCTGCGCCGAAAACTGGGTCCCTACGCAGACCGCTACATCGAGACCATCTTCGGCATTGGGTATCGTTTCCAACCATTCCATGCCGTGCGGTATTTCCCTGACCCGGTTAAACCCATCGCCATCGGCGCCTGAAGTGATACAACGTTAGGATGCACCGTCTCATTTCGCTGTCTGCTCTGCTCGCGTGCTCTCTAACGGCTCAAGACTGGGCGCTCCAGAAGTTGCGCAACTCTCCGCGTCACCAGGAGTGGGTCAGTGTGAAGCACGATGGCCGCACCGTCGAGACCTTCGTGGTCTATCCCGAGTCCAAGGATAAAACTCCCGTGGTGGTCGTCATCCACGAGATCTTCGGCATGACCGACTGGGTTCAGGATCTGGCCGACCAGGTGGCCGAAGCCGGCTACATTGCGGTTGCCCCCGACCTGCTTTCCGGCATGGGACCCAACGGCGGGCGAACCAAGGATTTCCTACCCAACGGTGTGGGAGAGGCCATCGGCCATCTGCCCCCGGACCAGATCACGGCCGACCTGAACGCCGTGGCCGATTACGGCCTGAAGCTCCCCGCCGCCAACGGTAAACTATTCGTCGCCGGTTTCTGTTGGGGCGGCAGCCAGACCTTTCGTTTCGCCACCAACCGCCCGGATTTAAAGGCTGCTTTCGTGTTCTACGGCGGGCCGCCAGCCGCCGATGCCATGGCGCGCATCAAAGCTCCCATCTACGGCTTCTATGCCGGCAACGATGCCCGTATCGACGCCACCATCCCCGCCACCCAGGAGCAGATGGCCGCCGCCGGGAAGCCCTACTACCCGGAGACCTATGAGGGCGCCGGCCATGGTTTTATGCGCGCCGGCGAAGATCCCTCCGGCAGCGAAGCCAACAAGAAGGCCCGCGCCACAGCCTGGGCCCGTTGGAAGAACCTGCTACAACCGCCATCCAAGTGAGAGCCGCGCCGCGCCGTTCGCCGATTTCCCTTTCAACGCCAAAACATTTGCTGTAGATTATGTTATATGGAGAGCAGCCGGGATTCGTCTATCTGGCGGAGCCTGGCCGTCGCATTTGGAGACGGCTTGGCATTCGGCGTGGGCATGAAACTCACGCAAAACGCAGGCCGGCAAGCCGCCGCGCCCAGTGCGGCCCCGGGCATCGAAGACAGCCATCTCGGCGGGCGGCTAGGCGAGTTGGAACGCCGCCTGGCCAAGCTGGAACGTCCCGCCGTCCCCGCGGCTTCGGCCCCCGTGCAGGCGCAATTCGATCAAAAGGTCCTCGAGGCCGTCGTCAACGCCCTGGAAGCGCGCCTGAAGGAGCAGGCTGGCCATGTCGAGAGCCGTTTGACCCAGTTGGAAGCCAAAATCGCCATCGAGCTGAAAGCGCTCGACCGGCGCGATAACGCCATCGAGGACCGCTGCGAGGTTCTCGCCCGCGAATCCGCCACCCTGCCCAAAACCGTCGAACAAGTGGAAGCCAAACTCGACGAGCGCACCGTTTTGCTGCACCAGGTGGAGCACCGCCTCGACGGCCTGGAAGACCGTTTCGCCGGGTTCCGCGCCGAATTAATGGAGGCCCTGCCACGGGCCGTCGATGAGCGCGGCCGTGACATTTTGAACCAAATGGAAAACCTGGCCAATGCCATGGAAGACCGCATGGTGGCCATGCACCACGAGCTGGCCGCCGGCGTCGAATCGCGCGCCGCCGAAGTTTCCTCCCAAGTCACAGCCACGGCCATGGCCGCGGTCGATTCCGCTCTGGAGCCGCGCCTGGCCTCCTTGCGTGCCGCCCTCGAGGAAAGAAACCACGAGATCGCCGCCTTGCGCCGCCTGCTCGAAGATAGCGACGGCCGGGCTCTCGAGCTGCTGCTCGCCATCGGCGAAGCTTGCCGCCAGACGGCCCAACGGATGGGTCCCGCGGAGGCTTCCGCCGCGGTTCCCTCGCCCCCAAAGGAGACCTCGCCCGCTCCGGAACCAGCCGCGCCGCAAGCGGAGGCTGACCTGCCCGGTTTTGCGCAATCCAAGCCTCCCGGCCGCATTTTGAAACTTCCCTTGGTCTCCTCCCTGGTGGTGACCTTGGGGCTGGGCGGCATGGTGCTGCTCCGGATGCTGTAGCTCGTGGGGCGGATCCCCAGGTCCGCGGCCGACGCCCCCGTCGGCCTATGCGTTTCTGAAGAGGATGCCTGCTCGGCGCGAGGAGCTCTCGCCGGAGCGTTCGAGTTAGGCGGCGATTTTCCCCTGGGGCTCGGCTACCTCGACGTATGCGAACAACAAGTCTCGAAATTCTGGATTCTCCAGATGGTTGGAAACGCTCTGCCCTTCGGGCGCCGGTTGTCCAGCTTCCCGATAGGCTTCGAGGTTGATTCGAATCGCTTCACTGGCCGCCCGCTTAGCCGCTTCGATGGTCTCTCCGTGGGTGGCAATGGCCAAGTCGGGTGCCTGCACCGCAAATCCAGCCTCGGTTTGCTCTAGCATGATTAGAAATCGCTTCACTTGAGCTCCAGTCTGATTTTCTTCACCGTATCCACCGCCCGCCCTCTGGTACATCCTTTTTGCGGATGTACGATGGTGACGATGAACCGGCTCGCCGGGTGCTTGAAGTTGTGATGGTCCCCGCGCACGCTGACCAAAATCCATCCAAATTGTTCGGCCAGCTTGACCAACTCCCGGCTTGTATAACGCCTGGGCATGAATCGGGCGAAACCTCATTATCCCATGCTGCCGGGTACGGGCGCCCCTCCGAGTGGGCAACACACTCAGAGCCGGCTAGACTCCACTTCCGCCGCTAGCGCGTTTTTCGGCAGGTGACGGGATAAGCGCTCCACAGGGGATTCGGGCGGACCCTTTCTCCGAGTCGATGCGCCCGGAGGTCGGCAAACGCTACGGCGCCAGTCCAGGCCATTAGCAACGCCATCCTCTAGATATAGAATGGTTGGTGTGGAGGCGCTTGCCAATCACCCTATCCATAGCTTCCACGCCGCACTTCGCAATCTTCAAAAACTGGAGCAAGACGACTTCAGGGAGATCATAAAGTCGCAATTGCGGCCAACCCTGCGCGAACGTTATCTGACGGTCAATTATCACCGGGCCGTGTTCAACGTCGAGATGATGGTCGCCATCAAAGAACCGCGGCAGTTTCAAACCCTGAGCTTGCTGGCGCGAACGATCTTCGAGTTGGCGCTAGAAATGAAGTGCATCATCCTCGACCCCGACGCGGAGAAGAAGGTCGAGCTGTTCTCGAAGATGGAAGTGTTGAGGTCGGCGCGAACCATCTCAGCGTTCATGAATGGTCGGCCCGAAGCACACTACTATCAGCGATGCATCGACTTTGCGAATAGACACGGCGCTCAGATCGATGCGGAACAAGCAGTAATGTGGCCACCGATTCCGGGCAAGAAGCAGATGATAAAGCACTGGACGCTGAAGACGATCCGGAAACGGGCGAAGGATTGTGGCGATCCGTTTGATCGCATCTTTGAAGTCAACTACTCGCAACTGAGCTGGATGACGCACTCGGGCGTCGTCACGCCGCAAAAATGACGAGTGATTGGGTGATGTCTTTCGTTTCCACGGTGTACTCGATTGCCATTGATTCGTATGTGGCAATCCTTGAAATGCTGGTGGTGCAGTTCAAGTTGTCGCTTACGAATGAGCACGTAATGCGCAAGATTGTCTGCAGCCGTGACCTTGGCTTTACCAGCACACCAGAAGAGGGTGAGGCGGTGATGCGCAAGCATGGGCTATGGGGCCTCTTCGAGCCGCCGAAACTCTGGGCCGATCAGCCTCAGGGTTAGGCGCTGCCGAGCTCTCTAACGGCCACCCAGCGCCTACTCGAGGTGGTCAAGCGGCCGCGTAGTCGCCGTCTCGTTGGTCTGAACCGCGCGCGCTCCTCCGGCCGTATAAACGCGCCATCCGGACAAAACTCAGCCACGCGGAAGTACACCCAGGAGGCCCTAATTCGCGATGCCGGAAACAGGGGCGCTTATTCCAGCCCCTATGGCACCCCTGGGGTCCGCCCCCCGAATTCGCGCTGCCGGCCGTGCTATCCTGTTCCCGTCCATGAAGATTTCGAGCGTCCGCTGCTATCTCCTCTCCTACCCTTTTGCCGAGCCGATCCGCCTCCCGTTCTGGGGCGGCGAACGCACCATCGTCAAACGCGACGCCATGTTCATCCGCGTGGAATCCGACGGCGGTTTGATCGGCTACGCTCCCGGCCCCGGCAGCGAAACCGCCGAGCGCGCCATCCGCGAAATCATCGGTCCCTTCCTCGCCGGCCGCTCGCTGGCCGATCCCGACGCGCTTCGCGTAATCTTTCTGCAAGGTCCCGGCGCCGATCCGGAACTTGCCAAGGTCTATTGCTCGGTCGAAATCGCCCTTTATGACCTGGTTGGCAAGGCACTCGGCGTGCCCGTTTCCGAGCTTATCGGCGGCCGCGTCCGCGACCGCATCCGCCTGTATGGAAGCGCCGGAATGTATATGCCTCCCGAGGCCTACGCCGCCGAAGCCGCGGCCGTCGCCAAGCTCGGTTTTCGCGCCTATAAAATGCGTCCCGCGCTGGGCCCCGAACAGGACCTGGAAGCCGTCCGCCTCATGCGCCAGGCCGTCGGCCCCGATTTCGATCTCATGGTGGATGCTCACACCTGGTGGCGCATGGGCGACCGCAGCTACCTGCTCGAAACCGTCGAGCAACTGGCCCGCGACATGGCCGCTTACAACATCGCCTGGCTCGAAGAGCCTCTGCCGCCCGACGATCACGAAACCTACCTGCGTTTTAAGGAACAGGACATCGTCCCGCTGGCCTCCGGCGAGCACGAGCCCAGCGAGCAACGGTACCTCGATCTCATCCTCACCCAGGCCGTGGACTACGTCCAGATGGATGTCTGCTGCCAGGGCGGATACGCCATGGGCCGCCGCCTTTTTGCCGAAATCGAAAGCCAGGACTTGCGGTTCGCCTTCCACAGTTGGGGCACCGCTCTCGAAGTGATGGCCGCCGCCCACCTGGGAATCTGCTGGCCGGAGACGGTGGTCGAGTGGCTGGAATATCCTTGCTATTCGAGCCCCGATCGCGCCGGCATGTACCCCTTCCCTCTGGCCGCTGAAATCCTCAAGGACCCCTTGGAACTCGATCACGGAGACCTGATCGTTTCGCGCAAACCCGGGCTTGGCGTGGAAGTGGATGAGACCGTGGTAGAACGATACCCCTGGGTTCCTGGCCCGTGGTCCTACTTCCGCACCGACTCACCGGCCGAAACGCGCGCCGTCACCTCCGACCACAGCATTCAGTGGGACCGCCCGCAAGGCGCGCGGTAAAGGTTGATCTCAGTTCTGGATACCCGCCACATTGAAGCCCTCCACCACGATGCGCGGTTTCTCGCCGCGCGTATCCGCATCGCGTAATTCGGTGGTGATGCGGCGCGTTTCGCCGGGCATCAGGGCGATGTAGCCATCGCTATAAATCGCCGGCAGAATACGGTCTCCGCTCTTCTCGCGAACGGCCTTCAACCGCACCATCAGCGCCGGCTGCTTCGACCGATTCTCAAGCACAGTCGCCAGCACCCAACTGTCGCCACGGCGCTCGGCCGTGGTGGAGGCATCCACGCGCACCTTCGGCAGATCGCGCAAGGCGCGGTAATTCTCCTCCTCGGTCCCGCGCCAGTAGAAATTGTCGGATACGACCTTGTCACCCTGGCGCAGTTCCAATCGCAGAAAATAGACGGGCGTCAATCCTTGCGGATACTCCATCTTGAAAGGCGCCGCCATGCTGTCCTCGGCGCTATCCAATGTGGCGGATTTCTCCCACTTCATGCTCCCATCCAGGTTGAGTAACTGCGCGCGGGCCGTTAAACCGCTCCTCTGCCCGGCGCTGTAGTTCACCACCTCGACGTTGTCGGTGGCGGCATTCCACTGGATGTGCAGCGGTTCGGAAGCCTTCTTCGCGCCGAAGTAGCCCGCCATCGTCTCGAAATAGTAGTCGTACGTCTGCCACACGAACGAAGGCCAGCAGGGATGGCTCATCCAGATCAGCATCCCCATGCGGTTCTTGCTCTGCGCCTCGTACATGGCGCGGTAGCCTTCGTAATTGACAAACTGCGCCAGCCACAGCCAGTCCGCCACATTCTCCGCCGGGCCGTAGCTCTTTTCGATGCGCGCGCGGAAAGCCCCGCCGCCCTGCGCGCTATCGTTGGTGAAATCGTGCAACCCCCACATGGCGCCTATCGGCCACATGGCCGATACCGGCATCATCAACTTCAAGCTGTCGAGCGCCACCATGTTCGGCATGCCCAATTCGCTGTGCAGCTTGGGGGTGGCGCGCTGCGAAAAGTAGTACCTTGCCGATTGCACTTGGTACGGGCCGCCGCCGCCCACCACGCCATCGGCCGAGCTGGGGATGTAATGCATGCCGGGATGGAAATCGGCCAGCGTCGCCCGTATCCCGTCGTCTATCGTCTTCGGCGGATACCCCTCGTTGCGGCCTACGTAGAGGCCGACGGACGGATGATTGCGGATGCGCAGCACGAAATCCTTCACGTTGTTTAAGAACATGGCGTCGTCATTCGGATCGGGTCCGTCCCACGGGTTCGCCAGCCAGAAATCCTGCCAGACCACCACGCCCCAACGGTCGCAGGCATCGTAGAATTCATCGTCGCCGACCTGCCCCACCCAGTTGCGGATCATGTTCAAGTTCATCTCGTGGTGGTAGCGCACGGCGGTATCGTATTCGCGCCCGCGGTATCGCAGCATCGATTCGCCGAACCCCCAATTGCCGCCTCGTGGAATGAAACGGCGGCCATTGATCCACATCCGCAGCACGCCGCCTTCCTCGCTGTAAGTGAACTGGCGCACGCCGGCCTTGAACGCCTTGCTGTCGGATGCCGCCTGATCGCCGGTTTCAAACCGCAACGTGACATCGTACACATTGGCGTCCCCATACCCGGTGGGCCACCACAGTTTCGGATTGCGTAATTGGAGCGTCTGCTTCACGCTTCTGGTCTCCGCCGCTTGGAGCGTGACCGGCACCGCGAACGATTCCTCGCCGAACCGGCCGCGCAGCGTCCCTGAAACCAGGGCCTCGGAGTGGTTGCGCAGCGTGGCTTCCACGGACACCTCGGCGCGCGTGGTATCGGGCAGCGGCAGCACCGTGTTGACGAACGGATTCTCCACCGTCACCGCTCCCGTGGCCGTGAGGAACACCTTGTTCCAGATGCCGATGTCGCGGCCGCGTATGACGGGAATCCAATCCCAGCCCACCGACGCGTGAAAGGTAGGATTGTCGGCGCCCAGCGCGCCGCCGTTCTTATCCGTGCTCTGGAAAGTCTTCTCCCTGACGCTGCCCGGGTTGGCGGTCTTCAGAATTCGTACCGCCAGCGCATTGGTCCGGCCCGCCAGCAGCTTGCCGGTCACATCGAACCGGCCGCGTGTGAACGCTCCGTCGATGCGACCCAGTTCCTGGCCGTTCAGGAAAACCTCCGCTTTCCAGTTGATGCCGTCGAAATTCAGCCACACCCGTTTGCCGGTGTAATTGGCGGGCACGGAGAACTCGTCGCGGTACCAGAAGTCGGCCTGGAAGAACGAGTCGGAAATCATCATTTGGTTGTCGCCGAAATTGGGATCGGGCAGAGCGCCCGCGTTCAGGTAGCTCACCAACACCGTGCCCGGCACGGTGGCGATCACCCAATCGGAATCCGGAAAGCCCGGCTTCGAGAGGGCCGGCCCGCCGGCGGTCACCAGCGATTCCCTTTGCACGCGCCACGCGCCGCCGGCCAGATCCATGCGGGTATCGGAAGGCCGCGGCGCAGGCTTCGCCTGTGGCACCGGGCCGCCCTTTCCATAGACTTCCATTTCGCTCAGCACGTATCCGTCCGGCATGGCCGGTTTTTGCATCAACACCCGCACGTATCTTCCCATGGCCGGCTGCGCCAGTTTCAAATCGTCCGTGCTGCCCGAGGCCGGCAGCGCCGCAACGGGCTTCCAATCGACGGCATCGTCGGACACCTCGACCGACCCTTCGGCCGGCCGCTCGATCCAGTAGAGTTTCACGCGATCGAACGTGGCGCCCGCCCCAAGATCCACGTACACCCACTCTTCACCGATGCCGGCGCTCTTCCAGGCGCTGGTGAACTGGTACGGCCCGCTGACGTGGACCTGCCGATCCCCGCGAAACAGCGAGATTTCATTCACCCGCCACGTGTGCGCGCGCGGATCGCTGAATGCCAACCGGTAGAACCGGTTTCGCGCCGGTGCCGTGAATCTCACCGAAGGCCGTATATCGCCGCTGGGCCGCGCCATGCCCTCAGCGCGTCCCACTTCCTTCCACGCTTGGCCGTCGTCCGATCCGGATACGACACACGCCCAGATCTCCGGCTGGCTTAAGGCCGCTCGAACGGTACCATCGATTTCCATGCGGTCCACTTCGAGCGGCGCGGCGCCTCCGCCGAGTTCCAGTTGTACCCATGCATCCGGCCCTGTCAGATTGACTCCGGTGGTCCAATTCCCGTCGAGCAGCCATTCGCGCTCGTTCTTCTTCAGCACTCCCTCCTGACTCGTCGAGACAGCCAGCCACCGGGGCGGAACGGTGTCCTTGATGCCGTCGGTTACCAACTGCGCTGTCAGGTTGTAGTCGTAGCTCGAAGAATGGTATGCCGGACGATGAAGCGCCAGGTTGCGGTAGGTGCCGGCATCGACCTGCATGGCGGGCCCGAAGTTCTCTTGGGGATCTCCCGGATAGACCCCTACTCCCAATGTGTAATCCTGCGCAAACAAGCGGAGTGCTATCGACAAAAGAAGGATAATGCGCGTCATCGTCGTCCTTTCGACTAGACACTTACTATAAGCCCTTGCGGACCTCGGTTTGTGCTCTGGCAGCGGCTGCCATAAACTGGAAATCACATGAGCACCAGCGTCCGCCGCTTCAACCTGGCATTACTCTTTCTGTGCGCCGCAAGTTTTCCGGCAACCGCCAGGGAGGACGCGATTCGCTTTCAAAGCGAGGTGTCTAGCGGGCAGAGCTTTCGCGAATCGATCGGTCACGGGCTGGTGTTGATTCTGTCGCCCCTGGGTGGCGGCTGGATCATCGGCGTCTCTCCCCAGACCGTCACGGAACCGGATTGCCGGGATTTCGCCTGGGTCGTCAACCCGCCGTTCCGTGCTTATAACGCCCTCTATCTAAACGCGGCTTATGGCATGACCGCGCAGGATGCCGTTAATCGATCTCCGCGCGAGTTCAACTTCGTGCTGAGCTGCGCTGCTTGTAAACGCGAGTCAACTTTTTTGAGGCGCGCGATCGAATCCACGCCCGTGGGAATGGGCACTTCTCCGCAAGGCCATGGCAAGTTATGGATCGTCGATCACAAAACTAGTCCGGCACCCGCGGAAATCGACGGCGTCAATCACGGGCAAATCGATTGGATCCGCTTTCGGGTAGAGATCCGGTTTCCGGAAAATGCCGATTCGCTGCCCGTGTCGAACGATTTCGAGCAGCCCGATATTCCGCGCCACGAATTAACCGGAACGGTGCGGGATGCGCTGACGCGCGAGCCCATCGCGGGTGCAAAGGTCGCGGTGTCTGCGCAAGAACCGGCGCTGGGACAGCGTGTAATCGTCTCCACCGGCGCCGACGGCCGCTTCGCTTTCACGGATATTGCCGAAGGGCCGGTGAACGTCACGGTGGAAAAGTCCGGATATGTTTCGAGTGTGCTGGGACCCAGTGGAAACGACATCGAGATCCGGCTCATGCGTCTGAGCACGATCGCCGGCCGTGTGGTAGGAGACGGTGGAAAGCCGCTAGCGGGAGTCTTCGTCTATTTAACATTTCACGATCTGATCGACGGCCGAAGGATCTGGCGCACGGTTACCGGCCAGGCAGTGACAGATAACGACGGCGTCTATTCGTTTCCGGAACTGCGGCCAGGGCAGTATTTGATTCACACGTTGCTCCACAGAGCTCGATCGGAGCAGGGCGGCTTGCCGGGTGACTTATACCTGCCGCAATATTATCCAAACACCGCCGATTTCGACTCGGCGGCGCGGTTAGAGCTGCGAGGGCAGGATGTTCAGGCGGACTTCACCTTATCGCGCGGCCCCGTTTTCCCGGTCACCGGCCATGTGAGCGGTCTGCTTCATCCCAATGCATTCTCGTGTCAATTCGCCGATTCCGCCGGGCAGGCGATGGGCGGCGGTTGGCATTACGACCCTGGCACGGCGCGGTTCACACTCCTGATGCCCGCCGGGACGTGGACCATCTGGTGCGATGGAACCACCGCGAAACCGCCCGATTACGCCACGGTGCACGTTTATGCCGCGCGTCAAATCACGGTCGATGCCGGCATTTCGGAAATCGAGCTGGAGTTGCGGCGCCCGATTGACATACCCATCAATGAAAACGTCGTTCGTCTTACCAGGGTCGATCCTCCCACGGCGGGGCTGGCTCCGGAGCCGGAGATTCGCGGCGTTCCACCGGGCACGTATCGGGTCACAGTGGCGCCGGGCACTTGCACCGCATCCGTGGTCTCCGGAAATATCGATCTTCTGCGCGACGATCTGATCGTCAAGGGCGGCGATCGCCCCGCCGCCATTCGGGTGACTCGATATCCCAAGTGCCCCACGCTCGGCGGCACGGTGCATTCGCTATCCGGAAATGCCTGGGGCTCGGTCGTGGCGCTTGCGGACTCCGAACATATCCAGCCGGCGATTCTGCCGGTTCACCAGGGACAGTTCGATGCCACCGCGCTGATGCCCGGAACGTATCGCGTGTATGCCTTCCGCACTCTGGAGGGCCTGGAGTACGCCAATCCGGACGCCCTGCGCGAATTTCGGGGGCAGACGATCCGGCTCGAGAAGGACCGGCCTGCAACCGTCAATTTGGAACTGATCGAGAGGCCTTAATACTTCGGCACCGTCGGATCTACCTTATCGCTCCAGGCGAGAATCCCGCCCGCGAGGTTCTTCACATGCTCGAAACCGGCTTGGCGCAGGATGCCGCAGGCGCGCGCGCTACGGCCGCCCATCTTGCAGTGAACCACAATATCGGCATTCGGATCGAGCTCGCCGACGTGCTTGGAAAACTCGCCCAAGGGAATCAGCTTCGAGCCGGGGATGCGGGCAATCTTGTATTCGTGCGGCTCGCGCACATCGATCAGTACGAAATTGTCTCCGCGATCCATCTTCTGCTTCAACTCCGTTACGTCGATTTCGCCTGCGTTCATCGTTTTCTCCTGGCTGACCGGCTGCTGGTGGGGAATGCCGCAGAACTGCTGGTAATCGATCAGCCCGGTCACCGTGGGGTGCTCGCCGCACACCGGGCACTCCGGATTCTTACGGAGCTTCAGCTCGCGGAAGCGCATCCCCAAAGCATCATACAGCAAGAGGCGGCCCACCAGCGGTTCTCCAATTCCCAAGATCAGCTTGACGGTTTCGGTGGCCTGGATCAGTCCGACGATGCCCGGCAATATGCCCAGCACGCCGCCCTCGGCGCAACTCGGCACCAGCCCCGGAGGCGGCGGTTCGGGATAGAGGCAGCGGTAGCACGGCCCGCCCTGGTAGGCGAACACCGTGGCCTGCCCTTCGAAACGGAAGATCGAGCCGTAGACGTTGGGCTTTCCCAGCAGCACGCAAGCATCGTTGACCAGGTAGCGGGTGGGAAAATTGTCGGTGCCATCGACCACCAGGTCGTAGTCTTTCAGGATCGCCAGCGCGTTTTCGCTCGAGAGGGCGACTTCGTGCTTGACCACGCTCACATACGGATTGATGGCCTGCATCTTCTCCGCGGCGGAATCGAGCTTTTTGCGGCCCACATCGGCCGTCGAGTGGATCACCTGGCGTTGCAGGTTGGTGAAATCGACCACGTCGAAATCCACCATGCCGATGCGGCCGACGCCGGCGGCGGAGAGATAAAGGCCGAGCGGCGCGCCCAGCCCTCCGGCGCCCACCAGCAGGACTTTGGCGGCCTTCAACTTCTGCTGGCCTTCCATCCCCACTTCGGGGAGGATCAGGTGGCGGCTGTAGCGCAGAATTTCGTCGTTCGAAAGCGCGGCCGTTTGCGGCGGAGCGGCCAGAGCCGAGCCGCCGGCGATGGAAGGCACCAGGGAAATGGTGTCGGTGTCGGCGGCGGGAGTCTCGTGCTTGCCGAGATAGCGGATATCTTCGTCGTTCAGGTACACGTTGACGAAGCTGCGCAGCTTGCCTTCGTCGTTGAGAATCTGTTTGCGCAGGTCGGGGTATTCCGTGGTGAGAGCATGCAGCACCTCACCCACGCTGCCGCCGGCTACGGTGACGGAATCCCGTTTGCCGGTGAACTGGCGCAGGGGTGTAGGGATCAATACCTTGGGCATATCAGTAGATCAACTCCTCTTTGGCTGCGTCGGTCTGGTCGAAATTCGGCAGCCAGCTATTGGCGTGGTCAAACTCACCCTTCCGCACGGATAGGACAACAAAGGAATACCACGGGCAGGAATTCCGCAGGTCGGTTTTGGAAAAGTAAGCATCGCAATCGGGGTGCGAATGGTAGATGCCGATCAGATCCATCTGGCGCGCGCGGGCGGCCTTATCGGCGGCCAGCAGGTCTTCCGGACGCAATTCGTAGCGGGTGGCTTGCGCGCCGGCAAAGGCGTTTTCCAAAGGCAGCGCCACGCGCACCAGTTTTTGCTCCCCATCGAGCGCGCCCAGCATCGCGCCGCAGCATTCGTTGGGATAGGTTTCGCGTGCGTGCGACAGCATGGTTGCCCAGGGTTCGGCTTCGATGCGGATCATGCCTCGTTCCAGAACTCCTCGCTCAGATATTTCTCGGCGCTATCGCAGAGCATGGTCACGATGGTGGCGGGCTCGCCGCGAGCGGCCAGTTCGGATGCCAAGAGCGTCGCGGCATGCACGTTGCAGCCCGATGAAATGCCCACCAGCAGGCCTTCCTCGCGGGCCAGCCGCCGCACCATGCGATAGGCGTCTTCGGTTTCGATCCAGAAATTGCCGTCGGCCAGGTCCTCATCGTAGATGCCGGGCACGATGGCGGTCGGCATGTGTTTGAGACCTTCCAGACCGTGAAAGCCGCTGGAGGGCTGAGCGGAATAGCACCTGACTTCGGGCAGGTCGCGGCGCAGGCGGCGCGTCACACCCATAAATGTTCCGCTGGTGCCCATGGCGGTTACGAAGTGGGTGATGCGGCCGCCCGTCTGCTGCACGATCTCCACGCCGGTGTGCTCGAAGTGCGCCTTCCAGTTGGCCGGATTGTTGTACTGGTCGGGATAGAAATAAAGGTCGGGATCGGCCATGTAGATCTCCCGGCAAAGGCGGATGGCACCATCGGAGCCTTCCCCGGGGTCGCTGAATTCCATTTCCGCGCCATAAGCTTTGAGGATGCGCTTGCGCTCTTCCGATGCGTTCAGGGGCAGGCAGAGCTTCACTTTGTATCCACGATTGGCGGCGATCATGGCATACGCGATACCCGTATTGCCGCTGGTGGAATCCAGGATCACGCGGCTCGGGTTCAGCTTGCCGGAGCGTTCGCCATCCAGAATCATATTCAGCGCGGCGCGATCTTTCACCGAACCGCCGGGATTGAAATACTCGGCCTTGGCGAGAATTTCGATATCGGGGAACCGGCGCGAAACCTTTTCCAGCCGTAGCAGCGGCGTGTTGCCGATGGTGGCTAGCAGCGGCTCGGCCTGGGTCCGTGCCAGGTGCGGAATGGGAAGGGCCTGCGCCATCAGTTTGTTGGATTCCCCGATCGGCGTTCGAGATGCAACATCCATCTTCCTGTTTTGAAAGGGATTAATGATCCAAACGCTATCCTATTTTAACATCTACTCTATGTCTGTCAAGATAGTGTAGTTTCAACGGCGCCCCAGGAAGCCACTTCCTGCTCTGGCGGGAGCTATTGGCCCAAGACTTCAAGGCCTTCGCCAAGGGCGGCTTGGCGGAGATCGCCGTCTTGTGTCGCAAGCGGCAAAGACAAACGCATGGCCAGATCGAGGTAAGCCACATCGTAAGCCGTCAGTCCATGCCGTGCCGCCAGAGCTTGCAGGCGTGGAAAGTCTGCCACCACGGGCGGGGCATCGATCCGGAAATTCAGCGTGGCGAGCTGAGCCAGAAACTCCCCTGCGCGGTCGGCGGTGATGCGTCCACGTCTTACCGTCACTGCGACGACGTTCAGAATTTCCCAAGTCCAGAGGGCCGGAACGTGCAGTTCACTGCCCTGCGTTGCCCATTCCAGCATTTCCTCCGAGGCGGGTGTTGTTTCGTCTTCGCAGCACCACGGCATGCAGGCCGATACATCGAGAACCAGTGCCGATTTCAATATTTGTGCCCGATATGTGCGAGTTCCCGGATGGACATGCCGCGCCGGTCAAGCCGGACTCCTTTACGCAGCTCCCGAATCCGCGCGCCGGCCTGCCGGGCCCTCTCCAGGTCGAATCCGGCATCGGGGCGGGGCAATGCCTCAATAGCCGTGTCAATGAATTCGTTCACCGAACGCAGCACGCCGGCACGAATGGCGTCCTGGATCGCCTTTTCCTGGTCGGGTGTGAGCGTGATGGTCATGGTCTTCTCTATTGATCGTATCAGTGTTCGCCCACTTTACGCCCGCCAAGCCGAACGGCAAGCACGCCGGCGTGATATCCTCCTCTTGATGGCGGATCGCAGCATGCGCGACGTGGGTGGAACCCCTGGCGGCCTGGGTCATTTCCTTCTCGGCTTTGCCATGGCCTGCGTCGGCGGATATCTTCTCGCGAACCAGGTGATGGTGGTCGGCTCGTATTGGACCTTCGATGGCGCCAACGCGTTCGGAATCACCCTGATTCCCATGTTGGTCGGAATTGCCATGCTGTTCTGGAACGGCCGCAGCGCAATCGGCTGGCTGCTCACCGTCGCCGGCGCGCTGTTCATTCTGGCGGGCGTACTCGCCAATATGCACATCTACTTTCGGCCCGCCAGCCTGTTCCACACCATGGTGATGCTGGTATTGCTGGTGGGCGGCCTCGGTTTGATCGCGCGCGCGCTCCATCCGCACGGGTCGTAGTGAGACCGCTGGCCGTGCAGACCGCAAAACTCCGGATTGCCTTGCTGCTGGTTGGATTCACCTCCGTGATCGCGCAGGTGGTGTTGATGCGCGAGCTGATGGTGGTGTTCGGCGGCAATGAGATTTCGCTCGGCATCGTTTTGAGCTGCTGGCTGGTGTGGACGGCGGTGGGCAGCGCGGTGCCCTGGGGCGGCTCGCCTTCGGTGGCGCGGCTCGAGGTGCTGGTGGCTGCCGCGTTTCCGGTTGCACTGTTGGTGGTTCGATCCAGCCGCGCCGTTTTCCAGACGGCGCGCGGGGAGGTTCTTGGCTTCGGTCCGCTGCTGGCGACGGCGTTCGTGGCGCTCGGTCTTTTCTGCCCGTTCTGCGGCCGGCTCTACACGGCGGGCACTCGACGGTTGGCCAAAGAGACTGGCTCGCTGGTTGGTTCGGCGGGGGCATCGGTCTATTTTCTGGAGACGGCGGGATCGGCTCTCGGAGGGTTGGCGGCCAGCCTGTGGCTGGTGCGCGCGTTCGCTCCTTTCCAAATCGCGGCGTTGCTCGCCGGGCTGAACCTGGCGGCGGCGGCGATGCTCCTGGCCCGCAATTTCTGGCTGCCGCTCGCCTGCGCGCTGAGCATGCTGCTGGCGCTGCCGCCGGCTGCCCGCTACGCCGAGCGGAGCACACTCGAGAGTTTCTGGCGCGGGTTTCGATTGGTGGCGGTGCGCAACACAGCTTACAGCAACCTGGCGGTGCTCGAAACCGAAGGCAGCCGCAGCCTGGCGGAGAACGGACTGGTGGTAACCACCGTTCCCGATCCCGCGGCAGCGGAAGAAGCCGTGCATGTGCCGCTGGCGGCGCACCCCGATCCCCGGCGCATCGTGTTGGTAGGCGGCGGCGCGAACGGCAGCATCGCCGAGATTCTGAAACATCCTGGCGTTGCCTTCGTGGATTATGTGGAACTTGACCCGGCGGTTCCCGAACTGGCGCGGCAGCTTTTCCCCGGCGCGATTCCGGCCGATCCGCGGATACGGGTCCACGCCATGGACGGGCGATTATTTCTCAAGACCTGGCGCGAGCGATTCGACGTGATCGTCATCAACCTTCCAGAGCCGCGCACCACGCAACTGAACCGGTTCTATACCGCCGAGTTTTTTGGCGAGGCAGCGCGGCGCCTCGAAACTGGCGGGATACTGGCGCTGGCTTTTCCGGCCTCAGAGAATTATCTCTCGCCCGAAGCGGTGCGCTTTTTGCAGTGCATTTACCAGACGCTGCGCGAGGTGTTCCCGCGGGTGGCCGTATTGCCCGGAGAGACCGTTCATTTTCTGGGTTCCTTTCGAGCGCTCGAGACCGATACGGGGACGCTGATCGAGCGCCTCGATTCGCGCCGCGTGGAAACGGCGTACATCAGCCGCTACCAGTTGCCTTTCCGGCTCACTTCCATGCGCCGCGCCCAACTGCTGGAGCAGATCGCGCCCGATGCCGCCACTCCGGTGAACCGCGATTTCGCGCCGGTGGCGTGCTTCTTCGATCTCGCGCTATGGAGCGCGCGGTTCGGCGGCCTCTATCGGGATCTGCTAGAGCAAGCCGGGCGCATTCCGGTTTGGGCGATTGCCGCGGCTTTGCTGCTGCTCTTTGGTGCGCTGCCGCTGGCGTTTCGCTCCGACGCCGCGGCGGTGGCCACGGCAGCCACCGGATTCACCATGATGGGAGTCGAGATTCTGCTGCTATTGGGCTTCCAGGCGCTCTACGGATACGTCTACCAGCAACTGGCCCTGCTGGTGGCGGCGTTCATGGCCGGGATGGCGCTGGGCAGTTGGGCGGCGCAACGCTCGAAGACGGCGCCATCGTTGGTTCCCGTTCAGTTGCTGGTGGCAGCCGCTCCGTTTGCGATCTGCGTGCTCCTGCCGGCGGGAAACGGTATCGCCGGTGTTATGGCGTTAGTCTGTGGGGCGCTCGGCGGTTACCAGTTCGGGGCGGCCAGCCGGCATTATTTCGTTGACCCCAACCGCTCGGCCGGCAAGCTGTATGCACTCGATTTGGCGGGCTCCTCGATCGGGGCGCTGGCGGCGGGGGTCTACACCATTCCGGTTTTCGGTTTCTTACGCACGGCCGCGCTGCTGACGCTCGCTAATGCGATCCCAGCATGGATTGCTTTTTCGGCTCGCCGAACACCAGCGCGGTGAACGAAAAAATATCCGTGTCGCGGGTTGACCAGCAGGCCGTCTCGAGACCCGCCTTAAAGCAGGTCTCGCGCAGGAATGTATCACGGTCCCAGCCTTCCTCGGCGGCCACTTGCGGCAGCAGTAATCCTTCCGTATCGCCGCGTTTCATCAATAAGCCGTCGCGGCCGGGCTGGATCTGGAAGATGTCGAGCACGCGGTGCATGGGCGAGAGCACGGAGATTTCGTATTGCAATTCCGGCAATTCGGCCGGGCTCACCGGCTGGAAGCGACGGTCCTCCACGGCGGCATACGCGGCCACATCGCGCACGGTGTAGGCCAGCGGCTTCATGGGCGCTACGTAGCCAATGCAGCCGCGCAGGTCGCCGCGCTTCTTTAAGGTGACGAAAGCACCGCGCTCCTGGGCCAGGGTCTCCGATGCCGGCAGGTCGAACTGGTAGAGCTTGTGCTCGCGCACGGCGGTTTCGACGGACGTGCGCGCGATGCGCAGCAACTCGGCGCGATCGGGATCGTTGACGCGGAAGGGCGCGTCTAATTCCGTGTGGCGAGCAGGTTCCTTGACGAAAGCCACCGCGCCATAGCCCACCACGCGCGAATGGTCGGACGTGACATCGCCGGAATTGGCGTACTTCAGCACCTTGGCGCGATGCGCGCCTAAACGTTCGGAGGCGATCATCGCCGCGATAATCGGGCCGCCGCCGCATGCTTCCCAGATATCCTGCGGGAAGTTGCGGGACATGGAAAGATAGTCCCACTCCTCGATGGCCTTCAGCGTCTTGTGGTCCTTCCTCTCGGCTTCTTCGTAGGTGTGGTAATGCGAGAGATCGGAGCTGGCGACGATCAACGTGCTGGAATCTTTGATCAGGCTGGCGAGCGCCAGTCCGAGGGCGCGGCACATGCTGTAATCCTGATCGCCCATGACGATCGGGACCAGTTGGAAATCGCCCAGCGTGCGCTGCAAGAAAGGAAGCTGGTCTTCGAGCGCATGCTCGCTCTGCTGGCCGCCGCTCTGATGGCCGCGCGAGGAAAGCTTGATGGATGAATTGGCCGCCGCTAGTTTCTTCGCGAACGCCTGGTCCACGGGGACGCGGCCTAACGGCGTGGAGTAAGCGGCGCCGTCATAGACGGAAACGAAATTGAACGCGTCATAGTGAGAAGGCGCGATGACCACCACGCGGCTGTATTTGCGGCCTTTGATCAGGCTGTACGACCATGCCGCCACGTGGCCGGAGAATTGATAGCCGGCGTGCGGCGATACGATGGCCACCAGGTTGGGCTCCGGCGCGGGTGTGGCCTGCGCGAGGAAACCATCCACCATCTGCGCCAGCTCTTTGGGGTCGGCGGGATAAAACGTGCCGGCCACTCCGGGCGGCCGGACCGCCGATGACTGGGTCCAAACAATGGCGCAACAGACCAGAATCAGAAGCAACGACTTACGCATGACTATGCCTCCCAGATGCCCGGGATGTGCCGATGACAGAATCGGCACTTACCTTTTTCCAGGTGAATGGCGTTCACCGTAAAACCGGTGCGCTCCACCACCGCTTTCTTGCAACCGGGGCAATAGGTGTTTTCGGCCGGATGCCCCGGCACGTTGCCTATGTAAACGAACTCGAGCCCCTCGGCATCGCCGATGGCCTTGGCCCGCTCGAGCGTGGCGACGGGAGTGGGCGGCAGGTTCTTGAGCAGATACTCGGGATGAAAGCGCGTGAAATGCAGAGGCACGTCGGGGCCGAGCTCGCTGCGCACCCAGTGCGCCACGCCTTTCAACTCGGCGTCAGAATCGTTGAGGGTAGGGATCACGAGGTAGACGATTTCGTTCCACGTTCCGAGCTTTCTGATGGTCACCAGCGCGTCCAACACCGGTTTGATCTCGCCGTTGACCACCTCTTTATAGAACTTCGGCGAATAGGCTTTGAGATCGACCTTGATGGCATCCACGCGCTCGCAGAGTTTTTTCAACGGGTCCTGCTGGATGAACCCGCCGCTGATCGCGACGCTGCGGATTCCGGCCTCGCGCGCCGCCTGGGCGGCATCCAGCACGTATTCCAGGAAGACCACTGGCTCGCTATAGGTGAAGGCCACGGTGGAGCACTGATACTGGCGCGCGACCTCGGCCAGAGAGCGCGGCGCGAGAGGCGTGGCATGGACCTGCTCGGGGCGGACTTGCGAGATGTCCCAGTTCTGGCACATCTTGCAATTGACGTTGCAGCCGGCGGTGGCCACGGAAAATGCCAGCGCCCGCGGGAGGAAATGAAACAGCGGCTTCTTTTCGATGGGGTCCACGTTGGCGGCGACGATGCGGCTATAAACCAGCGAGTAATACGTACCGCCATGGTTTTCGCGCACGCCGCAATAGCCGCGTTCCCGATCGTCGATGACGCACTCGCGCGGGCACAGTTTGCACTTGATTTTCTTATTCGGAAGCTTTTCGTAGAACCTGGCTTCCACGGTGAATGGGGCGTCGCTTTCGGCGGCGGCGAAGGCCATGCACGGAAACGCAAGGAAGGAACGGCGCAGCATGTTCATACCTCTCGCCGGGCAATGCGCGCCGGATCGTTGGTGCCGATGCGGTGCCGGGCATCGGCGGCGGTCGCGATGTAGACCGGCTCGCGGCCGGCGGCTTTCAAGCGCGGCACGCCCTTTTCGGCGCGCTTGGCTTCGATGATCTGCCAGCCGGTGCAATCGAGCGCCACGGGATCGCGCGCCGCCAGAACCCCATTGAATGGCCAGCTCCACTGCGGCATGTAGGATGGGCCGCCTTCATATTGCGCGGTGATCCCGTCGCAGAGGTGCAGGCGGACTTTCTGCCGGACCGAGGGCAGCATGTAGACATCGGCGACATAGGGATCGCCCGCATTGGTGTGGTACTTGTTGGGGTTGTGTATGGCGCCGAACAGGTTCTTCAGCGCCATGGTGACACCCACGATGCCATGGTCCTTGAGCACCGGCAGATTGATGACGCAATCGCAGACTTGGGTGAGGGCGCGGGCGAGCAGACTCCCCGCGCTGCCATAGACCGAGAGTTCGTTTTCGTAGCCGAGCTCATCGTTGCCCATGACGCGGATGCCGTTGGAGGAGGAAGAGAGGCGAAAGCCGGCGTGATCGAGATCGGAGGCGAGGCGGTCCCAAATGAGGATGTTGCGCGCCGGGATTCCGGCTTGTTGCAGCTGTTCGCACACCGCTTCGACCAGCTTCACGGTGGTGGATGCACCGCGGCCCGCGAGGCAATTCACCTTCAGCCCGACGATTTCCCCAGGGCGCGCGACCTGCCGCCACGCGGCGATCGGCGAATCGGCGTTATAGACGGTTTGGACCGCGCGATCGAGGAGGGCCGTGAGACGCGCGGCATCGGGAGACGACAGGCCCGCGCGGAGTTGCGGATCGCGCGCGATGGCGACGACCGATGGCGGCGTTTCCGCGGTGAGTTTCGAGGCGGCGCCAGCCAAGCACGCCTGAATCAGCGCCCGCCGAGTGGGTTGGATGGATGCCATGGTACACCAGCGGACATTCCGATCCCGTTATAGCACGATGCTGGGCGGTAGGCCGGTTTAGGCAGCGTGCGCGACCGGTTTGGAACCGCGTCCGTTTCGGGCGAGTGTTGTATCAACCAGCCCGCCGAAATCTTGGCGGCCATCGTAAAATAGGTGGTTGTCCCCCAACCCGGAAAGGAAGTCCTTGAACCAGCCAATCAAAGTGCTCATCGTTGATGACGAAGCTAGCCAGCGCAGCGGTTTGGCTGCCATGGTCTCGGCTTGGGGTATGACCCCGGAGACGGCCGGCGACGGCAATGAGGCCCTGGCCAAGCTCGCCGATTTCCCGGCGGACGTGATCCTCACCGATTTGAACATGCCGGGGATGGACGGGTTCAGCTTCCTGCAGCGTTTGCGCGATTCCGGCGAGATGCCGCCGACCATTGTGCTTACGGCGTACGGCAACATCGAAACCGCCGTGAAGACGGTGCACGAATTGGGCGCTTACTGGTTTTTCGAGAAGCCGATTCAGCCCGGTCCGCTGGAGGTCTTGATTCGCCGCGCCGGCAGCCACGCCGATTTGCACGCCGAGAAACGCATCCTGGAACGCCAGCTCAGCTATAAGGGCGCGTTGGGAGAATTAGTGGGTACGTCCCCCAAGATACAGGAGATCTTCGCCCTCTTGCAGCAGGCGGGTCCCAGCAAGGCGTGCGTCCTGATTACCGGCGAAAGCGGTACGGGCAAGGAGCTGGTGGCGCGCACCGTGCACGCCTTGAGCCCGCGACGCCAGGGGCCTTTCGTGGCGATCAATTGCGCCGCGCTGCCGGAAACGCTGATCGAAAGCGAGCTGTTCGGGCACGAGAAAGGTTCTTTCACCGGCGCCTCGGAACGGCGCGCCGGCTGTTTCGAAGTGGCGCAACACGGCACGCTGCTGCTCGATGAGATCGGCGAAATGCCCATGCAGACGCAAGCCAAGCTGCTGCGGATTCTGGAAGACTCGAAAGTGCGAAGACTGGGCGGCAGGAGTGAGTTCGAAGTGGACGTGCGCGTGGTGGCGGCCACCAACAAAGTGCCCGAGGAAGCCGTCAAGGACGGCCACCTGCGCGAGGATCTTTATTACCGGTTGAACGTGTTCCACGTCCACCTGCCCCCGCTGCGGGAGCGCCGCGATGACATCGCCAGGATCGCCGAAGCGCTGGTGGTGGATCTGAATCGCAAGCACGATTGCCGGGTCTCCGATATTTCGCCTGAAGTCATGGCCGCCTTCGAGCGTTACCACTGGCCCGGAAATGTGCGCGAGCTGCGCAATTTCCTGGAGCGCGCCGTGATTCTGGCCGGCGAGGGGACGATTGAACCCAGGCATCTCCCCGCGTTTATGCAAACCCGTCCGGCCGCGCCCGCCGTGCCGCCATCGGCCCCCGCGGCCGCCGAACCGGCGCAAAGTCAGGAGGATCGCTCGGCGGTTCGTTTTCAGATCGGCACCACCGTGGAAGAGGCCGAAAAAGGCCTCATCTTGCGTACGCTGGAGCACACCAAGAACAACAAGACGAGGGCTGCCGAGATCCTCGGCATCAGCCTCAAGACCCTCCATAACAAGCTCAAGGAGTACGGCGGCAAAGAGTACGGGATCGGCGCGTAAGCTTCACTTGCGCCGCCGTTTACCGGCCCGTATGCAGGTTGTTGTGGATGGCGTAGAGGGCCAGTTCCAGACGGTCCGATACGCCCAGCTTATCGAAGATGTTGTGCAGATGGTTCTTTACCGTCTGTTCGCTGATGAACATCTTCTCGGCCATTTCCTTGTTCTTGAATCCCTGCGCCACCAGCGCCACGATTTCGCGTTCCCGCTGGCTCAAGGGCGATCGTTCCCGGTCGCGCGGCGCCGCTATGGCAGGCTGTGCCATGGCGGGGGCTTCTTCGTTCGCCACAAATTGGCGAATCACCGCCGCGGTGGTATGCGAATCCAACCAGATTTCGCCCGCGTGAACCTTCCGAATGCTCTTGATCAGCAATTCGGTCGCGGTCTGCTTCAGAACGATGCCGGAAGTGCCCAGTTTCATGGCCTGGACAAACTCGTTCTTATCGTCCGACGCGGTAAGCACGATAACCCGGGTCTTTCCTTTGGCCGCTTGTAACCGTTGTAATGTTCCGAGACCGTCCAGCCCCGGCATCTTGAGGTCGAGCAGCAGAATATCCGGCTCGTACTGTTGCAGCACCTCCAGAACTTGCCGTCCATCCTGAGCTTGTGCCACAACCTCGAAATCGCTCTCCAGGGCAAGGAGTCTGCAAAGCCCGTCGCGGAAGATTGGATGGTCGTCGGCTACGACGATGCGAATCTTGGATTTATCGGCAAACCCGGACCCCGCTGACGGCCCGTTGATCGCTGCATTGTTCTCCGGCATACACTCCTGCTAGGCTTATTGTAAAGTTCCAGTAGTACCAAGTCAAATGTTCCGGGCCAAAAAGGCTAGCCAGGTCCGGCGCATGCCGGGCAGCCACGCCCCGCCAATGTCTTAGCGTTGCTCTTCCGGCTTTGCTAAGGTGTAGAGAATATGAGTGAAGAATTAGCCGAAGGCGATTTCCAACGGTTCTGGCGCCGGCTACAGCAACTCGGACTCAATGCTTATGAATCCCGTTCCTATCTGGTGCTGTTAGGCCACCCCAAGTTCAAGGCCCTGGAACTTGCCGCGCGCGCTCACGTGCCGCGCCAGAAGATCTATGAAGTCCTCGATAGCCTCGTGGAAAAAGGCTTCGCGCAGGTGGTGCAGGAACGCACCAAGCTATTCTCGGCGGTCGAGCCAACCCTCGCCATACCCGGCTATTTGAGCCGCAAGCGGCAGACCCTCGAGCAGGAGTTGATGGACAACGGCCGGATGGGAACGGCGCTCATTGACGATTTGGCATCCCTCTATTCGGAAGGCCAAGGCGGCCGTGGAACCTTGGATTTCTTGCGAATTGTAACGGAACCTGCGCAGACCGCCGCGGAGTATCGCCGCATGCTGGCCGAGGTGCGGAACGAGTACCTCGAGTTTTCCCGCCCTCCCTACGCCGTGGATCCGCTCGATGAGAAGTTGGTGAAACAAGCCGCCAACAACGGCACCGCCTGCAGGTTGCTTCTCGAATCCGGCTCGCTCGACGAGGAGCACCGCCAGCGGCTGGCCGACTATACCGCTGCCGGCGTGGAAGTGCGCCTGGCGGATTCGCTGCCCATGAAACTGGCTTTATTCGATGCCGAGCACGGCATGATCGCACTCCTCGATCCGGTCATCACGCGCCCCGCCTGGACCTCGGTGGTGTTTCACCACGATGGCATGGGCGAAGCCATGAAAGGCCTCTTCGACGTTCACTGGCGCAAAGGGCGCAATCTGTAGATTCCGGGCCTGAGGCGGCTTACCGCGCGTCGGCTTTCTGCTTGCGCGTGAGAATCTCGCGCACCGCGTAAATCCGGCGGTCCTGGCTTTCGAAGTATGTGCGCATCATCATTTCGCCGATCAGTCCGGTACTGAACATCATGAGTCCGGCCAACAGTAACAGGCCGCCCAAAATCATCAACGGACCGTGTTCGGCGATGATGTCCCGCCCGGTGAGGAGCTTCTCCACGCCCATCCAGAACATAATGCCGCCGCCTAACGCCGTGCCCGCCAGGCCCAGCACGCCGAAAAAGTGCATGGGGCGCGTAAAATACTTCAGCAGAAACTTGATCGTCAAGATGTCGAACAGCACCCGGAACGTGCGCCCGATGCCGTAGTGCGAGCCGCCCGCCGCGCGCGGCGTATTGCGGATCGGCACTTCGATCATGCGCGCTCCATAAAAACTGGCCAGCGCCGGGATGAAGCGGTGCAGTTCGCCGTACAGATTGACGTCCTTCAGTACCTCCGCGCGATACGCCTTGAAGGTCGTCCCGAAGTCTCGCAGGTTGACCCCGGAAGCTTTCGCCATCAGCCAATTGGCAACGCGCGACGGGATCTTGCGCATGATGGCGTTGTCCACTCTATGTTGCCGCCATCCGCTCGCGATATCGTAGCCCTCGTCCACCTTGGCGAGCAGCGCCGGGATGTCCTCGGGCGCGTGTTGCAGATCGCCATCCATGGCGATAATTACATCGCCTTTGGCTTCGTGAAATCCCGCCGAGAGCGCGGCAGTCTGGCCGAAATTGCGCCGCAGGCGGATGACCTTCAGATGGCCGTCCGTTTCCACCAGGTTGGCCAGCAGCTCGAAGCTGCGGTCGGTGGAAGCATCGTCCACGAAGAGGATTTCATACGGCCGTTGTAAGCGTTCGAGAACCGCGATCAGGCGGTCGTACAACGGGAGAATGGAAGGCTCCTCGTTGTGTATGGGGATGACGATCGACAGCATGGCGCGTAGAATCTTTAGTTTAGCACCCGCTGTTACGGGGCTTACCATTCGCCATGGATCGCCTGCCATTTCAAGCCACCGCCGCCGGCGCCCGGTATCGACAGATCGCTACGCTGCCGGTCTCGATTCTGCTCGATAACGTACGCAGCCTCTATAACGTGGGTGCTTTTTTCCGCACCGCCGATGCCGCCAGTATCGAGAAGCTCTATTTGTGCGGCATCACCGGGAGACCCCCCAAGCGCGCTATCGCTAAAACGGCCTTGGGCGCGGAAGAAACCGTTCGTTGGGAACATACCTGGGAGCCGGTGCCCCTGATTCGAACCCTGCGCGGCCGGGGCATCGAAATGGTCGCGGTGGAAACCACCGTTCACGCCGTCGATTTGTTCGATTGGCCGGCGCAGTTCCCTGTGTGCGTGGTGTTCGGACATGAAACCGATGGAATCCGCCCGGAGATTTCCGCTCTCTGCGATACCCACGTTCGCATCCCGATGCTGGGCGCGAAGCATTCGCTCAACGTGGCCACAGCCGGCGGCGTAGTGATCTACGAATTGTTGCGAAAGTACCGCAGCCTCGGCGGATAAACAGCCCACCAAAAACTTTCGCGATACCATGGGATTTGCCCCAGCCCCTGCCACGCCTTCGTCTGAACCTGGATTTCATGCCGTCGCCCGCGCCGGAGCACCCGGGTCTCTTCATCCGCGATCCCTATCGCTTCTCGGATGCGATGCTGATTATTCCGCCTTTGTTGGTGGAATGCCTGGCATGTTTCGATGGCCGCCAGAGCGAGTTGGACCTGCGCGCCGCGCTGGTGCGGCTGACTAACGATCTGGAAGTCGGGGAGCTTGCGCGGCACCTGACTCAGACGCTGAGCAGCGCCGGATTTCTGGAGGACGAAACTTTCGAACGCATGGAGCGGGAAAGCCGCGCGGCATTTGCGGCCCAGACGATACGCGAGCCGGCGCATGCGGGGGGCGCCTATCCGGCGCACGCGGATGAGTTGCGCCGCACCATGGACCGCTACATGGGCCCGGCCATGGATGGCACCGCGTCCGCGGATGGCTCCGGCGGATTATTCGCCATCGCCGCGCCCCACGTCAGCCCGGAAGGCGGCTGGCAATCCTACCGCGCCGCTTACGCCATGCTTCGCCCCGAGCATCGCGAGCGCACCTTCGTCATCCTGGCGACTTCCCATTTCGGGCAACCTGAGAAATTCGGCTTGACACGCAAAACCTTCCGCACCCCGCTGGGCGAAGCGCCCACCGACCAGGAACTCGCCGGCTGGCTGGAATCGCGCGGCGGCCCGGCCGTTGCGATGGAGGATTTCTGCCACTCCTTCGAGCACACGGTGGAATTGCAGGTGGTTTTCCTGCAGCACGCACTTGGACCCGATGTCCGCATCCTGCCGATTCTGTGCGGCCCGTACGCGCACAGCCTGATCCACGGCGGCAATCCCGAAAGCGATCCCCACGTGGCGCGGTTCCTCGACGCTCTCGGCGAATTGCGGGAGCGCGAAGCCGCCCGCCTGTTCTGGATTCTGGGCGTGGACATGGCTCATATGGGCGCGCGCTATCACGACCGTTTCACGGCCGTAGCCAACCAGGGCGTGATGAGCGAGGTGGGCGAGCGCGATGAAGGACGCATTGCGCGCATCAACGCCGCCGATGCCGCCGGCTTCTGGGAGCTGGTGCGGGAAAACCAGGACGATCTGAAATGGTGCGGATCCTCGCCGTTTTACACGTTTCTGAAGATCGCGCCTAAAGCTCGCGGCGAGCTGCTGCGCTACGAACAATGGAACATCGACGAGCGCAGCGTAGTGAGCTTCGCCGGGATGGCCTTTTCGCGGGAATGAGTTGTAACCCTCACGTTCCGTGGAGGTTCTTGCACATGGTTTTGTCTTCACGTTACCTTCGAACAGGTAATTCCACCTCTGTAATTCATGTTAGGCTGAACCCCAGAGCCGCTCATGGAACCAAGTGGTCCTAGGGTCGTGTCCGAATCGGAAGAAGCCGCCCTAGTGTGTGCACTCCGCGACTGGTTGGGGGCAGGCGCTGGGATCGCGGTGCAGCCGATTCAAGCCGGTTTTACCTTATTCCCCGAGGAAGAGAGGTGTGTTTCCGGGGCGGTTCCAAAGAGGCGCAAGGAATTCGCCACGGGCCGCTACTGCGCCCGCCGGGCGTTGTTGGAACTCGGGTATCCTGCCGGTCCAATCCCGGTGGGCGAGCATCGCGAACCAGTCTGGCCGCCTGGCGTTGCCGGCTCGATCACGCACACCGACGAAACCTGCGCGGCGGTCGCGGTTCGTTTGGAGGACCGTGGCGGTCTCGGAATCGATCTCGTGGAAGTTCGCGGCGCAGCCGCTATTCTTGCCGGCGCCGCGCACCTCATCTATTCGGAAAGCGAAGGCCGCCAGGCGCAGTCCGAGCTTCCTCCGAACGTTCCCGCATCGGCGGCGATATTCTGCGCCAAAGAGTCTGTCATAAAAGCCGCGTCCTCGCGGGCCGGCCGTTTTCTGGATTTTCGGGAGATTTATTTGTCCTTCAGCGGGCCGCATTTTCAGGCGGTCATTCTGCCGGGTGGTTGGGCCGCCAACGGTTGTTGGCGGGTTACGGGCCGATTCCTACTGACCCTCGCGCAATGCGGTCATGGGCATTTTCGATCCTCATGGGCTCCGACATTTACTCCAGCATCAGCGAGGTAGCGGCGACAAAGCCGCAAGCAGTTGCACTCATTGGTCCGGGGCGGAATCCCCTGACTTTTCACGAGACCCTCGCACAAATTGAAAGCACCGTAGCCGGTTTGAACCGCATGGGCATTGGGCGCGGCGATCGGGTGGCGATCGTAGCGCCCAACGGGCCGGAACTGGCGCTCGCCACGTTGGCGATTGCCTGCGGGGCAGTCAGCGCGCCGCTGAATCCCGCATACTCCGAAGCGGAGTTCGAGTTCTTTCTGGATGACCTCAAACCGAAGGCGCTGGCGTTGGGCGGAGACGCAAACTCGCTGGCGGCCGCGGTCGCGCGCCGGCGGCAGATCCCCGTCCTACGATTCGAAGCGGACCAGAGAACAGCGGGACGTTTTGTTCTCGAAGGGAACCCCGTCGGCGAAACACCGCTCGAGAACGGGTTGGCGGAGGCGGGCGAAGTAGCGCTGGTTCTGCACACGTCCGGTTCCACGGCGCGGCCGAAGATCGTGCCGCTGACCCACGCGAATTTAAGCGCGAGCGCAGATAACATCCGGCTCTCTTTAGGCCTGACGCCCGAAGACCGTTGCTTGAATGTCATGCCTCTGTTCCACATACACGGCCTGGTCGGGGCGGTGCTATCCTCGCTCTCAGCGGGCGCGAGCGTAGTCTGCACGCCGGGATTTCAGGCGCCTCCTTTCCTCGACTGGCTCGATGAGTTCCGGCCCACCTGGTATACGGCCGTTCCCACGATGCATCAGGCGATCGTGGAAAGGGCTGCCGGGCGCCAGGATGGGACCGGCAGGACCGGCCTACGCTTCATCCGTTCCTGTTCCTCGGCTCTTGCGCCCGTTCTGGCGCGCCAGGTGGAGAGTGTGTTCGGCGTTCCGCTGGTAGAGGCCTATGGGATGACGGAGGCTTCGCACCAGATGGCCATCAACCCTCTGCCACCCGGTAAGCGCAAGCCCGGTTCTGTAGGGGTCGCGGCGGGATGCGAGATTGCCATCATGAATCAGAATGGCGATCTTTTGACGCCCGGCGAGACAGGAGAGGTGGTGATTCGCGGACCCAACGTCATGCGCGGCTATCAGGACAACCCGGAGGCAAACGCGCGGTCCTTCACCGCGGGATGGTTCCGGACCGGCGACCAGGGGAGGGTGGACGAAGAAGGCTACCTTTTCCTGACTGGCCGTCTCAAGGAAATTATCAATCGCGGGGGCGAGAAGATATCGCCCAGGGAAATCGATGAAGTGCTGCTCCAGCATCCCGCCGTTGCCGCCGCCATGGCTTTCGCCATCCCCGATGGACGGTTGGGTGAGGAGGTGGCCGCGAGTGTTGTGCTGCGGCCCGGAGCGGAGGCGGACGAGAGCGAGTTAATGGAATTCGCCAGCCGCGGCCTGGCGGATTTCAAGGTGCCGCGGCGCATTGTTTTTCTCACCGAGTTACCCAAGGGTCCCACTGGCAAACCGCAGCGAATCGGGCTGGCGGAGAGACTCGGGTTGAACGGAACAGCGGTTGCGGCGCCGGCGATCGAAACAGACGGCGCGAAACCGGTTTCCGACACCGCGACAAAGCTTGCGGCGATTTGGAAGCAGGTGCTTCGCCTCGAGCGCATCGGCCTTGACGATGACTTCTTCGCACGCGGCGGCGATTCCATTCTCGGAGCCCAAATCATCGTTCGAGTGCGTGAAGAGTGCGCAGTGGACCTGCCAATGTTTCGGCTTTTCGCGTCTCCGACCATTCGACTGCTGGCGGCGTGGATCGATTCGACTCAACCCACGAAGCGCAAGCCGTCCGACCCCATTCCGGCAGCGCCGCGCGATGGTCCGCTGGCGCTTTCCTTTTCCCAGCAGCGCATGTGGTTTTTGGCGCATTTTGAAGAAAGCAGCGCCGCTTATGTCATTCCAATGGCATTCCGGTTGTGCGGTCCTGTCGATCGAGACGCTTTGCGCGCGTCCTTTCAGCGCATGGTCGAGAGGCACGAAGCCCTGCGAACCACTTTTGCCGTACATGACGGCGCCCCGTTCCAGTGCATTCACAGGGACTGCCAGTTCGACCTCCCACTGGTTGACCAGCCAGGGATTCCCCAAGAACAGCGTGATGACGCGGCGCATCGGCTGGCAATTGAGGAAGCGCACCGGCACATGGACATTCAGCGGGAGACTCCACTTCGCGTTGTTCTGGTTCGCTTCGCCGGAGAGGATCATCTTCTTTTGATCACGCTGCATCACATCGCGTCGGATGGGTGGTCGAAATCCATTCTGTTGAGGGAACTGGAGGTCTGCTACCGCGCGTTTCATTCCGGCTCGGAGCCGGCGCTTGCGCCGCTTCCGATCCAGTATGCGGATTATGCGGCGTGGTACAGCCACGTTGTCGACGGCGAGAGGGGACAGGGGCTGATCGCGTACTGGAAGAAGCGGCTCGCAGGCGCTCCCGAGTTGCTGGAATTGCCAACAGATCGTCCCCGTCCGGCACAGCAAAGCTACGTGGGCGGGACAGCCCGCCTCATGCTTTCGGACGATCTTGCGTCCAGTCTGCTCGCATTGAGCCGCAGGGAGTCGGCGTCTCTGTACATGACGACGCTAGCGGCCTTTCAGGTGCTGCTCGGCCGGTACTCGGGACAGAGCGACATCGTAGTGGGTACTCCCACGGCCAATCGCACTCGCCCGGAAACCGAACGGCTCATCGGCACGCTGGTGAACACGCTCGTCATGCGCACGGACCTTTCAGAAGATCCGACGTTTCGGGAGTTGCTGGCGCGGGTCCGGATCACTGTCTTGGAGGCCCAAGACCACCAGGACCTGCCGGTCGAGCGGCTTATCGAAGAGCTTCAACCGCAGCGAACGCTCAGCTATCCTCCGGTCTTCCAGGTAATGTTCCAGTTACTCAATTTCCCTGAGATCGTGGCGCGGTTTGAGGGAATCGAGGTGTCGCGGGTGGTGTTCGATTCGGGAGCGGCTCAGTTCGACCTGCTGTTGGAGCTGGAGAACTCGGCGGAAGGACTGGAGTGCGAACTCCATTACAACGATGCTCTGTTCGACCGGACTACCGCGGAACGCATGCTGGAGCATTACAGAACGCTGCTGGAGGGCATCGCAGCGAATCCGGCGACGCGGATATCGCAACTGCCTCTGCTCACCCAAGCGGAAAAGCGGCAAATGCTGTTGGAATGGAACAGGACCGAGGCGGAATACCCGCGTGAAAGCCCGCTCGGCCTCTTCGAGCAGCAGGCCATTAGGACCCCGGAAGCGGTTGCGGTTTCGGACGAGCGCCAGAGTTGGTCGTATGGAGAACTGAACCGCCGGGCGGATCGGGTGGCGAGTTTTCTCAGAGAGAACGGCACCAGTTCCAACGAGCCGATCGCCATCTGTCTTTCGCGCTCGGTGGAGCTTGTGGCGGCGCTCCTCGGCGTCTGGAAGGCCGGCGCCGCCTACGTGCCGCTGGATTCCGCCTACCCTGCGGACCGGATGTCTTTCATCCTGGGGGATTCCGGCGCCAGCCTGGTTTTGACCGAACGCCGGTTCGAAAACCGGTTTCAGGGCGGGACTGTGATTCGATTGCTGGAAGACGCATGGCGAGCCCATGACCAGCCTGCTCCCGGGTTGGAGCTTGCGGGCAGCGATCCGGCATACATCCTCTACACGTCAGGATCCACGGGTAGACCCAAGGGGGTGGCGATTTCGCATCGCGCGCTGACTAACCTGCTGAGCGCGATGTCGCGCGAGATTCAGGCTGGGCCAAGCGATGTGTTCCTGGCTATTACCACGGTCGTGTTCGACATTGCCGTGGTTGAGCTGTTGCTGCCCCTGACGGCAGGCGCCCGGGTTTTTGTGGCTGGCACGGAGGTTGCGGGTGACGGCAGCCGGATGGCTCAGGCGATTGAATTCTGCGGAGCGACATTCGTGCAAGCCACGCCGGCGACATGGCAGATCCTATGCGACAGCGGGTGGAACCCCTCGCGCAAGCTGAAGATCGTCTCTGGAGGCGAGCCCTTGTCGCGCGCGTTGGCGAAACGCCTGCTCCGCCACGGACAGGTGTGGAACGGGTATGGACCGACCGAGGCCACGGTCTACTCGGTGATCGCCAAGCTTGCAGCCGACGATTCCACAGTTCCTATTGGGCGCCCCCTGGCGAACACGAAGTTGTATGTGCTGGATGGCGAGAGGCAACCCGTGCCGGTTGGTGTCCCGGGCGAGTTGTATATCGGCGGGGCGGGAGTCGCAATCGGCTACTGGCGTCATCCCGAATTGACCCTGGAACGATTCCTGCCGGACCCATTCTCTCCGGAAGGCGCAGAGCGGCTTTTCCGCACGGGCGACCTGGTGCGCTACTTACCCGACGGAAATCTGGTGTTTCTGCGGCGAATTGACAGCCAGGTCAAGATCCGCGGGTTCCGCATCGAGTTGGAGGAAGTGGAGGCGGTCCTTGGCGAGCACCCCGGTGTGCGGGCGGCGGCGGCCATGGTGATCGACATGGGTCCAGAGGATCGTCGATTGGCCGCCTTTTATGCCGGCCGCGGCGGAGTTCAGCCGAGGGCCGCGGAACTTCGCGAGTTTCTACTAACCAAACTGCCGGCTTACATGGTTCCTTCGGTATTGACTCCATTGTCGGCGCTGCCTCTGACGCCCACAGGGAAGATCGACCGTAAGCGGCTGCCAAGCGTCACGGCGTCGGCTGCGGAAGCTGTTGGGCGCACAGCGCAGAACATGGTGCAGCAGTTGCTGGTGGAGATCTGGGAGGACGTGTTAGGCCGGCGCCCCATTGGCCTGGATGACGATTTCTTCGCGTTGGGCGGGCATTCCCTGCTGGGCGCGCGAATGCTGGCGCGGATCGAGAGCACGTTCGGCGTGAGGCTGCCTATGAGCAGCTTCTTCGAGGCGCCAACGGTGGCCCGGTTGGAGGCACGCCTGGGCCCTGGAGCGAAGGCCGCGGCATCGCGAGTGATTCCGATCCAGTCCGGAGAATCCGTGTTGCCGCTTTACATTCTCCATCCTAGCCCCGTGATTCGGCCGGTGACACTGGCGTTGCCGCCCAAGCAGCGGGTCTTTTCGGTTGCTGTGATCGCCGACGAGGAGCTAAGCAGCCAGCCCAGCCTCGAGTGGATGGCAACGCGGCAGATTCGGGCGATTCGGGAGTTTCAGCCCCATGGCCCCTACGTGCTGGCCGGTTGGTGCGCGGATGGTGTGCTCGCGTACGAGATGGCTCAGCAACTGCGGCGGGAAGGGGAATGTGTTCCGCTCGTGGTGCTGATCGATTCCTACTTGAATTGGCTACGGAACGCGACCCCGGGGAAGCTGGCCTGGGTCTGGCTGGGCGCACGAGTTCAATGGATACGGTTTCACATGAAGGATCTGACTCGCGGTGGAATAGCCACGGGCGTGTATCGCAAATATGTGCGATTTCGAAACCGCGCCAAGGGCGAGGAGGCGATTAACCGGCAAGAGACGAACCAGTTGGCATCGATTCAGGCATACGAGGCCAGACCGTATGAAGGGTCGGTAATCCTCTTTCGCGCAAAGGACCGCCCCGAGGGACGCTTTGCGGATGCGGCGTACGGGTGGCGGGGTCTGGCGCGCGATCTCGAGGTCGTTGATGTTCCGGGAACCCATGTGAACATGCTCCAGAATGCTGGCGCTTCGCTGATCGCCGCGCGCCTCAGTTCCCGGATCGCCGCGGCGAGCTGATGCCGGAGAAGACGGAATGGGTATTTCCGGCTCTCACCCGGAGCGGGCATATGGGCGGCTTACATGGACCCGTACACCCTGGCGTACTTGGCGGGAACCGGCTGAGGCCGTAGAGCCTGAACCGAGAAGAATTAAGTGGTCGGGGCGAGTGGATTCGAACCACCGACCTCCTGGTCCCGAACCAGGCGCTCTAGCCAGGCTGAGCCACGCCCCGATGTCCCTAGTGTAGCCGGTTGCACCTGGTTCGCACAAGCGCATACTATCGTTCGGTGGCACAAGTCGATCCGCTTCGCCAATTGCCCGCCGTTCATGAAGTCCTCGAACAGCTCGCGGCGTCTTTCGCGCGCTTTCCCCGAACCCTCGTCCTCGAGGAGACGCGGCGCGTTCTGGAGCAAGCCCGCCGCGAGATTATGGCGGGCCAGAACACCGATTTCGATATCGCGGGCCGCGTCTCACGCGCCTTGGAGGGTTTGGCGACGCCCTCCCTCCGTCCCGTTATCAATGCCACCGGGGTGGTCCTCCACACCAACCTGGGGCGCGCTCCGCTCGGCCCGGTCACGATTCGCCCAGGCTATTCCAACCTGGAATACGATCTCGCTACCGGCCGCAGGGGCAAGCGCGATGTGCACACCGGCGCGCTGCTGGAACGGCTTCTCGGCGCGCCCGCCATCGCCGTCAACAACAACGCCGCCGCCATTTTCCTCGCCCTCAACGAACTGGCGGCATCGGGCGAAGTGCTCGTCTCGCGCGGCGAGCTGATCGAAATCGGCGATGGTTTCCGCATTCCCGAAATCATGGGGCGCTCCGGCGCGCTGCTGGTCGAGATCGGCACCACCAACCGCACCCGCATCGAGGATTACCGGGCAGCCATCACGCCTCGCACCCGCCTGCTGCTGCGTGTTCACCCCAGCAACTTCCGCATGACGGGATTCACCGAGCGTCCGCCACTGCGCGCGCTGGCCGAGCTCGGGCGCGAAAAAGGCCTGCCGGTATATGAGGACCTGGGCAGTGGATGTATTGCCGATTTGCGCCCGTTTGGAATCCACGAGCCGCTCGTCGCCGAAAGCCTGAAAACCGGCGCCGACCTGGTTTCTTTCAGCGGCGATAAATTGCTCGGCGGCCCACAAGCCGGGATCCTCGCGGGTAAGCCCGAAATCATCGCGCGGCTGCGTCGCAATCCAATCTTCCGCGCCTTGAGGCTCGATAAAATGATCTACCAAGCCTTGGAGAGCACGCTGCGGAACCTGCTGCTGGAGCGGTGGGAAGCCATCCCCGCGCTGGCCATGATCCGGCAACCCGCCGAAGCCATTCGCGCGCGCGCGGAGGCGCTGGCCGCCCGCCTACCCGGCCTTCGCGCCGAAATCGTCCCGGGGGAATCGGTGATCGGCGGCGGCGCCACACCGGAGCAGTCCATTCCCACATGGCTGCTCTCGATAGCTTCCGACGACCTCCCGGCCGCCGAGCGGCGTTTGCGGGCATCCAACCCGCCGGTCATCGCACGCGTGGAAAATGACCGTCTGCTGATCGATTTGCGAACCGTTTTTCCGGAGGAAGAAGAGAGCCTGGCCGAAGCGCTCGAGAGCCTGAACCGCTAAGCCCGTTCCAGGTAGGTGCCTTCGGTGGTATTCACGCGGATCTTCTCGCCTTCCGTGATGAAGGGCGGCACCTGCACCACCAGGCCGGTTTCCAGCTTGGCAGGCTTGGTTACGTTCGAAACCGTGGCGCCTTTCAACCCCGGTTCGGTCTCCACTACCGTCAGGTCAACCGTCGCCGGAAGTTCCACGCTCATGGGCTTGCCTTCGTAAAACTCCACCGCGACCTTCAACTGCGGAATCAGGTACTGGGTGGCATCGCCCAGCAGATCTTTCATCAGGTGCATCTGCTCGAAAGTCTCGGTGTTCATGAAATAGTAGTACTCGCCATCGTCGTACAAGTACTCCATTTCCTGTTCTTCCAGGTTGGCTTTTTCCACGCGGTCTTCGGAAGAGAAGCGGTGCTCGGTCATCGTACCGCTGCGCAGGCTGCGCATCCTGACTTGCACGAACCCACGCAGGTTACCGGGTGTCCTGTGGTTCACGCTGAAAACCGAATACAACTCGTTATTGAACTTGATTACCATCCCGGGGCGCAGTTGTGTTGCTGAAAGCATGGAACTCCTTGCAGTGTTTGACTTGAAACTCTAGTATAGCAACCGGCTCAAAAGGGTAGAATCTCTTCGCGTACGGGGTCGAAATCGATCCGCCGCCTTTGCACGTACGAGAGATTCCCCAAGTGCGAGGCCTGCGCCGAACGGTTCCCCGCCAGCACATCGCCACTAGGCAACTGGCGCGAGCGGACGCACTCGAGGAAATTCTCTACGTGGTCCATATCGATGTTGCTCGAAGCCTCGACCGCCACCGGCTGGCTGTTCTTTCCGAGCGGATGAAATTCGTAATGCTGCCGGTCGATCAGCAGGCGCCCGCCGGTTCCGGCAAATTCCACCGCGGCGCCGGTGATGCCCGGCACCAGGGTCGCCTCGAACGTGGCCGTGAACGCGGAAGGGTACTGCAGTAGGACGTTAATGGTATCGGGCGCGGTGCGGCCGTCTCTGTAGTTGTATACGCCGCCCGCGGCCACGCCGGCGACCGGCACATCTTGCCCCATGAACATGTGCACCACGTCGATCCAGTGCGTGAACAGGTCGGTCACCTGCCCACCGCCGAAATCCAGGTAGGCGCGCCAATTCCAATACTGCTGAGGATCCCAGTCGCGCCACTTCAGCCGCCCCAGGTAGCGGGCCCAATCGAGGTCCGGCGGTTTGGATTGTAGCTCCGGCGGTGCCTTACGCAGATGCCACGAATTGCCGTACCACCAGGTGCGCGCCAAGGTGATCTTTCCCAGTTTGCCGCTATCGAAATACTCCTGTTTGGCTTGCAAGTAGTGCTTCCCGGAACGCTGCTGCATGCCCACCTGGCAAATGCGGTTGTTGACTCGCGCAGCCTTCACCACCAAGGGACCTTCTTCGAAGGTGAGCGTCAGCGGCTTTTCGATGTACACATCCTTGCCGGCGTTGAGCGCATCCACGGCGATCGGTACATGCCAGTGATCCGGCGTGGCGATCAGTGCGATATCGATATCCTTCATCTCGAGCAGTTCCCGATGGTCGCCGAAAGCTTTGGCACCGGGTGCGAACTGGCGGGCCATGGCGATGCGCGCGGGCCAGATGTCGCACAGCGCCGCCACATCCACAGTATTCGTTTTGACGAAATTCTGCGCGTCATAGCGGCCGCGATCGCCGCATCCGATCAGACCCAGCCGCAAGCGCTCGTTGGCGCCCAAAACGCGGGAATAGGAGAGCGCCGTTGCCGCGGCCGCGCCGCGCAGAAAGGTTCTTCGTGCCACATCGGGTTCGGGCATAGGAGCATTATATGCCCCTGGCGATTCAGTACCCCAGCAGCCGTTCCATCTCCGCTTGCAGGGTCTCGGTCTGTGGCAGTGTCGCCTGCTCGAGCTGCGGATGATAGCCCACCCACGTATCGAGCGCCCCCACGCGACGCACCGGAGCATCCAATCGATCGAACAACTCGTCCGCGATGCGCGCCGCGAGTTCCGCCCCATAGCCCCAGGAAAGCGTGTCTTCGTGCGCCACTATCGCCCGGCTGGTCTTCTCGACCGATTGCCGGATCGCCTCCCAATCGTAGGGAGCCAGGGTGCGCAGGTCCAGAATCTCGATGCTCACGGCCGGATCGCGCCGTTCGATCTGCGTCGCGGCCATGAGCGCCTTCTGCACTAGCGCGCCATAGGTGACCACCGTCAGGCTTCGCCCCGGCTTCACGATCCTGGCTTCGCCGAACGGAATGGTGTAATCCTCGCCCGGATGGGGCGAGCGGTTATACGGCTCCCGATACAGCTTCTTATGCTCGAGAAACAACACCGGATCGCCGGCGCGCAACGCGGTCCGCAACAGCCCGCAGGCATCGAGGGCGTTCGAGGGCATCGCCACCCGCAAGCCGGGTATGTGGGTAAACGTCACTTCACCGCACTGGCTGTGGTAGATCGCGCCGCCGTTCAAATATCCGCCGATGGGCACGCGGATCACCGCCGGACACTCGAAGGCTCCGTTGGAGCGCCAACGCAGGGTAGCCAGCTCGTCGCGGATCTGCATCATGGCGGGCCAGATGTAATCGAAGAACTGCACCTCGGCGACCGGCTTCAGCCCGCGGGTCGCCATGCCGATGGCGCGCCCCACGATGGCCGCTTCGGCCAGCGGCGTATTGAAGCTGCGCCCGGCACCGAACTCGCGCTGCAATCCGGCCGTCACCTTGAAAACCCCGCCTTTGCCCTTCACCTCGCTCAGGCTGGCCTCGCGGCTGCAATCCGCCACGTCCTCGCCAAAGACCAGGATTCGCGGGTTGCGCCGCATCTCTTCGCGCAGCGTGACGTTGAGCAGGTCCACCATGGTCATGGGCGGTCCGGTGAAGCGCGGCTCGGCGGTGAATTCGCGGCGGCTGGTGGGATCGATGGAATCGGAGTACAGATGCGCCAGGGCGCTTTCCGCGGATGGCGGCTCTTCCGCCATCGCCTGGTGGGTGGCATCGTGCACTTCCTGGTCCACCTCATGCGTGATGAGCTGGAGCCTGTGCCGGTCGATGATGCCTTCTTCGATCAGCCATTGCGGAAACCGGATCACCGGGTCGCGCTCGGCCTCGGCTTTCCTCTCCGCTTCCGATTTATAGAGCCGCTCGTCATCGGAAAGCGAATGCGAATACAAGCGGACCACGTGCGCGTGGACCAGCGCCGGCCCGTTTCCCGCCCGGACATAACTGGCCGCGGCGTCTATCGCGCGGTAGGAAGCCAGGAAATCCGTGCCATCCACTTCATAGCGCTCGAGCCCCGGGAATCCCTCGACCAGCTTCGAGATGCTGCCGCCGGCGGTCTGGCATTCGACCGGCACCGAAATCGCGTAGCCGTTGTCTTCCACCAGGAACACCAGCGGCAGCCGGTACAGGCAGGCGGCGTTTAATGCTTCCCAGAATTCGCCTTGGCTGGTCGATCCTTCACCGCCAGTTACCATGGTGATGCCGGAACCCCCCAGCCGGCGGGAAGCCTCGGCGCATCCCACAGCCTGCACGAACTGCGTTCCGGTGGGGGAGGACGAACTGACGATGTTGTACCGCCGGTGGCCCCAATGCGAAGGCATCTGGCGCCCGCCCGAGGCTGGATCGCCGGCCGCGCCCACGGCCTGTTCGAGCATTTCCAGCGGCGTCACGCCCAGCGTCAGACAAAGGGCGCGATCGCGGTAATACGGGTAGAGCCAATCTTCTCCGCTCCGCAACACCATGCCGGCGGCCACCTGGATGGCTTCGTGCCCGGCCCCGCTGATCTGAAAATAGATGCGGTTCTGCCGCTTGAGCGCCACTTCGCGGTCGTCCAGCCGCCGGGCCGTGTGCATGAGCCGGAAAGCGCGGATCAGTTGTTCCGCTTCGAGGCCCTCGAAGCGCCCTGCCGCGGGTGTCGCAGTGGTGATTGGCGTAGTGGTAGCCACGCTGGCTGGTTCCCCCCACCACCCAGTTTAAACGAGACGCCCTTTGTTACCGTAGTTGAGATGCACAAAACTCTGGTACTGCTCCTACTAGCCGCGGCCCTGGCGCCGGCCCGCCCTAAAGCGCTCTTTTACCTGACCAGGGAGGCCGATTCGGTGCAGTCCTTCCTGGCGCACGCTTCCAGAGTGGATATCCTGGTCCCCACCTGGTATTCGGTGGATGCCGCCGGCGCGGTGAGCGGCGCTCCGGACGAAACCGTGCTCGATGCCGCCCGCCGCGCGCACGTGCCGGTAATGCCTATCGTCGCCAACCCGGAGTCCAACCAGGAGGCTATCCACAAATTGATGGCGGACCCGGAAGCCGGCCGGCGCATGATCCAGGCGTTGATCCGGGAATCGAAACAGCACGGCTACACCGGCTTCCAATTCGACTTCGAAGATATTATCGCCACCGACCGCGACCTGCTGAGCGGGCTGGTGCGAGCGGCCGCCGCGGCCCTGCATCGCGAAGGTCTTCAGCTTTCCATTGCCACCGTTCCCAACGCTCCCGCGCGGCCCGGCACGGGCGCTTTTTCGCGATGGATTTACGCCAACTGGCGGGATGTCTACGACCTCCAAGCCCTGGCGTCATCCGTGGATTTGCTCTGCCTGATGACTTACGACGAGCACACGCGCTACACCCCGCCCGGTCCGGTCGCCGGATACGCCTGGACGCTGGAGAACCTGGAATACGCGCTCCGATTCGTGCCCAAGGAGAAACTGTCGCTAGGCATTCCCCTCTACGGCTACCGTTGGTTCGCCGGCGATCCGGGCAAGGAGGGCAAACCCAACATCACTTCCGTCACCGTGAAGTACCCGGATTTGAGAGAGATACTGGACGGCTTCCATCCCGAGATCCAATGGGACTCCGCCGACCGCAATTCCTGGTTCTGGTTCTACCGCGATGCCACCCGCGAATACGTCTTTTTTACCGACGTCCGCACCTTTCGCGAGCGCTGGAACCTGGCCAACGAGCGGGGGCTGGAAGGGTTTTGCTCCTGGGTGTTGGGGGCGGAAGACCCGGCGATTTGGGACGTGCTGCCGGAGCGCTGAGAAACGGGCCCGCAAAAGCCCAAGGGCCACCCCGAAGGGAGAGCGGGATGGCCCCTGGACATTTACGAGCGGACTGCTCGATCTCCTAGAAGAAGAACTTCAAGCCCAACTGGATGATGCGGGGGTTGGCCGCGGCCGTAATGGCGCCGAAGTTGGCATCGTTCCGGGTCACATCGGGGTCATTCAACTGCGTGTGATTGAGGACGTTGAAGAACTCCCCGCGAAGCTGGAAGTGCATGTCTTCACTCGATTTCCGGATGTAGAAATTCTTGCTGAGTCCGGAATCGACGTTAAACTGGCTGGGACCGCGGAAAGCACCCTTGCCGACATTGCCCCAAGTCCCGATCGCCGGGAGGACAAAGTCCGCGGTATCGAGCCAGGGTACGCAGACGTTGGTGCCGCACCCGGCGCGTAAGCTGGAAGCGGCAACCCCGCCGTATTGGCTTTCCGGCCCGATGAAATTGGCGCGATCGGCACCCAGGTTGGTTTCCGATTGGTCCTTTCCGGCCAGAATGGTCAAGGGGTCTCCGCTCAACGCGGTGAAGATCCCTGTCCATTGCCAGCCGCCTACCACCGCGCGAACGGCTGGGTTGGCTCCGGCCAGCTTGGGAAGGTCCCAAACGAAGGAGGCCACGAACCGTTGGGCGCGGTCGAACGGCGCGGGGCCGGTGTCGAAATGGCCCTGGTTCGGATTGCCGTACGGCATACCGGAACCCTTGCTCGAACCCAGGTCCGTGATGCCGCCATTATCGGCAAAGCTGATATCCATGGCTTTGGAGAACGTGTAGTTGGCGAGTAAGGTGAGGTCCTTGAGGATGGGGTTCGTGCCGCCCGGACGCTTTTGAATGTTGACTTGCAACGCTTCATAGTCGGAGAGTCCGGTATTGGCGTCTTCGTAGATCTCGAGGAAGTTGTGATAGGGTCTGCTGGCGTCGGTTCCCACGCCGGCGGCTCTGGGATTGACATCGATGTCCTGGCGAAGATGCGTGCCACGCAGTCCCACATAAGAGAGATCGAGCAGCGTATCGCTCCGCAACTGATGCTCGATGGTCATGTTCCAGTCGTAAGTGGTTGGAGTGACCCACCGCAGACCGGGCTGCAAGCCGTACACCGTGTCGGGAAGCGTAAACGGCACACCGCTGGAGGGGAGCGTGCCGAGCGTATAGCGGAGCGGGAATGCTGCCGCAAACGCAGGCTGGCTCTGCAGCGGGTTGTTGAAGGGGATGAGGCTGTTGGGAGTGGGCGGTTCGGTGATGGTCGTGCTGAGGCTGAACGGCTGGCTGATGGAGGCGTCGTTCAGGAACAGGCCGGGCAGACGCGAAGAGTAGAATACGCCGCCGCCGGAACGGAGAACGGTTTTGCCGGTTCCGAAAATGTCCCAGGCCAGGCCGAAACGGGGAGCGAAGTTGTTATAGTCGCCCTTCTCTCCGGTGGATGGGAACGTGAGGCCGTTATACGAATCGCCGATAAACATCAAGCCCACCGGAGCGGTGGGAATGACGCTGGAATGCACGCCGGCGGCATAAGCCGTTGGCCAGAACTGCTCGGTGCGTCCAAAGATTTCCCTCTCCACGCCCTGCGGCTCATAGCGCAGGCCGAAAGTGAGTGAAAGGTTGGGCCGGGCTTTCCATTTGTCTTCCGCGAACAGGCCGATGACGTTCTGCCGCGAATCCGAATAGTCGCCCGAACTTTGCGTGTAGGCATGCATGTGCCCGATGGCCCAACTTGCCAGCCCCAAGTTTGTCAGGTTATCGGTGAACTGCCAGTTGCCATCCTGGAAATCGGTATTGCGGATGTTGGATTGGTCGCGTTCGTAATTGCCGCCGAAGCTGAACGTGTGCGCTCCACGCGACCAGGTGAGCTGATCGCGGAGTTCGCCTTCGTTGCGTATGAACTTGCCATCCGTAAAGCTGCCAATTGTGCCGAAGTATCCGTTCGTAACAGTGAACGAGCGAATGCCGCCGTTGGCCTTGGGAAGCTGCCAGACGGTCGCGCCGAAGTCGTTAAACTGCGGCACGTCGCCGCCCTGGCCGCGGTCGGAGGCGTCGCGAAACAGGGTCGCCACAAAATTGTTGACTATGGTCGGACTGAAGATTCGAGTATAACCGGCGGCCCAGTTTTGGCTCTGCACCGTGGAACCCGGAACGTCAGTGAGTATGTTCTGGCCGTCGTAACCGGGCACATGATTATAACGGTTCAGGTAGAACCGGGCATACAACTTATCCTGGCCGCGGAGCACCTTATCCACCCTGGAAACGTACTCGTCGGTATTCTCATCCGTGGGTTGCAGCCACGAGTATCTGCCATTGTCCGCCGCGGCGGAGAGCGGGAGATATTTCGTCATGGCAACCGCAACCGGGCTGATCTGGCTGGAGGGAATTATGTTGCCGGGGAAAGGGTTTCCCGTAGTGGGGTCATTGAGCTGGATTACCTTTGCCTGAGGATTGACCGCGGAGTTCGCACTTAGGTAATTGGAAAAATCGCCCGTCATATTGGCGGCGGTCGGCAGGATGGTATTGTTGTTGGCGCTGGCCTTCGTCCGCAGACGCGTCCCCTGGTAACCGAAGAAGAAGAACAGTGAATCCTTCTTGATGGGTCCGCCCACGGTTCCGCCGAATTGGTTGCGTTTCAGCGGGTCTTGCGTGGCCGCATAATAGTTGCGCGCGTTCATGTCCCCATTGCGGACGAATTCGAACAAATCGCCGTGAAACTGGTTGCTGCCGGATTTCGTGATCACGTTGACCACGGCGCCCGCGTTGGTGCCGTATTGCGTATCGAAACTGTTGGTCTGCACGCTGAATTCCTGAAGAGCGTCGGGGAATGGGAACGAGCTGTTGGTGTTGCTCATCAGGTCTTCGTTGGTGCCGCCGTCCAGGTTATAGCTGATCTGGTCGGGGCGCGCGCCGTTGACTGAAAAAGCCTCGGTATTGGGAGACTGTTTAGTATCGCCTTGCTGCGTGCCGGCGTTGTAGTTGGTGGCATCCGCCGTTCCGGCCACCAGTTTCGTCAAATCGGCGGCGTTGCGGCCGTTCAACGGCAACTCCACTACGCGGGAGCGTTCGATCACTTGGCTTAACACCGGTGTCACGGTGTTGACCAGGGTCGCGGTGGCTTCCACCGTAACCGTCTCTTGCGATTGCCCCAATTGCATCTGTACTTCAAGCGTGCCGTTCTGGTCCGCCAGGAGAGTTACGTTCTGGATATAGGTTTTGAACCCCGCGGCTTCCACCGATACGCGATACGTCGCGGGCGGGAGCGATGGCACACTGAATTGGCCGTTTGCGTTGGTGGCCGCCGTACGCTTTACATCGGTCCCAACCTGGGTCACGGTAACGTGGGCGTCGGCGATGACGGCGCCGCTGGGATCGGAAACCGTCCCAGTCAAGACAGCGTTGCCGCCCACTTGCCCGTAAGCGCCGGCTGCAATGAGGAGAACCAGTACGCAATAGGCCGCCAGTTTTCTCATAAAACCTCCATAGTTCACCGGCCGAACCTGATGGAGCGGAAGCGGATCGCGTTCCCGAAAAGCGCGCCTTGGCGCCCCCAATTTCCATGGAGGCCGGCGAGACTCGGCACCCTAGCCGTCCGCCGGGTCCAACATTGGCCAGAAAGCAAGTTAAAGGCCTTTAAATCCGCTTATTAGGCAAGCGACCGGCCTTTCTCCACGAGCTTCCGTGCCCCCCTGTTTCGGCGCGGAAACGTCCTATGCCACCCACCAGAGTCGATGTGCTCCGGATGATTTGTTCAACGGTCGAAGTATCTCATCGAGCAGGGCGGGTGTCAAGCAAAAAGTGAGCCCGCGGAAGGGGCGCGTACCTGGCTTGCGAACGGCGGGTTTACCGGCTGCGGTGCCCTTCGAGGAAGCGAGAATTTTCAGCAAACCGCCGATCGCCAGCGCGGGCCGTAGCTGAACGGCTGACAGCTTCACTCAGAAATTGCTTAGTACGCGAGCTTCACCCACTGGGTGCGCCAAAAGTCCCGATCGCCAAGAAATCGATCCAAATTATCCTATGGATGTTTATTCTAAATCTGGCATTTTAAATGCAACTGCGTCTAAACTAGATAACAGTCGACTTTGTTGATCTAATATGCAATTGACCAGAGCAGCTGACTACGCCGTCCGCGTGATGATTCACATGGCCGGTATGGCGCCAGGTAGCCGCGCCAGCCGTGCGGAACTGGCCGAAGCAGCCGAGTGTCCCGAACAGTTTTTGTCAAAAGTGTTGCAAGGGCTCACTCGCGCCGGACTCGTGGTTTCTCATCGCGGGAACACCGGCGGCTTCGAACTCCCCGATCTTCGACGCAGTGCATCGCTGCTGGAGATCGTCGAAGCGATTGAAGGCCCGCTGAGGCTGAATACGTGTCTCAACGGAGATGGTTCCTGCACCCGGCGGGGCTGGTGTCCCGCCCATCTTGTCTGGGCGGACGCGCAAAGCGCCATGGAAGCGGTTCTGAAGGGTTCTTCCATCGACGAGTTGGCGCGGCGCGCCCACGCTGCGCGTCACCCTGGCGAAGCCCAGTGGAACTGATGCCGTTCGGCCCGAAGCGCCGATAATCAGTTCTTGAGCTCAGCCACGATTTCCGCGGCCACGGCGCGCGCCTTCTCCAGGGCGCCGGGCTCGAAACTGATGGCGCCCACGCGCGGGTGACCGCCTCCACCGTAGCGTTCGCAGATGGTCGCCAAGTTGTGGCGCGGTTCCTCATGGGACCAGGGGTTGGATCCTACTGAAACCTTAGTTCGGAAACTGGAAGGACTTACCGAGACCGTATATACCGAAGCGGGAAACAAGTAATACGGAATGAACTTGTTGTAGCCTTCCACGTCGTGGCCGGCCAGATCGAAATACACCACGCCGTTGTCCTGCCGCGCCCGGCTCTGGATCAGCCCGATCAATTCCAGGTGCCTTCGATACAGCGACTGGTAGAGCCCGTGGATTTCCGGTTCGCCGACAATTTCGGCCAGCGGACGGTGCTGCATCCAGCCGATGATCTTGTGCACGATGGCGGAACCTTTGGCGGCTTCAATCACCAACGTCAGTTTCATGGCCGGGGCACCCAATTCGACCGCGGTTTTGGCGTCCGGGTACTGGGCACCATCGATGACCACCGACCAATGGACCAGGTCGTCAAGGTCCGGCGCGCGAAATCCGAAACGCTGGCAGGCCACATCGGCGATGAAAGACGTGCACGATTTGTACCTTGGATCGTAAAGTTTGCGTCCGCTGGTATCGCGGTGAAAATGTTCCGCGTCCTCGGGGGTAAGGAAGGCGCTCTGATGGTGGTCGAACCACCAGGTCAGGCGCGGATCGCTGGAATACTTGAAATCCACGATGGCATTTTCGTCGCCGTCGAATAAAGCCGGATCGAACGACTGCGAAGCCCGGTGCGCCATGCCGGTATAAAGGAATTCCGCATCCGGGTGAACGGCTCCCGCGATAAAGCGGCTGAAGAAAGCAGCCGAGGCTGCTCCATCGAAACAGTGGTCGTGATATAGGACGCGTTCGAGCATCGATTCGAGTTGGGGGAAAACCTTTTATCCTGCCTGAAGTTGGCAAGAAATGCAAGTCGAAATCGAGGGGTTGTTTCGCCGCGATAGAAATGTCCCCTTTGCGACACCAAGCTCGTCCGCGCTCGGCGGCAAACCCGCGGTATAGTAGCCCCAAGGAGGGTTGTCTGTGAACTGGAATTCCATCGTACAAGTCGTTCAAGAAAGAGCCGCCACCGTGGGGCTGCAGATCATCGGAGCACTGGCGCTGTATGTCATCGGCCGCTGGTTGATCAACCTGGTGGTCGGCGCCGTCCACCGCATGTTGCTCAGGCAGCGCATTGAACCGACCGTTATGCGTTTTGCCGGCAATACGCTATCGGTGGCGCTCAACATTACCTTGGTGGTGGCCATCCTGGGCTACTTCGGTGTGCAGACCACTACATTCGCCGCGTTGATCGCGGCCATGGCCCTGGCTATCGGAACCGCCTGGGCCGGATTGCTGTCGAACTTCGCGGCCGGCGCCTTCCTGCTGGTGCTGCGGCCTTTCAAAGTGGGGGATTTTATCACCGCCGGCGGGGTGACCGGCAATGTGCACGAGGTGGGGCTTTTCGTAACCACCTTCGACACTCCTGATAATGTCCGGACCTACGTCGGCAACAGCAAAATCTTCTCCGATACGATTCAGAACTACACCACCAATCCCCATCGCCGGGTGGAATTGACGGCCCAGATCTCGGGCGCGGCCGATCCCAGGCTGGCCATCGAGCGGCTCCAGGAGCGCCTGCGCGAAATTCCTAACGTCTGCGAGACTCCGGCGCCCGACGTGACCATCCTGACATTCACGCCGTTCGGACCCGTTCTGGCTGTCCGGCCCTACTGCCACAACGATTTCTACTGGCAAGTGTATTTCGATACCAATATGGCGATTCGCGAAGTGCTGGGCGATGCGGCCTTCCCCGGATTCGCATATCCCGTGGCCATGCACGAGTCGAAAGGACTGGCGCTGGGCGCCGCGTAAACATCAGGGCAGGCGGGAGAGCGCTCGCGGTCCTTCCGCCTCCAGAAATACGTCCAACTCCGCTTCGGTTGCCAGATTGTGGAACGTCTTGCCGGGAGCGAAGTAAATCAAAACCTTCTTGCGCGCGGCCAGAAGCCGGCGGACGTTGTCGATGGTCTCGCGGCTCTTTCCGTCCCACAGGAACAGACCGCACTTGGCGTCCGCGATCAAAGCGCGCTCTTTCGGCATACCCACCTGGCGGACCGGCCAATTCCCCAGGTTGTTCAAACACTCGCGCACACAGTAAACCACCACGCGGGCATAATTCCGCGCGGCGAAAAACTGCTGCACAGCCTTTTCGGCGCCGCTTGAATCTCCAATCAGGATGCTGGCTCCGCACTGCGCCATGTGCTCGAGTTTCCGCCGCAAGGGAGGATTCAATCGAGACACGGTTCGGGAGCCGCCGATGTATACCGTGGTCACGCGGGTCCGCCTAGTGGTCGCGCTCGGTGACCAGGTCGGTCACCGCTAGCAGCGCCCTTTGGTACGGCGACTCGGGGAACTCGTTCATGATCTGCCGGGCCTTTTCCGTGAAAGTTTGGGCGCGGTCTTTCACCCGCTCGATGCCGCTGTAGCGTTCCAAAAGCGAAAGGATCTGGGCGAAGGGAACGTGCTGGTAGCTGCGCTCCGCGAGAATCGTCTCCACCTGGCGCTGCTCGCCGGCGGTGGCGCGTTCCAGGGCGTAGACCAGCGGTAGCGTGATTTTGCCTTCGCGCAGATCGCCGCCCACCGGCTTGCCGAGAGTCTTCTCGCGCGCCGTGAAATCGAGCACGTCGTCCACCAACTGGAAAGCCATGCCGAGATTCCACGCGAAGTCCCCCAGCTTCTCCTGGATTCCGTTGCCCGCGTTGGCGGTGAGCGCTCCTAATTGCGCGCATACCGAGAACAGGCGGGCGGTCTTGCGGTCCACCAGCTCCATGCAATCGGCTTCGGTAACATCGATGCGGCCGATCCGCTCCAGTTGCAGCAGCTCGCCCTCCACCATGAGTTGCGTCAGGCCGATCAGCAGGTCGAGAATCGCGAAATTGCGCTCCCGCAAGGCGATCTGGAATGCCTGCATGTAGAGCCAGTCGCCCGCCAGGACGCAGGTATGGTTGCCCCATTTGACATTGCTCGAGGGGCGCCCGCGGCGGGTCTCCGCGGCATCGATCACATCGTCGTGCACCAGTGTGGCGGCGTGAAGCAATTCCACCACGGCGCCGAGTTGAATGGCGCCCGGTCCGGATTCGCCCTGGCCCACCAGCTTGGCCGAGAGGAGTAGCAGGGCCGGGCGGAGCCGTTTGCCGCCGGCGGACTGGAGGTATTGCCCGATCGCGGTTACCGCATCCACCGAAGCCACCGACTCGGCGGTGATCTTCTTTTCCACAAGCCGGAGATCGTCCTGGACGAGATCGAAGATTTCGCGCGCTGTAAGAGCCTGTCCCAGCTTGCCCAAATTCATGTAAGTTAACCAGTTTACCCGTTGCCAGCCTCGCCCTGCAAACACCGGCGGCGAAAATTCCGCGCGGTCAGGGCGGCGATGTGTTCAACCGAACCGCCGCGCACCTCGGCCAATCGGCGTACCGTCTCCACCAGGAAGGCCGGCTCGTTGCGCTTGCCGCGATGCGGAACGGGCGCCAGATAGGGGCAATCGGTCTCCACCAGCAGGCGGTCGTCCGGAGTCAGCCGGGCGGCTTCCCGCACGGGACCGGCGCTGGGAAACGTAATCACGCCGCCGAAGCTCAGATGAAAGCCTAGCGCCAGCGCCTGCCCCGCCTGCGCGCCATCGCCCGTGAAACAGTGCAGGATGCCGCCGTGCGGAACGCCCCCGGCAACCGCGCCCAGGGTGTCTTCCCATGCTTCTCGAGTGTGGATCACGACGGGTTTGCGGACTTCCGCGGCGATCGCCAGTTGCCTCGCAAACACCGCGCGCTGCGTCTCGCGCGGCGAGAAATCGTAATGATAATCGAGACCGATCTCGCCAATGGCCACAACCTTGGGATGCGTGGCGAGCGAGCGCAGTTGCTCGAAAGTTTCGCCGGTCGCCTTGGAAGCATCGTGCGGATGCACGCCCACGGTGGCATAAATGAATGGATAACGATCGGCCAGCCGGATGGCGGCTTCCAGGTCCGGCGGGCCGCTGCCCGTGCCGATGGCCAGCATGAGTTCCACACCGGCCGCCTGCGCGCGCTCGATGACCCGCTCGCGATCCTCATCGAACTTCGGGTCGTCGAGGTGGCAGTGCGAATCGACCAGCGTCACTTCAGCCGCGCTCCGACCGGGATGTCCTCGAGAAAGCCGGCCAGCACGGGTTTGCCGCCTTCCACCGACGCCGCCACGATCATGCCGTTCGATTCGATGCCCTTCAACTTGCGCGGCTCGAGATTGGCCACGATCACCACCTTGCGGTTGACAAGCTGCTCCGGCGTGTAGGCTTCGGCGATGCCGGCCACGATGGTCCGGGGCTGGGGCTCGCCGATATCGACCTTCATATGCATCAGCTTGTCGGACTTCTTGACGCGCTCGGCGGAAACCACCAGGCCAACGCGCATCTCGACCTTGGCGAAATCGTCGATGGGGATTTTAGGACTTGCGGGCGGGCCGGCGGGCTGCGCCGCCCCCGGCGCGGCGGCCGATTCGAGCTCGCGCATGGTCTCGACCGCTTGTTTGAGCTCGATGCGCGGGAAGACCGGAGACACTTCGCCGACCTTCTGGCCGGGCGTGAGCCCGCCCCAGGCGAGCGTTTCGAAGCGCACATCATCGACCGGCGCCGGCATGCCGAGCTGCGCCCAGATCTTCGGTGCGGATTGCGGCAGCACCGGCGAAACCAGCGCGGTGGCGATGCGCAGCGCTTCGGCGGCGGTATAGAGCGTGTCGTCCAGAAGGCCCTGGGAAGTTGCGTCCGATTGGCGCGCCAGCTTCCAGGGAGCGCATTCCACGATAAACTTATCCACCGCCGAAATGAGCGCCCAAATGGCTTCCAGGCCCTTCGAGAATTCAAAACGATCGAAAGCCTGGCGAACTTCGGCCACCGTGTCGGTCGCAATCGCGGCAATGGCTTTCGCCGAGCCTTCCGGAACCGCCCCGCCGCGATACTGATGGATCATCGTCAACGTACGGCTGGCCAGGTTGCCCAGGCCGTTGGCGAGGTCGGAATTGTAGCGGTTGATCAGCGCGTCGTAGCTGAAATTGCCGTCCTGCCCGAAGACGATTTCCCGCAGCAGGAAATAGCGTAGGGCGTCGGCGCCCATCACCTGGCGGATGGGCTCGGAACGTACGATGTTGCCGCGCGATTTCGACATCTTGCTTTCTTCGAACAGCAGCCAGCCGTGGGCGAAAATGCGCTTGGGCAAAGGCACATCGGCGGCCATCAGAAACGCCGGCCAGAAGACGCCGTGGAAGCGCAGGATCTCCTTGCCGATCAGGTGCAGGTCGGCAGGCCAAAGGTTTTCGCCGTCCACCGCGCTGATGTACCCAATCAGGGCGTCGAACCACACGTAGAAAACATGGTGGCCCTCCACCGGCAGCGGAATGCCCCACTTGATCGTCGTGCGGCTGATGGAGAGATCGTTCAAACCCTGCCGCACGAAAGACAGCACCTCGTTGCGCCGCGTTTCGGGCTGGATGAAATCCGGCTGCGATTCGTAGAACGCCAACAGCCTGTCGGCGAACGCCGAAAGCCTGAAGAAATAATTCTCCTCGGTGACGGTTTCCGTGGGCCGGCCGCATTCCGGGCAGGGATCGCCGGGCGCGGCTTCGTTGACGTAGAGCTCGTCGTAGACGCAGTATTGGCCGGTGTAGCTGCCTTTATAGATGTAGCCGTTATCCATGCAGCGCTGGAACAGCCACTGCACCACTTTGTGATGGCGCGGATCGGTGGTGCGTATGGTGCGGTCCACGCGGATGTTCAGCTTTTCCCACTGCGCCTGGAACTGGGCGGCGACGGCATCGGTAAATTCCTGGGGCGTTTTCCCGCTGGCCTCGGCGGCGCGCTCCACTTTTTGGCCGTGTTCGTCGGTTCCGGTGAACATCACGGCATCGTAGCCTTCCATGCGCTTGAAACGCGCGATGGTCTCGGCGGCCATCGTCGTGTAGGTGTGGCCGATATGCGGCGCCGCATTCACATAGTAGAGGGGGGTGGTCAGGTAGTATTTCATTTCGATTGGTTCAGGTACGCGAAATTCGCTTCGGCAATGATGTGTTTTAATGCCACGCCGCTCGCCAGCGCAAGCTTGCGGCAATCTTCGTATTCAGGCGCGTAGTAGCCTTCGTTGGTGACCTTGACGCGCACCGTGCCGTATTGCGTCTCGACTTCCTTCCAGGTGCGGGCTTGCACGCGCCGCTCGGCGGTGAAGATCCGCAGCCCCAGGGTGGAAGTCTCCGAAAAGATGATTTGCGCGATCGCCTCGCGGTCCTCGAGTTTGGCGATGACGCTCAGCCGGTGTCCGGGGCGGCCTTTTTTCATAATGACGGCTTGCAGGCTGACGTCGAGCGCGCCGAACTCCCACAGCCGCTCGGTGGCGTAGGCCAGCACCTGCGGGTTGAGATCGTCCACGTTGGCTTCGATCACCGCCACGGTGAGTGCTTCATCGGCGCCGGTCAGCTCGCCCAGAATCACACGCAGCACGTTGGCCTGTTCGGCGAAATCGTAACTGCCGGCGCCGTAGCCGGTGCGCACCACCTTCATGGCGGGCAGCACGCCGAAGCGTTTGGCCAGCGTGGCCGCCACGGCCGCGCCGGTGGGGGTGGTGAGCTCCAAAGCCGGTCCGCGGGAATAGATGGGAACGTCCGTCAGCAGGCGCGCGGTCGCCGGCGCCGGCACCGGCAGCAAGCCGTGTTCGGTCTTGACCGTGCCGCTGCCCACGTTGAGCGGCGAGCACACGATGCTTTCGACATCGAGCAAGTCGAACGCCACGCACACGCCGATGATATCGGCGATGGAATCGGAAGCGCCGACTTCGTGGAAGTGCACCTTTTCGATGGCCACCTGGTGGACCGCCGCTTCCGCCTCAGCCAGCCGCCGGAAGATGGCAATGGCGTTCTCTCGCGCGCGCCGCGAGATTTCGGCCTTCTCGATCAGCTTGACGATATGCGAAAGATGCCGATGGACATGCGTGTCTTCCACTGCCACGTGATACTTGGTGGCACCGATTCCGTTGCGTTTGACCTTCTCGAACGACACCACCGCACCCGCCTGGAGCGAGTTGATGGAGGCGACGATGGCACTCTGATCGGCCCCGGCATCCGCCAGCGCGCCCACCAGCATGTCGCCGGCAATGCCGGAGAATGCATCCAGATAACAAGTCAGTGGCACAGAATCTCATTGTAACGGGTAGGTGCTATGCTGAAATTTCCTTTATGAGCCAGAGAGCCGTTGTCTTTGGCGCAGCCGGCCAACTGGGCATCGAAATGACCCGGGAACTCAAGGCCCGCGACTACGCGGTGGCCGCCTGGGACCGCAATGCCGTCGATATCACCGACGCATCCGCGGTGGAGCAAGCCCTGGCCCGCTACGACGCTGAAGTGGTCTTCAATTGCGCCGCCTATAACCAAGTGGACGTGGCCGAAAAGGAACCGCAGGCCGCGCTCGCGGTCAACGGTCTCGCGGTCAGAAACCTGGCGCTCGCCTGCCGTCAGATGGATGCCCGGTTGGTCCATTTTTCCACCGACTACGTCTTCGATGGCTTCGCCCACCATCCCTACGCCGAAGACGACCCGCCGCACCCCTTGAGCGCGTATGCCGTCTCCAAGCTCGCCGGCGAGCTTTATGCCCAGGCTTATCTCGAGCGCGTGCTCGTCGTCCGCACCTCCGGCGTCTATGGGCTGAGCGCCCTGGCCACGCCGCGCGGCAATTTCGTGGAGCTGATGTTACGCCTCGCCGCCGGCGGCCATCCCATCCGCGTGGTGGAAGATCACGTGGCTTCCCCTACCTTCGCCCCACTGCTGGCGGCGCGCACCGTCGATCTGGTGGATCGCGGCCTCAACGGCATTTTTCACATCGGCGGCGGCGCGCCCATCTCCTGGTTTCACTTCGCGCGCACGATTTTTGAAGTGGCGCGCATCCAGCCTCTCCTGCTCGCCACCAGCGAACGAGAATTTCGTACGCCCGCGCGCCGGCCCAGGTATTCGGCGCTCTCCAACGGCAAAATGGAACGCATCGGGCTCACACCCATGCCGCCTCTGCGGCAGGCGTTGGAAACCTATTTCGCCGAGCGCGCCCCAGCTATCGCGAATCCGGCTTAATCGCGTAATAGCCCTTGCGCGCCTGCACCTTCATGTCCTTGTTCGCCACTTGTGGTTGGCCGCCAGGAAGACGGCATCGTACAACACGGTGCAGACGCTAGTTCTCGGTCGGGACCTTCTCAAAGTGGTCGACAACCACAATGTCGCCCGAACCTTTCTTCGAAATCAACTCCAGACCGAGTTGATCCCGGACTGCGTGTATTAGCGTCGGGCCATGAAACCCTTCGTCGGGCTGTCTTCCGATCTGCTCTCGCTCGAGCGGGGTCAAGCTTTCGAAAGTCCTTGCCTCATCGAACCACCACCTGATGTCGATGTCGTACTTCCCCTTCAGTCCGGTTGCGTCGACCACCTTCCGGCCCAGGTTGAACGACAACGTCTTAACTATCTCCTCCATAGAAAGATCAAACCCGATCCAGCGGGTGCACCCATCCCGCCCCTGCCTCAGGCCACCCTTACCGGCCGAGAACACCGGGCAGCCGTCTTTGCCTATGCTGATTTCCGGAATGGCCCACGGGTCTTCAGGAGCCGGCGCAGCATCTGGCGCCGACTCTTTCATCTGCAGCCCCTTCCTCCCTACGGTCAGCTCAAAGATTGCCATTTCCTTCTGCTCGTAATGGAATTTGAGCTTCAAGCGTTCCGCCAACAAATTCCGCAGCATCTGCCGGAACTGCTCTTTGGTGGTTCCCTCCGGCACTTTAGCGGCGATGTCGAACCTGGCCTGGCAGCAGTAGCTACCGGGAGAAAACTGATATGCCTCGAAGCCGTATGCCTGGCGGATGAAAAAAGCGAGCGGTAAGCCTGTGCACCTCCAAAGACCCGGGCTGGCCGTGCCGGGCCCGCCGCTGCAAAAGTGTACTTGTTCAGACGATGACGGCCTGACCGAGGCTACTTCGAACGACGGCGCCTCCGCTGCCTGGCCGTAGGCGCCCACGCGAGCCAGGGTCAGGCAACTCACCACAAGATTCAGTGTGCAGTTCATTCGACTCGGCCGAAATCCGCTGCCGCAACGCGAAAGCCTATCGCGAATCGGGCTTAGTCGCGTAATAGCCCTTGCGCGCCTGCACCTTCATGTCCTTGTTCGCCACTTTGATGTCCAGGCGGCGGTAGGAGCCGTCTTTCGTATCGTTGAGGGGCGTGTAGCCGATGGCATACTGGCTGCGCATTTCCTCTTGCAGCTCTCGGAAAACGTCGTCCAGCGAGTGCTTGCGGTCCACCCTGTAGACGTGGCCGCCGGTGGCATCCGACATCTGGCGCAAGTAAGGTTCACCGTTGGGTCCCATTCCGAACCCGAACCCGCCGCCGTACGCGCCGGGGTCGGAATAGTCGATGCTATAGATCACCGCGTCGGCCTTCTGCGCCGCTTCAATGGCCCTGGTAATCGGCAGCCGGCTGCCCTCATCCACACCGTCGGTGATCACCACAATCACCTTGCGGCCCACCTCTGTGCGCAGCTTGTCGTTGGCCGCCAGGAAGACGGCATCGTACAGCACGGTGCCACGCGGATCTCCGGAGGTCGGAACCGGTCCCGGGCCTATCCCGCCCACCCCGGAACTGACTCGCAGTTGGCTTAGCCCTTGCGTCAAAAGGCGCGCGGAGTTGGTGTAATCCTGGAGCAGTTCGCATTCTTCGCCGAACATGATCAGAAAGGCTTCATCCTTCTTGCGCAGAATCTGGGCGAAGAATTGGGAAGCCGCGTTGCGTTCGATATCGATCAGGTTACGCTGGCTGCCGCTTACGTCCACCAGCATTCCAATGGTGAGCGGCAAATCGGTGTCACGCGTGAAATATTTGATTTCCTGCTGTTTGCCGTCTTCGAGGACGGTGAAATCGCTCTTTTCGAGATTGGGCACCAGCCCGCCCCGTTTATCGCGGACGGAAGCCAGCACGTTGACGATATCGACTTCCACCTTGATGGTCGTGTTTTCGTCGGCTGGCTGCTGGGCCTGTTGCGGCGGTGACTGCGCGCAAAGCACTCCGCCAAGTGCAAGGATCAAAAAGGTACGCATGCCGGTACAATGGGGTTGACGTGCCCGTCGCCTCAATTGTTTCACTATGCAGGAAGCCATCCACCACCTCAAGCGGTCCGATCCGGTTCTAGCCGAGATTATAGAACGGGTTGGAGATTATCGTATCGAATTTCGAGACCCCGATTTCGAGACCCTGGTCAAATCCATCGTCTACCAACAACTCAGCGGCCGCGTGGCGAACGTGATTTTCGGCCGCCTGGTGAGTGCGGTGGGAGGCAAGCTCACGCCGGCCAATATTCTCAAACTGCGGCCTTCGCGGATGCGCGCGCTAGGCCTTTCCAATCAAAAGACGGTTTATATCCGCGACCTGGCCCGCCATACACGCGATGGCCACGTACGGTTCGAGGAGCTTTTGGAGCTTCCCGATGCGGAGGTTATCGAGCGGCTTACCGAGGTCAAGGGAATCGGCGTCTGGACCGTCCACATGTTTCTGATTTTCGCCCTGCGCCGCACCAACGTTCTGCCGACCGGCGATCTGGGTATCCGCAACGCCATCCGCAAAGCCTACAACCTGCCCGCCCTGCCCCTGCCCGCCGAAATGGAAACCATGGCCCGCTGCTGGCACCCATACTGTACGGTGGCCAGTTGGTATCTGTGGAGAAGCCTGGAACCGAATGCCAATCTGTAGTGGTCAGACCAAAGCCCCACTGAATGCAACAAGTGTGGGTATAATGCAATCTTTAGGAGAGACAACATGGGCGTATTGAAAGTGGCAGTCCCTTCCGCGATCCTGTTGGCGGGCTTCCTGTTTTGCACCACGGCCACATATGGCAAGCCGGAGTTTGCCAAGAAAGAAGGCAAGACCTGCGTTTATTGCCATACCAAAGCGGGATCGAAGGATCTCAACGACGTCGGCAAGTGTTACCAGAAGAACGATCACTCGTTGGCCAAGTGCGCTGAAACGAAGAAGTAGTCGGGGGCGCGGTCCGGCCGCGGGCCGCGCGTTCACGCCGAAAATTGCTGCTTCCACTTTGCCAGCAAGGCCCCGAGCGAGTTCTTCACGCCGAGGTACTGCTCATTCTCGGCCTGGTTGACACGTTCCGCCGGATCGGCCGGCAAATCGTATAGTTCGTTGGGGCCTTTTCCCTCGTTACGCAGCACCAATTTGTAGCGCGCGTCCCGCGCCATGTCGGTATTCCGGTACTCGGCGAAGACCGTCGTGCGCCAAGGCTGTTTCTTGGGGAACAGCTTGCCGGTGGCCAAAGGCAGATAACTGCGCCCGCAGAGATTGCGGTCAGGCGTTTCGGCGCCAACCGCACCGCACAGCGTCGGCAGCAAATCGTAGGCGCTCACCAGTTCCACCGGCGTGGCTTGGGCGGGTACGCGCCCGGGCCAGTTCCAGACCATCGGAGCCCTCACCACTTCATCGAACATGTTGACCGGATCGGAAGCATCGCCGCCATCCCACAACCCGCGCCGGCCGAGCAGGGCGCCGCACGTGGCGGCAAAGATCACCAGGGTGCGGTCGATGAGCTGCTTCTGATAAATGCGCGTGAGCAACGCCCCAAGCCGGTCGTCGAGCGCGGTCACCCCGGCCGCCACTTTGCGCCAGTTGGCCACCCGGTCGGCCAGCATTTCTTTCCCGGCACGCGCATTGGGAGCCGCCGGCTCCACGCTGTTGGTGGGGAATTTCTGGCCGGCGTACATGTCCAGGTATTTTTGCGGAATGCCGTCATAGGGAGGCCGCAGGCCGGTATGGTTCAGGTTCAGGAAGAATGGCGCGCTGTCCGATTGCCGGTCGAGAAACTGCGCGGCGGCCGCCGCATCGCCGGTGGTTTGGCACGTGTAGCCCGCGCCCGAGAGCACCTTTTCGACCGTCACATCCGCCGCCGTGATTCCGGCCGTCCCGAGTTGCATCGGCGTACGGCCAGTCAGAATCGCCGCCCGGCTCGGTTCGGGAGCCGGCACGCACACCAGGTGATTGAGATATCGCGTACCCGCGAGGGCCAACCGGTCGATATTGGGAGTGTGAACTTCCTTATTCCCGTAAGCTCCCAACATCCAGGAGGGCAGCCCGTCTACCAGGACGAGCAGGATATTCGGCCGTACCGGCACGGGCTTCTTGGCGGCCAGGACCGGCAGCGCCAAACTTCCCAGGAAAAAACCACGACGGGATACTAGCATGGTGAAATACAAGTATAAAGGGTAAATCTCTATGGCTCCGGGGCTTGTTGGAATGCCTCGGGAAGAATTATAGTTTTGTTTTGGGCGAATGAACTATCCCAACGCGTTGACCATCCTCCGGATCTTCTTCGTACCGCTCCTGGTGGCGGCGCTGGTGGAGGAGCGCATCAGCTTTCATCTGTCATCCTGGTACGTAACGAATGAATGGCTGGCACTGGCGATTTTCCTGATCGCGGCCGCCACCGATCTGCTGGATGGCTATCTGGCACGCCGCTGGCGGCAGGTAACCACCATCGGCACCCTGCTCGATCCCATTGCGGACAAGCTCTTGATCTCCGCGGCGCTTATTTCTTTAGTGCAAGTGCGCGCCTTGCCGGGTTGGATGGCGATTCTGGTGATCGGCAGGGAATTCGCGGTATCCGGCTTGCGCGCGATTGCCGCCGCCGAGCGCTACACCATCAGAGCCAACGACCTCGGAAAGACCAAAATGTTCTTCCAGGTAATCGCGGTGAGCGTGCTTTTAGTCAGCGTCCATCACCCTGCCTTGCACGTCCCCGGTATCTGGATGATGTGGGTGGTGATCTTCTTCGCCCTGGCTTCGGCGGTCAGCTACTTCCGCAAATTCTGGCGCAAAGTGGACCACCGGGTCAAGAAACGACGCCGCCGCGAGCTGCTGATTCTGGAACGTAAACACCAGAAAGAACTGCTGGCTCAGAGAGGGTCTTCCAAGGTTGCCGGAGACTTGGGCGCCGCGACAAACTGGAAACCGCCCGAGGTTAGCTGAATGTCCCGCACCTGTCCTTTGATTCCCAAGGGCCCCAGCGGTTTGCCGTTGAGCGTCACGGCGATCCCGCCCGCGTTGCCCAGGCGCACCAGAACCGTGCCGGCGGCATCCACCGTGTGGCTCTGTTTGGCTTCGAGGGTTCCCGCAAAGACGTACTTCCCGTTCACCTGAACCGAAACCCAGGCGGGCTCATCGGCAGTCAGTTCGATATGAATGGGACCCACCGGTGCCGTTGCTGCTGCTGCTGCTGCCGGTACGGGGGTGGGCGGCGCGGGAACCGGTGTGCCCGGTACCTTTGTCTCGGGCGGCTTCGCCGCGGTCTGTGTCGTGGACGGTTGCGCCGCGGGCGCGGCCTTACGCGGCGCGGACACGGGCGGCGTCACCGGCGCTCTTCCAGATGGCGTGTTCGCGGTCGGGACACTCACCGGGGCCCGCGCAATAGCGGCCGGAACTGCTCGGTGTGTCCGCTGCCACAACGCGTAAACAGCGGAGCATAGCAGCATCACCACAACCACCAGCACCGCGGACGGGATAAATGTTGCCAGTTTGCCGCTAGACCAGCTTGTCCTTCCGCCTACCGACTGCCAGGCTTCGACGCGCGGCAACGGGATATCCGACCCCTCCTTCGGGTTGTTCGCACCGAAGGGCGGTTCGTCGTCCTCCCGCAGTTGCCTTTCCACTTCGGCCGCCAACTCGTCCTCGTCCAGACCCAGCATGCGGGCGTATTGGCGCACAAAACTCTTGGCAAACACTCCGCCCGGTAGCTTTTCGAACTGTTCCGCCTCGATCGCCTCCAGCAGCCGCGGAGGGATCTTCAATTCCTTGGAGACCCTTTCCAGATCGAAGTTGCGGCGGACCCGTTCCCGACGCAACGTTTCGCCGACGGATGTCATACCGGCTGTTCTGCCCTCAACTCGATCATAACTCGCTGCAAGTCGCCAGCCGCGCCTTTCTGTAAACGAGAAGCGGAGCCCTAATGTTGCGCCCACACATTTGATCCGTTTTTCCACAACCTGCTCGACGGACCGGCTCTTGGTACACTACTTTCGATGGTTCGCTGTCCCTCCTGCGCCGCTTCCAACCCCGATACCGGCCGGTTCTGTAGCGAGTGCGCCGCGCCGCTCGGCAAGGCTGTCTCCAGTTCCTCCGCGGAAACCATCGTCGAGTCCGCCGGCCGCTCCTCGTCTTCCGCACCGCCGATCGCCGGCGCCGACGACGGCCGCTTCCCCACCGGCACCCTGTTGCTCGAACGCTATCGCATCGTGGCCCTCCTGGGCCGCGGCGGCATGGGCGAAGTCTACCGCGCCACCGATTTGAAACTGGGACAGACCGTGGCGCTCAAGTTCCTGCCCGAAGCCGCCCTGAACGACGAACGCGCTTTGGCCCGCTTCCACGGCGAAGTCCGTACGGCCCGCCAGGTGTCGCACCCCAATGTCTGCCGGGTCTACGACATTGGCGAAGTGGACGGCGTGCGGTTTCTTTCCATGGAATACGTGGACGGCGAAGATCTGGAGTCGCTGTTGCGGCGCATTGGCCGCATCCCGCCCGATAAGGCCCTCGAGATCGCGCGCAAGCTCTGTGCCGGTCTGGCCGCCGCGCACGACAAAGGCGTGCTCCACCGCGATCTCAAGCCCGCCAACATCATGCTGGACAGCCGCGGCAACGTTCTCATTACGGATTTTGGCCTCGCCGCGCTGGCCGCCGAGGTCACCGAAGACGAGATTCGCCACGGCACCCCCGCCTACATGGCGCCCGAACAGCTCGCCGGCAAAGAGGTGACCGTAAGAAGCGATATTTATGCGCTGGGCATGGTGCTCTACGAGATTTTCTCCGGCCGGCGCGCGTTCGAAGCGCCGACCATGGCCGAGCTCATCCGCTTGCAGAGCCAATCGTCGCCCACCAGCCTCGCGACGCTGGTGAAAGATATCGACCCCGCGGTGGAACGCGTCATCGCCCGCTGTCTGGCGCCCGATCCGCGCAATCGGCCGGCATCCGCTCTGGCGGTGGCCGCGGCTTTACCCGGTGGGGATCCGGTCGCGGCCGCGCTGGCAGCCGGCGAAACTCCTTCGCCGGACATGGTGGCGGCATCCGGTGAAACCGAGGGCATGGCGCCGCGGATTGCCATGTCCTTGCTGGCAGGCATCGCCGTCGCGCTCATCGGGGTGGCGCTGCTGAATGACCGGTCCAGCCTCCTGGAGAAGATTCCCTTCGAAAACTCACCGGATGCCATGGCTGTGAAGGCGCGCGAACTGGTCGAGCGCTTCGGCTATACCGCGCGGCCCTTGGGTATCGCCGGCGCTTTCGGTTTTTCCTCCGGGTATGGGGATTGGTTTGCCAAACAAGAACCCTCCAAGAACCGCTGGTCTCACCTGAGCGATGGGCAGCCGGCATCGGTTTATTACTGGTACCGGCAAAGCCCGCGTTACTTTCAGCTCGGCCGGGAGCTGGAGGTTTCCGAAAGCCATCCGGCGCTCGCCATTTCCGGGGAAGCGCGCGTTAAGCTCGACACGGCGGGACGCCTCATGGAATTCACCGCCATCCCGCCCGAGAAAGACGAAACCAAGGGTCCGCCGCCGTCCACCGATTGGAACCCTCTATTCACCGCGGCGGGTCTCGATTTTTCCAAGTTCCAGCCCGCCGAGCCGCAATGGGTGCCGTTGGTGGGCTTCGATGCGCGCGCCGCATGGACCGGCGCGTATCCCGCAGCTCCCAAGATTCCACTGCGTGTCGAGGCTGGTTGGTGGCGCGGCAAACCGGTCTACTTCCGCCTCATTTCGCCTTGGACCAACCCCACGCGACTGACCGAAAAGCCCGAGAGCGCCGGCTCCCAGGCGGGCGAGATCCTCGGTGTAACGCTGGTTTGCGTGGTGCTGGCGGGCGCGGCTTTGCTCGCCCGCAGAAACACCCGCCTGAAGCGCAGCGATACGCGCGGAGCTTTGCGGCTGAGCGGCTTCATCCTGGCCGTATCCACTCTGCAACATCTTTGCGCCATGTACCACGTGCCGAAGACGGATGAACTGGGGCTGATCGTCTCCGCCCTCAGCCAGGCGTTGTACCTGGGCGCCGTCACTGGGCTTCTCTACCTGGCGGTGGAACCGTTCGTACGGCGGCACTGGCCGCAGACTATCGTTTCCTGGAGCCGTGTACTGGCGGGCAAACTGCGCGATCCACTGGTGGGAGGGGACATCCTGATCGGCGTGGCGTTCGGCCTTTTCTGGGTGCTCTTGTTCCAGATCCTCTTCCTCATCGCGCAGGGACGGGGGGATTTGCCCAATCCCCTAGGCATAGACGTGCTATCCGCCCCGCGCTATCTGGCGAGCGGTTTTCTAATGCAGGTCTCGAGCAGCGTGATGTTCGCATTCGGCAGCTTTTTCGCGGTGTTTCTTCTCCGCCTGTTGTTGCGCAATAGCTGGGTAGCAGCCGCCGCCTTCGTTGCGATCTTCGTGGTAATGAGGAGTCTTGGCCAGGATCTGTGGACCATCCCGTTCTTCGTGGTGGTGTACGCCGTGTTCGCGCTGTTGCTGCTGCGCTATGGGATTGTCCCGTTGATTGTGGGGATGCTCACGGCGGATTGTCTGTTGAACTCTCCGCTCACGCTGAATTTTTCGTCCTGGTATATTACCACTTCGTTATTCGCGCTGGCCGTCATATTTGCCATTGCGTTCTACGGATTCCGCTGCGCCGTGGCTGGTAAGCCCCTCTTTGAAGTGGAATAGCCCGCCGCTTGTGGTACGCTTGGCAAAAGAAAAAGAAACGGAGGGACCCTTGAAACGGAAAACGTTGATCTTCCTGGTGGCCGCACTGGCCGCGTTCACTTTGACCGCGCAAGATCCCGGCATCCTGCATCCGGAGCTTTTGCCCGCCGCCGGAACCTGGGATCACCCGGCCGCACAGCTTGGCGCCAAGCCCGCCGAGCCGTGGACAGCCACCACCATCGCCGCCGCCGTCGGGCATACGCCCCAAACTGGGACCCCGATGACGAAAGTCGGCGAGATTGTGGATTTTTCGTGCTACCTGCAGCTCGGCAAGCACGGCGCGGCGCACCGTTCCTGCGGCCAGAAGTGCGTGCTGAACGGACAGCCGATCGGCCTGCTGACGCAGGATGGCACGCTCTATATGCTCATGCCCGAGGAGCACGACCCCCGGCGCGATGGCGGTGTGGATGCCAAGGCCAAAGCGTCCGACTACATGGCGCAGATTGTGGAAGTGAGCGGCACCGGAGCTTCCCACAACGGCTACAACGCCATCTATGTGCAGGGCTTGACGAAGTAGAGCGCCCTCTTTACGGCACCCGCACCACGCTGAAATTCGTCAACGCCAGCGTGTCGCCTCCGGCCGCTACCGATCCCTGGAACGTTATGGTCAAACCACCGGCATAAGCGTCCGTGGCCGTTGCCGCCGAAACGGCTAACGCCGCCGCGGCTCCCCAGTTTTCGGAGTCGATCTGCGCACCGCTGAAAAGAACGGCGGCATCGGCTCGGCCGGTCAGCAGCGTCTCGGATGCCGGCAGGGCGCGCTGGAACATCGCCGTCGCGCCCCACTTGAGCTCGCTCGAGAATCCCCCGGCCGAGCCCGTGTGCGCGTATCCGAAGCGGATCTCGATGCGATCGCCCGGCGCCAACAGGCCGGCCGGAATCTGGCACGTGCCAAGGGCCGTCAGGGTGGAGGCGCCGGTCGAGCCGCCCATCCCGCTGCACAGCACCTGGGTCGAGGTGTATGCGGTGGAACCCGATGAGCCGTCCGATCCCGCCAGCCGGTAACTGGCCAAAAGCGTGTCTCCCGGTTGCGGTGTAGCCGCGGCCACAAAAGTGACTGTGCTGCCCGACAGATTGTAATCCTGCCCGGTCTTCTGCAACACGCCGTTGCGATACACAGCCAGGCTGGTGACTGGATCGGGAACGGCGCTGAGCCCGAAAGCGGTATTCGAACCGTCCACGACACCCGTCGGCGAATTGCCATCTATGAACGATGGCACCGCGTTGCCACAGGGTCCCGAGGAGCCGTCCACATGCACGCAGTCGGTTGAGTTGCCGACCGCGCCTTCGATCAGGCCGTTGGTGTCGATGACCGCGGTTCCGGCGACGTAGCCCGGTCCCTTGATGGCGCGGGCCGCCAGGTCGGCGACCAGGCCGGTAACGCCGGATTCCAAGATGGAAGTGTTATCGCCCGTGTCGGCTCCCGCGCCAGTCCCCGTGGTAGTCATGGCCGTGCGCACATCGCTGATGTGGAGCGGTGTACTGCTGGCGGGCACGGCCCAGTTCTCCTGGAACTGGTAGTTCCCATCGCTGTTGTACGTGACGGTGTAGATCGCGGCCGGCGTACTGCTGGTGTTGGGGACCAACTGGATGCGCAGATTGCCGTCGATCACCCTGACCGTCTTACTTTGCGTGGGGATGGTCGAATTGTCGGGCCCGGAAAATGTGGTCCAACTGATAGTCACGGTCCCGTTGAACGGCGTGCCATCGGCCTTATAGAGCACGTCCTGGATGGTGGTGAGCGGTGGACCTGCCAGTGCCGACGACATACACAGCACGGCGACATATAGAGAGCGGCGAATCATGATACCTCCAGAGATTGCGAGAGCCCGCACCCGAATGGGCGCGGGATAGAGCGGAACTCTTCTAACGACTTCAGTTTAGCCGTGCGTTAGCCCGCCAATTCGCCGCCGTTCCCCAAACATGCGCGCTAAATTGCCGGAAAAGCGGCCTTTCTGAGACGGCGCGTTTTTTTTAAACGGATGTGACCGGGTTCCGCCGCGTCCCCCGTGCTATAGTCTTCACCATTGAGAGTAGAGATTCGGAATCAGACGCGCGGAAGTGTGTTAGGCCGGGCGGTGGATGTCGCCAATACCAGCGCCACGCGGCGAACCGGTCTGCTGAAACACCAGCGTCTGGAGCCCGGTGGAGGATTGTGGATCGTTCCCTGTGAATCGGTCCACACGTTCTTCATGAAATTCGCGATCGATCTCGTGTATATCGACCGCCGCCACAAGGTGCGTAAAGTGCGGCATGCCGTGCCGCCATGGCGGCTTTCCGCGTGCCTGTCGGCGCATTCGGTAATCGAACTCCCGGCCGGCACCGCCCAGCAGAGCGGAACCAAGCCGGGGGACGAGTTGTCGATCCGGGATTTGGCGGCGGCCGGCAGTTAGAAGTAACCGCCGGCCGCTCGTTACGCCTGTTTGCCTTGCTTGAGCTTTTCCCGCTGCTCGCGCAGAACCGCTTTCCGGCTCAGCTTGATCTTGTTGCCTTCCATGGCCAGAACCTTGACCAGGATCTGATCGCCTTCTTTCAGCTCGTCCCGGACATCGCGGATGCGATTTTCGGCGATTTCGCTGATATGCAGCAACCCATCTGTCCCGGGGAAGATTTCGACGAACGCTCCGAAGTCCACCAGCCGCACCACCTTGCCAAGATACGTCTTGCCTATCTCGGCCACGGCGGTGATATCGGAGATAATTTGGAGCGCTTTGTTGGCGGAAGCCTCGTCGCTCGACGCCACGTGGATCGTTCCGTCGTCTTCGACATCGATCTTCACGCCGGTCTGCTCGATGATGCCGCGGATGACCTTGCCGCCCGGTCCAATCACGTCGCGGATCTTATCCTGCGGAATCACCATCGTGTAAATGCGCGGAGCGTATTGCGAAATGCTGGTGCGCGCTTGCGGCAACGCTTCGTACATCTTGTCCAGGATGAACAGCCGGCCGCGCCGCGCCTGTTCCAGCGCTTCCTTCATGATGACGGTGGTCACGTTGGGGACTTTGATGTCCATCTGCAGGCCGGTAATACCCTCGCGCGTGCCGGCCACTTTGAAATCCATGTCGCCATAATGGTCTTCGGCGCCGGCTATATCGGTAAGGACGGCATACTTATCGCCCTCCATCACCAGCCCCATGGCGATGCCGCCCACGTGGGCCGCCAGCGGTACGCCCGCATCCATCAGCGCCAGCGACGCGCCGCAAACCGTGGCCTGCGAGCTGGACCCGTTCGATTCCAGAATGTCGCTCACCACGCGCATCGTGTAAGGGAACCCCTGGTCGTCGGGAATGAGCGCCGTGAGAGACCGCTCGGCGAGGGCGCCATGGCCGATTTCGCGGCGGCCCGGCCCCCGCATGAAGCCCACTTCCCCCACGCTGAAGGGCGGGAAGTTGTAATGGAGCATGAAGCGCTTGGAAGCCTCGCCGGGCTCCAGCAACTCGATGCGCTGCTCGTCTTCCTTGGTGCCGAGCGTGACCGTGACCAGCGCCTGGGTTTCGCCGCGCGTAAACAATGCGGAGCCGTGTGTGCGCGCCAGCACGCCGGTTTCAATGGTGATGGTGCGGATTTCGTCGAAAGCGCGGCCGTCCGGACGGCGATGGTTTTTGAGCATCTCGTCGCGGAAAATGCGCTCCTTGAGCGCGTCGTAACAGCGCTTGCCTTCGTCCTGCTGCTCTTCCGGCAGCGCCTCCACCACGCGTTTCTTCAGTGCGGCTACGCGTGCATAGCTTTCCAGCTTCTCGTACTTCTGCGTATTGAGCGCGTCGGTGAGCTCCACGCGCGCGTCTTTTTCGATTTGCGCGTAGAGTTTCTCGTCGGGCGGCACGGGAGTGAATTCGCGTTTGGTCTTGCCGGTAACTTTGACCAGTTCCCGGATGGCGGCCGCGATCTTCTTGCAGCAATTGTGGCCGAACTCGATGGCGCCGAGGACATCCGCTTCGGAGACCTGCTGAGCGCCGGCTTCCACCATCACGATGCCGTCTTCGGTGCCGGCAACCACAATATTCAGTTTGGACTCGCGGCCTTCGGTGTAAGTGGGGTTAGCCAGGTATTGGCCGTCCCGCATACCGACGCGCACACCGCCCAGCACATAGGGGAACGGGATATCGGATATGGCCAGCGCGGCGGCCGCCCCGGCGATGGCCAGCGAATTGGGATCCTGCTCGGGATCGGCCGAGAGGACCATGGCAATAATCTGTGTTTCGTTGAGAAAACCCTCCGGGAACAGCGGCCGGATCGGACGATCGATCAGGCGGCTGGTGAGGATTTCTTTTTCCGAGGGACGCCCCTCGCGTTTGATGAAACCGCCGGGAATTTTCCCGGCAGCGTAAGTATATTCTCGATAGTCCACCGTCAGCGGGAAGAAACCCGCTCCCGGCTTGGGCTCTTCGGACATGCAGGCGGTCACCAGGACCGCGGCATCGCCGGAACGAACGACGACCGCGCCGTTCGCCTGTTTGGCCATCTTACCCGTTTCGAGGGTTATCTTCCGGCCACCCAGATCAACTTCAACTATATGCAACATTCTTTTCAAAAACCTCCAACCTCGGTTGGATTCCGAAGCTTCGGACTCCCAACCTCAAACACAATTTGGCATCCCGATAACGGGGCCATTTGAGACTGGAGTTGACAGGATAAATAACTCCGGAAGCCTCCGGGCCGAATAGCCCGGCGCCCGCGGAGTTTAAGGGGTAAGAACTGCCCAGCGCCCTGCTTTTCTTTGCGAAAGGCCGGGGCTGGTTCCGTCGAACGGCCTAGCGGCGAATACCCAGACGCTGTAGCACTTCTTTGTAGCGTTCCGGGTCCGAATCGCGCAGGTAGGTCAAAAGGCGGCGACGCTTGGCAACTAGGGTCAACAAACCCTTGCGGGAGCCGTGGTCCTTCTGGTGCGTTTTGAAGTGCTCGGTGAGCATCGAGATGCGTGTGCTGAGCAGCGCAATCTGCACTTCTGGCGACCCGGTATCAGTCTTGTGGCGTTGATTGGTGGAAAATATCTGTCGCTTTGCTTCAATCGCCAGTGCCATTCTAAGGGTAAAGCTCCTTGTCTTCTCTTAATCTCGTTTTGGTACTTTTACAGGATAACACAGCAGGGGCGGCGGAACAGGGGCTCCGGTGAGGTACAACGCGGGAACTTCGAACAGGATGTTTCCGTCCTGATTCCATATGGCCCAGGCGACTTGCACCGCAACTCTTGCCTCCGCTCGACCCTCCCACTGGGCGGGCACCACAGCGATCCTGATTTACATGGCGCTCGCCACCGTGATCCTTCACGCCATAGTCGGGAATCGCTACGGCTTCCACATGGACGAGCTGGCGACGCTCGACGACGCCCGGCACCTGGCCTGGGGTTACCCTGCCTACCCGCCGGTGACCCCCTTCTTCGGTCGCATATCGCTGGTCCTTTTCGGTACCTCCCTGATCGGTTTCCGCTTCTTCGCGTCCCTGGTGCATGGGGCCACGGTATTGCTTGCAGGCTTGATGGCACGCGAGATGGGCGGCCGGCGCGCGGCCCAGTTCCTGGCCGGCGCGGCCTCCTTGCCGTTCGCAATCGGCGGCGGCGCGCTGATGCAGTATGTATCGTTCGACTATTTCGCCTGGGTTCTCACGGCGTACTTCCTGGTGCGGCTTCTTGCATCCGGCGACCCGCGCTGGTGGCTGGCCGTGGGGGCCTCGATCGGCTTCGGCGCGCTCTCGAAGTACACCATCGCCTTCTTCGTTGCGGGGATCGTCGCGGGCGTTCTCGCGACCGGCGCCCGCCGCTACCTGAAGAGCAAGTGGCTCTGGATCGGCGTGGCACTCTCGATCCTCATGTTCCTGCCGAATCTGCTCTGGGAGGCGCAAAACCACTTCGTCTCGCTCGACCTTCTGAAGTTCATCCACGCCCGCGACGTCGCGAACGGCAAGACCGCCAGCTTCCTTCACGACCAGCTCACGGGCACGTTCCTTCCGCTGGTGCTGGCGGGGCTCGGTTTTTGCTTCTTCTCGCGCCAGGGCAAGCCCTTCCGCATGGTGGGCTGGATGTACGCCGTCACGCTCGGGCTATTCCTGGTCGCCAAGGGCAGAACCTACTATATGTGTCCCGCCTACCCCATGCTATATGCTGGCGGCGCTGTGTGGATGGAGGGCTGGTTAGCAGCTATCGGGTGGCGGCGAGCCGTGGCGATCTGGGGAATCGCATGGGCGATCATTGCCCACGGCGCGATCTTCACCACCGTTTACTATCTGCCGATTGCGCCCGTGAACTCGCATTGGTGGGAAAAGGCCAGCGCCCTTCAGGAAACCTACATCGGCGAAATCGGCTGGCCGGAGCTGGTCCAGGAAACCGCCAGAATCCGCGATTCGCTCAGCGCGGAGCAACGGGCACATCTCGGAATCCTGGCCGGAGGCTACGGTGCAACGGGAGCGGTCAACCTCTTCGGCGCCCAATACGGATTGCCGCGGGCGATCAGCGGCATCAATTCGTACTGGCAGCGCGGCTATGGCGACCCGCCTCCCGAAACGCTGATCGTGATGGGACTGAAGCGGCAATTCGCGGACGAGAGCTTCGAGGGGTGTAGGGTGGCGGGGCACATCTGGAACCGCTACGGGGTCAAGACCCCCGACATGGCCTGGAACCCGGAGATTTACGTTTGTGGCCCGCCACGCCAGGGTTGGCCCGCGTTCTGGGAGCACTTCCGGTACTTCGGATGAGGCGTGCTGCCCGGTTTTCGGGCCCCGCCTGCCCCTCTTACCACCAGCCCCTGCTTTTGCCGACCCGCCACGCTACATAACCCGCCGCCGCGACCGCCAGCGCGATTCCCAAGCCCTTCAGATAAGGATCGACGTTTTGCTGCACCGCCTTCCAGCGGTCGCCCAAGAAATATCCCAGGCCGACGAACGTCGCCACCCAAAGGCAGGCCCCACTGTAGGCAAAGAGGGCGAACTGTGGCGGCTCCAATTCGCTCATCCCCGCGGCATAAGCCGTGAGATGGCGCACTCCGGGGATGAAATAGCCGAAGGTAAGACCCCAATGGCCGGCCTTGCGGAACCAGGCATGCGCCCGCTCGACGTGCTCCACCCGGATGTGAAGATAGCGCCCGTAACGGTGAATCAGAACCAGCCCGAACATGCGGCCCAGCGTGTAGCTGACGGTGATTCCGCAGGCGCTCCCCGCCAGTGCCGTGAAATACGCGGCCACCAGCGAAAGATGGCCGCTGAACGCCAGGTATCCGGTGAATGTCAGCAGCGTCTCGTCGGGAATGGGCAGCCCGACAATGCCGAACATCAGCATGCAAAAAATAGCCGCGTACCCATACTGCGTAATCCACGCTAGGATCTGTTGTTCCATGGAGCCGGCCGGCTCAAACCACCAGGCCGGTAATGTCCACCGGCGTGCGCGCCCCGCTCACCACCACGATGCCGCTGTCCGTTACGTGATGGAACTGGCGGTCGCGCTCCAATTCGTAGCCGATGACGGCATCCTCGGGCACCCTCACATTCTTGTCGAGGATGGCGTGGCGCAGTTTGGCGCGGCGGCCGATGTCGCAATTGTCCAGAATCACGCAATCGTCCACCACCGCTCCGGAATGGACCCGCACGCCGCGGCCGAGCACCGAATTGCGCACCATGCCTCCCGACAGAATGCAGCCGCCGGATACGACGCTGTCGATGGCTTGCCCGCGCCGGTTCTCTTCATCGAAGGTGAACTTGGCCGGTGGGTCGGGATAGCTGGCGCTGCGCAGCGGCCATTCCCGGTTATAGAGATTCAGCACCGGGCTGACCGCGCGCAGGTCCATATGGGCTTCGTAGTAGGCGTCGATGGTGCCCACATCGCGCCAATACGGCTCGGCGCCCACGGGCTCGCCGGGAATGCGATTGGTTTGAAAATCGTACGCGTAGATGTCGGCCTTGCCGGCCAATTTAGGCAGGATGTCGCGGCCGAAGTCGTGGTTGCTGTGCTCTTCGGCGGCATCGTCGTGCAGCAGGCGCAGCAGGGTGCGGGTGGAAAAAACGTAATTGCCCATGGAGGCGTAGACCCGCGATTCGTCTCCCGGTATGGTGGGTGCATCGGCGTTCTTTTCGTGGAAGGCCAGGATGCGGCCGTCCTCGCCGGCTTCGACCACCCCGAATTCCACGGCGTGCCGCTTGTCCACGGGAATGGCCGCCACCGTTATTTCGGCGCTCTTCCGCACGTGGTATTCGATCATGCTGGTGATGTTCATGCGGTAGATGTGGTCGCCGCCGAAGATCGCCACCACGTGCGGGTCGGATTGCTCGACCAGGTTGATGTTCTGGTAGATGGCATCCGCCGTACCTTGATACCAGGTCTCTCCGGAACGCATCTGGGCCGGTACGGGGATGACAAATTGCGTTTTCAGCAGGGACCCGAACTGCCAGCCTTCGCTGAGGTGCTGGAGCAGGGACTGGCTGCGGAATTGGGTCAACACATATACCGAGTAAATTCCGGAATTGATGAAATTGCTGAGCACGAAGTCGATAATGCGATATTTGCCGCCGAACGGAACAGCCGGTTTGGCCCGTTCTTTGGTCAGAGGATAGAGGCGCGTCCCTTTCCCGCCGGCCAGCACAATACCCAAAACGCGAATATGCATACCATTTGAAATTATGACCTATTGTCCCAGGCAATGAGGGGGAATCGAAGAGCAATTTCGCGACCCGCCTGCCGGGCCTTCAAGAATTTGCTCCCGCCACCGATAAGACCCTTGGGCGTCAAACGGCTACATGATTTCAATCGTCGGCATTCTCATCGTTTTCGGAGCAATTCTCGGCGGCTACCTCATGGAGCATGGCAACATCCTTGTGTTGCTGCAGCCTGCCGAACTCCTCATTATTTTCGGCTCGGCCGTGGGAACGATCGTGGTGGCCAACCCCCTCCCGATTATCATCAGCATCGGCAAGGGGCTGATGGGGGTGTTCACGGGGGGGCCATACAGTAAGGCGATGTACCTGGAAAATCTGAAAATGATTTACGAGTTGTACAACTACGCGCGCAAGGCGGGAACGGCCAAGCTCGAAGAAGATGTGGACAATCCGTCCAAGAGCGCGGTGTTTTCGAAGTATCCGAAATTCCTGCAATCGCATCATGCCGCGGATTTTCTGTGCGACACCTTGCGCATGGCGGTCTCGGGCGGCGTGGAACCGCACGATATCGATCAGATGATGGATGTGGACCTGGAGGTGCACCACCGGGAATCGGGAGCGCCGATTTCGGCCCTGACTACCATGGCGGACGCTCTGCCCGGTTTGGGGATTGTGGCGGCGGTTCTGGGGATCGTGATCACGATGGGAGCGCTGGGCGGTCCCAAGGAAGAAATCGGCCACAAGGTGGCCTCGGCGCTGGTTGGCACATTCCTGGGTATTCTTCTGTGCTACGGCGTTTTCGGGCCGCTGGCTTCGGCCATGAGCAAACAGAACGACGCCGAAGCCCAGTATTTCGGTTTCCTGCGCATGGCCGCCGTGGCGTTCGTGAAGGGGCTCAGCCCGATTATGGCGGTAGAACTGGCAAGGCGCTCGATACCCAGCAGCGTGAGGCCTTCGTTCAAAGAAACGGAAACCGCCTGCCGCGGTGGCGGCCAGGTGGCCAGTAAGGCGGCTTGACATGGCTGAAGGCGAACCGCCACAAGTACCGATTGAAAAGCCGAAGCCGATTATCATCGTCAAAAAGAGCGGCGGCGGCCATGGCGGCCATCACGGCGGCGCCTGGAAGGTCGCCTATGCGGATTTCGTCACCGCGATGATGTCCCTGTTTATCGTCCTGTGGTTGATGGGAGCCGATGACGAGGTAAAGAAAGCCATTGCCAGTTACTTCAACGATCCCACGGGCCAAGGGAAGATGGCCGGCTCGAAAACCGCCGGGACCGGCAATTCCATCCAATTGGCCAAGGACGACATGGGCAAACTGCAAGAAAAGCTCCAAAAAGCCATGGAGGTCCTCCCGAATTTCAAGGACCTCAAGGATCATGTGGAAATGTCGATCACTCCCGACGGCCTGCGGATCGAACTGCTCGAGACCGAAGCCGGCATGTTCTTCGACTCAGGCAAGCCCGTGCCTAACGATCAGGGCGCCGCACTGCTGCACACCCTAGCCGATCAGCTAGGCAAACTGCCCAACCATGTGTTGATCGAAGGCCACACCGACTCCAAGCCGTATTCGGGCACCGGCACGTACAGTAACTGGGAACTCTCCGCCGAGCGCGCCAATGCTGCCCGCAAAATCATGGAGGCAAGCGGACTGTGGCCTCTTCAGGTGGCTCAGGTGAGGGGCTTCGCCGACCGCCAGTTGCGTCATCCGGAAGATCCCGAGAGTCCGGCCAACCGCCGAATCTCCGTCATCGTGCAATATATGGAAAAACCCTCGGAAACAAAGACCGCGGAGTCGAACACTGCGGATCCGAAGACTGCGGAATCCAAAACCGCGGAATCGAAAACTGCGGGGAGCGCGCCGCCGAAGAAAGACAAGTAACGCTGGGCAATCTCACGTCAGCACTCGCGGGACCTTGTTTTTCGGGATCGTTTGCAGCCTGTCAGCCCCCAATACCGAAGCGCTTCTCCATGAGCCAAGTTGCCGCCGGATGCGTGTATCGTTTGGTAGAATAGTTGTCTATAGAGATCGGGTGTCGGAGAATTGTATTCGGGGATCTCAAGGGCCACCCTAGCTCAGTTGGTAGAGCGGCTGATTCGTAATCAGCAGGTCGCCGGTTCAACCCCGGCGGGTGGCTCCAGAAAATCAATAACTTAGCGGGCTGCATCACTCAAGCTTTCGTCCTCTTGTCAGCAGTTTTGTCAGCAACCCGATTTCCGGGCATGGTCAGAACTCTCGGGCGTGCCGGCTCTTCGCCGAACAGGCGCTCCATCTTTTCGGCCGAGTCGCGGTCGCTACCTTCGAATAGATGCCCGTACGTGTCCATGGTGAGCTTGATAGACGAGTGTCCCAGACGCTCGGAGATCTTCTTCGGATGGACCCCTTCATGGATCAAGAGGGAAGCGTGCGTGTGCCGCAGATCGTAGAGCCGCAGTTTCGGGAGACTGTTCGCGATGCAGATCGCCTGAAAATGTCGCAACACGTTGCGCTCGTCCAGCGGCGTCCCGACTTCCGAGGGGAATGCCAGGGCGTTTTCCTTCCAGCTCTTTCCGGCGAGGGCGCAGCTCTCCATGACGCGCCGCCGTTCCTCTATCAATAGGGCGCAGACGAATTCGGGGAAATCGATTGTGCGACGGCTTTTGTCCGTCTTCGGCGGACCGAAGACGAAGCGCGGGACGTCCTCGCCTTTCTTGCGGCGCGTTTTCGAGAGCACCTGGCTCACCGTCAAACGCCTAGCGTCAAGATCGATGTCCTTCGTTCGGAGGCCGTACATTTCCTCGGGCCGCAGGCCGGTTGTGATCGCGAGTGCGTACAGGGCTTCGTGGCGGTCTCCCCGTGTGGCTTCCATGAATTTCCGCGCCTCGTCGGGATTCAGGAACCGGACCTTGGGGCCGCCGGGCTTCACGGTCCGTTTTCGCTTCGCCGCACGGAATCGCGCAGCTGCGGGGTTGCGGTCGAGGATTTCCCATTCGACGGCGAACTGCAGGGCGCGACGGAGCACGGCTTGCGCGTACTCCACCGTCCGGTCGCCAAGGCCCCGGTCACGGAGGGATTTGAGCCAGAGATCGACTTCGCGCGGCTTCAGGTCTGAGAGCATCATCGCGCCGATTGCGGGAATGATGTTCTCTTCGGTGTGGTAGCGGTAGTCCTGCCACGTCCGGAGCGCCACGCCGCCCTCAGTCTTGTAGAACTCCAGGAAGCGTTTCAGAAAACCGGCGAGTGTCGCTTTCGCTTCTTCCGTGCGCAGGCCCCTCTTGCGCTTCTGCACGATCTCGTCCGCCCGGTCAAGCGCTTCGCGCCGGGTCTTGCCCATTGCCGACCGGCGCTTGCCGTCGGTGAAAAGATGCTTCGGCAGATCGACGCGGAAATACTCCTCATTGTTGCGATGGACCTTGAACGCCTTCATTACGGACCCTCATTTGCCAGCATAAAGGGTCTTGTCAGCAAAAAGTCAGCGGGTACATGGTTATGGGATGAATCACGCTGCACTTGAAGGAGCCGCCCGATGGGCGTCCAGCCAGGCGCGGAGTTCGTTCAGCGACACGCGCACCATCGGCCGCCGCCCATGTCTGCCCCCGAAACGATAGGCGGGCAGCGTACCGTCCGTCATCATGCGATACGCCGTCGCGCGGCTGACGCCAAGTTCGCGCTGGACCTCTACGGCCTTCAGCAGGCGATCCTCCGCCTTGGTGGTGTCTTCTGTCGCCATCTTTCCTTCATCCATCCGCGCCTGAACTTGCACCGGGTAAACCGACTCGGGACAGCGTCGCATATCCAGCCCGGGCCTGAATCGTCAATGCAGTAGCAGTCCAAGCCAAAGACCACCTGCGAATAATAGGCCGCCGAAAACCGCGCCAACGGCGGACCAACAAACCAAAGCGGGGCGACGGTGCGCCTCGTTCACAGAATGCACAATCTCACGCGCCTTCATTCCGGCGATCTGAATGTCATTTTGCAAACCCTGCCGCATTTGTTCCGCCGACTCCTTCACCATTTGCGCCAGCATCTTACCAGCGAGCCCTTCCGCTTTATGCAGTGACACTTCGAATTCCGCGATTCGCGCTTGAATGTGATCCTGCAACTTCTGCGTGGCTTCATCCAACACGATCCTGTTGATGGTCACCAGTGCGAATAAAGGATCGTCCGGCTCCAGGCGGATGCCGTTTTGCGCGGCAACCTCGCTGATCAATCGCTTAACGTTCTCCATGGCGTGTCTCCTCACGACAGCGGTATCCGGTCCAACTGCTCGAACAGATCTCGCTGCACCACCTTGAGGCGTTGCTTGCTCATCACCGATGCCCTGCCGTTCCGAATCGCCTCCTCGAAGGTCAGCTTGCGCGCGATCACCTCCTCAATGTCGCGCCCGAAGGTATCCTGGTTTCTCTTTTGAACGCGAACCAGACCGAGGATTTTCGCCTCGCACTCCTTGTAGGCCAGCATCTCGGTGAACGTCTTGCCATCGCGCTCGATGAGGCCGAAGTATTCGTTCAACCAGACGACGATGTTTCGTTCGGCGCTACTGTCAGCCAGACTCTTGAACCCCTTGAGCGTGTCCCCAAGGGCCTGTCCGCCAGTCACCACCGTGTGAACGTACAGCCGGCGGCCGGCGGCGCGGAGCAGTTCGAGTACGTTGTTTTCGACGATGTAGCTCCAGAGCGGGATGAAGGTGGACGCGCCGTTGTCCACGATGAAGATTTCGTCCTCGGTGAGAAGCCGCTCCATCAAGACATCGAAACCGCGCGAATCGATCTTGCCATCGTGCATGAGTGCCAGGTGCTCCGCGCCCAACTCGGCGTATTGCGAGAACGTCTGGTTCACCGGATCGGTATCGAGGCAGTGGATTTTCGCGGCGCGATGACGGAAGTATTGGGCGAGGATGCTGGCAACCAAGCTCTTGCCGACGCCGCCCTTCCCTTGCAGCGTGACGTGGATGGCAGGCGTGACAGGTTCTCCGCCAGACCCGGTAATAGTATTCAACCTCCCGACGTCTTGTCCGCTGGGATCCGTAGCATTCCGAGCCATAGTTTCTCCTTGAGTTCACCCTCTCTATTAGTAAGGGAATGGCGAAGGCTGTCCGGGACACGGATTTAACGAATTTTTCGAAGGTAGGACTTAGATCAGCTTGCTCTCGTCAGGTGGGCCGGGAGGGTACTCGAACCCGCGCCCTGGCTTGGCGCCTTCCTGAGGCGTCGCCAATGGGTTCGGAGCCGGCAACGTTGCCGCAAAGGTGTGCGCAGCGTGGGGAACTGGCGTGACTGGCTTGGCCAGTTCCTTCCGTCGTATACGGGTGAGGTAGGAACCGAGGCTCTGCACGGTGACGATGACGCCACCTTCCTCTTCGAGCCACTGCCGGATGCTTGCCAGGCTTTGGCCATCGGCAATGGCCGCCCGGATCTCGGGCCAAAGGGCGCGAATCTGGCCGGCTTTGGTGGCAGGCTTTTTCCCGCGCCTCTGCGCGAGGCGGTGCCGGGTTTCGGCGATCCATTCCTGCTCGGCTTTTGTGTAATCTTCACCCTTGGCCATCGATTCGACAGTTTACGACGAATTTCGGCGTCTTTCCATGCCATTCGACAACTTTTCGGGAATTCGACAATCTTCGACGCTATTCGACAGGAGCCAGCCTGGAGAGCCCGCCCGGCGATCGGCTCCCAGGCCGAAAACACCGGTAGTGGAACATAAAGGGAGCGGGATGCGACGTTGAGTTTTGCTGTGGTATTTTGTTGCTCGGGTTGTGGTTCTGGCGGGATGCATTTCGATGGACCTGCATCCCGGCCGGGATGCGCCAGCGATTTTACAAGTTTTCCGTCCCACAAAGCCTCTCCCGTTACCTATACAAGTGAGGGAAGTTTTCGCATGGCCCAGCGAGCAATCCGGTTCTCCGAGACGACGGACAAAGGAATTCAAGAGGCAACGCGGAAACGCGGTTTCTCATCGCCAACGGCGTTCATCCGCCATTCCGTGGAGCAGGAGCTGTCGGTCCGCGGTGAGGAACTCGTCGCGGCCGAAGAACGACTTGCGGCCAGCATCGAGCAAGTCAGGCGGGATATCTTTCGTCTCGGACGAGCTCAGCAGGCGTTGTTCGCGTTCTTGGACAGCCTCGCCAGGGTTGTGCTGACGTGCGTTCCCGAGCCAGGCGGGGAGGCAATGGAAGCGGCCGTCGCGAGGGCACGAGGCCGACACGCCCGCTTGCTGAAAAGCGCAGGGCAAGCGATGGTCGGCGACTCGAAATTGGCGATGCAGGACTTGGTGACCCGTGGCGATGAATGACGAACGCAAATCTCTATCCCGGCACAAGAGTTCTCAGGAACCTTCGCGGGCTCACTGACCCAGATTACTTGCACGCTTCGAAGCACGCCAAACGCATCGACGCCTTGCAGAATTAATCGATGCTCCCGTTTCCGGCGGATTCGATGTCGCGCACCTCAAGGCAATACACCGGTACATTTTCCAGGACGTGTACGAGTGGGCGGGACAGTTTCGGACGGTGAATATATCCAAGGGCAGCCATCTCTTTGGACTCGCTACGTTCCTCGAACCCGCACTGCAACAGATTCTGGTAAGATTCGCGCCCGAGAACTATCTCGTTGGCCTCGATGTCGAGATGTTTGCCAACCGTGGGACCTATTTCCTTGGCGAGCTGAACGCCGCCCATCCGTTTCGTGAAGGCAATGGCAGGACCCAACGCGAGTTTGTTCGGGAGCTCGGCCTGAAGGCCGGGCACTACATTGACTGGAGGGCGACGACTGCCAAAGACATGAGCGAAGCTTCGCGATTGAGCTACCTGAGCGGCGAATTGTCCCTACTTGCCAGCTTGATTCGGGTGTGCATTCGAAGCGTCTGAGGTTCGAGACTCACCGGATTGGCCAATATCGCATTCGCCGCCAACTTCTCAGCTACCGTCAGGCCCCAACGCTTCGCGGACTTTTCTGGCCAACTCTTCCGCGCTGAACGGTTTCTGAATAAAGTTCGCGCCTTCTTCCAGCACCCCACGGTGCACGACGACGTTGTCGGTATATCCGGACATGTACAGGACCTTGATCTCCGGCCTCATCGCCACGAGCCTGGCTGTCAATTCCCGGCCGCTCATGTGCGGCATCACCACGTCGGTCAACACCAGGTGGATGCGCTCCCCTTCCAGTTCGCAGATCCTCTGAACCTCAACGGCGCCAGGCGCCTGCATCACCCGATACCCGTATTCCTGCAGCGCCGCGACCGCGAAATTACGAACTTCCACCTGGTCTTCGACCACCAGGATGGTTTCCCAGCCTTGAAGCGCCGAAATGACGGCCGCCTGTTCCGCAGGGACCTTTGCACCGGCCAGCGC
>Ga0326728_10000364_pt1 | contig 182501 bp, 147 predicted proteins | sample MB3enrmetagenome_FD_207602 | JGI IMG/M metagenome (GOLD analysis project Ga0326728, IMG submission 207602) | Lab enriched peat soil microbial communities from McLean, Ithaca, NY, United States - MB31MN | ecosystem: Environmental > Terrestrial > Soil > Wetlands > Peat | place: USA: New York... | reverse complement strand
CCTTCGGGTTCTCCTTCGCCAAAACCTTGGTGATCGCCGCCGTCAACGTCGTCTTCCCGTGATCAATGTGCCCAATCGTCCCCACATTCATGTGCGGCTTCGATCGATCGAATTTTTCCTTGGCCATAATTTATCGCCTCAGCTTGGGATCATGTGCCTCAACGTCTGACAACTCAAATAAAAGGGGCGACCCTACTTGGCAACGGGTCGCCCCTGAACTCGGGATACGACATCGTCCTGAATGTCTCCGGGCGCCTGCTCGTAGCGGAGGAAGTGCATTGTATAGGACGCACGGCCTTGTGTGCGCGAGCGTAAGTCGGTGGCATAACCAAACATTTCGGAGAGCGGCACCGTCGAGCGGATAATCTGGGTCGAGCCACGGCGCTCCATCCCTTCCACGTGGGCGCGGCGGGAAGTAAGATCACCCACCACCGGACCCATAGATTCTTCCGGAACCACAACCTCCACCTTCATCACCGGTTCCAGCAGGACAGGCTTTGCCCTGCGAACCGCTTCCTTGAAGCCTAGAGAGCCGGCGATTTTGAAAGCCATTTCCGAAGAGTCCACCTCGTGGTAAGACCCATCAGTGAGGGCCACCGAAACACCATTCATTTCATAGCCCGCCAGCACCCCGCTCTCCATTGCTTCGAGAATGCCATGATAAACGGGCGCGATGTATTCCTTCGGAACGACCCCGCCTACGATTTCGTCCTTGAAGAGCAGGTTCAAGTCCGCGTCAAATTTGTTGGAGGATTTCTTGCGGGTCAGCTCGGCGATGGCATTCAGATCCGGATGCGGCAAGGGTTCAACTCGCAGGAAAATGTGGCCATACTGGCCATGCCCACCTGTCTGGCGCACATATTTGCCTTCGGCCTCGGCGCTTCCGAGAATGGTCTCGCGATAAGCCACTTGCGGACGGCCCACATTGGCAGCCACATTGAACTCGCGTACCATGCGGTCCACCAGGATTTCCAGATGCAATTCTCCCATCCCGGCAATCAAGGTCTGCCCCGTGTCCGGATCGGTGTGAACCTTGAAGGTGGGATCTTCCTGGGTGAGCTTGGCGAGCGCGTTCCCTAATTTTTCCTGGTCCGCCTTGGTCTTGGGTTCGATGGCCACGGAGATGACGGGCGCGGGAAAATCCATGGCCTCCAGTACGATAGGGGCGTTCTCATCGCAAATGGTGTCGCCGGTGGAAACATTCTTCAGTCCCACCGCCGCGGCGATATCGCCCGCGAAGACTTCGGAAATCTCTTCCCGCTTGTTGGCGTGCATCTGAAGGAGGCGGGAAACACGCTCATTGCGGTCGCGGCGCGGATTGTAAACAGAGTCACCTTGTTGGAGGTGTCCGGAATAAACCCGGAGGAAGGCCAATTGCCCCACAAAGGGGTCCGTCATAATCTTGAAAATCAGCGCAGCGAAGGGCTCGTTGTCGTCCGCTCTGCGCGTCAGCACCTTCTCTTCGTTATGGGGATCGTATCCTTCGATGGGGGGGACATCCAGGGGGGAAGGCAGGTAATTTACTACGGCGTCAAGTAAGGGCTGCACGCCCTTATTCTTGAATGCCGAACCACAAACCACTGGGAAGGCTTTCATGGCAATCGTGGCGCGGCGAATGCCGGCATGCAAATCCTCCGCCGTGATCGCTTCGCCGTGCACATACTTTTCCATGATGGCGTCGTCCACTTCGCCCAAGGACTCAATCAACTGCTCCCGGGAGTGCTTGGCCTTCTCGACGTGGGTGGCAGGGATTTCCATCTCGTCGAACGCCGCGCCCAGCGTTTCTTCCTTCCAAACAATGGCGCGCTGGGTCACCAGGTCAATGATCCCTTCAAAGCTCTCCTCTGCCCCCAGGGGTAACTGGATGACGATTGGGTTGGCATGCAGCTTGGAACGCAACTGGCTGACGCAGGCTTCAAAATCCGCGCCGACCCGGTCCATTTTGTTGACGAAGACGAGGCGGGGCACGCGATACTTGTCGGCCTGCCGCCAGACGGTCTCGGTTTGTGGCTCCACGCCCTCAACCGCCCCTAAAATCGCAATCGCTCCGTCCAGCACCCGGAGCGACCGTTCAACTTCCGCCGTGAAATCCACGTGACCCGGCGTATCGATGATGTTGATCCGGATGTCATTCCAGAAACACGTGGTGGCCGCGGAGGTGATGGTAATGCCGCGCTCCTGCTCCTGTTCCATCCAGTCCATGACCGCGGTGCCATCATGCACCTCACCCATCTTGTGCGTTCTCCCCGTGTAGTAGAGAATGCGCTCCGTGGTCGTCGTCTTACCGGCATCGATGTGCGCCATGATGCCGATATTACGATATCTCTCGAGTTGTACTTCTCTCGCCATATATCCATCGGGCCGAACGACGTTCGGCCGGGGCCCGAGCGCCGCTCGGCCCTACAAGCAAAGAGCAAACAAACCCGCACCCGACCTCAATCTCAACCGATCAAGGTCCGGCACCCCCGCAATAATTTGAGCCACAGTGCCCGTCGGTTGACGGGCTGCAAAGCGGATCGTGGGCCGGGGAGGCGCCACCTCCCGCTTTGCTCGAGGTCATCCCGGTTAAACAGGATTACCAGCGGTAATGGGCAAAAGCCTTGTTGGCTTCGGCCATGCGGTGAGTATCGTCCCGTTTCTTGATGGCCCCGCCACGGTTGTTCGCTGCATCCAGCAGCTCCGTGGCGAGCTTTTCCACCATGGACTTTTCCCCCCGCTCACGCGCATAACCGATGATCCATCGGAGACTCAAGGAGGTCTGACGATTCCGATTTACTTCCACCGGCACCTGGTAGTTTGCTCCACCCACTCGTCGGGTTTTTACTTCCAGGGACGGCTTGACGTTATCAACCGCCTTCTTGAAAACCTTCAGCGGATCATCATTGGCCCGCTGTTTGATCAGCTCAAAGGCGTCGTACACGATATTCTGGGCAACGCTCTTCTTGCCTTGAGACATGACGCAGTTGACGAGCTTCTGCACCAGAGGATTTGCGTATACCGGATCGGGACCCGTTTCTCGACGTTCTACCGTACCTTTACGTGGCATAGCCTAACCAAATTTGAATTTCGCGCATCAGACTCCGCGCGCTTTCTTTCTCGCCTTAAGCAGCCTTGGGCCGCTTGGCTCCATACTTGGACCGCCCTTGCCGGCGATCCGCAACGCCCGCGGAATCCAGGGTGCCGCGGATGACGTGATAACGAACGCCGGGCAGATCCTTGACGCGCCCACCGCGGATCAGCACGATGGAGTGCTCCTGGAGATTATGACCCACGCCAGGAATGTACGTGGTCACTTCCATGCTGTTGGTCAAACGCACGCGCGCAACTTTGCGCAACGCCGAGTTTGGTTTCTTGGGCGTCTGCGTGTACACGCGAATACATACCCCACGCTTCTGGGGGCACCCTTGGAGCGCCGGACTGGAGGTCTTGTAGCGTGACGCTTGCCGGCCGAGACGAACCATCTGACTAAACGTGGGCATTCTAACCCTTTCGCCATCCCCCACTTAGCGTCGCTTTTAACGAACACATGTATGGGTAATAATTTGACTCGCGCCAAATCCTTACAAATGTATCAGAACTAACCAAAAACTGTCAAGGGTTTGCGTGTCGGAAAAGCTGAAATCTTCAACGCATTTCCAAAATTTCCCGTTCTTTGCTCTTCGCCTGACCTTCCAGTTTTTCCATGAACTCATCGGTCAGCTTCTGAATCTCCTCCAAGCCGCGCCGTTCATCGTCCTCAGAGATTTTCTTGTCCTTTAGAAGCTTCTTCAAAGTTTCATTACTATCGCGCCGGATATTGCGGACCGCGGTACGATGATTCTCCATCATCTTATGAAGGTGTTTCACCAGCTCCTTGCGCCGCTCTTCGGTAAGCGGAGGGATGGGCACCTTCAGGATCTTGCCATCACTTACCGGATTCAAACCCAGGTCCGAGGAACGAATGACTTTGTCGATCACCGCCAGCAGGCTCGGATCCCAGGGTTGGACTGTAAGCATCGTGGGGTCAGGAACTCCCAGCGTGGCCACTTGATTGAGCGGCGTCGGCGTCCCGTAATACTCCACTTTCAGGTGTTCCAACAAGGCGGTGGAAGCGCGGCCGGTCCGCACGGAAGTGAGCTCCACTCGCAAATCCTCCGCCGCCTTCGTCATGCGGGCTTTCGCTTGTGCCAGCGTTTCTTTAATCATGTTACCCGCCTTTCCCGCCCGGAGTTCAAGGGGCGACCAACGAGCCTACCTTTTCCCCCGTGACCACCCGCTTAAGATTTCCCGGAACATTCAGGTTAAACACAATGATGGGCAAACGGTTATCCATGCACAGGGAGATCGCTGTCGTATCCATCACCGCCAATCCGCGCGAAAGCACATCCAGGTAATTGATTTCTGCAATCATCTTGGCCTCGGGGAACTTGTGGGGGTCGGCATCGTAAACCCCATCGACTTTGGTAGCCTTCAGGATAACCTCAGCTTTAATCTCCATCGCCCGCAGCGCCGCCGCGGTGTCGGTGGAAAAGTAAGGATTTCCCGTCCCCCCCGCAAAAACCACCACGCGCTTCTTTTCCAAATGACGGATCGCGCGGCGGCGAATAAAAGGCTCGGCAATCTGGCGCATTTCAATCGCCGTGACCACACGCGTGTGCGCTCCTATTTTCTCCAAGGCGTCTTGCAATGCCAGGGCGTTGATGACGGTCGCGAGCATCCCCATGTTGTCGGCGACGACCCGGTCAATCCCCATCGCTGACGCTGACACGCCGCGGATGAAATTGCCGCCGCCCACCACCACCGCGACTTCCACGCCCATTCCCCGGACTTCCGCAACTTCTTCGGCAATCCGCGCCGCCACTTCCGGAGCAACGCCAAACCCCTGCTTGCCCATCAGGGCTTCGCCACTCAACTTCAGCAGGATGCGTTGAAATGCCGGTGGGCTCATGTGATCTCGGACCGCGATCTGGCGGCGGCCTATATTTCCCAACCCCCTCCTTGGAGCGCCGACCTTTAGAGCTTGTCCCATGCGCTGCGCTCAGGGCAAGCTCTGAGCGGGGCGAAGGGTCGGCAGATGCTGAGCTAAAGCTCAGCGCTACCACACCGCGTCAACCGATTAGGTCGACGCCGCCGTCGTAGGCTCAGCATCGGACTTCGCTGCCGTCTCCCCAACCTTTAATCTCGCAAAGCGGCTGACGTTGATATTCTCACCAAATTTGGCGACCTTGGAGGCAATCAACTCGCCTACGGTCAGCCCACTGCCGCTGTCCTTGATGAAATGCTGCTCGTACAGGCAGTTATCCTCGTAGAACTTCCCCAGCTTGCCTTCCACGATCCGGTCCAGCACATTTTCCGGCTTTCCGGTGGCCGCCGCCTGGGAACGCAGCACTTCCTTTTCGCGTTGCAGCACCTCGGCGGTGACATCTTCCTTGCGAATAAAACGCGGATCCGTGGCGCAAATCTGCATGGCCAAGTCATGCGCCAGTTGCTGGAACTCCTCATTACGCGCCACGAAGTCGGTTTCACAATTGACTTCTACCAGAACGCCGATCTTTCCGCCCGCGTGGATATAGGAGCCCACCACTCCCTCGGACGTTGCCCGCCCGGCCTTTTTTGCCGCCGTGGCCAGGCCGCGCTTGCGCAACACGGTGAAAGCCAGCTCCATTTCACCGTGGGCCTCCTCGAGCGCTCGCTTGCACTCCATCATGGGAGCGCCACTCATCTCGCGCAGTTTCTTCACTTGCTCCGGGGTAACACTCATTCTGGATCAAATCCTCCCGACACGCAAAGGCAGGCCTTGCTCCTCGCGCCGCTTGCCTCCGGGCGTCGTCTGAATTCGGGGATACTACGGAAGGTCGGTCGCCCCATCCTCGGCCTTACGGCCGCGAGGTTTAAAATCGCCGCCCACCTTCCGCTTCAGTTTGGGGGTACGCACACGGCCGTCAAGGTCCTCCTCGGCGGCCAGAATGGCTGGTGACAGGGGGGCATCAGGGTCCACTCCGGAAACCTCTACCCCGCCCGCATAATCGTCATCATCCGGCGGGGGAATTTCCCCCGCCGCAATGGCCCTGGCCAGGCGCTCCTGTTCGAGTGCCTCAGCAGCTTTTTGCGCCGCAATATTTTCATCCTCGATGCGCTTATCTTCCGCGGCCTGGCGCCCTTCCAGGATGGAATCGGCGATGCGCGAGGTGAAGAGCCGGATGGCTCGCAGCGCGTCATCGTTTCCGGGGATCACGTGGTTAACCAGATCCGGATCGCAGTTGGTGTCAACGATCGCGACCACCGGGATTCCCAGCTTGCACGCTTCCTTAACCGCGATATCCTCATTGTGGGAGTCCACGATAAACAAGGCGTCCGGCAATCCCGGCATATCTTTGATGCCTGCCAGGTTCTGTTCCAGGTGTTTCCGCTCGCGCTCGAGCCGCTGCACTTCCTTCTTGGTCAGCAGATCATAACGCCCGTCCTTGCTCATCTCTTCCAACTCCCGCAGGCGTTGGATAGATTTCTGGATGGTGGCATTATTGGTCAGCAGCCCGCCCAGCCAGCGGTGGTTTACGTAATACATCCCGCAGCGCACGGCTTCTTCCGCGATGGCATCCTGGGCTTGGCGCTTGGTCCCTACAAAGAGGATCGTCTTCCCTTCCCGGGAAAGATCCGCAACAAAGCGCGCAGCCTCTTTGAAGAGTTTCAGGGTTTTCTGAAGGTCGATTATGTAAATTCCATTGCGTTCCCCATAGATATATTCCTTCATCTTGGGGTTCCATCGGCGGGTCTGGTGGCCAAAGTGAACACCGGCCTCCAGGAACTCTTTCATCGTTATATTTGACAAACCCTCACCTCGATTTCATAGCTGTCAGCTCTCAGCTGTCAGCTTTCAGCTAAGACTTTGGCCGGGCACCTGGCGTGCCCTACCCGGCACCGTGCCCCCTTGCGGTCGGCTACTAGCCTTCAACTTTCCCCTGATGCTTTAGCTGAAAGCTGATAGCTGACCGCTGAAAGCTTCTTTCCTACCGTTTCGAGAACTGGAACCGCTTGCGTGCTCCCTTTTGACCGTACTTTTTCCGCTCCTTGGCCCGCGGGTCACGAGTCAGGAAGCCACCTTGACGCAAACGCGACCGGAGTTCCGCGTTGAAAATCACCAGGGCGCGCGCGATGCCTAGCTGGGTGGCGCCCGCCTGGCCGTGAATTCCGCCACCGGCGGCGTTCACCAAAATGTCAAACTTCCCCGCCAGCTCCGTGTGCGCCAAGGGAAACTGAACTTCCGCGCGCAGGGCTTCCGAGGGAAAATAAGTGGTGAAAGGTTGGTGATTGACCACGATCTTGCCCTCGCCGGGACGCAGGATCACCCGCGCTACCGCAGTCTTGCGACGACCTGTTGCCATAAATTGGACAAGCTCAGCCACAGTTACTCCGTTCTTCGTAGCGCCGGGCTTCAGCCCGGCAGGTGCCCCGATTTATCGGGGCGCTACACCTCATCGTTGAGATTCTGAAGGATTCCAAATCATCGCGCCAGGGAAAGCGCATGGGGGGACTGCCCCGCATGGGGGTGGGTCGATCCCACGTACACTTTCAACCGCCTTGCCAAGCGATCGCGCCACCGGTTCTTGGGCAGCATCCCGTAAATCGCCTCGCGGATCAGCCTTTCTGGTTCCCTCTCGAAAAGCTTGCGCGCGGTGATTTCCCGGAGCCCGCCCGGATATCCCGTGTTATGGCGGTAGACTTTTTCGTCGAGCTTCTTCCCGGTCAGCCGGATCTTTTCAGCGTTGATGATGATCAGACCGCTGCGGTGATCTGCGTGCGGCGTGTAGTTCGGCGAATCTTTGCCCATCAACACCCGCACCGCCCGTGCCGCCAGCCGTCCCAGCACCCAACCTTCTGCGTCTACGACGTTCCAGTTAATCTGCCCTCTGCTCGCCTTGGCGAAAAACGTACCCACTCCACTCTCCGTGTGAATCCTCAGGTTACAAACCTATACTTATATTAGGTAATGCCATGCTCTGTCAAATGAAAACCATGGTGAGTCCGACAACCATCAACAGCGGGGTCACACAAACCAGGGTAACCACTAGCCTGAGTATATCACGTTTCGCGCGATTGTGGGCAACGGCGCGTGCGGGATGGGATTCTTGGGGAGCCGGGACGGCCATGCCACGAGCGGTGGGAGTGGGCCGCAGCTAGACGCTGGTTGCGAGAGCTTGATTCGAACAAGCATTGCCAGATTCAGAATCTGGAGTCCTACCCATTGAACGATCTCGCAGTGGCTCTGGCCCCTGGAATCGAACCAAGATTCGCTGATTCAAAGTCAGCCGTCCTACCCTTAGACGAGGCCAGAATGGTTGGTCCCCGGTTCCCGAGTCGAACGGGACTCTGTGGCTTTTCAGACCATCGCAACGACCGCGCTTGCTCACCGGGGAACTACTTTTCCTTCCCTTAAAATGGAAGGCGCGGGTGGAGTCGAACCACCGTCTGAGGTTTAGAAGACCTCGGCCCTTGTCCGTTGGACGACGCGCCCATGGTACGGTGGGCGGGACTTGAACCCGCTAATGCCCGGCTTGAAAGGCCAGGGGCTCGACCACTTCGCCTTCCACCGTACAACCTTGGCGGGGACGACCGGACTCGAACCGGCGTTCTCGGCATTGACAGTGCCGCGAGGACTCCAACTCCTCCACGCCCCCGCATCCCCAGCGGGACTCGAACCCGCGTCACTTGGCTGAGAACCAAGCATCCTAGCCGCTAGACGATGAGGACAAATTTGGTAGCGGGGACCGGAATCGAACCGGCCTGTGTGGCTTATGAGACCACCGAGGGACCACTCCTCAACCCCGCATCAATCTGGTCGGGAAGGCGGGATTTCAACCCGCGATCTCCGGTACCCGAAACCGGCGCCTTGAGCACTAGGCCACTTCCCGTCAACCTGGTCGGGATGAGAGGATTTGAACCTCCACCGCTCTGCTCCCAAAGCAGGTGGGCTTCCAGTTACCCTACATCCCGAAATCTGGAGCGGCTGGCCGGAATCGAACCGGTCGTCGAGAGTTTGGAAGACTCCCACTCTGCCATTGAGCTACAGCCGCGAATCCTGGAGCGGTCAGTGGGAATCGGACCCACATCTCGAACTTGGCAAGCTCGCATTCTGCCACTGAACTATGACCGCCAATTTTGGTGGATGCGGGGGAAGTCGAATCCCCACTCTTGGTTTGCAGGACCAATGTGCTCCCGTTAAACACCACGCACCCAAAAGCTTGGTGCCCAGTCCGGCTTGGGATTCCGGGACCTCTGGTTTGTAGGACCAGCGCTTTTAACCCATCTCAGCTAACCGGGCAAATCTTGGTGGGAGCGGAGGGAGTCGGACCCTCACCTCATCGGTTAAGAGCCGAGTGTGCTGCCAGTAACACCTCGCTCCCACATGGAGCCGACGCCGCGAATCGAACGCGGGTTTCGTCCTTACCAAGGACGCGCTCTGCCACTGAGCTACGCCGACTGGAGGCCCTGATCGGATTTGAACCGATGACCTGCTCCTTCGGAGAGAGCCGCGCTCGTCCGCTGCGCTACAGGGCCGAATCCTGGGGTGACCGGCGACGCTCGAAGTCGCACCATACTGGATTCACAGTCCAGCGCTCTGCCTCTTGAGCTACGGCCACCACAACTTGGAGCTGGTGTGCGGAATCGAACCGCAGTCGCCGGTTTACGAGACCGATGCTCTGCCGATTGAGCTACGCCAGCATGGTGGGAGCGGCCGGACTTGAACCCGCGTCACCCTGCTTAAAAGGCAGGTGCTCTGCCTATTGAGCTACGCTCCCGAAACTTGGCTCCGGCCCTCCGATTCGAACGGAGATATCACGCATTAACAGTGCGTTTCACTACCTTTGTGATAGACCGGAGTGGTCCCGCGAGAGGAAATCGAATCCACGTCGCCCGCTTATCAAGCGGATGCTCTGCCATTGAGCTATCGCGGGATGGAAGGCGCGGTGAGATTCGAACTCACATATCGCCAGCTTAGGAGGCTGGTGGCCGATCCGATTGGCCGCACGCGCCCGCATCTTGGTACCCCCGAGAGGATTTGAACCCCTGTCTGTACGTTCGTAGCGTACTGTCCTGATCCATTGAACGACGGGGGCGTAACATTGGTAGTGGTCCAGAGAATCGAACTCTGCCGTGCACCCTGATCCGGGGCAATTACAGGCTTATAAGGCCCGCCCGCACACCAGTGCTGACCACTCTGGAGGCGCGGGTCGGAATCGAACCGACGATTGGACTGTTTTGCAGACAGCCGCCTTTCCACTTGGCTACCGCGCCTTGGCAGGAGCAGTAGGAATCGGACCCACGCCTGCGGTTTTGGAGACCGCCGCGCTACCACTACGCCATGCTCCTGTGCCGCTTGGTCTTTCAGTTGTCAAAGAGCAATAAAAAAGCCCGCTTTTTAGGGCGGGCTGTTTTGGAATCCGATTGTGCTCTGGATTCTACCCACCCCCGCCGCGCCCTGGATTTGTCGCCATAATGGTGTTATCCGCGACCTGCCCATGGGCGCACACAAATATGCGGCACGGCCTACCTTGCCGTTCGCGCGTCGTTTCGGGTTTGGCGAATCTCAACATTCTCAACTCTCGAGCTGCAATAAAAAACCCGCCTTTTGAGGGGCGGGGCTTAGAATCCTGATTGTTTGTTCTGGATTCTACCCTGCGCCTCCGCGCCCTGGATTCGTCGCCATGATGGTGTTATCCGCGACCTGCCAATGGGCGCACACAAATATGCGGCACGGCCTACCTTGCCGCTCGCACATTGTTCCGGGTTTGGGAAATCTCAACATTCTCAACTCTGGAGCTGACGACTGGATTTTAACCAGCGATCTCCTGCTTACAGGGCAGGCGCCTTGAACGCTTGGCTACGTCAGCACATCCAAATTATTCTACAGGCGCAGGAAGAATGCAAGGAAAAAACTATGATCCCGCGGGTGGATTCGGGAAACTGGGGGGATCCGCGGACGTTCACGGTTCCGGCGGACGGCACAGCACCACGTTTCACTGGTTTTCCAAAATGATCAGCCGGCCATCTCCCTGTTGCGTCACGTGATGAGCAACGTCCACGATCACTACCCGAAGTAAATGCCGAAATATTCTGATTGAGGGTGCGACAAAAAGCTAATCTCGGCTTATACTTCAGGCAGGGGTTCTAACTATGGGCATGTTTCAAGTCCGCGTCAGGGTGGCAAATCCCAGCGAGCGGTCCCGATTTTTCGAGGAGGACTTTTGGGTTGACACCGGGGCGCTTTATTCCTTCATTCCCGAAAGTCGGCTGAACGAGATAGGGATCCGCCCGCTGCGAACGCGCGAATTGATTCTCGCGGATGGCCGGCGTGATCGGCGATCGCTCGGTGAGGCTGTCTTAACCATCCCACAGTTGGACGAATCGCTTACGTGCCCCGTCATCTTCGCCCCAGCGGATTCGCTCTACCTGCTCGGCGCGACTGCGCTCGAGAACTTTGGCGTGCAGGCGGACCCGACTACCCAGCAGTTGAAACCGATCGCCGCGGTCATCGGCGGTTTTCTCGCGTCCGCTTCCCGGCGTGGCTGAGGCTGGGATAATACTGTTGGAAGGCCATCACAAAAGTCGTGAGCGGAGTGTCTCAATTCGCCAGCCCCCGCAGACCGCTTATCACCAAGAGAAGCAAAATGGCGAAGAAATTATACGCATCATCTCGGCGAGGGAAGCGAATCAGCGTGAGCGCCGAATCTATATTCAGCAGGCCGCTCAATAAGCGGCAAAAGACGGTCCTGGCTCGGATCGCGAGGCGTCAGGTTGCTGCGGACGATTCCGCGCTGGACTATTCTGATACTCCTGCGCTGACGGAAGAGCAATTGGCGCAATTCCGCCGCACTCCCAAAGTGCTGGTGGCCGCTCGCCTGGATCGGGACATTTACGACTGGCTCAGGGAATATGGAGCTGGCTATTCCACCCGCATCAATCACATCCTGCGCGCCGTTATGTCCAAGGTGCGATAGTGGGTAGCCGACGGATTCCTGTGCGGCTTTTCATCTCACGTTCGCGTTAATTGACATCGGAACATCGCAAGTATTGGGGAAGAACCGCGGAGGAATCCGTCGGCTGACGGATACCTCCGCGCTCCCGCTACTTCCCGGCTACCCGCTCTTACCATGCAAAATCCACGAATCTTAACGACCGGGGGCAAAACTGCAGTTCGTTCCATTTGCTTGGCAAGAACCGCGGACCGCAAAAGCGGCGGTCCGCGCTACGTTGCTTCATCGAACGGAAGAACCCACATTTACACCTGGAGTGTCCGTGGCCCCCTTGCCCGAAAGCACAACGCTGTGGGGACCCCCAAACCCGTTGTCAGCAATGGCAAGGGTTGCCGCCCTCATTCCCGCTTCCGTGGGTGTGAAGGTCACATTGATCACGCAGTTCGCGCCGGGCCTCAGCGAATTACCGCAACTGCTTGTTTGCGCATAATCGCCGGCATTCGTCCCGCCAAAGGAAATGCTGGAAATGCTCAGGGGGAGCAAGCCGGTGTTGGTAACAGTAACGGTTTGGGCCGCACTCATTTTCCCCATAGGTTGGATTGAGAATGACAAGGCCGCGAGGGAAAGGGCGGCAAAAGGCGGCAGCTCTACCGCCCGCACGCGGTTGTTGGCAGAGTCGGAAATAAGGAGCCTGCCGCGTGCGTTTACAGCAATGCCTTGCGGTGAGGCTAAGCTGGCACCCGTGGCCGGTCCGTCGTCCCCGGCAAATCCGTAGCTGCCGTCGCCCGCCACGGTGGTAGTGGTCCCCGCCAACGGTTCGACCCTGAGAATGCGGTTGCACCGGTTCGGCCCAAGGTTCTTGTTCCGGCTCAGCGCGATGAAAACATCGCCCCGTGCATCCACGGCCACATCCTGGGGAGGGCAAAGGTCAGTACTGATCGTCGTGATTTTCCCCGTGGCCCCGTCCACGCGTCGAATACGCGCCCCACTCAACTCCGCAATAAAGAGATTGCCGTGGGGATCCACGGCGACGCGCACAGGGTCATACAGATTGGCGCTGGTCGCGGGTCCGGCATCGCCAATACCTTTGTGATCGCTTCCGCCTCCTGCCACCGTGGTGATGATTCCCGTGGCCGCGTCGACGCGGCGGACGCGCGCATCTAAGACGTCCGCGATAAAAAGGTTACCTCGCGCATCCACAGCCACCCCTGCCGGTCCGCGGAGCCGAGCGTTGACGGCCAGGTCCCCATCACCACCCCTGCCTCCTCCGGCCACGGTGGCGATGACCCCCGTCGCTGCGTCGACGCGCCGGATCCGCCCATTCCCGGAATCCGCAATGACGAGATCGCCCTGGGCATCCACGGCCACATCCTGGGGCGTGAGCAATCCAGCATCCGTGGCTGGGCCGCCGTCTCCGCTGAATCCTCCGGTTCCATTGCCCGCTACGGTGGTAATGATGCCAGTACCAGCATCGATGCGGCGGATCCGCGAATTGGAGCGGTCGGCAATGAAGACGTTGCCGGAATTGTCGGTGGCAATCCCAGTGGGATGAAGCAGAACCGCATTCGTGGCGGAACCATCGTCACCGCCGTTCCCTCCCCCCACGACCGTGGTGAGGATGCCGCTCCTGGCGTCGACACGCAGGATGCGACCGTCGTCAGCGTCGGCAATAAGAAGGTCGCCGTGGTGATCTACGACGACGCCCGCGGGACTTAGGCTGGCGCTCGTGGCAGCCTCGCCCTCGCCGCGGAAACCCAATTGACCATTGCCGGCCACCGTCGTAATAATTCCTGTCGTTCCATCAACGCGCCGGAGACGATAGTGATGGGTGTCGGCGATGAAGAGGTTGCTTTGGGCATCAATCGCCACACTGTCAGGCTCATTGAGAGTCGCGCGGGTGGCCGGTCCGTCGTCGCCGCTGTAGCCCGAGGCGCCCTTCCCTGCCACCGTCGTGATGATTCCCGTGGCGGCGTCGACGCGGCGGACGCGGTTATTCATCGCATCGGCCAGGAAGAGGTCACCACGCGCATCCAAGGCCACCCCTGAAAATAAGCCAATGGCGGCGCTGGTGGCTGGCCCTCCGTCGCCGCGAAAGCCCCTTTGGCCATTGCCCGCCACGGTGGTGATAATGCCTGTGGCGGCATCCACGCGCCGGATGCGGTAATTCCAGTTGTCCGCGATAAAGAGGTTGCCGTGGGCATCCAGGGCCAAGCTTCCGGGCGCGCCAAGGCTGGCGTCCGTCGCCGGGCCCCCGTCACCGCTGAACCGCGATTTACCGTTCCCCGCCACGGTGGTGATGATTCCCGTTAGCGCATTGATGTGGCGCACGCGAGCATTAAAAGTATCCGCGATAAAGAGATTTCCACGCCGGTCAAGTGCGATCCCCATGGGCATACTCAAGGCCGCTTCGGTGGCGGGGTGGTCGTCCCCGCTGTCGCCCGGATTCCCCGATCCCGCCACCACTGTCAGGTTGCCGCGGGAATCGAGTTTAAAGACTTGGTGTAGGTCAGGCGCTGAAAAGTAGACGGTCCCCGAAGCATCCACGGCCACGGAGGATATGCCTCCTATGTCTGCTAGTCGCGGCGATGGGCCGTTGATTCCGCCGCCGGCGATGGTGGTGATGATGCCCTGCTGGCAGAATGCTTGGGTGTCTGATCCGGCGGCGAAGAGAAGCAGAAGCAGGAATGCCATCAATGCTGCCTGGAATATACGTTCCATGACTCCCCCCTTTACAGGCAGAGACGTCCTCAAATGAGGGCATGTTGTTTCTGACAATACGCCTGACGATGTGGTTTCACAAGTGGCGCACTCGGACATTTCGCGAATGGTGCCTAAGGTTGCCATGCTCTGCGGCCGTTGTAGCAGGGTCCGCCGCACTTGCGGTCCGCGACTCTTACCACGCAAAAACCACGAATCTCAACGACCGGGGCCAAAACTGCAGTTCGTTCCATTTGCTTGGCAAGAACCGCGGACCGCAAAAGCGGCGGTCCGCCGTTATAGACGCGCTACCCTGCTCGGGAGGAATGCCGGAAGTTGTGGGGAACGACGAGCGCATGGGCGAATGCGGGGCCTGGTTGGTTCCGCTTGGCGTTTGTTGTCGGATCGGACAATATTTCCTCTTGACAGCCTCAGAAAACTGGCCTATACTCTAGGCTGGAAGAGGCGAGGTGCCGCTTTGTCTTTGCGCAAGTCTCCCACCAGCACGCCGGCTTTCCTGCGAGCCCACCGGCGCAACGCTCAGATGTCCACGGGGCCCCACACCCGGCGGGGCAAGTCTCAGTCGAGCATGAACCGACTTAAGACCGGCGGCGCTTTGAAGAAATTCCTGAAGGAGCAAAAACATCTCTCGGTAGAGTAGGAGAGAGGTTGACACAGAGGTGCGAGCCTCTCTCCCCTCGTCGAACCGGACAAGCGGATTTCCCGGCATCCGGCTCTCCTGAAGGCGTATGGTCGCAGGCATGCGCAGGCAGTGACGGCGGTCCGCCCTACAAGTACAGCAACCCCAAGCGTGCCAGTTGCCGGTAGTAGCTGACTCCTTCCGGCGGACGGAAGGGCCGTTGGCTGCGCCGTCGGAGATGTTGCGTCAGACGGTCGCGAACGTACGTGTTGATCGTGCGAAAAGCTTGCCGCGGATAGCCGAAGTCGAAGTAGTTCCGCCAGCCTTCCAGTTGTCGGTTGACCTCCTGAATCAGTTCCGGGATAGGCTTGCAGCACTGCCGATGATCGGTCATCTCGAACAGCTTGGCCCGCTCCCGCTTCAGGGCTTTCGCCGACGGGCTCACGTTCAGATACCGCCACCCGCGCCCTTGCAAGTCCGCGTCGTAGCGAAACGTGAAACCCAGAAAGTCCAGGCTTACTCCTTGTTCCCTCAGATCCATTTGCCGGGTCTTTTCACGATTGATCTCCAACCCCAGCCAAGCTTCGAGTTTCGTCTCCATCCAGCTTCGCAGGCGAGTTCCCTGATAGCGCGCCAACACCACAAAATCATCGGCGTAACGCACCAACTTGGCTCCCGCCCAGCGGGCTGGCCCTTGGGCTCGATAAAACAACTCATCGAACCAGTGCAGGTAGAGATTGCTGAGCAGCGGCGAGATCACCCCGCCTTGGGGAGTCCCCCGGCGCGGTCGCTTCCACTGGTCCGGCTGTCCGCTCCCCCCTGCTTCCACCACGGGAGTCTGCAACCACCTCCGGATCAGCGTCAGCACGCTCCGGTCCACCACTCGCATCCGCACGCAGGCGAGAAGCTTGTCATGCGGAATCGAATCGAAGTAGCTTTTTAGGTCCGCGTCATACACCGCCTGATACCCGGCTCTGAGATGCCCGCGTATCTCCTCCAGCGCTTGGTGCGCCGAGCGCCCCGGACGGAATCCGTAGGAGCAATCCTGGAAATCCGCCTCAAAGATCGGCTCCAAGATCAACAGGGTGGCCATCTGGACCACGCGGTCGCGCACCGCTGGTATTCCCAACGGCCGCAACTTCCCATTCGCTTTCGGTATGTAGACGCGCCGTACCGCTTTCGGCCGATAGGTCTTGGTGCGCAGAGATTCCTGCACGACGTCCAGAAATCCCTTCACCCCGGCTTCCGACGCTTCGATCTCCCCGATCGTCACGCCGTCCACCCCTGGTGCGCCACGATTGGCCCGCACTCGTTCCCATGCCGCCTCTAGCACATCGCGCCGATAGATCCGGTCATACAAAGCGTAAAACCGGAACTTCGGTTCCTGCTTGGCCTTTTGACTCAGCTTCTGTCTCAGCAAAGAGAGTTTCTCCGGCAAGGGAGTCTCTCGCCCCGTCTCCGGTGCGACTTCTTCCCTCCCCGGTTCTTCCGTAGTGGGAGATTTCTCCAAGCGGCTCTCCTTCCCTCTTACCTCCGCATGCTTTCAGTAAGGCCCCTTCGCTCCACGGTCGTTACTCCGCTTCTTGGCTACTATGGGCCTCTCCGACTCCCGGCCAGAACCGTTCCCTCGGTTATGGATTCCCTCGGGCCGTGGGGCTCGGTCACCCTGCCCCGTCCTGCCGGGTCTCCCAGGTCTCCTCGACGGGTCTTTCCCTGCGCGCTGCCCCCACCCACCCCGGAAGGCCCAACGGGTGCTGTCGCTCGTTGCTTCCCCATCGGTGTCAGGCTTCACCACTCTCTGGCGGGCTGGCCACCTTCAGTTCGCGTCACGAGGCCGTATCGGGATCGCTTGCGCTGCGGCTCACAGGTTTGCTCCCCCGGTTTCTGCCAGACGGATTGCTCCGCCCCGCTCCGGGTTCGCTACACGTCTGAACGAGCAATTTACGCGGTAAACTCCCTTCCGTTTACTAGATCCGCCAGGCTTATCCTGGTCTACCAAAGGCGCGAAGGCGCAAAGAAAACAAAGCACTTTGTCTTGCCAAACCTTTGCGCCTTTGCGCCTTTGCGAGAGATTGTTTCTTCTTTACCCCCGAAGCTGGATGCGTCCTCGCCTTCAGATGGGGAATTAAGGGTAGAAAAAAAGATGTTAGAAAACGACGTTGGAAGCCGGAATGTTATTGAAAACACAAGAAGCGACGACATTTTGTCATGCCATTCAGCGGACATTTTAGGCAATTCGGCGCCGATTTTGACGAAGAATGCGCGCTTGGGTGCGACAAAAATTACCTTTTGGATGCGATTTAACCGCCCATGTACACCGCTGGCGATGCCAAGACTCGAGTCGCAAAATCTCTCGGATACCCGCCGGAGGGACAATTTGCCATTCTTGGGTGGCACGCCCGCGCCAAAAGCTACTCTCCCCGCTCGGCAGGAGAGGTGCAGCAAGGGCACGCCACGGCGCCCGCACTTTTGTGCCGCGCACCCTTCCCCGCCACTCCCATCGACGCCGCGGTGTCCCGTCGGCTACAATGGTTGAGGGTGGAAAACGCCAAAATGGGAATAGACCAAACCGCAGGCCCGCAAACCGGAACTCCTCCCGCGATGAGCACGGAGGAAAAGGCCCTGGCCATCAATCTTGACGCCGCGAGATATGGGACCTTTGCTGAAATCGGCGCCGGGCAGGAGGTGGCGCGCTGGTTTTTCCACGTGGGCCACGCCTCCGCCACGGTGGCCAAGTCGATGTCGGCGTATGACATGGTGATCAGTGACATCGTTTACGGCCCTACCGATCACTACGTCAGCCGGGCCCGCCTGGAGTCCATGCTCGATCACGAATGGGCGCAGTTGATCGAGCGCCTCAACCCCGTGCGCGGTGAGCGCAGTAGTTTTTTCGTCTTTGCGGACACGGTCGCCACACGCAGCCGCGCACGCAATCAGGGCGGACAAGGCTGGATGGGAATGCGCTTCGAGACACAACCCCAGGCGCCTTTTTCCCAGATCATGATCCACGTTAATCTGCTTGACCAGGTGCCGGTGAGCGAGCAGGAAGCGCTGGGAATCCTGGGCGTCAACCTGGTGTACGGCGCTTTTTACCAGCACCAACCCGAAGCGCTCATGAAGACGCTGATGGAGGGGCTCAGCCGGGAGCGCGTGGACATCGACATGATCAAATTCTCCGGCCCGGCTTTTGATAAGGTTGACAACCGCCTGGCGAGTTTGCAACTGGTGGAGTTGGGATTGGCCGATTCCGCGATGTTTACCGCCCAGGGAGAAGTTGTGCAGCCGGCGGAGGTGCTCTATAAGAGACCCGTCCTCGTCTTGCGGGGCAAGTTCCGGCCCATTACCAGCGTCATACTCGATATGTTGAACGGCGCGGTGGAGCGGTTTAAGAAAATTCCCGGAATGAATGGGGACCCGATCGTCGTGATGGGGATGACCCTTCAGGACCTGGACACGGGGCACGGGATCGACAGCCGCGATTTTCTCGATCGCGCCGACATGCTTGGCGCCCTCGGCAAAACGGTGATGGTGTCCAACTATCGGCGTTTCGACAGCGTCACCAGCTCGCTGCGGCGTTACACGCAAGAGTGGCTGGGATTTGTCATGGGCTTGCCCACCCTGCGTGCAGTGTTCGACGAGCAGTATTACACCAGCCTGCCGGGCGGCATCCTGGAAGGATTAGGAAGGTTGTTTCAAGGAAACGTCCGCCTGTATGTTTACCCAACGATGGGCTATTCCGGCGGAGTGGCAACTTCCGCCACGCTGGAACTTGCTCCCCCCCTGCAACACCTGCTGTCCTACCTGCGGGGCAAGGGAGGGATCGAGGCCATCGAAGATTTCGATGCCCGGCAGCTCCGCGTCTTCCCGCAGGAAGTCCTAACCGCAATTCAAAACGGCGCTCCCGGCTGGGAGCAGTACCTGCCCCCGCAAGCGGCGGAAGTCATCAAACAACGCGCCTTGTTCGGATATCGCCAAACGGCGAGAGAAGGTTCAGTCTGAAAAATGAAAATCTTGCATTTAAGCAGAAACAGGCGAACCCCAAAGTATACAGCGCGTTCCACCCAGCGCCATCGCCTGATGCTTACGCTCCTTGCCGTCATCTTCATTCCCGCAGGGCTGTCCGCGCAGAGCGATGTCGCAATTGTGGTTTCGCCGAAAGCGACCGCCCTCGAGAAGTTCGCGGCTACCGAGCTCTCGAGCCACCTGCAATTGCTTTATCCCCGGGTCCGTTTTGCCATTGCCGGAACGCCAGGCGCCAACCAGCCCGCGGTCCTGGTGGGAACGGTCGCGAGTTTGCCGCAGCTCGCTCGCTATGTCGATGCCGGATCGCTCGAAGCTCCGGAGAGTTTCATCATAACGAACCGCGCCTCCACGGCCGTCATCGCCGGCGCCGATCCGCGTGGCGTCCTGTTCGGCGTCTACGGCCTGCTCGAAAAGCTTGGCTTCGGATTCTATCTTTCTTATACGGCATATCCTCCCGCCCGAACCGGCCCCTTCTCGTTTGCGGGCTGGGAACTCGCTGACCGCCCGCTGGCGCCAACTCGCCTCGTGTTCAATTGGCATAACTTCCTGAGCGGGTGCTCGACGTGGGACCTCGCCGATTGGCAGAAATGGATCGCCCAGTCGGCGCGCATGAGATTTAACACCATCATGGTTCACGCCTATGGGAATAACCCAATGTTCGCCTTCACGCACAATGGGCTCGAAAAGCCGACCGGGTACTTGAGCACCACCGCGCGGGGGCGCGATTGGGGCACGGAGCACGTCCTGGATGTCCGAAGGATAATCGGAGCGGCCGGGCTCTTCGCGTCGCCCGTCTTTGGCGCCGACGCTGCCATGGCGCCCGAGGGACAAACGCATCAAGCCGCCACGGCGCTCATGCAAAAGGTGTTCCAGTTCGCAGCGGACCATGGGATGGGAGTTACGTTTGCACTCGATGTCGACACGGTTTCCGCGAATCCGCAAAACATTATTGCCACCCTGCCCGCCAGCGCGCGCTTCGCTGCCGGGGACATCCAGGTGGTTAATCCCGATACCCCGGAAGGCTATGCTTACTATCGCAGCCAGATCGAGCAATTACTCCAGGCTTACCCGCAGATTACTCGACTCGCCGTATGGTTTCGCGGCCAAAGGAACAGCCCTTGGCGCGGGTTGACGCCTGAGGGTTTCCCCGCAAACTGGCGGCAAGAGTACGAGCTTGCTCTCCAGTCGCACCCCGATCTGCGGGCTAATGCCGACTCTGCAAGCATGTTCGCGATCGGCAAGATCGCTGCCGCCTATCGCCGGATCCTGGATGAGGGCGGGCATCAAGACGTGCTGCTCGCGGCAGGAAGTTGGGAGTTCGATTTCCTGGCCCCCGCGGACGCTTTCATGCCCCGAAATACTGCTCTCATTCCGCTTGATTATCACTACCAGTTCCCGAGCGATCCGGTGCAAGAGGCCATCCGTGCGGTAAGCCGCCACCAGCCGGTCATCCCTATCGTCTGGGCGCAGCACGATGACCGCAGCTTTGCCGGAAGACCGTACCTGCCCTTCCCGGGATTTGCCTCGCTGCTGCGATCGAGCGGCAGTCCTGGTTACGGCATTATCCACTGGACTACGCGGCCCTTGGATCTCTACTTCAAGAGCCTCGCCGACCAGGTTTGGAGCGCGAGTGAGAACGAGACGCTCGACACGACGTGCGAGCGCATGGCGGAACGCACCTTCGGCACCGCGGCGCGCGACACCGCCAAGCGCTACTTACTGGCCTGGATTCAGGACGCGCCCCAGTTCGGCCGCGAAACCCGGGACATCTTCATTGACCAGTACCTGCGCGAGGCGCCGGCAGTTGCAGGGTGCGACCGGAGACTTCAGATTCTCCGCACGCTCGAGCCGCAGGCGCAGTCTCAGCCGGCGAAAGCCTGGGTCGCGTATTTCGAGGATTGGGAACGGTTCGTACAGGCGTTCTATAAAGCGCAGGGCGCACTCCAGCGATCCTTGGAAGCGTCCCAAAGCGGAGATTTTGAAGGCGCGCGGCGCGAGATTTCGGCCGCACGGCCGGAGGATGCGATCGATCAGTATTCGCGAACGATCACGCACGGAGGCACGACACGCGGCGAGAAAGGCATTCTCGTCTCGCTCAATCTGCGATGGTTGCCGTACTTCGCCGCCCAACGGCAAGCACTGAGCATGGAACCCCTGCGCATCCGCTTTGCGCCAACCCTGCCGGAAGCTCTCGCGCAGGGGCCCGGCCACTTCACTTACGCCTTCGACGCAAACCAGCGCCTCTGGGTGGTTTTGGGGTCGGCTGAGACCGGCGGGGACGTTCAACCGGGTGGGGACAACACGCCGTGCTCCGGCGGGTTGAAAGTCGATCATGTCATCTCGCTGGCGCTGTCGGGAATAGGGGGCTGGCCGCTTCCGGACGGACCGGCGCGAGTCAGCCTCGAAGTCCCGCCGGGCGCGCGCGTGGACGCGTCGGACGCGCAGGTCGCAGCCGGCAAACTCCACGTGACCTTGAAACCGGTGGATGGCCCGGCATCGATCTGCGGTCTCAGCGTGGACATGAGTGGCCGCCCGCCGGCCAAGCGGGAGTGAAGCTCGATGGTAAGCTGCCCCGTTGCCTGTTGAAAGCTGCTACACCGAGAGTTTCGACGGCCAGATGCAAAGGAATAAGCGCAGAGTCGGGGGACCGCACCCCGCTTGCTCAGGAAAGTCTTGTGGTCAGCGCGGGCAAGGAAGTGGTTTCCAGGCTTTTGAGGTCGAGTTTTTCGGAGGCGCGGTCGATGTCGAGGCCCACCACGTTACCTTCGGCGTCGAAGTCAGCGACAAGGCCTGACACGATCTCGCGCGAATCCACGCTCGGCTTGGAGTTGAGGTCGATATAGAGTGAATCGGTCTCAGGGTAGTAATGAAGCTTCATTCGCTTATCTCCGCCATCCTAACGGTAACGTAAAATCGCGGTCAGGAAAGGCGTTGTGAATGGTTTCGCCATCCTCCAGCGTTACGACCCGGAGCGCTCGCCCTCCCAGTTCCGGAACGATGCCCCAGTGGCGTATCCTGCCATCCGGTTGGGTCTCACGGCGCAGAGGGTTCGCAACGATTCTTTCGCACCACGCGCGCTGGATATATGGACGCTTACGAAGCACCTGCTCTTCGAATTATCGCGTGGTCTTCATGACCACGATGATTATCCCGAAGTGCGCTGGAAAAAGCAAACGGGCGGGCACGGGGCCCGCCCGCTGGCCCGGAGCAGGTAGCTTAGAGTCCCGCCGGTATCTTCTTCACCGAGATGGCTTCGCCCGCATAGAGCGTGGGCGCGCCGGCGGCGAAGGCGTCCTTGTTATAGGCCACCACGTCCGTCTGGATGAGTTTGTTAAAGTCGGCCAGGTGCTGCTCCAACTCCTTCGCCAGCTCCGCCCGACGATCCAATGCCAACTGGGTGGGGGGCTCGCCGTAGGCGAAAGCGCCGCCTCCCGAGAGGTCGGAGAGCTTGCTGTTAAACGCCTCCAAGTAGTGAATGTCGTCTTCAGAGCCAGGCTGGAGTTCCGAGTTATAGACGGAATCCTTTAAAGCTCGGAGCTTCCTGCCAAGCTGGACGGCTTTGCCCATGAGCGGCTGGAACTTCTTTTTCAGGTCGTTGTCGTCGCTGGCGCGGACCATACCCTGGAAAGCGGCGAGCGACTTCTGCATTCCGTCAACACGGTTCAGCAGGGCGTTCAACGCGCTTACCTCATTGCGTCCCTCGAGTGCGAACCGGAGCGAGGCGCGGAAATTCTCCGGATCAATCTTGAGGTTGGGATCCGGACGCACACTGACGTCGGCTTCCCCCTTATGATCAGCCACGGTGATGACGACATGATACTTCCCTGCCAGCACCATCGGTCCCCGGCCCCGGCCGAAGAACTCCGCAAATTCGCTAGGTTCCTCTTGCCGCTCAAAGGTCAGCCGCTCCGGCGGGTCGTAATGCATCGACCAGACAAAACGGTTGATCCCGGCCTTGGAAGGGCCATGCTCGGTCGCCACCGGATTCCCATGTTCGTCGGTGATCACGATCTTGACCGGACCTTCGCGCTGGCCCCCTGGACCCTCAGCTTCTTCTTGTCCTCCTTGTGCCCCCTGCCCTGCCGGCATTACGGCGCCAGCGCCGCCCGGCCCGCCTGCCCCGGCGCCACCCGGCCCTCCCCGACCCCCGCCGCCGCGCCTTTGCTCAATCTCCTTCTTCAGGAAGTAATCGATCACCACTCCCTCCGGACCATTAGGGACGGAGTAATCCGCCGCCGCACCAAACACTACGCCGCGCCAGTGATGAAACAGGGTGCCCGGCGCGGTGCTCACCAGTTGAAAGTCGCTCTCCTGGATTTTCGCGCTGATCTGCTCGACCGGGCGAAGGTTGTCGAGTACGAAGAGGCCGCGGCCGTGCGTAGCCACCACAAGATCGTCGGCCGCCTTCACAAACTTCAGGTCATAAACGGGCACGGTGGGGAAGTTAGCCTTGAGCGGCTGCCAGTGTTCTCCCGCGTCCTGCGAGTAGAAGAGGCCGGTGTCGGTTCCCAGCACGAGAAAGCCCCGCTGATTGGGGTCCTCGCGGACCACGCGCGCGGGAGAATCGGCGGGCAGGCCGGCGGCAATGGGCGTCCATGTCTTGCCGTAGTCGGCAGTCTTGTATACGTACGGGTGAGAATTATCCAACTCGTGGGCATCGTAGGTGACGTAGGCCGTCCCGGCGTCAAAAGGCGAGACCCCGACCTGATAAACGCGCGCCCACTCGGGTGCGCCGGCCACGGAAACGTTGGCCCAGCTCTTGCCGCGGTCGCGCGTCACCTGCACCTGACCGTCGTCGGTGCCCACCCAGATCACTTTGGCGTCGGTGGGCGCAAGCGTGATGGTAAGAATGGTTCCGTAACTTTCCGCGCCGCTGATATCGTGTTGGACGGGACCGCCCGCCACCTCCTGCTTCGATTTATCGTTGCGTGTAAGGTCGCCGCTGATGGGTGTCCAATTCTTGCCACCGTCCGTTGACTTGAAGACGACGTTGCCGCCGAGATAGACCTCGTTGGCATCGGTTTCCGAGACCGCGATGGGGGAAGTCCAGTTGAAGCGATACTTCAGGTCGGCCGGCTTCATTTCTTCCACGCCTTGCAGGTAGGGCCGGATCGAGTGGGAGAGATGAGTTTTCTTGTCCAGACGGGTAATGCTGCCGTTCTGCGAATCGACGTAGATGATGTTGGGATCGCTGGGGGCGAACACGGCGTATTCGCCGTCGCCTCCCGTCACCGTGTACCATTCGGCCCCGCCCACCGTGCGTCCGGCCAGGTTGCTGGAAACACCGCACCAGGCGCTGTTATCCTGAAGGCCGCCGCACACGGAGTAGGGAGTCTCGCTGCTCGTCGAGACCATATAGAACTGCTCGATGGGGAGGTTATTGAGGAAGCGCCAGGACTTGCCGCCGTCCGTCGTCAGATAGACGCCACCGTCGTTGCCTTGAATCATCCGCTGCGGGTTCTTGGGGTCGATCCAAAGCGCGTGATGGTCAACGTGAACCCCACGATCGGCGGTGTGCGAAGTCTTGCCGCCATCATCCGATTCCAGCAAGTTGAAAGACATGAAGTAAATCTTGTTCTCGTTCTCCGGTGAGACCATCAGCCGGGAAAAATAGAACGGGCGGGCATCGTAAGCGTGATTGTCGCTAACCTCCGTCCAGGTATCGCCCAGATCGGTGGATTGCCAGAGCAGGCCGCGCTTGGCCGTCACCAGCGCATAAACATGATTCGGATTGGTGGGCGCCACGGCCACGGCGATGCGGCCCAGCGGGCCTTCCGGCAGGCCCTTGCTCAACTTCTTCCAGTTGTCCCCGCCGTCCGTGGAGCGATAAAGGCCGCTGTTGGCGCCGCCATCCAGCAGCGTCCAGGGATAGCGCCGAAACTCCCACATCGCCGCGAACAACACCTGGGGATTGCCCGGCTGAATGGCCAAATCCGCCGCGCCCGTGGAGTCATTGACGAACAAGACCTTTTTCCAGGTCTTTCCGCCGTCCGTGGTCCGGAACACGCCCCGGTCGGGATTGGGAGCCCAAGCGTGTCCCGTGGCCCCCACATAGACCACCTCGGGATTGCCGGGATCAACGATGATTCGGCAGATCTGGCCCACATTGCCCAAGCCGGCGAATCTCCAAGAGTGTCCGGCGTCACCCGAAACATAGACGCCGCGGCCGTCGATCACGTCGTTGCGCACCTTCGATTCGCCCGTCCCCACCCAAACGATGCTGGGGTTGGAGGGAGCCAAAGCCAAGGCGCCGATCGAGGCTGTGCTCTCGTGTTCGAAGATCGCCTTCCAGGTGATTCCGGCGTTTTCGGTTTTGAAGACGCCGCCGCCCGCCGCTCCCACGTAATAAACGTTAGGGTTGCCGGGAATGCCCGCCACCGCGGCCACGCGCCCGCCGCCTACCGCCGGGCCCAGGTTACGAAACGCCAGGTTCTTGAAGACGTCTTTCTCGTCCACGCCGGACTCCGGAGCGGGCGACTGTCCCATCACGACCTTGCTGGAGATGCCGAAAACCATTGCCAGCGCCAGCACCATTCCGAATCGAGCCCAATTGTGTCTCATCAATGTCCTCCCGAGGCCAACCCAGCGCAGGGTTATCCGATCGCCAGCCGGAATACTCTGCGGCTTTTTTATTTCCTAATGAACTCCCAAGCCCTTTTCTCCAGGCGTCAAGGACGCATCCGCTGGACGATGGGGGATTATAACCCTGTCCCCGCCGACAAGCGAGGTCGTTTAGAACAACTTTTGCCTTTTGCCTTTTGCCTTTTGACTTTCTTTTGCGGCGCCGCCTGCGTGGGGGAGCAAGCGTCAGGCAATAAGGCGAGCCGTGACGCCCAGCTTTGCGCAAGCCTTGGCGAGCGCGGCATCAGCGGTCAATATGGAGCAACCCTTCATTGCGGCCAGCGCCACATGCAAGGCGTCAAGAGTCTGGAGGGGAACCGCCAGAGTCGCGAGCCACTCGCGTGCCTTGGCAAAGTGCGCGCCATCCACTGCCAGCCGCGTATAAATCCCTTGTTCCAGATGGGATTGAAATGCGGCGAGGATTCGATGTGCATCGCCTCGACGCATTTCGTGCGTGCGCACTTTCCGGGCGATGGCGGCTACGAATTCCAGTTCCACCAGGGAGCTGATCGCCCGTTCATCCTCGTGGGCCAAGGCACGTTGTGCCTTCCCGCTCAGGGGTTCGGGGCAGTAATAAGCAGCCAGCACGCTGGTGTCAACGTAAATCAATATCGGCTGCTCCTGCGGCCTTCTGCAAGGTCTTCGCTTAATGCCCGGCCCCGCAGTTTCACCGAGGCCCGGAGGCCGCTCAGATCGGGAAGGGGCGCCTGGGTTCGCTCGGGACGGACGAGCCTTCCCACCTCCACGCCCCGGCGCAACACGATCACTTCATCGCCTGCCTGAACCTGCTCCAGCAGGCGGCGTAAGCGTTGCCGGGCTTCCCGTACGCTGACCCTTTGGGTGCTCATAGGCGACTCCATGTACACGCCAAGTGTACACGATCGCGCCAAGTCCGCACAAGCGGGGAATTTTCGATTTTCGGCCGAAGGTCCGTCCCGCTGACGGATTGCCGATTTTCGATTGCCGACTTGCGATTGGTGATTTGCCAGTTCCGATTTTCGAGTTTCCAGTTTCGAATTTCGATTTTCCATTTTCGATTTTCGCTCTTGGACTCATCACTCGTCACTCTTCACTCGCCACTGCCCTTGGGATTTTCCATTTTCGATTTTCGCTCGTCACGCATCACTGGTTTTCCGTCACTCGCCACTGCCCGTTTGAGCGCGATCCGCTGGCCTGATGTTGGTCCTGCCGCTGAGCCGCAGAGCGGGGCTTGGGCCAGCCCGCCAACTCAACACACTTCGCTTCCGGGCGGCATCATTATGTTATGATTGACATCAGATTACGTTTGATGGCATCATTATCTCATGAGGACTACACTATCATTGCAGGATGATGCGGTGGAGACGATTCGCGCCTATGCCAAGCGGCGTCGACTCTCTCTGGGGAAGGCCGCATCCGAGCTTGTCCGCCGCGGGGCTCGTTATCAAGTCGGAATCCGCAGGGTGAACGGACTACCCGTCCTGGCCGCGCCGGAGGATTTTCCCCTGGTCACCAGCGAGCGAGTCCGGGAACTATCCGAGGAAGAATGAATCGCCATCTACCCGACGTCAACGTCCTGCTGGCACTGGTCTGGCCGCGCCACGAAAGCCATGCCGCGGCGCACTCCTGGTTTGCGAAGTCCGGCCAGCACGCCTGGGCCACCAACGCGCAGACGCAGCTCGGCGTGCTGCGTCTGCTCACCAATCCCGCTGTAACCCAAGGCGTGGTGAGCGCGGTGACCGCCTGGGACGTCTTAAGCGAAGCCACCCGCCACCCAGGCCACGAATTCTGGCCCTTGGACGGCGCGACACCGGCCGGTCTCGAGCTGATGGCCCCACGAGTCCGAGGACATCAGCAATGGACTGATGCCGTGCTCCTCTGGCAGGCGATGGAACACAGTGGAGTTTTCGTTACCTTTGACTCGGGCGTGAAGGAACTGGCGGCTGGGAAGTTGAGGAGTCATCTCTTGCTCCTGAAGGGCCTTTAAGCACTGCCGGTCTTCCCGCAACTCGTCACTCGTCACTGCTCTTGCGATTTTCGATCTTCGATTTTCCATTTTCGATTTTCGTTCTTGGCTGGTCACTCGCCACACCCGCTTTTTGAGCGTGCTCGGCTCGCCTGATTTCAGTCCTGTTTCTGGGCCGCAGAACTGCGCCCTGCGCCCGCCCGCCTAAAGTAGTAGTATTAGGATGAGGATTTAAAACATGAAAATCGGACTCTACAGCATTACCTACCGTGGAGTTTGGTACCGCGGCGATGCAGTTGATGTCTCCAGCCTCGTGCGGCTGGCCAAGGAGCAAGGATGGGAGGGGCTGGAATTGGATACGGAGCGCCCGCATGCGGCTCCCATGGACTTATCTGCCGATGGTCGAAAGAGGCTTCGCGATCTGGCCGGTGAGAGGGGTCTTCCCTTCTGTGCGGTCTCGCCGAATTGCGATCTTTCCAGCCCCGTGCCTGTCCAGAGGGAGGCGATGATTTGCTACACGCGGGAGTGCATTAAGCTCGCACGCGATCTGGGCGCGCCGATCTGCAAGATATTCGCCGCCTGGCGAGGGATTACGCTCTACGATGGCCTCGCCACCTACGATGACACCTATGCCTACAACCAATATGGCTATTGGAAAGGTGACCGCCGGCGGTTTGTGCTGGAGGCACTCCGCGAACTCTGCAAAGTCGCGGAAGACAACGGCATCGTCCTGGCGATGCAGAATCACGGTCCCGACATCGTCAATCGCTACCAGGACGTGTTGTCGCTGATTGAAGAAGTGGGTTCACCCGCTTTCAAGGCTTGCATGGATATCAACATTGAGCCGGAAGCAGACTCCCCTGAACATGCCCGAGCGATGGTCGTGGCATCCGGGCGACTCCAGATACACTCACATTTCAACGGGGAGTTTGCCAGAAGGGCGGACGGGGTTGTGGAACTCGTGGCGGGAGGGTATTTCGATAACGGTTTCTGGGGGCGTAAGGTGGCGTACCCGGCCTATGTCGACGCGCTCGTCGCCTCGGGCTACGACGGCTATATGGATTGGGAGTTCTGCCACCCGGCGCTCGAGAACGGCAAGCCGGCGGACATCAACTATGTGCACGAACAAACCCGGCTGGCACTCGAGTACATGCGCGCTCTGAGGGCCGACGCGGTGCTCCGCCATAATTCCGCCCCGGCAAAAGCGCGCGCGACACTGACGGGTTCTTAACGATATTAACCCCAACTCCTCACCACAATTTCGGAGTGCGGGAGCTTGCTCCCGCTTTTTCTATCGCTGACTCGTCAGCGATCGGTCACTTGCCGCGACGAGTCGCGGCGAGCAAAGGCGGCGATCCGTCAGCTGACGGACCGCACTCCAAAAGCTTCGGCCGCGCCAACAGACTGCGTGGGTCACGGGACACGCTGGGCCTGCCGCAAGCGGAATTCCCCCGGCGCTACGCCGTCAGCCCGCGCTCGCTCCAGGAATGGGAGCAAGGCCGCAGGCGTCCCGAAAGCGCCGTGCGCGCCTACTTGACGGTGATTGATAGAAACCCGAAAGCGGTGGAAAAAGCGCTCATCAATAAGTCGTGAGATGCCAGGGGTAGCACAGGCACTCCTGCCTGTGGCTGGGTGTGATGCATTCCATGCATAAAGCCCCGGCAAGAGTGCCTGTGCCACTGAAGCCCGAACAGCCCACGGATAGGATGCGAGAACAGAGATGTTGCCCGTGTTCGGGTGGCGCCCCGACGCATCGGGGCGCTCGCCGCGATAATCGTCAATCCTTCATGTCGCACGGGGCTTATGCAATTTAATGGGTAGGGCCTTCGCATAACTTGTGAAATCAGGGTCCGTCGTGAAAATATTCCATTGCCTGCTAAGAGCAATCTGGCAAATCAAGGCATCCACGACGGAGGCAGCAATTCCCCTTGCCCGGCAGGCATTGCTGGCCCCGGCCGCCGCTTCGTAGTCAGGGGTATCAATCGGCTCATCGGGAAAGGGACGAAGGGCAACGCGAAGCTTCTCATATTGGGCGGCCGTTCGAATTCCCGATAGCAATTCCTGCCGGATCAAACCGATAATGCGAGCGCGGCCCTCGCGCGTGAGGTCCGCCAGTTCGCGCACCACCGACTGCTCCGCTGCGGTCAGGTGCCGGGGCTGTCGGCGCAGAGCGAGAGACCATACCGAGGTGTCAACCAGAGTGTTCATCGTTTGCGGCGCTCCCGCTTGTAGTCATAGTTCGCGTTGTAGTCGATGGTTCCGAAAAGGGAGAGAATCCGCTGTTGCTTCCGGCGCTGGACGTATTCATCCAGGGCCGCGGTCACCGTTTCCTTCTTCGTGCGGTGACGCCCCAATTTTTGGGCTTCCGCAATCAGTCGATCATCAATCGCAAGGTTGGTGGGCATGGCGGCCTCCACACACCATTCTACACAATCTAATGTGTAAATGGAATTGCCAATTGCCGGTTGTCGATTGGTTGTCGCTTGCTAATTTCCGATTGCCAACAGCGCAGAGTTTGGCACCTAGCGCCCTCCTCCGCGCTATAGGAATGGGAGCAAGGGCGCAGACGCCCGGAAAGCGCCGTGCGCGCCTACTTGACGGTGATTGATCGAAACCCGGAAGCGGTGGAAAAGGCCCTCATGAACAAGCCGTGAGTGGCACAGGCACTCCTGCCTGTGGCTAGGGCTGATGCATTCCATGCATGCAGCACCCCGATGCATCGGGGTGCCACCATTAAGAAGCCCGAACAGGCCACGGACAGGCGCCCACCGGTGGGCGGAGCGTTGATCCATCGTGCTGCCGCCCCGTCGTCATGGTATGATTTACGGAGAATGAGTCTCGAGTTCGAATGGGATCTGAAGAAAGCAAGAGCGAATCATGCCCATCACGGGATTGATTATGAGGAGAACGTCCACGAGTAGGAAGCATCAGCCCCTTCGCAACACGATGCGAAAGGAGTATCGGTTCGATTACCGCCGAGCCAAGCCGAATCGCTTTGCCGAAAAGATGTCGGAGGGGGTTGTAGTCGTTATCCTCGAACCGGACGTTGCCGCAGTATTCAAGTCGTCCGAAGCTGTCAACGCCCTCCTGCGTTCCGTAATTGCCGCGATGCCGGAGTCCAAGCAGCAATTGGGCTAACCAGCGGCCGCAGAGCTGCGCTCTGCGCTGGGCAGCGTGTCTCGTCACTCGTCACTCGCCACTCGTCACTGGTTTTCCATCACTCATCACTCGCCACTATCCGCTTTTTGAGTGCGATCGGCTCGCCTGATTTTAGTCCTGTCTCTGGGCCGCAGAGCTGGGCTCTGCGGCAGCCCGCCCAAGGATATTTGTAATCAGTTCCCACTTCTCGCACCATTTTTTCCTGCCCTTGGGATAAAGATCGAACCAAAAGTCGGAAGGTGGTTTGTCTTTCGGGTAAACGTTCAGACTTCCTAAAGCCGTTTCTGAATTAGGAATGTTGCGATGTTCTGGATTTGCGACCCATTCAGCAGGGACGATGAAGACGTCGGGTGTTTCTTGTGGCTTGGGTTGGTCCGCCGCGCAGCCTTTCAGATCAACAAATGCATAGAAGACGCCTTTGCCTTTCAGTTCTAGTGCCTTTTTCGAAAGCCGCCAATTCAGAAGGCCATTTTTCTTTTCTTTCTTGCCCGGCAATGGGGAAGCGTTACTCGCGGTCTTGACCTGAATCGACACAGATTTTCCAGATTTAGGCGAGTAAACCATAAGGTCAACGGCGGGAGCGCCCTCGCGAGTAAGCGCCACAATATAGCCCATCGCAGAGAGCCGATAAGCGACGAAATGAACACCCGCACTGCCCGTCACTGCTTTTGCTTTCATCTTTTTGTCTCCAATCATTGGAAGAAGTCCAATCAGTTTTGCGCCAAGCTTTTTGAGACTCATCGGCTCGCCTGATTTCAGCCCCCCCTCTGGGCCGTAGAGCTGCGCTCAGCGCCAGCGCGCGACGCGCGTTGCACAGGCCTCTCAAGTACCTCTTCGTGGAACTACATCCGACCCATGACTCGGACCGCAGTCAACCATTTGTTACCAACAACGAACCAACCCTTAGCCCCGAGCGGCACTTCAAATTTCTGGGGTTCGATGCCGTAAACAGGGGGATCGAAGCTCTCCCCTGCCAAGCGGTGCAAGTGTTGCAACAGGGCCCTTCGGGTCAGAAATCGGATTGTTGAAAGCTGGTCGCGTCTTGCGAGCTTCTTAGAAATGGCTGACGTCTGGTCGGGAAAAACATCCGGGTCCCGAGGCCCAAATTCTCCGTGCCGAAAGATGGCATCGTGGACGAACGAGGACCGCTGCTGTCCATAGACTGCCTTTATCGTCTGCTCTAACTTGCTACGTCTCTCATCGGCTTCAGGAAATTCGAACAGGTCCCCCAAGGAAGCGCCTATGCCAGACGCCTCGCCCCGGAGATCATGCCGAAATTGCAGCCCACCGCATTTCGAGCATGAGACAGTGCCAATGCACTTCAGAGCCCGGCGGAAGGGCTTCAGCGCAGCAATCATTGCCACCGCTGCAACGGTTGGGAACCCCTTTTTCATTAGGTCTTCAGCAGTGTAATATGTGAACAGACTGTTGTCGAACCCCAAACGGGTACGTTCAACAAGCGAACCATAACAACGCGCCACCCGAAGCAGACCCTCCAGTGGAAGTTCATGCGCCTCAGCTAACGGCATCTTGAACTTCCCCTTGGGATAAACCGCGCCCGGATCAGGCATAGGACAAATGCTGGTGACGAACCGCTTGAGAGCGGTACGGCCAAGCGTTGACCGATACCCTTCATAGTGATTTCCGGTGGCCAGTGTTAGCAGGGCACAGAGTCTTGTAGCACCCAGATTTCCGACCGATTCTGCCTCCCCGTTGAATCTCGCCGTGACGACCTGAATCACAGCCGAGACGGGCCTGTTCTCCTTCCCTATCCGAACAGTCGGAAGAATGTATACCCCAAGAGAAGGTATCTCAACTGTTTTACGGATGACGGCGGGATCAGGCATTTCCAGGTAATGAACTGGGAAGAACTGCTGCGAGTGAAGCTTGCTGCGCCAGCCTGTGGCCGCTTCTATCGTCTGGATGATTTTCCTTTGGAACCCGGCCTCTTCTGATTTGCTGAACGTTGGCTCAAGCCCCTTTCGGGGATGATCCGGACCGTACAACACGTAAGCGCCCACCTCTTGCAAATTACCAGGCTCCACCCAGAACTCTACGCCGACCTTGTAACCGAACGGCCAGCTTCGGAATGGGAGGTACCATTCGAAGGCGACGCCCATTTTGTCGTTCTTGTAATCTGGGTAGAAATAGGAGCCTCCACGCTTCTCGCGCGCAATGAAGTCTAGACCTTCAATCAATTCTGGAATGTCTGCGCGTGGAACATCCGCCTTTAAACCAAACCTCCAGTTAGGCGTCTCAGCAGCTCCACCCCTCGTATAAACAATACGCTTCGGCTTTGCCATTCCTCAAAGGCTATCACAAAACGGCGGAATTTCGCCGCGAGTTCGTAACATAGTAAGGATGGAAAGGTCGACGGCACGAGAGTTCCTGCCGCGCCAATAGCTATTTCCCCTCTCTAGGTTGATATCTACGCGTGATTTCAGCCGTTGCCTTTTCAAATTTGGCCCGCCGGGTCTCATTTCGAACTGGCTGGGTCCCCTTCGACCGTAGCAAATTGTAAAGAGCTTGATGAACTGATAATGGATTCACTCTTTCACCATCAAAACGGCAATTAAGCAGATCGGCCCACGTGAAAACACCAGCGGAGACATGCCCCAAGACTTCATCAAATTCATTAATCGACATCACTGATAGTGGTTTTACGTGGGGCACCCCGCCTAGCTCCGACTTGAAGATTTCATTCAAATGCGAATTGAAACACGGCACTTCACTTGCAGGCTCCTGGGCCACCAGCACTGGATAGATCCAGGTCGGCGACATGCTGGTTGGAATAAGTCTATTCTCGAGCGCCTTACAGCATCGCGCAAGCTGAGCTACTCCCTTTGGTTCACTCCTGTCGTTGTACACGAACTTTTTGTACACATCTCTCTCGAACGCCGCATGATCTCCTCGCCGCTTAGCATCTTCGGTAAGAAAGGAAGACTTCATTTCGAACACCAGCGCCTCCTTTCCAAAGTCCAGAAGGGCATCTACCTGCCCACCCGGAAATGTCAAATTGGATTCCAGAAGTCGCGAGCCGGCCGGATAAGCGTCGCTCAATAGACCAACCGCGTACAGCTCAAATACTCGGCCCCACAGTTGCTGGAATGTCTCCCTTTGGTCCTTAGGGATGCTATTGAAGATGCTCCAGTAGACTCCCGAAGTGAGCAGGTCTGCGAGGAATTGCAGATCTAGAATGGCCGCGAGATTGTTGTCCAGCATGAGCAATGGGCATCGACGAAAGTAATTTAGACTGGTTGTCATAAATGAGCGACGGCCCAGTTCTTGGTAGAAGTTATCTTGGGATGGGTTGAGACCTTCGCCTAGCTGCTCCCGAAATTGAGACGGGCTCAGGCTTCGGGCCCGCATAAATTGCGGTAGCTGTTGTGCCGGGCCGATTTTTTCAAATATTCTGCTGACATCAAATAGAGCGTGCCTGGCATCATCTGAAGCCATTTTTCGCCCGTGGGCATACAGTCCGAACACTAGGGCCAAGAAATCCGCCAGGGGAATCCCATCAATGCTGATCTGGTCTGGAGCGATCCCCGCAGCCCGCGAAAGCGTGCGAACCTCCGGGTCACTACCCGGAAGTATTTCCTGCAACATAACGTAAATGCGCGATAGAGCGTATGCCAAATCTTTCGGATTGTAGATATCCCACGTGGGTGTCAACAACGCCGCTACCCACGAGTCGGTTGGTTGGACATTGCGCAACGGTGGCCCCCCTTGAAGGAACTCGTTGGCTAAGAGGACCAGTTCCCCAACATCTTGAACTTGGGGGGTTGGGTTTTCATTAGTACGGAGCCCATACAGTATTAGGTGTCGCATCAGGTGCAAGCACCCAAGGCGGGTGAACACGGCAGGGCATACCGGGCCTTCTAACTTGTACGACACAGCACGCTCATTCAGGTCTTTTGGAAGAAATTTCTCGTTTAGCATTCGGTGGGCGACCGGGTCTGCCGACCCTGAGGAAAGGACACCGTTGATCATCGAAAGCAAAACGACAGTGTCAATTACCGGAACCTTTTGCAGGGCATCCCAGTATCGTTGTTTCAAATCTCCGGAGTCAGGGACAAGGTCTGAGTACCGAAGCCAAACAGCAACAGCGGGGGGCGCAGCTTGCGGGTTTGGAGTGCCGCACCCCGGCGTCCACAAGCCTTCCGGCGCAATGCTCTGATAAATGTTCGCGAGATCTTGTTGCGTGTACTGTTTCAGCATATCGCGTACCCTAGGCACCCCATCGGTCGCGTATCAAACGCGCTTTTCGCGATGCCTCTTCCTATCGTTAACCATTGTATCATAATGAGGACAGTATACAACGGGGGCATGAGAAGCGCAAGGCTGTGCCGAATGAAAAGCAGGAAAGCAAGTGTTAGGTGCCACGGGCTAGGGGTTGGGGCTCCGCTTGGTTCTAAGTGCACCGATGCGAAGCCAAGAGCATGGCCAGCGGGCGGAGCTCGCGCTTGAAGGGATCGAGAATGAAACCCAACACCTCCAGTGACGAGTGAATGGTGACGAGTGGCGAGTCCAAGAGCGAAAATCGCAAGAGCAGTGGCGAGTGACCACCAGAAGTCAGGACCGCAAGCGCCAAGGGCGTTTTTTCGTGGCGGGACATTTTGTCTCTTGACAAAATGAGCCGAATGGTATAGGCTATAACTGCGATGAAGGCCAGGTGCACCACGGCCCCCGTAAAAACCTCCCAAACTTACAAACGAGCTCCTGAAATCACCCAACACAAAAAGATGTTAAAAATGAAGGAACCTCCGGGGATGTGCATGAAAACAAAGGCCACCGTGACAGAATGTCAGGTAAAAAACACGGCTTTTTACACGAAAATGCACCCATTGCGCGGTGATCGACAAGAATCGAGCGGACTTTGTGGCCGAAATGGACGGATTATGCGATGAATCGCGGCGGAATAGCGCCGGCAAAACGCGTGAAGAGGGGCAAGTCCAAGAGCGAAAATCGCAAGAGCAGTGGCAAGCCCAAGAGCGAAAATCGAAAATGGAAAGTCGAAAATCGGAAATGGAAAATCGAAAATGGAAAATCGAAAATCGAAAATGGAAAATCGAAACTGGCAAATCACCAATCGCAAATCGGCAACCGAAAATCGGCAATCGAAAATCGGCAATCGAAAATCGAAAATCCAAAAGGCATGTTACAATTTCATTCGCTCAGGAGTTCCACTCACCATCGGAGGGTGACATGAAGGTTTCCCCCGTGCCGCCGGGGCCCAAGGGGCATTTTCTGGTCGGCTCGTTGCCGGAGATTCAAAGAGATGAATTAGATTTCGTGATGCAGCAAGTCCGCGAACACGGCGATGTAGTCCACGTGCGAGTGGTCAATCATCCCTCTTACATCCTCAGTCACCCTCGGGACATTGAAACCGTTCTGATCAGCAAAAGCAGCAATTTCATCAAATCGGTTTTCCTGCGCGAGAGCAAAGCGCTCTTTGGCGATGGCCTGCTGACCAGCGATGGCGCTCTTTGGCAGCGGCAGAGGCGCTTGCTCCAGCCGGCCTTTCATCACGATCACATCCTCTCCTACACGCGGACCATGCTGGAATCCACGGCGCGGATGCTGGCCACCTGGCAGGACGGCGAAGAGCGCGACGTGCATCAGGACATGACGCGCCTGACCATGGAGATTGTCGCCAAGGTTCTGTTTGGCGAAGATTTCAGCTCGGACGCCGAGCAAGCCTGCGAAGCCTTTGGCCTCTTCTTCCAGCAATATGACGAGCGCTTCGGCCTCTACCTGATTCCCGAGTGGCTTCCCACCCCCGGAAACCTTCGCTACCGGCGAGCCATCAAGCGCTTGGACGAGGTGGTGCTCGGAATCATTCGCCGCAAACGCACCAATGGCAACGGCCACTCGCCCGACGTGCTGTCCGTCATGCTGAGCGCGCGCGAAGGCGATGGAGCGGGAATGGCCGAGCGCCAAGTGCGCGACGAGATGATGACCCTCTTCTTCACCGGCCACGAAACCACGGCGCTGGCGCTGGCGTGGACCTTCTACCTGCTGGGGAAGAATCCGGACAAAGAACAAAAACTCCAGGCGGAAGTCGATACGGTTCTGGAAGGCCGCACCCCCGCTTTTGAAGACCTGGCGCGCCTGCCGTACTTGGAAATGGTCTTCAAAGAATCCCTGCGCCTCTATCCTCCCGCCTTCGGTGTGGTGCGGGAGGCGGTGAACGACTGCGAAATTGGCGGATATCCCATCCCCAAGGGATCCACGCTCGCCATGTTTCAGTATGTCGTGCATCGCGACCCTCGATTCTTCGACCGTCCGGAAGAATTCGTCCCCGAGCGCTGGGAAAACGATTTCGCCAAGAGCCTGCCGCGCTGCGCCTATTTCCCGTTCGGAGCCGGGCCGCGCTTGTGCATCGGCAACACGTTTGCCCAGGCGGAAGTGCCTCTGGTGCTCGCCAACATCGTCCAGAAGTTTCAACTCCAACTGGTGCCCGGACACCGCGTGGCCACCGCTCCCTCGCTGACCCTCCGGCCGTTGAAGGGAATCCGGGTGACGCTCAAGAAGCGCCGAGGGGGGCGCATCGCTGAATTGAGATAAGGCAAAGAAATCCGGTGCCCGGCGGTTCCCTTCCCCGCTGGTAGTGCCCTAACTTGCGAGGAAGCCCCAACGGGGCGGCCTACCAAAGCCCGGGCCAACGGCCCGGGTTGGCGGATTGTTTCCCGCGCCGAGCCCTGAATGGGCGATCTACCGAATCCACGTTTCCGTCGGACAGGGCGGGATGGAAATGGCGTTGGGAAATGGAGCAACCGTTAACGCGCCCCTTCAGGGCTTGCGGATGGAAACACTTTTCCTGACCCAGGCCGCTGGCCTGGGCTGTGTTAGATCGCCCCTTTGGGGCTGATAAGTGCGACCCTTTTTTTCGAATCGCTCTGTCGGATTAGGACATTACCTCCCCGGCAGCCCTCTCGAAATTTAAATCGCATTGTGATATAATTATTGGTGATGAAACGGCCGATACATTTCGACGGTTTGCCGCACTCGCCCTCCGATGCGGTGCGGCGGCTGGCGTGGTTTCGCTATCGGGTGCGGTGCTTCCAGCGCTTCAGCGAGCGCGTGGCGCGGTCGTGTGGCATCACCCCCCAACAGCACCAGCTCCTGCTGGGAGTGGCGGGCTACACGGGCCGCGGCTGGGCCACCATCTCCGAGCTCGCCGAGTTCTTGCAGGCACGCCACAACGCCGTGGTCGGGCTGGCCCAACGCGCCGAGGAACGCGGGCTGGTGCGCAAGATTCCAGGCGAAAAGGATCGCCGCTTCGTCAAAGTTCACCTGACACGCAAGGGTTATACGATTCTGGACAAGATTTCGCGAATGAATATCGCCGAGCTTCGGGCACTCCAACTCGAAATCATGAAAACTCCCCAGCCCCGGCCGCGCGATATTCCCGATGCTCAGGGCACATAAAAAGCAGTGATGAGTGACGCGAGAGTGTAGCGCGGACCTGTTCTGTAGGTCCGCAGATTCAATGGCCCGATGAACCGATGAGCAGATGACCCGATGAATCAATCACCAATCACCAATCGCAAATCACCCATGTCTTGGTTCCGTGAATTCGGCAAGGCTCTTGACCCCAACATTCTCACCACCTCCGCGTGCGCGCTGCTCGTTGGGTTCATAGGTGGCTTGGTGGCGCAGGGTCTGCTGGAACTGATCTATCTTTTCACCAACATTTTCTTTTACGGGAAGTGGTCATTCACCATGACCTTCCCGGTCCATCACCATTTGGGCGCGTGGGTGATCCTGATCCCGCCGATCGGGGGACTTGTAGTCGGCATCATGATCCATTTTTGGGAGCCGACCCTGAAAGGCCACGGCATTCCGGAAGCCATGGAGGCCGTGCTGGTCGGCAAGAGCAAGGTGCGCATGCGCGTGGGCATTCTCAAGCCCCTGGCCACGGCGTTCGCCATCGGCACCGGTGGCCCCTTCGGTGCGGAAGGCCCCATCATTCAAACGGGAGCGGCCTTCGGCTCGATTTTTGCGCAGTTAACCCGCCTCACGCCCTACCAGCGGCGCGTGTTGTTGGCCTCGGGCGCCGCGGCGGGCATGGCCGCCACGTTTATCGCGCCCCTGGCGGGAATCCTGGTGGCCATCGAACTTCTCCTTTTCGAATTCCGCGCCCGCTCCTTCATCCCTGTGGCGATTTCCTCCGTCGTAGCCACCGCCGTCGCCGTGCACTTTCGCGGCTGGGCGCCGTTGTTCCCCACGCCCGCATTCTCACTGGTCAGCATGCAGGAACTCTGGCTCTTTGCCCTGATGGGAATCGTCATGGGGCTGATCGCCATTGCCATGATTCGCGTGCTTTTCTTTTTGGAAGATGCCTTCGACCGCTTTCCGCTGAAGCCTACGGCCATCTGGGCGCCGGTAGCGGGAGCCTTCCTGCTCGGCCTGATCGGATACTTCTATCCCCAGGTCTTCGGCACGGGGTACGACACGATTCGCGACATGCTGAACGACCGCTTGACCACGCATGCCCTGCTGGGGATCTCCGCCGCCAAATTCGCGGCGCTGGTGCTTTCGCTGGGCTCGGGCACGACGGGCGGCGTGTTTGCCCCCTCCCTGATTGTGGGCGGAGGAGTGGGCGCCGTGTACGCCCAGGTTTGGCGCCACTTCCTCCCGCACCTGGTGAGCGATCCCGCGCTCTACGCGCTGGTGGCCATGGCCGCGGTGTTTGCCGGCATCGCGCGCGCGCCCTTCACGTCCATCATTTTCCTCTTCGAGCTCAGCCGGAATCCCAATGCCCTGCTGCCGCTGGTGGTCTGCGTCGTGGTGTCCGACGGCTTCGTGCGCCTCTTCAGCGCGGAATCCATCATGACCGGAAAACTCATCAAGCGCGGGCTGATCGTGCGGCAGGACTATACGGTTCCGGTGCTTTTGCGAGGGCGTGTGGAACAGGTCATGCGCAAGAATTTCACGGTGGTCCAAGCGGATGAGCGTGTTCAGGCCATCGTGCGCGAAGTCTCACCCGAACAGGCGGGTGTGATCCCCGTTATCGGGCGTGATGGCGCCCTCGCCGGCATCATTGAGGCCCACGACTTGCTGAAAGGGTTCGACGGCAACCCGAAAGTCGGCGAGATCATGCGCCAGGATTACGTCGCCGCGCGTCCGGGCGAAACTGTGGACGAGGTCACGCGCGATATGGTGATCCACAACGTCGAAAATATCGTGGTGGTCGAGGGCAACGGAAAACCCATTGGAGTGGCCCGCGCCGCCGATATCCTGCGCCTCCGACGCTGGGTGATTGAAGAAGAAGGGTTCGGAAATCAGCCGGTGCGCGCCAAAGCTTCCCTTCCCCATATCGCCGACGCCAACGCCTCATCCTCCCGCGGCGCATAGCGGGAGGGTTCAAGCGCAGCTTTGTCCCATAACCTTTCGCCCGAGGGCACGGACATCATGTCGCTGCCCTCTGGAAAAACAGTTGCCCAACACAACAACTGTTGTACAATCTGCCCTCAAAGCGGGCTGGGCTTGACCCGACGCCAGCCCCTGTCTAACAGTGCGTCCCTCTGAAATTCGCAGGAGGTGAAGCTTGTCTCGTGGGCTTTATTTGGTTTCGCTTTTATTCATGGCCGCATCCCTGGGTTCGGCGACAGAGCTTTCCGTTCCCAGCAGCGCGGAGTTCTGCGGTGATTGCCACCGCGCGATCGAAGCCGGCTGGAAGCAGTCCGCGCACTCCCAAGCCGTCGAGAGCCGGCTCTTCCTCGACGCCATGAAGTTGGCAGAGGCGGACTATGGCGCGCCAGCGCGCGAGAAGTGCTTGAGTTGCCATTCACCCATCGCCGTCGAGAGCGGGGACCTGGCTCTGGTCAAGAAAGTGAGTTGGGAAGGCATCACCTGCGATTATTGCCACTCGATTCGGGCCGTGACACTCACCGGACCAAACCCGCAAGTCACCGTCGACTATTCGCTCGTCAAGAGCGGCCCCTGGAAAGACGTAAATTCGCCTGCGCATGGGACGGTTTTTTCGGCCGTACACACTTCCGCGTTGATTTGCGCCTCTTGCCACGAATACCGCAATGCGCTGGGGTTTCCCGTTCTGACCACTTACTCGGAGTGGAGCAAGAGCAGCTACGGCGCACAGAATAAGAGTTGCCAGTCGTGCCACATGTACCAGGTGGCGGGAAACGTCGTGGACCCGCGCGTCCAAAGGACCGCCCAAGCCAGCATCAATCTCCACGAGATACCGGGCAGCCACTCGATGCAACAGTTGGAAAAGGCCCTGCACGCACAGCTTTCCGCCACGCACGAGAACGGCCGGCTGCAGGTTATTGTGGAAGTCACCAATCGGGGTGCAGGGCACTCCGTGCCGACGGGTTCTCCCATGCGGCAGTTGATTTTGGAAGTCCGCGCCGATCCCTACGGTGGCGCGTCGATGAGCGATCGCCGGGTTTTCCGCCGCACCGTGGCCGACGCGAAAGGCGCCGTCATCGTGCGCGAGTCGCAGGGCTTCATTAAGGGCGCCAAGGAAATCTCCGACACACGCATCCCGCCCGGAGCGACCCGCAAGGAGACTTTCACTTTCCAGGTGCCACAAGGCACGCGATCCGAGGTGGAGGCAAATTTCATCTATTACTATTCCCCCATGGCCACCACGGAAGCCGAGCAGCAAATCAAGTTCCTGAGCCTGCGGCAACTGGTGGAATAAGGGCGGAGGCGCGAGGGATCGGCGAGGAAGTCGGCAAAAAGATCGTGGGATTTTCTCATGCGCGACGGCCAACTTGACGGGCAGGTTTCTTGGCGCCGCTCGAGTGGGTGGTTACGGGACGTTTGGGTTGTTCGTCCACGTGGAGCTGGAAAATATCCGGCCGCGCGTAATGGCCGACCACGTCCAAATCGTATTTGCCACGGATGATCTGCCCACGATCGATTTCGGCGGTCAAAATCGTTTCGTCTTCCCAATTCGGCCCGGCAAGAAAATTGCCGAACGGATCGACGATGCAACTGCCGCCGCGCGTGACGACGGCATCGGGATCGAGGCCATAAACGGCATCGTAATCCGCCGGGAAGTCGCGCCGGCGGTTGAACTGATTGCAGGAAAGCACGAAGCAGCGTCCCTCGACGGCGATGTGCCGCATCGAAGCGGCCCAAGAGTCGCGGGCGTCGGCGGTGGGCGCGCAATAAATCTCGATGCCCTTCGCGTACATCGCCGCTCGCAGCAAAGGCAGGTAGTTCTCCCAGCAGATCACTGCGCCCAACTTTCCCAGGGAAGTCTCGAACACCGGCAGCGTGGAACCATCGCCGAAGCCCCACACCAGCCGCTCCGCTCCCGTCGGCATGACCTTCCGGTGCTTGCCGAGAAAGCTGCCGTCCGGAGCAAAGAACAAGACGGTGCAGTAGAGCGTGCCCCCCTCCCGTTCGACCACACCGATGACTAGGTAGATGTGGTTCTTGCCTGCCGCCCGAGCGAGATCATCAACCGCTGGACCGGGCACGTCCACGCTGCTCTCCCAATATCGACGGAAGTCTTCTCGCCCTTTCTCCGACCGCGAACCCACAACCGCTCCGAAGTCCAAACCCCGGGGATAGCCGGAGACAAACGCCTCCGGAAACAGCACCAACTGGGCGCCTTGGCGAGCTGCCTCGCGCGCCAGGGCGTGGACTTTCTCCAGGGTGCGCTTGCGATTGAATACCACAGGAGCTGCCTGGGCGACAGCCACCTTGATGCGCCCGGCGCCGAATGAGGGTTTCTTTTCTTTGCGCGTTGCCCGTTTCATAACTCAAAGGACTAAGGACACCCACCAGCAGATTTCGTAATGGCAATATACACGGATTCAGGTCGCCCTGGTGATGAATTCGAGGTCCGGGCCCGCCCGGGGATAGCGCGTCACTGGTCCATTTCTCCACTCCGTGCAGCAGAGTAAAGAATGGCGAGTGCGGCAGAGTAGAAGGCCATCCAATGCCCTGAAAAACCCCTCCAGACCATGGCGGGCGGATTTGACCCGGACGCATGACTGGAAGCTTTTGTCATAAAGAAGAAAAAATTCACCATTGCATATCCAGTGAACCCGTACACCATGTAGCGCATCCACGCGGGCGAACCCCTCAGAACAACTTTCCAGTAGTCCTTTCGATTCGTATTCCCGGCAAGACGAATTGACACCAAAACTGCCGGGATCCACACTACGAAAACACCAACGTGAAGTATCCAAAAGTATGTTTCCGGTACTACACGTCGCCCCTCGACCGCTCCAATGTGAACCCATAAACTGACCGCCAACCCTACCGCGGAGAGCACAACGAAAATCCACAGAATTGGTTTGAGCCACTGCGGAACAAGTTGTGCAAGCGTTGGGGGCACCAGAGGTTCCGGCAATGGAGCACGTGATTCTAAAAGCGCCTTGATGGCGGAATCGGACAGCAGCGAAATGGAGGGTTTATTGGGGTTGTAATGTACTTCGATGGGCTTGTCTTTAAGATCCCAGACAAACTCTTCAGCTTCACTTTCCGTTCCGAACTCCGCCGTGTGCATTCCTGCGTAAGTGCGCCCCAACACACCGTACGTGTATACGAGTTCTGCTTCGTAGACTCGCGAACGCCCCCCCGACGACGTGGAAGCGGGAAGAAAGGGCTTACGCGCGCGGACCCCGGCGGATTCAATGCGTCCATGAGTAGAGGGCCAGTTCGCGGCCCTCCTCCGCTGAAGCCAGCGCCACGCCGGCTTCACGCCGCCCGCCAGGAGAAGTGCGGCCCAAACATATACGAACCAGGGCCAAGTCCGGGGGTCAAGCCATCGCCATAAGTTATGTGACCACATCCCAGTGCATCCAATACGGGCGAGTTCGCGGCCACGATGACCCCTTCACATTAGCCAGGGCGGCCGATAATCTGCGAGGCCGGACGGGGCAGCCGCTCTACCGGGGTCCCTTGAACGTTGCAGCGCCAATCAGGGCGAGGATTGATGCAATGCCTAACAGGACCGCGGTAGCCCGCAAGAGAGTCCTTTGTGACGTCGAATAATCCGTTCCCGGAAAGTCATGGGACTCTCTTTCCATGGCCCGACGAGCCGGTGATATTAGATTAACCAAGAAGTTCCCGATCAGCATTGCGCCACTGATTGCCGGAAAAAACGGCGGCAAAATCATCAAAAATACCGGCAAGGACTGTTGTCGCCCAAGGACTTTCATCCAGTTGCCGCTCATCGAGCTGGCACCACCTTGAAAAAAATGTATATGAGCCAACCAGGCGACTTCAACGCCTCCCCACCAAAGCGCGATCCAAAGCGGAATCATGACGAGCGGGTCCAGCAAATTCCACGCGCTCTTGCGGCGTGACGCGCGTCGACGGGCACTGTCGATGAATGTTCCCTCCTTAACCTCGTCATAGGCGCGACCGAATGATCCCGGTTTGGTTCGTTTTCGCACTGCCGTCAAGGGTATCTCAGGTTAGGGGCCCGATCAACCCTTCGAGATCGCGAGGGCTGCAGCTCCGCCGCGCTGCCTCCATATGACTTTTTGTCAGGTTCTTTCACCCCTTTTGTGGGTTTTGAAATGTAGCCATTTATTGCTTGACATGGATAATACTCTCATGTACACTAGAACGTGAGGCTGGCTCCTGCTGGCCGGTGCGAAAGACCGCAGACCTATTCAAGGGGTCGGCGCAAACATATTAAAGGCAGGTATCAGGTGCCAGGTATCAGGTGTCGGGGGGAAAACAAAACCGCGTCCCGCGCCCCGTGGCCCCAGTATCCGCACCTCGAATCCCGTGTCCGATCTCCCCTACCCCGTTCCTGACACCTGACACCTGTTCCTTTGGAGGTTCACATGTCACTGGTAAAAAGCCCGCGATTGACCAAAAAGAAAGCGGCTGCGAATCGAAAGAACCAAGAACTTTGCCACCCAGTGGCCGACGAGCGCCGCGCGCGCATTCGCGCCGCCCTCCTGCGTTTTGGGTACGACGTGCAGGCGGAGGAGATTGCGATGCGCGCCCTGGGCGAGGACCCCGCCCAGTTCCAGAAACTGCTGGAAGGACTCTGGGAGGAATATAACCCCGTCGGCCCTTCGCAGGAAGGAGTGGTGATCCGGCTGGCGCGGGCCCTGTGGCTGGCGAATCGTGCCGACCGCATGCAGGAAGGCTACGCGGTGCGCCAGGCCCAGGACGTGAACCGGGAGCGGCAGGACCGGCTGCACGCGCAGATGATGCGCCTCAAGATCACGGCGGACAGATTGCGGTTGCTCGCCCAATCGGTGGCGCGCGAGCATTACGTCACCATCCCCGAGGACCTCGAGAAGATGAAGAGGTTGCACCAGGAGGGAGTGCTGAAGGAAATGGGCGAAATCGCTCTGGCCCTCTTCTACCAACTTCAGGCGCCGGAAGTGGGTGAGGACGAACTGGACTCGTTCGAGGCGGCCCAAAAGGTCGTTGCCCAGGTGAAAGAGATCTTTGGGATTGGTACGCGCCCCCCGTTTGCGCGCCAAGTGAACGTCACGCCGTATTCCGGCCAGCCACAGGAAAGCCCGCACCCCGCGCAAGGCGGCGTAGCGCCGGACTTCAGTCCGGCACCTGGCAACCTGGCAGAGGACTTTCGTCCGGCACTCAAGGTCGGCGATACGCAAGATGAGCAGCAAGAGCGATATCCCAGCATCACGGCGGCAGACTGGGAGGCGCGGGAGCGGCCGCGCCAACTTTTGGAGAATCTCCTCACGCGGCAGGCGGAGAGTTGCGAGGCGCAGCGCAAGGCCATCCTAAAGGAGTCTTTGAAGGGTCCGTCACCCTACGAACGCGCCGCAGAAATCGCTCCCACCCACCCCAACGCGCGCGTCATGCGGCGAATGCAGGATTCCAACCTTCGGGAAGCCCGGCGGCTCACCAACCTGCTGCTGAGGATTAAACGCTATGAGCGGCAGATGGCAGCTTTAGAAAAAACCCGCGCCTTTCCACGATCTATCAGAAAAAAAGGGGGTTAGACGGCTTAAAGTGCGATTTTAAGGCCGACGCTTTCAAAGTGAGTGTCGTTCTGCAGCGTATTAGAAAGGAAGGGGCTAGGCGTGTTTAGACGCCGATTTTAGGATCGTGCTCTTAAATTGAACAGCTTTCCACGATGTATCAGAAAAATAAGCGGTTAGACGTTTTTAGGCGCCGATTTTAAGGCCGGCGTTCCCGAAAAATACGGCTTTCCACGATGTGCCAGAAAAGAAAGTAATTAGCGATGATGCGCGAAAATCTTGCGAAATTCTATGTCACAGAAAACAAGATGGTTAATCGTTCCTCGGTCAGGCGGGTCACGCGAAGAAAGGGGGCCAAAAATGCCTCCAAGCTGCGTTAAGTCATTGAAAACACATATAGAAAAAATGTCGGTTTTCTGCCTTTCCACGATGTTGCTGAAAACACACGAGTTAAGCCGATTTTCCATGATGTTGATGAAAATAAAGGTAGTTATAGAGATTGAAAAGCAATGATAAACCATCGATTTGAATTACTTCTTGGACTGACGCAGATGCCAATCGGCCTCGTACATGTTGAAGAACCTCTCCTGGATCGGGTGTTCTTTAATCAGGTCCTCGTTGAGGGAAATTCCCAAACCGGGACCCTGGGGGAGGTGGAAGTAGCCGTCTTGCGGGCGAGGGGCGCCGGGCACGGCCTCGACGACCCAGGATTCGGAGAAATCGTCGAAGCATTCCTGCACCTTGAGGTTGGTGGTGCAGAAATCAAAATGCACGCTCGCCGCCGTGCAGACCGGGCCGTTGGAGTTGTGCGGCGCCAACATCATGCTGCGCGCATCGGCCATGGCCGCAATCTTCTTCAGATCCAGAATTCCCCCCGCGTGGATGACGTCGGGCTGCAAGATATCGGCGGCGCCGGATTCCAGGATTTCGCGGAAACCGTGGTGGGTGAAGTAACGCTCGCCCGTGGCAATGGGAATCTTGACTTGGGCAGCGACCTTCTGGAGCGAGGGGATATCCTCTGGCGGGCAGGGTTCCTCAATCCAGCCCGGCTGATAGGGTTCGAGCAGGCGGGCAATTTCAATGGCGGTGTGGGCGCTGAAGCGTCCGTGCATCTCCACAAAGATTTCCACGTCCGGGCCCACCGCCTCGCGGATTGCCGCCACCAGCTCTACCGAGCGAAGCTTCTCCGCGCGGGAAAGCTCCACGGCGCCGGGGCCAAAGGGGTCGACCTTCAGGGCTTTGTAACCCTTTTCCAGAACCACCTTCACGCGCTTGGCGAATTCCTGGGGCGTGCGCTCCACCGTATACCAGGCATTGGCGTAAGCCTTGATTTTTTCGTGGCATCTTCCGCCCAACAGCCTCCACACCGGCTGGCCCAAGGCCTTGCCGATGATGTCCCAGCAGGCAACTTCAATCCCGCTTATCACCGAGGTGGCAATCACCCCGCCGCGCCAGAAGTCGTTGCGGTACATGCGCAGCCAAAGGTCCTCGACGTTAAAGGGATCGGAACCCAAAACGTGCCGCCGTACCGCGCCGGGCAAATAACCCAGCACCCCTTCCTCAAGATTCTGGGTGGTGCATTCGCCAAAGCCCACCAAGCCTTCGTCGGTGAAAACCTTCAAAAAGATCAGATTCCGCCAGCTCGTTCCCAGGACCAACGGCTCAACGGCCGTGATTTTCATAAGAGAGTTCCTCCACCGTGCCGTTCCACTGCGACCATTCGAATGAAGGGGGTCTTCAATTTAGCCGAAAAATCACACTCCGGCAACGGCAGGGTGATGCCACGTGCAAACAAAATGGAAATCTCGGGGAGACAAAAAGAGGGGGACGCGCCAAGGCGCAGCCACAAGAGTTCCAGCAGCGCGGCGCCTGGAATGCCCGCTGGCGCGTCCCTTAGAGGACCGTGGGGCCGCGCGCGGCTATTGAAAGTACTGCGCGTTCTTGGCCGTAAACTCTGCCAAATTCGCCGGCAGGTCGGCCTCCGCGAAAATCGCGGACGCCTCGCAAACCGGAACGCAGGCGCCACAGTCAATGCAGTTTACCGGATCGACGTAGAGTTGCGCGACCTCCGCAAATTGGGGTTCATCCTTCCGCGGATGAATGCAATCCACCGGGCAAACCTCGATGCATTTCTCATCCTTGGTGCAACTATCCGTGATGATGAAAGCCATGAATCATTTCTCCTCTGACGAGTTTGTAAAATTCCGAGCCCCGCGCAGGGGGGGCGCGCCTGCCCCACCAGTCCGCGCCGCCACATCCAAACCGTGGGTTAAAGGGATGTGCAATTCGAACGCCAAATGCCTCATACTTTTTGTCGCTTGCAGTGATAGGAAAAGCGAGTCGGAACTCGCCAGTTGGATTGAAAGACCCAGCGTGGGGGGCATTTTGCCCACCTCCGACTTAGGTCTTTGCCAAGTTCGCCCCCACATTCCTGCCGCAGAAGTTGATTCAACTGGTAGAATAGGGCTTGCCCTTTCTGGGCAAACGCGCGAACTCGCCTGCGATTCCCGAACTCATTACACCGGGCAAGGGGCAGCAGGGCGGCGCTGCGCAATCACCGTAATGGGAAAAGCTGACTCACCTTCACCCGATGCGCAACCTCCCGACTTGTCCATGAAGCATTCCTCATGGAAAACAGAGGTGCTGCTTCCCGGCAGTTGGCGGGGCGCCACCTGCACCCTGCTCTCGCGGGACCATCATCACATCATCGTCGATACCGGCATGCCGCACGAGGCCCATCGCCTTCTCCAGGCCCTGGAAAAACGGGGCCTTCACCCCAGCGATATCCGAATGGTTATCAACACGCATTTCCATGTTGACCATGTTCTGAACAACTGCCTTTTCCCGGAAAGCGAAATCTACGGGACGCAGCAGTCCCATGACTGGTGTTGCCAGGCATACTCCGATCTTCTCGATGAGCAGAATTGGGTGAAGCTGGGCCTGAAGTACTATCCGGAATCGGCGGATTATGAAAGGACGTCGGAGTTGATGCACGCCCTGCGGCGGTTCGCCTTGCGCTGGTGGGACCGCAAACGCCTGGGCGACCCCTCGCGCTTCCGCTGGATTGAAACCCACCCCGTGCCCGACGACTTGGAATTCCTGGTGACCAACGGCCACGTGCCCGGCCACGTCTCAGTGATTGTCCATCAGGGCGACGCGCCCATCATCATTGCCGGGGACGCCGTGCTGACCCGCGAGCACGACGAGAATGTTTTCACCATGATCCCGCATAATCGGGAGCAGTTCCAGCAAGACCGGGCCCGCATTCTGGCCATGATGGGACGCATCCTGCCCGGTCACGACGAGGAGTTTTCAAATCCCAGCGGGCCGGCGCCCACGCCACCGTGAACCCCGGAGGCGCTTCTTGCCCTGCCCCGGGGCGCAATTTGAAAACGGGGGTTCCGTTGCCCGCCACTGGGCGGGAAACAGCGCGAGAGTTGTCACCGGGCGCCGCGATGGCAGCAAGCCTGGTTGCCGAACACGGCTCCAGCAAAGGGCTTGACATTCGCGGATTGGTAGGCCAGAATGCTATATACCATTCGGTAAGATGAAGGAATTAAGACTGCGTATCATTTGAATCTTGCCGTTAGAAGCACGCAATGGGGGAGATCCCGGTGGCTTCAAATCCTCCGCGTCGAAAGATTTTGATCATTGAGGATGAACCCGCGATTCGGAATGTTCTCCTGGTGCTGCTGGCGGGGGTCGGGTGCGATAGCGAGTTTGCCCACGACATCCGCCAGGCGCTGCCGATGATTCGCCAACATCGATTTGACGGGGTGCTGCTCGACCTCCGTTCCGCCACTCTTCCCCTAGAGCAGATGGTCTCCGCCATCACCGAACTCCGGCCCAGCCTGGTAGGACGTGTTCTGGTGATCACCGGCGAAGTCTCTGACCCCCACACCCTCGAGATGCTCGCGCGCATCGCCGTGCCGCACGTTCCGTGCAGCCGCGTGACCTCCGACCTCTGGGGGCGGTTGCGAACACTGCTCGGCTTCGCGCATTGAAAGGAGGGCAACACGGCGATCCTTGACAGTCCCTCACATCTTCACCGTGCGGACGTAGTCTGCCAAAGCTTCCTGCCAGGGCCGCGGAAGCGCCAAGCCGGCACGCCGCAAGGCTTCCATTTCCATCACTGCGTATTTCAGCCGGGGAGCTCGCCGGTGCATCAACGCGTCGGGAACGCCTATGACTTTTGCCGGATCCAGCCCTGCCAGTTCCACCGCCGTGCGCGCCAACTCGAAGCGCGTGCACGCTCCCTGGTTCGCCAAGTGATAGAGGCCGTAACGGCCGGCTTCCGCCACCTCCATGATTTTCAGCCCGGCGTCCACGGTGTGAGTGGCGCAACCCAACTGATCGCTCGCAACCTTGTACTCCTCACCCGCCGCAACCTTGCGCAGACCCTTCTCCACAAAGTTGGTTTTTCCCGGACCAAACAACACGGAGACGCGGAAGATCCAGTAACGGTCCAGGGCCTTCACCGCCTGCTCGGCCTGCAACTTGGTTCGCCCATAGACGGTGAGGGGGACGGTCGGATCGGTCTCCACGTAGGGCGTCGATTTCTTCCCATCGAAGACCGCGTCCGTGGAAATGTGGGCGAGGCCCGCTCCTACCCGGCGGGCGGCGTCGGCCACGTTACACGTTCCTTGGTAATTCACGCGAAAGGCAAGAGCGGGATCCGCCTCGCAGATGTCAAGGTCAGGAATGCCGGCGGGATGCACGATCAGGTCCGGCCGGATGCGCTCCAGGGCAGCGCAGATGGCCTCCGCATCGGTAATGTCGGCCTCGGCGCGCGTCAGGGGAAAGACCTGATGCCGGGTGGAAAACGCCGCGATCAGCCCATGCCCGAACAATCCCGCAGCGCCGGTGATGGCAACCTTCATCGCTTGATAACCTTATTTCATCCGCATAACAACCCCAGGAGTATTATACAGTCGAATAAGAGTGTTGAGATCCCGCTGGCTGGGCTTGCTGACGAGTGATTTCCAGATGAACGGGTAATAGACCCCAGGGACTCTCACACGGCGATTCTTCTCCTGCACTTGCCAGTACATGATGTCTCCCTTGGATAAGCTGTGCCCTCTGATGCCAAGGGCGTGCCCCAATTCGTGCAGGACGATAGCGCGCATTTCATCCTTGGACCAGTTGCGCGAAAGGTCCACGGAAATGTAAGCCACCTTGCGGCTGGTCAGCTCGCCCCCCACGCGGCGGAATTGCACCCAATCCATTTCCTCTCCCACCGCGCCGCCCTCCATGGTCTGGTCGCCCTCCCAATTGAAGCGAATATCCGCTTCCTCGGATTCCGCAACGAGTTCCAGAGGAAACATCTCATTCCAAATGCTGAACGCCTCCCGCGCTCCTTGCGCCCAGTTGCCGCTGGGCACATTCCCAATGCAAACTTTAATGGGAAACGAGTTCCATTTCTCGGATTCCGAGCTTTCGGCGATCTCAAGGTAATAGTCCGATGCGGACGGAACGTAGCGAGAAGGTTGCAGCGCGTCGGGATACACGGGCAGCATTCCCAGGATTTGGATTCGTGCGTTGGCTTGACCCACTTGGTACTTGAAGTCAGGGGCAGTGGCGGCGACGTCGGCGAAACGATGCCAATCTGCGATGGCTTTCTGCCGATCTACCATCTCATCGGCCAGGGCGCGATTGTAATAGGCCTCAAGGAATTGCGGGTCCTGCTCGCTGGCGCGGCCGTATGCCGCCGCCGCATCGGCAAACCGGCCCTGGTCGAAGAACTCATTGCCTTGCCGGTAGCTTGCCTTCGCCGCTTCCTGGTCCGCCGCCTGCGCAGGAACGACTAACAGCAATATTGACAAAACAAGAATCAATGGGCGCATGGGCAATCACCTCCACTCGCTGAGTTGGGTGACATCATAATGGCACGCGGGCATTCGTTCCAGAGGCAAGAAGAATCAATCCGCGTAAGGGCTGGCGCGCCCGCCGGTGAGGATGCGCAGATAAGTTCCGACTTGTGCTCGGTGGCTTTACGAGAGCTTTTTCAACTCCGCCAAAATCTCTCCATTGTCCGGCTGTTCCCGCAGTTCGTAGATTTTTGACCACGCGATCTTGCCGCCCTTATCAACAATGAAGATGGCTCGGTCGTTGATGAACGGGATAGGGTGCTTGGTGGGAGGGAATACCCCATACGCGGTCGCCACTTCGGCATAAGGCCAGCGATCCGTGGCCAGGGGGAACTTCAGCCCGCCCAGATGTTTCTGGAAGGCAATGTGGGCAAAAACCGAGTCGGTGCAAATGCCCACGACCTCGGTATTCGAATTCGTGAACTTGGCGAGGTCCGCCTGGAATGCCCCCAGCTCGCTCTGGCAAACCGGCGTGAAATCGAGCGGATAAAAGGCCAGGACAACATTCTTGCCGCGGTGAGCGGAAAGCTCAAACTCGCCTTGTGACTCTCCGGTCGCGCAGACCAGTTTGAAGTCCGGCGCCGGATCCCCTGCTTTTAGTGGCATACGAAGCTCCCTGGTTCAGCCTGAACTCTGTGGCCCGCCCTGGGTGGGTCCGGACGAACAGAATTCGTTCGTCATCGCTGATCACCCCCAAGGTGGGAAGTGGAATTCTACCCGAGGAACCCGAGAAAAGGAAGTGCGACGCGGGAAGAAGTTGCAACCCACGCAACTTCTCCCGCGCCCACTGGAACGGGGGTTAGTACCCAGTTGACAGCTCTCTTTTCCGCCGAGCTCAGGCAAGGTCGTAGCGATCAAGGTTCATCACCTTGTTCCACGCCGCCACGAAGTCCTTCACAAACTTCTCCTTCGAGTCGGCACTGCCATAGACTTCGGCGATAGCCCGGAGCTGGGCGTTGGAGCCGAAGATCAGGTCGACGCGGGTGCCGGTCCACTTGACCTGGTTCATCTTGCGGTCGCGTCCCTCGTACACGCCATCCGAACCAGCGGACGGCTGCCATTCGGTACCCATGTCGAACAGGTTGACGAAGAAGTCGTTCGTCAGGGTTTCCGGCCGCTTGGTGAAGACGCCATGCGCTGACTTCCCGTGATTTGCGCCCAAGACGCGGAGGCCGCCGACAAGAACCGTCATCTCGGGCGCTGTCAGCGTCAACAGTTGCGCCTTATCGATCAGCATCTCTTCCGCTGGTACGCTGAACTTGGCCTTGAGGTAGTTGCGGAACCCGTCCGCGACCGGTTCGAGATAGGCGAAGGACTCCACATCGGTCTGCGCTTGCAATGCGTCCGTGCGCCCCGGCGTGAAGGGAACTTTCACGTCGTGGCCGGCGGCCTTCGCGGCTTTCTCGACTGCCGCACAGCCGCCCAGCACGATCAGGTCAGCAAGTGAGACCTTCTTCCCGCCGGTCAGCGATTTGTTGAAGTCCTTTTGAATCGCCTCCAGCTTCTTCAGCACCTTCGCCAGTGCCGCCGGCTGGTTCACTTCCCAATCCTTTTGCGGAGCGAGGCGAAGGCGCGCGCCGTTCGCTCCCCCGCGCTTATCAGAGCCGCGGAAGGTCGACGCCGAGGCCCAGGCGGTCGTGACCAGTGCGGAAATCGAGAGTCCGGTGGCGAGGATTTTGGCCTTCAGCGCAGCAATGTCCTTCGCCCCGATGAGTTTATAATCCACCGGAGGAACGGGGTCTTGCCAGATCAGCTCGTCCGCTGGGACCTCCGGGCCGAGATAGCGCGAACGCGGGCCCATATCGCGGTGCGTGAGCTTGAACCACGCGCGGGCAAACGCGTCTGCGAACTCATCCGGATGCTCGTAGAAGCGCCGGGAGATCTTCTCGTAGACCGGATCAACCCGCAAAGCGAGGTCCGTGACCAGCATAGTTGGCGCACGACGCTTCGAGGGGTCGAAGGCATCCGGAATTGGCTTGGCACCATTTTTCGCTTGAAACTGGTAGGCGCCGGCCGGGCTCTTGGTCAGCTCCCATTCGTAGCCGAACAAGTTCTCGAAGAAGTAGTTGCTCCACTTCGTGGGCGTCTGAGTCCAGGTGACTTCCGGGCCGCCGGTGATTGCGTCTTGGCCTTTGCCTGTGCCATAACGGCTCTTCCAGCCGAGGCCCATCTCCTCAATGGGCGCGGCCTCGGGCTCGGGGCCAACAAGCTTCGGATCGCCTGCGCCGTGGGTTTTGCCAAAGGTGTGACCGCCGGCAATCAGCGCGACCGTTTCCTCGTCGTTCATGGCCATACGGCGGAACGTTTCGCGAATATCCTTGCCCGCGGCGAGGGGATCCGGCTTGCCGTTCGGCCCTTCCGGATTCACATAAATGAGACCCATCTGCACGGCCGCGAGCGGATTCTCGAGCTCCCGGTCGCCCGTATAGCGCTTGTCGCCAAGCCAAGTGTCCTCCTTGCCCCAGTACACGGCTTCGTCAGGTTCCCATACATCGGGGCGCCCGCCGCCGAAGCCGAAGGTCTTGAACCCCATTGACTCCAAGGCGACGTTACCGGCGAGAACCATGAGGTCGCCCCAGGAGATTTTCCGGCCATACTTCTGTTTGATCGCCCAAAGCAGCCGGCGCGCCTTGTCGAGGTTCGCGTTGTCCGGCCAAGAGTTGAGCGGGGCGAAGCGCTGTTGGCCGGTGCCGGCGCCGCCGCGCCCATCGCCGATGCGGTACGTACCCGCGGCGTGCCACGCCATGCGAATCAAGAGTCCCCCGTAGTGGCCGAAATCCGCCGGCCACCAGTCTTGGCTGTCCGTCATCAGCGCCTGAAGGTCCTTCTTTAGCGCTTTGAAGTCGAGCTTCTTGAACTCTTCAGCGTAGTTGAAGGCCTCGCCCATCGGATTGGATTTGGGTGAGTTCTGGTGGAGAATCCTGAGGTTCAACTGGTTCGGCCACCAGTCGCTGTTCGACCTCATTCCGACATTCGTGGTCCCGTGTATGACCGGGCACTTAGTTTCGGTCGACATGGTTTGCTCCTGATGAGCGGGAGCAGGCGCCCCCGCTGTGTTCGTGAGTGTCTTATCCATATGTTTGCCTCCCTTTCGAATTAGTCAAAATGTTTGTCTTCCTTCGAAATTAGTCAAAAAAACTGTGACGAACTACGAACCCATCCGGCCTTTTCTCTTCGCGCCATCGCCGCCGGCCGCGCGCGCTTGCGCCACTCATCCGGTATCCACACGCCGACAGCACTTAACCGGAAGCGTCTTGCACAGCGCACTTCGAGCAGAGCCCCCGGAAAATGAGTTCGCATTCGCGAACAACTCGCTTACCGAGGGAGCCCGAGGCAGGCCTGGGCACGTCGTGCCACTCAATGTCCTCAACCTTACCGCAGCGGTCGCAGATGAAGTGGTGATGCCGCATGCCTTTCGCCTCAAATCGCGCGCTGCGGCCCTCGACGGCCACTTCACGCACCAAGCCCGCCTTAAGAAGGTCCCGCAGATTGTTATAAGTCGTGGCCCGGGAAGAGCGCGGATGCGCGTGATTCACGGCTTCGAAGATTTCCGCGGCGGTGGAATGCCGGTTGTGTTCCATCAAAAATGCCATCACGGCGTAGCGCTGCGGAGTGCACCGCAACCCGCCGGCTTCCAAGGACCGTTTGATCGCCTCAGCGTCCATCAGGGGGGTTAGACTAAATCTAATGTGATATTTTGTCAAGACCTATGCTTTTGGTTCTGCGAGCGGAAAACTTGCGGATGCCATATTGCGTATCCTCATCCTTTTGAAAGACGGCCACTGCTTCCGCGAAGATGTCTTACAGGCTTGCAAGGTTTCACGGCTCAATCCTCGGGTGGTTTTTGAAAGGCGGCAGTCCGATACGCTGGTGGCCATGGTGGCGGCAAGCGCCGGCGTGACGCTGCTGCCGGAAATGTCGCGCCGGCATGACCGGCATGCGGGGGTGGGCTTGCTGGACTTTCTCCCGCCGCGACCCATACGCACCATTGGGGTGGTGAAAGCTAAAGACAAGTTTCAGACGGAAGCGGCGCGAGCCTTCCTGAGTGTGCTGAGAGGGACAAGTGCTTCCTAGTGGAAAAGGAGGTGTCAGGTATCAGGTGTCAGGTGCCAGGTGTCAGCGAAACAAAGGAAGTGTCCGATGTCAGGGTTCTACTGACACCTGATACCTGACACCTGTCCCTCAAATACCGCCGTAAAGGCTCCAGGCCTGGTCCCCGGCGTTGAGGATGAAAAGCTCGGGATCCTTCACTGTAACCCTGCTATAAGGCGCCACAGAGTGAGTCAGCCACACGTTTCCGCCAATCACGCTGTGATGTCCAATATGCGTGTTACCTCCCAGAATGGTGGCGTTGGGGTACACGGTAACGTGATCCTCGATGGTCGGGTGCCGCTTGTTTTCCTGCCCACGGCGCAGTTGGCCCTCCTCATCCTTGCTAAGCGGATTGAAGGCTCCCAGCGTAACACCGTGGTAAAGCGTTACCTTTTTACCGATGATGGAGGTTTCGCCGATCACCACGCCCGTACCATGATCGATGAAAAATGATTCCCCGATGGACGCACCGGGATGAATATCAATACCTGTGTGGCTGTGCGCAATCTCCGTCATCATGCGGGGGATGAACGGCACATCGAGAAGGTACAAGCGGTGAGCAAGACGCTGCACGGTGACGGGCTCGATGTAAGGATAAGCCAGCAGGATTTCCTCAACACTCCCTGCGGCCGGGTCGTTATGGTAGGCCGCCTCGATGTCGGAGGCAAGCAAGTGGGCCAATTCCGGCAACTGCCCGAACAAGTTCTTATGGACCTCTTCCGCGTAATGCTCGAGGTCTGTGGGCGCCTGTTTACTGCTGCGGCGGCACTCAAAGCGCACCGCGCTGCAAATCTGCTTCGATAGCAGGGTCTGAATCTCTATCAGGTGGTGGCAGGCGCGGGTGCCCGGAACCTCGCGTTCCCCGCAGAGATAGTAAATCGGAAAAAGAACTTGCAAGTATCGGCGGCAGATGGTGGCTACCGCTTCCCGGCTCGGCAGATTAAAATCGCTGAGCTCGTCGCCGGCCAGTTGCGCGTCCAGATCCGCGCGAAACTCCTGCGCGAGGCACTTCATTTCATCGGCACTCATGTAAGGACCTCCCAGAATAGGTGTCAGGTGCCACGAGCATCTTAATATCTGACACCTGGCACCTGGTACCTGACACCTTTCACCCAACCCCCTCGAAAAGCACCGTGGAAATATAGCGCTCGCCGGAATCAGGTAAAACCACGACAATCGTCTTGCCGGAAAATTCCGGTTGCTGGGTCAAACGGACGGCCACGGCGGCCGCGGCTCCGCACGAAATGCCGCTTAGAATGCCTTCCTCGCGCGTCAGGCGCCGGGCGAATTCAATGGCCTCATCGTTCGACACTTGCTCGACGCGATCGACCAGCGAGAGATCAAGGACTTTCGGGATGATTCCAGCGCCGATGCCCTGGATTTTGTGGGGCGAGGGCTTCAGCGGGAGTCCCTGCTGATGCTGAGTAATGACGGGACTTGCCGAAGGTTCAACCCCGACGGAGAGAATTTTCTTGCCTTTGGTATTCTTGATGAAGCGCGAAACACCCGTAATCGTGCCGCCCGTGCCGATGCCGGAAACCAAGACATCAATGGCGCCATCAGTGTCATTCCAGATTTCCGGGCCGGTGGTTTTCTCATGGATCGCGGGGTTCGCGGGATTCTCAAACTGCTGTGGAAGGAAGTAGTGCCGGGGATCGGATTGGGCAATCTCTGTGGCACGCCGGATGGCCCCGGGCATGCCTTCCGGTCCCGGCGTCAGCACCAGTTTCGCGCCGAAGGCTGCCAGCACGCGCCGGCGCTCCAGCGACATCGTCTCCGGCATGGTGAGGGTCAGGCTGTAACCCCGCGCCGCAGCCACGAAAGCGAGAGCGATTCCTGTGTTGCCGCTAGTTGGCTCGATGATTTCCACGCCGGGCTTCAACACTCCCCGCTGCTCGGCGTCCCACACCATGGCCGCACCAATGCGATCCTTCACCGAATATGCCGGGCTACGGCCTTCGATCTTGGCCAGTACCGTGGCGGATGTTCCCGCGGCCAACCGGTTCAGTCGCACCAGCGGCGTTTTGCCGATACTGGCGGCGTTGTCTGCATAGAAATTTGCCATGAGTTCTCCTTTGAACTGGGATTGTGAATATCCATCCTCCAAACCGGGATTTCCCGCCGGGCCGAACTGCTCTCAGCGAATGGTTGGAAAGGCGGGGCTTTGGAGGCTGCGGAAAAAACAGCCTCAACACAGAGGTCACTGAAATACTCTGTGCGCTCTGTGTTGATGCTTGAAAAGCACAGAGGACACTGAGAGCTTACTTTGGGTTGCGGCTTGGAAACCCCACCACTCCAAAGGCTTGGTGAGAAATCACCGCTCAATATTTCGGCACCGAAGGATCGACCTGATCCGACCACGCCAGGATTCCACCCTTCAGGTTATGAATCTTGCGGAATCCGGACTTCATGAGCAGGTCCACAGCCTTGGCGCTGCGCATACCGGACTTGCAATGCACCACGATCTCATCCGCAGAGTTCAGCTCGTTCATCCGCTTGGGCACTTCCCCCAGAGGGATAAGTTTTGAGCCCGGGATGTGACAAATCTGGTACTCATGCGGCTCGCGCACGTCGATCAGAATGAAGGGTTCGTGCGCGTCCATCTTTTTCTTCACTTCCGCCGGGGTAATTTCAGGGATGCCGGTTTGCACGGGTATATGCTCCTCGCCGCGAATACCACAGAACTGCTCATAGTCCATCAGCTTGGTGATGGTACGATGCGTTCCGCAGATCGGGCAATCGGGATTCTTGCGAAGCTTAAGTTCGCGAAACTTCATTCCCAAGGCGTCAAACACCAGCAGGCGGCCGATGAGCGGCTCACCGCGGCCTAAAATCATCTTGATCGTTTCCATCGCTTGGATGCAGCCCATGATGCCGGGGAGCACGCCCAGCACGCCGCCCTCGGCGCAACTGGGAACCAGCCCGGGTGGAGGCGGCTCCGGGTACAGGCAGCGGTAGCAGGGACCCTGCTCGGCATAGAAAATTGAAGCCTGGCCTTCGAAGCGGAAGATGCTGGCGTAGACGTTGGGCTTGCCCAGCAAAACGCAGGCGTCGTTCACCAGATAACGGGTAGGGAAATTATCGGTGCCGTCGGCGACAATGTCGTATTCGCGGAAAATATCGAGCGCGTTGTCGCTGCTCAGGCGCGTTTCAAAGGTTTCAATTTCCACGTTGGGGTTGATTTCCAATAAGGTGTCGCGGGCGGAATCGAGCTTGGCGCGGCCCACGTCGCTGGTGCCGTGAATAACCTGCCGTTGCAGGTTGGTGAAGTCCACCACGTCGAAATCCACTAGGCCGAGCTTGCCCACGCCCGCAGCGCCTAAATAGAGGGCCAGGGGCGAGCCCAAGCCACCTGCGCCGATGCACAGGACCTTGGCCTGCTTCAACTTCAGTTGGCCCTCCATGCCGACCTCCGGCATGATCAGGTGGCGGCTGTAACGCAGAATCTCGTCTTTGCTCAATTGCGCGGTCGGAATCATGGTAGCTGTGCTCATTTCCAATCCTTCCCAAAAACTTGGCCGTCGTCAGTTGTTCGTTGTCCGTGGTCAGTTTCCAGTCACCAGTTCTTCAGCAAGGCCTGGATTTTCGGACGGCTGACTGAGAACTACCGGGATTCTCGGGTGGGGTTCGCCCGGGATTCGCCACCCCGGCTTGGCGGGATGGGAACCCAGGCTAGCTACAGATGCAACAGAGGTCTGCGCCGCCGGCAATGGAAGGTACGATACTAATCACATCGTCTTCTTTCAGGGGAGTTTGTTCCTTTTGCAGAAAGCGAATGTCTTCATCGCCAACGTAAATATTCACAAAGCTGCGGAGCTTGCCTTCGTCGTTGTAAAGGTGCTTGCGGAGGTCGCCGTATTGAGAGGTGATGGCTCCAAGGGCCTCAGCAACTGACTTTGCCTGCACTTCCATCGACTCCTTCTTTTCCGCATATTGTCGCAGCGGAGTCGGGATGATGACCTTGACCGGCATTCTCTCTCCTTCATTTGCGATTTGTGATTGGTGATTTATGATTGAAACCGATGATCGCTATTTAAGGAAATCGCTCAATCACAAATCTCAAATTTCCAATCACAATTCGCTAATGACCCACTTCAATCAATTCGATGCAACACAATGCCCAAAGATTCCTGGTTATTGGTGATTTGCGATTGGAGAGTTGTGATTGAAAAATACATTCTCGGCATACAAGAATCGCTCAATCATCAATCACAAATCACCAATCACCAATGTTTCTGCCCCGAGGGCCGACCGATCCTCAGCCAAAACCCAGCTCGTCAGGTCCTTTGGGACGCCCCGTTCGACAGCAATTATAACATAAGAATACCAAGGCCAGGCGTGGTCGCGGTCATAAATTGAGGGCCGCGCCGGGTGATCGGGGTGCGAGTGATAATAACCCAACACGTCGAGCCCACGCGCCCGCGCTCCCTTTTCCACGCGCAATTGGTCGAGTGGATCAATCAGGAAACGGTTCCTCTCCGTTTCCCTGCCCGGATCGTCCAGGGGCAAAAGTTCCTGCGCGCGGGCGGGGTCATGACGCAGGTTCGCGAGAGGCACTACCTCCGTCACCTGCTTTAAGTCACCATCGGTTTCTCCCAGCAAAATGCCACAGCACTCGCTGGGATAATCGCGCGCCGCGTGGGCTCGAATGGATTCCAGTTCCGCTTTGTTTATTTGCAGAGGCATGGAATTATCGGGTCATCGGATCATTGCATCATCGGATCATTGAGTCATTTGAGAATTATCGGCTCATTGCGGGTTTGCCGCAAGTTGCATGAACGCTCCCTCCGTTAGATTTGCACAATATAGCAACTAGCGGATTCTGCAAGCTTCTTCATAGGAATCGCGAGGCGTTTGAACAGGCTTCTTATCTCGGGCTCATTTCGGTAAGGCTGTCTCTCCGGGGCCGCGTTGATCAGCGCGTTGGCATAATCCGCCTTCCTGAATATTCTCTGCATTTTGAACGCGAGCGTTTTTTCCTGCATCGTGGAAAGCGCCCAAGCGCGAAGCGATAAGATCCCCGCGCGAAAGTAACCCGCTTCTGCCTTCTTCGCCACCCAAGCTATCGTCTGAACCGGATTCAGGCGATAAAACTCCAGACTTTCTCTTAGCGACGGGACGTTGTACCTGAGTAAGCCCAGCCTTGCCAGAAAGTCTTCTAAGCCGGCGCTAAATCTATAGAACGCGACAAATATGTTTCCCGACGGATTTATTATTCGCCTGGCCTCGTTCATGATCACTCCGATCTGTTCTTCATCACCCATAAAATCAACAACCCCAGATGCAAAGATGATCGTCTCGTAGGTTCCCTCTCCAAACGGCATAGCTCTGGCATCAGCCTGGACAAATTTAAGCCCACGACGTGTCTTAGCGTATCGAATCATCTCGGAACTCAGATCGACGCCATCAGATCGAAACCCTTTCTTGCGGAGCTCTGCCACGATCAGGCCCTGACCGGCACCTACAACCAACACGGGTGGGTGAATGTCATGAACGATGCGACGGAGACTTGGCAGATCGAGATAGTTATTCTCAAGAGAAGAGTGATGCGGCGCCAACGCGTCCCAATAATCGGAAGTACGGGTCATTTCAGAGTGCCTTTGAATCTGAAAGGTCCGCTTTGCGGTGTGTTTAGTCGAAGAGGCATGGATTTATCGGGTCATCGGGCCGTTGAAAAGCTGTCAGTTGTCCGTGGTCAGTTGTCCGTTGCCAGAGATACACGGAGATCGAAAGTCTTAAGCCACTGACGACGGACAACTGACCACGGACAGCTTTTCAATGACCCGATGGCCCGATGAACCGATTCCTTACTGCCCTTCGTCCCAAAATCTCTCGCTCAAATACTTGTCACCGCCATCGGGGAAAATCGTCACCACCGCGCCACTCGTCAATCCATTTGCTACCTTGAGCGCGGCCACCATGGCGGCGCCAGCGGAAATCCCGACCAGCAGGCCTTCCTCGCGCGCCAATCGCAGGGTCATGATGTGAGCATCTTCCGTCGAGATTTCCAGGTTTTCGTCGGCCACGCTCGGCTGGTAAATCCCCGGCTTGATGGCGGAGGGCATGTGCTTCATACCCTCCAAGCCGTGGAAGGGCGAATCCGGCTGGAACGAAAGGCAGCGGATGCTGGGGTTGAGCTCCTTCAGCCGCCGCGCCGTGCCGATGAATGTGCCGCTGGTGCCGAGCCCCGCCACGAAGTGCGTCACGCGGCCTTGACTCTGCTCGTAAATCTCTGGAGCGGTGGTCGAGTAATGAGCGCGCCAGTTGGCGGGGTTATCGTATTGATTGGCGTAAAAATAAAGCTCGGGATTTTCCAGGGCCAGGCTGCGCACCCGGCGAATGGCCCCATCCGAGCCTTCCATCGGGTCGGTGTAGACAATCTCCGCCCCATAGGCTTTCAGAATGCGCTTGCGCTCCATGCTCACGTTGGAGGGCATGCAAAGCTTCACGCGGTAGTTCTTGGCGGCGCCGATCATCGCGTAGGCAATGCCGGTGTTGCCGGAGGTCGAGTCGATCAGGATTTTGTCCCGCGACATCAGGCCGGCGGCTTCTGCCTCGCGAATAATGTTCATCGCCGGACGGTCCTTCACTGAGCCACCGGGATTCTCCCACTCTGCCTTGGCATAAATCTCAACATTCGGTGATATAGGACGAATTCGCGCCAGGCGTACAAGTGAGGTGTTGCCAATCAGGTCCAGGAGGTTTGCCGGCCCGCGAAGTATTTTGGAATTTTGAATGGTCGCCGCCCTTGCGTTTATTGCCATCACTGCAATAGACTTCTCATTCTAGGGGCAGGTTCCGAATTGTGTCAACGGGCGGCCTGGGAACGACGGTATAAGTCCGAACCGCGGAATCTAATAAGCCATTCAATTCAAAAGGCGGATAGGAATCACTTATGGCAACTGAAACCGCAGCCACGCAAAACATCCAAAAACAGTTTGAGCAAGCAGGCTTTGTGGTGACCGGCGCTCAACCACCCAGGATCGAGCTCAAGAAGTCAAATTGCGTGGCCTATTTGGAAAGCCGGGAGGGAAGGTGGATTTACTCCGGCCCACCCTATTTCGTCGTCCATGGAATCAATTGCGAGCTCGAGGACCGCGGTTATCAAAAGTTCTGGTACTCAAAGGCAGACGGCAAGCGCTTCCCTATCCGCAAAGTCGATCTGGAAATAGTCCACCGTTTCGATGAGGAAGTCCGTTACCTCTTGGGGATGACGGACCTTTACAACGAAGCGCTGGGGACTACAAACGCCCGGACCGTATACGACCGCCTGACGGGGCGTCCTGACCATTGAATTGGAATGGCACTAGCTTCCGCCCGAGGTTTCCCCTCCCGCAGGGACCGGTCGTGGAGTGTCAGGCCGCGCAGGCTTGGGGGACACACCCGCCTGCGGGACCAAACTCGGCTTGTTTGCAATGGCCGGGGAAGCAGGCGGATGCGCCGCAGAGAGAGGTTGTGTGCCCGCGACGGGCGCGGGAGCTTCTGCGGGTCGCGCTGTTGCCATCTTCGAGGTCGAAATGGAACCAGTGGTCGTGGCAGGTCGAGGCGCTGCGGCAGGTTGGGCTACCGGCGGAACCGACGCGGTTGCAACGGAGTGGCCGTTATTTCCAGGTCCGGTCGGGCGGGGTCTGGAAGGGCGCGCCGAGCGCTCGAACCGCCGAGGACCGCTTGTGTCGGGGCGCTGTGCGGGGCGCACAACCGGACGGAAGAGGATCTCGATCTGGATCTTTTCCAGATCGTCATCCTGGAACTCTACGACTTGATCGAACCCTTCTTGACCAATCGTCGCTTTGGTCTGTTCAAAGGCTCGGTACTGACGCTCGACAATTGGCTTGCCCACTGAGCGTTCGCGCTTTTCGTCGCGCTCTATGCAAGTTTTGAGAGGCGTATTGAAAAGCATTAAAGTGGTCGGGACGTGGAACTTCTTTGCCAAGTCGAGCAGCTCCTTCCGCGCCTGGGTGGTCAGCGCCGTCGAGTCGACAACACACAGTCGGTTCACCGTAAGCCGCTGTTCTAAAAGGAAATGCATCAACGCAAAGGCCTGTGTGTTGAATCGCTGGTCACGCTCATCGTCGCATACGTGAGCACGTGCCCAATCCGAAGAAACGATCTGGGTGGGCCGAAAGTGCCGTTGGGCAAATGTGGATTTCCCGGAAGCCGCAGGGCCGCAAAGCACCACCATCGACGGCCTGAGGAGGCGGAGTGACTTTCCACGGGCGCTACCTTTGTCTAGAATATTCTCGGAGTCCATAGCTAACTGAGACGTCCTCCAGGCCCTTGGGGTTACTGATCCTCTCGTGCGAGCAGTGCAAAACTGATTTAACATGACTTGAGGTATATTGAGAGAGTGGAGTGGCCCTTTTGTCGCAACCAAGACCATCAACCCCGCAGAACTTACCTTTCGCCAATCGACCGCGCAGAGGAGGGCGCTGACATGGCAGCGACCATCTTGGCATTGGTGGAAGACCTCTTCTTCCTGGCAAAGATCCGGGAAACCGCGAAAGCTGTTGGCGTTACGGTGATGACGAATGACGCGGGAGGAAGCTCGGCTGCCATCGCCGAGGCCCAGCCGCAAGCAATCCTACTGGATCTTAATTGCCGCGGACTGCCCGCCGTAGATCGGATTCGAGCCCTCAAATCTGACCCCGCGACCCGCTCGATTCGTATCGTGGGGTTTGTCTCTCATGTTCAAGAGGAGCTAATTTCCGCAGCCCGGGCTGCTGGATGTGACTCGATCATGGCTCGCTCGGCCTTCACGCAGCAGCTCCCAAACCTCCTGCGGAGCTTGGCAAGCGCGTGCGAAAAAGATAGTTAGCTCCGCAGCATGCAGTTCTTGGCCCTTTCCGTCCTCTATCCATTTGTCAGTTGACTAGCCGTGCCGCAGAAACGACCCTCAGCGAGAATCGTCCCGCCTCTGTATTTTTCCACAATTCGTAGATCTCAGCATTTTTAGAGAGAACATTTCGGCTTGTTGCCAAATCCCGGTTAGAATGAAGTTTCGGGATTTGGCGCAGGTGTATCTCGCGAAAGGAGATTGCCGACCGGAAGAGCGATGCGCATTCCAGGAAGGAAATTGCCCCATGGGGATCCAAAAAATCCTGCCCCTCGAGCAGGCCTATCTCAAGGTTGACGAGCTCAAAGGGCGCGGTGTGAGGGTGGTTCTTACCAACGGCTGCTTCGACCTGCTCCATCCCGGCCACACGCGTCTTTTTGAGGAGGCGCGCAAGTTGGGCGATGTATTGATCGTGGCCATGAACAGTGACCGCAGCGTTTGCGCCCTCAAGGGAAGCCATCGGGCGCTGCAATCGGAGCTAGAGCGCGCGGAAATCATTGCCGCCTTGGCTGCCGTGGACTATGTCACGATCTTCGACGACGCGTCCGTATTGGCGGTCGTGAAACGTATGTTGCCCAATGTTCTGGTCAAGGGCGGGCACTACACTCTCGATCAAATCGTCGGCCGCGACGAAGTGGAAGCCGCCGGTGGGCGAGTGGTCGCCATCCCCATCGTGCCTGGCTATTCCACTACCGCCATCATCGCGGCGGTGCGAAGCTCAGGAGGCGGAAGACAGTAAACGGTATGCAGCGAGCGCCTATTACGAATCGCACAGTGCCGGAATAAGAAGTGGGATTTGCGTCTCACTGCGTTCAGGGGGATTGCTTGACAATCCCTCATAGCCCCTCATAACACCGGAAAGTCATTCTGAAGGTAGACTAACTAATGTATTTTCAATGACTTACGAAGACAACCCTTTCTTGCCCTTTCTTTTCAATAACTTATCAAGGCAGACCTTCGTTTTTTGACACGTTTTTGTTGGCATGTCCCTAAGCGAGGTAGGTCAGAAGTGTCGCAAAGTGATCCGGATGGCCTCCGAAGAGTCAGCGCGATTTCCAGCGGGCGCCGTATTCCTCCAGCGCAATCCGGACGAGCTGGCTGCGGGTTCTCACCCCTGTCTTCTGGAAGAGTTGTTGAAGGGCAGCCTTCACCGAACTCTCCGAGATGTTGAGCCGCGCGCCAATTTCTTTATTGCTGAGCCCCTCAAACACCCCTTGCAACACGTGAGTCTCCCGTTCCGTAAACGTTTTAGTATGGTCCGCCCGTTCCGGGTGTTTTGACGCCCTGAGCAATGCCTGGATCGCATTTTCATCCAGCCAGGTTTCTCCCGCCATGACCTTGCGGATCGCTTGCGTGAGGACCACGGGCGAACTGTGTTTGGGAAAGATTCCGCTAACCCCCAGATCAAGCGCCCGTACGGATTCGGCATCACTCATCCCTGCCGTGACCATGAGAAATCGTCCCTTAAAGCCCCACTGCCGGGCTTGGGTTATGAACTCAAAGCCCCGCTCCTTCCCCAGGTCATAGTCCAGCAGGACCAGATCAATGGGCTTCTGGCGCAGGATATCGGTAGCTTCACTGACCGATGCGCAACAAGCCACCATCTTCAAATCGGGCTCGCCCTCCAGCAGCCGGCTTAGGCCTTCTCGGAAGAGAGCGTGATCGTCCAGCAAGAGGATCTTGATTTTATCCATTCGTTCCTGACGCCCCCTCCTCGTCCCCTTGGTCCGGGCAAGGAACAAGGTCCACAGCGAAGCAACACCCTTCGTGCCCTGGTTCGTATCGAAGGTCACCGTTAAATGTCCTCACCAGAGCTCGCGAGAGGTACAACCCCAACCCCGTAACTTCCGCCCCTTCCTGAAACGGTTGAAAAAGGCGTTCAGGATTGGGAATGCCGTGGCCGGAATCACGGACTCGCACCACAACCCGATCACCTTCCACACACGCACTGATTCTGAATTCTTTCACCTTCTCGTCCTGCATGGCGCGCTGGCTGTTCTTGGTGAGGTTCAGGAGCACCTGCAAAAGATTATGGCGCTCCGCCCACACCCGGGGCAAGTCTTTGGGCACGTGCCAGCGAAAGAGCACTCCTGACTCTCGCAACGAAGGTGCGGTCACTATGCGCAATTCTTCAAGTACCGAGCCCAGGGCCACACTCGCCAGCTCCTCGCTTCCTGCGCTTTGCCGAAGCTCAAAGGTGGCAATTTTTCCCAGACCTTCCACCAGACTCCCCAGGGCGTGGAAGTCCTCGCTCTGTGCCATTTCGCGATGGCGTGAGAGATTTTGGTAGACCACGGAAATGGCGCCGCACACGTTGCGGATTTCGTGGGATACGGCCGCCGCCGCCAAGCGCGAAGCGACCAGGAGGTGATGGAGGCTGGATTCCTCCTTGTCGCGAAGATCCTCGGAGCTATCCACCAGCATGGCCGCCAACCTTGGTCCGGCGCTGGTCTTGTAAGTGGAAAACCAAACGTCGGCAAGAAACACATCTCCATCCCGGCGCCGGCCACTGCACTGCATCGCGGCACGGAAGCTCGGCGTGGATTCGTCGGTCGGCGGGACCCGGGCCAGGGGCGGGAAGAAGTCCTTGATGGACTCTCCCGGCAAGGTCTCCGGCTCAAAGCCCAGTAAGCGATGAGCAGCTTGATTGGCCATCAGGATCTTGCCGGAGGAATCCACGGTCAGGATCGCTGCGGGGCTGCTTTCGATGAGGATCTTCAACTGCTGCTCAGCGTCACGCCGCAATTCTGCCTCTTGCTCAACCTCATGGACGTGCTGCTCCGCGAGTCGCCGGTTTCGGGCCGATTCGTAGGAAAAGAGCGCAGTGCCGAAGTAGGCAGCGAACATGAAGATGTCGCGGGGAACCCCTGCCGCGGGATCCCACGTGAAGGGGGCAAAGCGTTCGGCCAGGAACGTACACAACCCTCCCAGTAATCCCAGTTGCCAGCGCGGCAGGCAGCTTCCCACAATCAGCATGGGGAAAAGATAGAGAAAGCCAAAAGAGACGTTCAGTTCGACACGCCAATCAACCAGGGCCACGGTCATGATCATCGTCGCGGCGATGAGGAGAAGTTTCGTGCGGCTTAACCCTAGGAAGAATGAAAGCATTTCGTGACCGCTCGCAGGATAGCACCCGTGCTTTCGGCCGAAACCACGGAAGCCCAATCTATCATAAACGCCCGTCGACTGCGGCACCGATGACCAAAAGATAGGCCGGGATGCCGGGAAGATAGCTGGAAGACCGCCGAGGCGGAGCCTTAAGCTTGTAGCTTCGCCCCACAGTGACGCCGTCTCATGGGTCCAGATTCTGATGCTTGAACACCTCTGACGGTCGGAGGGAAATTATGAAATATCGGGTTCACATCCGCAAAAGATTGGCCGTGGTGTTGGTGGCGGCAGCGGTGGTGGTCGTCGCCACGGTACTGCTGGAATCCGGCCGCAGTCATGGTCAGGCGACCAACGCGAATGCGCCGCCGGAAGCAGGGGCAAAATCCAACCCGTCCCCGGCCGTAACGACCTTGGAAATGTCACCCGGCCAACTGAACGCGATCAAGATCGAACCGGTGGGAAGCTACCTGTTTCCCGTGGAGAAGGAAGCGGTGGGCAGCATTGATTATGACGAAGACCTGTCCGTGCAAGTTTTCCCGGATTATCAGGGGACCATCATCGCGACCCTGGCGCAGCTTGGCGCCGAAGTTCACATAGACCAGCCCCTCTACACCATTAAGAGTCCTGACCTCATCCAGGCGGAATCAACGCTGATCGGCGCGGCGGCGACTTATGTCCTGACCAGTAAGGAACTGTTGCGCGTGCAGGGTCTGGGCGGAATTGCCGAGCGCGAGAAGGAACAGGCGACCTCCGATCAACAAACCGCGGAAGGCGCTTTGAAAGCCGCGCGCGATGCCGTCCGCGTCTTTGGCAAGACGGATGCCGAAATCGATCAAATAATCGCCTCGCGCAAGATCGATCCCGCCCTGGTGGTGCGCAGTCCCATTCCCGGCAAAATCACCGCGAAGAACGCGCAGCCAGGGTGGTTGGTACAGCCGGGAAGCATGCCGGCGCCTTACTCGGTGGCGGACGTCTCGATCAAATGGATGTTGGCAAATGTCATGGAAAGTGAAATCCCGCTTTTTCATTTGGGCCAGCCGGTGCAAGTCCGCGTGATCTCTTTTCCTGACCGGGTGTTTAAGGGAAGGGTTTCGAAGATTTACGAGACGGTCGATCCGAATACGCATCGCGTAACGATTCGTTCCGAGATCGTGGACCCCAACGATGAGCTGCATCCCGGCATGCTTGCGAACTTCGTCATTAGCGTCCAAAACCCGCTGGAATCCATCGCCCTGCCCGCGAATGGCGTGGTCCGCGAATCGGACGGCACGATGACGGCTTGGGTGACCACCGATCGCCGCCATTTTGTGCAAAGAATTCTCAAGACCGGCCTGCGCAGCGACAACCAGGTTCAGATTCTCGAGGGTTTGCAGCGCGGAGAACTGGCCGTGACGGACGGCGCCGTGTTCCTTGACAACATGCTGGAGGCGCCACCCACGGATTAGGGCTCGAAACTCGAAATTCGAAACTCGAAATTCGCCCGAAGGCCCGGCCTCAGCCAAGGGGACGCGCTCGACGCGATTTTCGATTTTCGAATTTCGATTTTCGGCGTGACTTCATGTTCAAAGCTCTCATTGCCTTTTGCCTGAGCCGCCGCCCGATTGTGGTGTTGGGCGTGGTGTTGTTTACCCTCGCCGGGTTTATTGCTTTCAAGATGCTCAATATTGAGGCGTATCCCAACCCCACGCCCGTGATCCTGGAAATTACCGCCCAGGCGCCGGGCCTCTCGGCCGAGGAAATGGAACGTTATTACACGATTCCCATGGAAATAGGGCTTTACACCACGCCCGGCATTAGTGTCATCCGCTCGACCTCGTTCTATGGATTGTCCTTTGTGCGGGTCAATTTCAAATATGGGGTGGATTACTACTTCGCCTACGCCCAGGCCTCGGTGGCGCTCCAGCAAAACGTCAACCTGCCGGGCGGTCTGGTGCCGACTATCCAGGCCAACAGCTCGACGGGGGAAATCTACCGGTATGAGGTCATCGGTCCCAAGCATTTCGGCATCACCAATCTGCGTACGGTCCAGGATTGGATCGTGGCGCGCCGGCTCCTGACCATTCCCGGCATCGCCGCCATCAACAGTTGGGGCGGCCCCACGAAGGAATTCCAGGTCGAGGTGGACCCGCACAAGCTGGAAGCCTACAGCGTTACGGTGCCCCAGGTCCTGACGGCGCTGGGCAATGCCAACATTAACGTCGGCGGGCGCGAAATCCAGATCGGCCAGCAGTCCATCAATATCCGCGGCGTCGGTTTGATTGATGATGGCGGCAATGATGATTTGCGGCAGGGTTACAAGGTTGATGACATCCAGAATATTGTTCTCGCCCAGTCGAACGGTGTCCCGGTGTTGGTCCGGGATGTCGGCAAGGTGTCCGTCGGGTTTCGGCCCAGGCTCGGCATCCTGGGTAAGGACAACCGGGACGATGTCGTGGGATCGATCGTAGTGATGAGGCGAACGGAAAAAACCTCCGACATGATTCCCAAGGTCAAAGAGGCCATTGACAAGCTGAATCACGACGGGAGTCTGCCGCCCGGAGTCAAGGTCGTTCCTTATTATGATCGCTCCTCCTTGATCGCCATGACCACGCACACGGTTCTGCACAACCTGATTTTCGGGTGCATTCTGGTTTTTCTGATTCAATGGATTTTCCTCGGTGATCTGCGCAGCGCCACCATCGTGGGATTGAACATCCCGCTCGCACTGTTCTTCGCTACCATTCTCCTGGTGATGCAGGGCGAAAGCGCCAACCTGCTGTCGGTGGGCGCGGTGGATTTTGGCATCATCGTGGATTCGGCCGTGATCCTGGTGGAGAATGTCTTCAAGAATTTTCAGCGCGACCCGGAAGAAAGACACAGTCTACTCCAGCGACTGGCGGAGGGAGCTTGGGGGCCCGACCCGACGCGATCCACGGAAGAACCCACGCCCATTCACGGATGGACGGATCGATTGCGGCTGATCCTGATCAGCGCCATGCAGGTGGACAAAGCGGTGCTGTTCTCGGCGCTCATCACCGTGGCCGGTTTCCTGCCCTTGTTCACCATGCAGGGAGTCGAGGGTCAAATCTTCAGCCCCATGGCGCGCACTTACGGCTACGCCCTGATCGGGGCCTTGATCGCCACGTTCACCGTCACGCCCGTAACCGCTTCCTTCCTGCTCCCCGAGAAGGTGAAGGAAACCGAAACTTTCGTCGTCCGCCTGTTGCACCGTATTTACAATCCTGCACTGCGGTTCGCGCTCAATCACCGTCCCGTTACGGTAGGGATCGGCATTGTCTTCCTGGCGGTGACCGCATTCATGGGGATGAGGCTGGGCAGCGAATTTCTCCCTCACCTGGAAGAAGGCAATTTCTGGATCCGCGCTTCGATGCCCATCACGCTCTCGCTACAAGACGGCGAAGCGGCCACGAAAAAAATGCGCGAAATTCTTCTGCGCCACCCCGAAGTCCTGACGGTGGTTTCACAGCATGGCCGGCCGGACGACGGGAGCGACGCCTCGCCCTTCTCTAACGTTGAGCTCTTTGCACCCCTCAAGTCTTTTGACGAATGGCCCAAAGGCTTGACCAAGGATAAGTTAACCAACCAGATCCAACAGGAGTTTAATAACGAGCTGCCGGGGGTCGTCTTTAATTTCTCCCAATACATTGAGGATAACATCGAGGAAGGGATTTCGGGCGTCAAAGGCGTCAATTCGGTCAAGGTCGTCGGCCCCAATCTGGTGACCATCACCAACCTGGCCAACCAGATCCGGGACCAAATGAGCAAGGTGCGGGGCGTTGAGGACCTGGGCATTTTCCCCGTCTTGGGGCAGCCCAACTTGAACATCAAGGTCGATCGTGCCAAGGCGGCGCGCTATGGCCTGAATTCCGGTGATGTTAACCTGGTAGTGCAAGCGGCCATGGGTGGAGCCATAGCGACCTCGGTCCTGGAAGGCGACCGGGCGTTCGATCTCGTCGTTCGTTATACGCCGGAATACCGCGACAACATCGAAAAAATCCAGAACATAAAAGTAGCCTATCAAAGTCCCAGCGGCGCCAACACCTATATCCCCTTGAGCGAACTGGCAAAGATCACCCTGGATACAGGAGCTGCCTGGGTTTATCACGAGGGTGTGCAACGCTTCATCCCGGTCAAATTCAGCGTGCGGGGCCGCGACCTGGGTGGCACGGTGGAGGAGTGCCAGAAGCGCATCGCTGACAACGTGATACTTCCGCCGGGATACCGGCTGGTTTGGGCCGGCGAGTTCGGAGACCTTCAGGAAGCCAAGGCGCGTCTGTATGTCATTGTACCGATCGTCTTCGTGCTGATTGGCGGGATGCTCTACGGCTTTTTCAATAACTTGCGTGACTCCCTTCTGGCGCTGGCTGGAATTCCCTTCGCAGCTTCTGGCGGTGTGTTGGCGCTCTATGTCTCCGGTCTCAATTTCAGCATCTCCGCCGCCATCGGTTTCGTCTCGCTGTTCGGCGTGTCGGTCATGGACGGCATCCTGATGATTACCTTTTTCGAACACGAAAGAGAGAAGGGCTTTGCGCCCCTGGAGTCGATGTACCGCGCCGCCAGCACCCGCATGCGCCCCCTGCTGATGACGGCGCTATCCGCCTGCATTGGCCTCTTTCCCGCCGCCATTTCCACGGGGATCGGCAGCCAGGTGCAGCGTCCGCTCGCCACGGTGATCGTGGGCGGCATGCTGGTGGGCCCCATCATGCTGCTGCTCGCCGTGCCCGCGCTAAGAATGATCTTTATCGGCCAGGACAGTGAGCACAACCACAAGTCGGGGGTGCCCTCCGAATGAAGACCATGGGCCTCATTTTCTTAACGGTGGTTTGGAGAGCGCTGGCGTCGGAGACAGCGTACGCCGCCCCCCCGACGATGAAAATGCGCCCAGCGCCTTGGAGTGCGGTAGCAGCAGCTACCGCCTTCGATTCATTCGGCAAATTTGGCATACGGCAAGGCGGTAGCTGCTGCTACCGCACTCCAAGGTGGCTTCGGCTAAGTTATTTTCAGGACGGCGCGGCGGCAGGGCCGCGGGTCACCACCGGCGATGCTGAGCACGGCGCTCCGGCTGGCGACGGGAGACAGGAGACGGGCGCAAAGGCTTCTGATGAACAGCGAAACCACGGCCGGGCTTCTAGCCCGAATCACCCGCCCAGCCGGACGAGCCTCACCAAGGTGAATCGTCCGATGCCGATTCCAAAAAGTAGGCAACCTCCCATGCCTGGAAATGCTCTTCATCCGCCGGGTTCAAACATATCTGCTGGTGCTGCAAAAGGCGGATTAATCCCGAGCCAAACCGTCAACAGCGCCTCGCCGATTCGAACGACAAGTGTTGTCCGGCCCACCGGACCTGTACTTAATAGCGCGCGCCATCGCGGCCCGAACCCGGCGGTGGTGGGTGGATCGCCGAACTTACGGAGCAGCAATGCCGGGACGATCAACGGAACCCGTATGAACCGCAAGCCTTAAGGAACTGATCCTATGTTTCGCACTCGCCAATCGCTTGTCCGCTTCCTCGCGACCTCGGCCTTACTGCTCACCGCCGGTTGCGTGGTGGGGCCTAAGTTCAAGAAGCCTGCCGCACCCGATGTGGGGGGGTATACGCCCACGCCGATTACCACCACCAACACTACGCCCAACGTCACCGCGGGAGAGGCGCAGCACCTGGTGGACGGGAAAGACATTCCGGGAGAGTGGTGGGATTTGTTTCACTCGAAGCCCCTCGACGATTTGATTGAGCGCGCGCTTAAAGCCAATCCCGACCTCAAGGCAGCGCAGGCGGCTTTGTTAGTCGCAAGGGAAAATCTGCTGGCTCAACGAGGTTTCTACTATCCCAGTGTTACTGGAAGTTTTACGGTGACCCGGGCGAGGACAGCAGAGGACCTTTCACCTGCCCTCAACGCCAACATCCAGAATTACAGCCTCTATACGCCCCAGGTGAGCGTCTCCTACGTGCCTGACGTTTTCGGTCTTAACCGGAGAACCGTGGAATCGCTCCAAGCGCAGGCACAGCAGGCGCGTTTTGTCCTGATCGCGACACATATCACGTTGAGCTCCAACGTCGCCGCCGGAGCCATCCAGGAGGCCTCCTTGCGGGGACAGATTGCCGCCACCGATGAGCTCATTACCATCAACACCGAAATGCTCAAGATAATACGGGAACAGTATGCGAAGGGGTATGCCAGCGGGCTCGATGTAGCCGCGCAGGAATCGCAGCTCGCGCAAGTCGTCGCCACCATGCCCCCGCTGCTGAGGCAATTGGCGCAGCAACGGGACGCGCTGGCGGTCCTGGCCGGCGGGTTCCCGCAAAAGGACTTCGCAGAGAAGTTTGAACTTTCCAGCCTGCAATTGCCGCAGGAACTGCCGGTGAGTCTTCCTTCGAAACTCGTCGAGCAGCGCCCGGACGTGCGTCAGGCGGAGGAGAACCTCCATGCCGCGAGCGCCCTCATCGGCGTCGCCATTGCGAACCGGATCCCAACGATTACCCTGACCGCCGATGCCGGCAGTTCGCCGGATGCCATCAGCCAGATGTTCTCCGGCGGCAATGGCTTTTGGGATTTGACCGCGGGGATCACCCAGCCCATCTTTGATGCCGGCACCCTGAAGCACCGCGAGCGCGCCGCGAAAGCCGCTTATGTCGAGGCCGCCGAACAATATCGCAGCACGGTGCTCACCGCCTTCCAGAACGTCGCGGACACGCTGCACGCCCTTTACCAGGATGCCGACACCTTGAAGGCCGACGCAGCCGCCAAAGATGCCGCGGGCGTCACCTTGGAATTGTCCAAGAAACAGTATCAGTCCGGCTATGTCAGCTACCTGGCGCTCCTAAGCGCGGAACAAGCGTATCAGCAAGCTGTGATTAACCTGGTGCAGGCGCAAGCCAATCGTTATGCCGACACGGCCGCCTTATTTCAGGCGCTGGGCGGCGGATGGTGGAATCGCCCGGATGTTCCCAAGAGTTGAGTTGTAGTGCCGGGCTTTAGCCCGGCAATCCCGAACCGGCGTAGGGGCGGTTCGCGAACCGCCCCTACGATTCATTCACCCATTCTGCGCTGGAAGACGAAAGGATGAGACTCTATGACATCGAAAGAAGTCCGCGCTTGTATCGAGGAAACCGGCATTGTGGCCGCCGTCCGCGTGTACTCGGCGGAGGAAGCCCTTTTCGCCGCTGAGGCGGTGGTCAGAGGCGGAATTCCCGTTGTGGAAATCACTTTAACCGTGCCTCAAGCCACCGAGGTCATTGCGCATTTGGCGAAGAAAACTCCCCATATCGTGGTGGGGGCGGGCGGGGTGACGGACACCGCGCTCGCGCGCCAGTGTCTTGACGCAGGAGCGCGGTTCTTGACCAGTGACGGACTTAATCCGGGAGTGATCGAGTTCGCGGTAAAACAGGATGTCATCGTGTTTGCGGGAGCGCTAACCCCCACGGAGGTCATGACGGCGTGGGAGGCGCATTCGGATTTCGTCAAGGTTGTTCCCTGCGCCCAAATTGGCGGTGAAATCTACATTGGATCCCTTCATAGGATGTTCCCGCACATTCCGCTGATCGCCGCGGGAGGCGTGAGTCAAAAGAACGCATCCAAATTCATCTTCGCCGGGGCCACCGCGCTAGGCATTGGTCGTGACCTGCTCCCCCCAGAAGCCCTACGCCTCCGCCAAGCGGGACGGATCAGCAATTTAGCCCATCGATTCTTGAGCCTTGTGAAATCCGGTCGGGAACATTAGGTGGCGCGACGGGATGACAGAGCCGGGGAGTAGGAAATGTATGCCAGGAGATTACGCGGAAAACGTGGGCACACTAGCGATTGGGGCACAGATCGGGCAGTCATAACAGTTGTTTTGTTGGCCGTTACAACCGTGCTTCTCCTCATAGGGTTTGCTGGCCCATCGGTTTACTTCGCCCTCCCTGGGCCCCTGGGATGGCTTTATATTGGCGGCGTCATTATCGCCGCTACCGCTGCCCTCGCCTGGCTCTTCTTCTTTGGTGGCAAGCCAAAAAAACCGAGCCCATCCAGGCTGAAAACGATTAACCCAAGCTCGAAACGAATCCCGCCCCGGTAAGTTGCCAACCGGCCCGCCTGGGAGGCGCATCCATATCTCGTCAATGGACGCATGCACTCACGGCACAGATTTGCATGAGAACTTGCACTTCCGGCAACATTATGGTTTATACGTGTCGGCAGGTAGCGGCCAGTTTGCTGTAGCGGCGCTCGGCGCTTGCCCTGCCCTGACGGGGAATGCCGAAATCAATCAAAGTAAAAGCGGGCGGTACATCCATGCGACGTGATTCCAATCCATATCCGTTCTGGCCACTGCAAGTCCTCCAACCAATGATGGCGGCAAGGTTTGCAGTGTTCTTATGTCTGGTGCAAACGGCGATGGCACTCACGCCGACGGGTTTGAAAACGGAATATTTGGAAAACCCACAAGGACTCGATGTCCTTCGTCCTCGCTTAAGCTGGATTCTCACCGCCACCGGCCGCGCCCAAAAGCAGGCGGCCTTTCAAATTCAAGTGGCCGATGCCGCACAGCAGTTCAAATCAGGCCGAGGCGTCATTTGGGATAGCGGCAAAGTGACCTCGGACCAGAACTTCGGCGTCGTCTATGGCGGGCCGGACTTGCCGAGCGGCTCCCGATACTATTGGCGAGTCCGGGTTTGGGACCAAGCTGACAAGGTCTCCGGTTGGTCCTCCACGGCGCGGTGGGAAATGGGATTGTTGCATCCCTCGGATTGGAAGGGGAAATGGATTGGCGGCCCCAACGAAATGACGTGTCCTTTACTGCGCCACGAATTTCAGGTGAGCAAGAAGCTTAAGAAGGCAACCGCCTATGTGTTTGGCTTCGGCTTCTACGAACTGCACCTTAACGGAGTAAGGGTTGGCGATTATGTGTTGGCGCCGGTCAATTCTAACTACAGCAAATATCTCTACTACGACACTTATGATGTGACCTCGCTTCTGAGGCAGGGCGGCAATGCGGCAGGTCTTTGGTTGGGCAATGGCTATGATCGGAATTTCAACCAATACGGATACCGCTGGATGTCCGCCAAGCAGGCGATTTTAGAACTTGATCTCCAATTTGTGGATGGTACGGGCTCACAAATGGTGACCGACGAATCCTGGAAGGCCGCGGAGAGTCCGATTCTTTCCAATAGTATCTACAATGGAGAAACCTACGACGCCCGCCGGGAAAAGAACGGATGGGATCAGTTTGGGTATGACGATCATGCCTGGCAAACGGTGCAGCTTTTGCCCGCCCCTGACGGTCTTTTGCGCTCCCGTCTGATGCCGCCCATCAAGGTAAACGACACACTGCGCCCACGCGAGATGCATCAGCCCAAGCCCGGGGTCTTCGTCTTTGACTTGGGGCAAAACATAGCCGGTTGGACGCGCGTGCGAGCCCACGGCCCCGCGGGCACAACCATCGTGATGCGCCATGCAGAAGATCTCATGCCGGATGGGACTTTAAATACTCGAACCAACCGCAGCGCCAAGGCCACGGACACCTTCATTCTGAAGGGGGCGGGAGTCGAAGTCTATGAACCACGATTCACGTATCACGGCTTTCGCTATGTTGAAGTGACCGGCTTCCCGGGGACCCCGACGCTCGACAGCCTGGAGGGAAGGGTGATCCATGCGGCGTTCGCGCCCGTGGGGAATTTTCATTCCTCCAATCCGCTGCTGAACCGTATTCATCTCAATTTCCAATGGGGTGTCATGAACAACCTGATGGGGAGCCCCACCGACAACCCCACGCGCGATGAACGCACCCCTTGCCAGATGGATTCGATGATGGCGGAAGAAACTGCCCTCTATAACTTCGACATGAATAATTACTACGCCAAATGGTTGCAGGATATCGAAGGAGGAAGGGACGGCCCTAATTGGTCCGGCGACCAGGTGTTTCTGGCTTGGCTACTGTACCAGCATTATGGTAATCGCCGCATTCTGGAGGAGACTTACGAAAATTCCAGGCAATTGATCGATGCCTTCGCAACTCAAGCCGGCAAACCGAACCCCTGGTCGGATGCCTTTGGGGACTGGTGTCCGCCAGGTCGAAGTGGCCAATATAAAGACTGTTTCAGCGAAGGCGAGATCGTCAATACCACCATTTATTACCGTGCCACCCTCCTGGTTTCCCAAATGGCCGAGGTTTTGGGCAAAACCTCCGACGCCCTGGCTTATAAGGAACGGGCTGAATCCATCTTGCGCGAGTTTAACGCCCGCCATTTTAAGGAGGCCACCCATTCTTATGGGAGCGGGCAGCAGGTGACTTCAGTTATGCCGCTGGCATTTGACATGGTGCCGTCCGACCAGAAACCTGCCGTGGCGAATGCCTTGTGGGAACGGCTGATGGGGAAAGATCAGGAACATTTGGACACGGGGATCTTCGGCACTCGTTATTTGTTCGACGTTCTGATTGACAACGGTTTTGCCGACGCCGCCTACCAAGCTTTGACCCAGACCACTTACCCCAGCTACGGACACCAGATTAGTCTGGGCGCAACCACCACCTGGGAGCAATGGCATTTCACCGGCGGCATGGAGACCCATGATCATGCCATGTTTGCCGGCCCCGGCAGCACTTTGTATTCCCGATTGGGAGGTATTCGACCGGCGCAGCCCGGATATAGGGAGATTCTGATCCGGCCCGCTTTCCCCAAGGGATTGACTTCAGTCACCTGCTCATTGCGAACCGTCATGGGAGACGTTGTCTCCAATTGGAAGGCCCAAAATGGCTTGACCCTGGAAATCACCATCCCGCCCAATGCCACCGCCATCGTCTATGTTCCGGCGATAGATGCTAGGCAGGTAACAGAAAGTGACCGGCCTGCCACGCAAGCTGTGGGTGTTCGCTTCTTGCGGATGGAAAATGGCTACGCACTGTTTTCCGTTGGGTCAGGCTCTTACCGATTTGTCGCCCCTTCCCGTGAACTCAACACTCACACCTTGCGATTGTCGCGGCAAAGAGATATACAGCAATTCAGCGCCGGAAGCATTTCGACGCCACTGCGGTAAGGCGGGCCTGCGCTCGTCTTCAGGAGGCTGCGATGAGACGCTCGATGCTCGTTCCCATGTTTTTGTTCAGTGTTTCCCTCTTCGCTCAACACCCGCCCCAGATCCGGTACCAATCGGTTCCCGATTTTCTGCAAATCCCGCCGGACATCTATTTCGGCGAAGTGGCAGGCGTGGCCGTGAACTCCCAGGGGCACGTCTTCGTCTTCTCGCGCGGCAACACCACCGGCCCCGCCTATGGGGCGGGCGCGGCGCAGCTTCTGGAGTTCGGCGCGGACGGCAAATACCTTCGCGAGATCGGCCACCATTTGTATGCCTGGTCGTTCGCGCACTCCGTGAAGGTCGACAAGGATGACAACATTTGGGCCGCGGACAAAGGCTCGGACATGGTGATCAAGTTCAACCCTGATGGCCGCGTGGCGATGGTCTTCGGGCGCAAACAGGAAGCCTCGGACGAGGGGACCGAGCCGCTGCGCCATCCCAAGCCACCCCTGCCCCCCGTGGACGGCATGTTCCGGCAAGTGACCGACATGGCCTGGGATGCTGCCGGAAACACATATATCAGCGACGGCTATATTAATTCTCGCATCGCTAAGATAGATAAAGATGGCAACTGGCTCAAGTCGTGGGGCGAGCCTGGCGACGGCCCCGGGCAATTCAACACTCCGCACAGCATTGCCGTGGACGCGCAGGGCAGCGTCTACGTTGCGGACCGCGGTAACCGGCGCATCCAGGTGTTCGACGGCGAGGGCAAGTTTCTGCGCCAGATCACCATCGACGTGCCGGTTGATCCGGGCGCCCGTCCGGCGATCGGCAACAAGCCGCGCGCGACGACGGGGGCGATGTCGCCCGGGGCGCCCTGGGCGATTTGCATCACGCCGGGGCCCCATCAAGTGCTATTCAGCTCCGACGGCTACCCAGGCCGGATCTACAAGCTCAGCTTGGACGGAAAGGTCTTGGGCGTGCTCGGAGAATCCGGCAAGCAGCTCAAGCAGTTCGGCTGGATCCACGAAATTGCATGCCCATCTGAAACCGAACTCTACGTGGCCGAGTTGTTGAATTGGCGGGTGCAGAAGTTGATTCTCGACGCGGGTCGTTAGTTCAAAGGTCATTGACCCGATCGTTCAATTGTTGGAAGCCCTTGCTATCATTTTCTGATATCCTGCATCCTACCTGAGACGGATAAATCTGGTCGCCGCCCGCGACGATATTTTTGTGCAATTTTCCTTGCCCAATGCGTTCTTCTCTCATATGCGCCGATGGACTTTCCGCGTCGCCTTATGGGCGATCGCTGCTGCACTCATTTTGACCTTTGCGGCCCGGCTCCAGAAGGAAACCGTTGTTTCTGCCGCCGAATCGCGCACGGCGGTCATCAAGCGTGGGGACTTCCTCCGCACCATTCGCATTACGGGTTCCACGGAGGCCGTGCGGGCTTTTTCCGTGCAATCGCCCCGCATGGCCGGGGGCGGATCGCAAATGGTCCTGGTGAGCATCGCCAAGGCCGGGACGCGCGTTCATCAGGGCGACGTTCTCGCCGAATTCGACCCCCAGGAGCAACTCAAACAATTCCGGGACAGCCAGGCGGATTACCTGGGCTTCCTGGACAAAATCAAGAAGCAGAAGGCTGACAATGCCACCGAGCTCGCCAAGGACCAGACGGCCCTTAAGGCGGCGGAGGACGATTACGCCAAAGCCAAGCTGGAAATGGCCCGGAACGAGGTGGTCTCACGGATTGACGCGGACAAGAACCGCCTGAACCTCCAGCAGACCGAAGCCACCTTAAAGCAGCTTCGCCAGACGTTCGACCTCAAGGAGCAAGCCCGCCAGTCGCTGGTGAAGGATTTGGAAGTCCAGCGCGACAAGTCCCACGGGCAGATGCTTTATGCGCAGATGAACTCGCAGCGTCTGGTGATTCACTCGCCTTTGGACGGCTTGGTGGTGCTGAACCCCATTTGGAAGGGCAGCGGGATGGGAGATCCGCAGGAAGGCGACCAAGTGTGGCCGGGTTTAGCCTTCATGCAGGTGGTGGATCCTGCCGCCATGCAGGTGACGGCGCGCGTCAACCAGGTGGATTATCCCTATCTGCACCTTGGCCAGCCCGTGGAAGTGCGCCTGGATGCTTATTCCGACCTCGTGCTGAGAGGCACTATCGAGCACCTTGCCGCCATTGGCACGGCCAGCACCTTGTCCCAATCGGTCCACAATTTCAATGCGACCTTTTCAATTCAAGGGTCGGACCCACGGCTGCTGCCCGACCTTTCCGCCTCCGTGGACGTGGAACTCGAACGCGTGCCGGATGTGGTGACGGCACCGCGCGATGCCTTCGTAACGGAAAGCGGCAAGACTTATGCCTGGGTGAAGAGTGGAACTACTTTTGAGAAACGCGCCGTAGTGTTGGGCAAGGCCAATGATGTCGATGTGGTCGTAACCTCCGGTCTGGTGGCGGGGGATATGGTCAAACGGAATCCGGAAGAAGCTCCACGCGGAAAGTAAAATGCCAGGTACAGTCAAGAAAATTTGGCGGCGGCACAGAATCCCGGTAATTGTGTTGGGACTGGTAGTGGTGTCGGGAATCGCTTACGGCGCCGCGCGCTTTACCCGTGTAGTGCCCACCATCCCCACGGCCACCGTGCAGCGGGGAGAATTTCTTGAAAGCGTGAAGTTCCACGGCCGGGTCATGGCCGAGAAGTCTGTCCAGATCAAAGCGCCGCCGATTACTGGGGACATTCAGATTACCTTCCTGGCGAGAACCGGCACCGCCGTCAAGAAGGGGGATGTGATCGTCAAGTTTGATACCGCCAAACTCCAGGACACACTCAATCAGCGGCGCTCCGACATGAAGCAGGCCGAGGCGGGAATCGGGGAGGAGCGCGCCAAGGCCCGGTTGCTCGATGAACAGGACCGCACCGACCTTCTCAAGGCCCGTTACGACGTGGAACGCGCCAAATTGGACGCGAGTCAGGAGTCGATCCTTTCCCAGATCGACGGCGCGGAGAAGAAACTGGCGCTGGCCGATGCCGAGCAGCAACTTCGCGAGGTGGAGGCCAAGCAGAAAGCTGACCAGGCCAGCTCGCAAGCCACCATCAACGGAAAAGTGCAGGACCGCGCCAAGGCGGAAGCTGACGTGCGCCGGGCGGAGACCGACATTGCCGCCATGACTTTGCGCGCCCCCACGGACGGCGTGGTGACGCTCTTTCCCAACTGGCGCGCCGGCGGGTGGTTCTCCGACAACCCCCCGGAATTCCGCCCCGGCGACCGCGCCTGGAATGGCGCTGCCATCGCCGAATTGCCGGATTTCTCCACCCTGCAAGTGAGCACCCGGATTGACGAGGTGGACCGCGGCCGCCTGGTGTTGGGGCAGACCGCCACGGTGCGCGTGGACGCTGTTCCCGACCGGGAATTTCAGGCTCACATCGCCCAAATCAGCGCGCTGGCCAAGACGGACTTTACCACCTGGCCTCCCCCGCGCAATTTTGACGTGACCCTGCAACTGGACACCAAAGATACCCGCCTGCGGCCGGGCATGAGCAGTTCGGGTCGAGTTACCGTCAATCGCGTCCCTGGCTCGATTCTCATTCCAGTTGGAGCTCTGTTCTCCCAAAACGGATTGAGCGTTGTTTATGTTCTGGCGGGCACGAAGTTTGTGCCCAGGCCCGTGGCGGTGGGGCTCCGCAATGATGAGCAACTGGCCATCGCCTCGGGATTGCAGGAAGGAGAAAAAGTCGCTCTGAAGGATCCCACGCTGGCGACGGAAAAGAAATGAGCGCGCGCAAGATAATCCGAATTTCCCTGGTGATATTCCTGCTGGCGGCCGCCGCAGCCGGAACCACGGTGGGACTGAAGCGCCTCAATAAGCCCCCACGAGTCGTGCCCACCACCCGCGTGGCGCGCGGGGACATCGACGTGAAGATTTATACCTCCGGAGAACTGCGCGCGGGCAAAACTGCCATGCTGACCGCCCCATCGGTGGGGACCTCGCTCCATTTGATTTTCCTTGCCGCCACGGGCACACGCGTCAAAGCCGGGGATTTGGTGGCCGATTTCGATCCCAGCGACCAGGAGCATAACCTGGAAATGGCCACCTCCGACCTGAAGGAGGCGGAGCAATCCATCGCCAAGGCCAAATCCGACGCGGCCGTGCAAGATGCGCAGGACAAAGTCGATCTCTTGAAGGCGCAGTTTGACGTCAAGCGGGCGGAAATGGACGTGAGCAAAAAAGACCTGGTCAGCGCCATTGACGCGCAAAAAAATCTGCTGGCGCTGGACGAAGCGCAGCGTCACCTGGCCCAGTTGCAACAGGATATTCCCTCTCACGCGGTCTCCAACCAGGCGGAGATTGATGTCGCCCAGGAAAAACTCGCCAAGGCCAAGCTGAGCATGGACCTGGCTCAAAAGAACATTCAAAACATGCATTTGAAGGCTCCCATGGACGGGCTGGTGGCGGTGCAGGATAACCGCAATGTCAACTTTGGGTATCCCGGCATGCGCTTCTCTGAATACCACCAGGGCGACGAAGTCCAGCCCGGCGCCTTCGTGGTACAGATTGTGGACATGGGGGAAATGGAGCTGCAGGGTAAAGTGCTCGAGATCGATCGGGCGAATCTATCACCCGGTGAGCCTGCCGATATCCAAATCTATGCGTTGCCGCACTTGAAAATTTCGGGAAAGGTCAAAGACGTAGCCGGCACGGCTTTGCGTGGGTTTTTCTTTAGCGATAGCAACACGAGCAAGTTTGGGGTGGTGATAGCGCTGGATCACCCTGACCCACAATTGCGCCCGGGGCTGACCGGGGTGGTGGAGATTTCTGCCGGCATCGTAAAGAATGTGCTCTATCTGCCCCGCCAGGCCATCTTTGCCAAAGACGATAATCCTGTGGCTTACGTGCGCAAGGGGAATGATTTCGTGATGCAGAAAATAAAAATCACGCGCCGCTCGGAGACGCGCGTGGCGGTGGAGGGCCTCGCCGAGGGCACAGAAGTGGCCCTGGTGAATCCCGAACTCCAGCCGGAGAAGACTGCGACCACCGCATCTCCCACACTGGGAGGGGGCGGCAAATGAGCGCTCCTGCCACTCTCGTTGCCCCACCCGCCCCCACGGCGCCGCACGCCCCGCAGCGTTGGTGGAATATTCTGCCGGAATTCCGCCAGGGCATGGACACCCTCATTATCCATAAGATGCGCACCTTCCTGACCATGCTGGGCATGATTTTCGGCGTGGCGGCAGTGGTTTCCATGCTCTCCATCGGAGCCGGAGCGCAGCAGCAAGTAATGGCCTTTATCGAGCAGCTTGGCGTTCGCAACCTCATTATCGAGGGCAAGGAAGTAACCGACTGGCAGGCCAAGCAGAAGATCCGTCAGATTTCCCCCGGCCTCACCTTCCAGGACGTGCGCACGATACTGGCCAACGCATCCGGAATTGAGCTCTCCACGGCGCGCAAGCGCTTCACCCCCTCCAAGATGATTCCCAAGCCCCAGCAGGATATGCCGACAGTCTACGGCGTGAACCCCGTCTACCAGCAGATTGTCAACCTGCGGGTGGTGACGGGGCGCTTCTTCAACGCGGAGGAGGATCAGTCCGCAGCGGCCGTCTGCGTGCTGGGGGAGGGCGCGAGTGTCAGTTTGTTTGGGCAGCAGGAAGCGGTGGGCAAGTACGTGAAGGTGAATGAACAGTGGTTCCACGTGATCGGGGTGGTGGGCCCCCAGCTAAGCGCCCAAACTCCCTTGGCGGGCCTCCCCACGCAGGACCTTAACAACCTGATTTACGTCCCGCTTTACGCCGCCATGCTGCGCCTGGAAGACACTTACAGCGAGGTCCGCGACGAAATCGACGGCATCTATCTTCACCTGGACCCCCACACCGACAGCTTTTCGACGGCCGAGGTGGCGCGCAGCATCCTGAATGTCTCCCACCACAACGCCGGTGACTTCAGCGTCATCGTGCCCGCCGAATTGCTGGCGGACCAACGCCGCACCCAACGCATCTTTGAAGTGGTCATGGTGGCCATTGCCGCCATTTCGCTGCTCGTCGGCGGGATCGGCATCATGAACATTATGCTCGCAGGAATTCTGGAGCGTACCCATGAAATTGGCGTCCGTCGCGCCGTGGGAGCGCGGCAAGCGGATATCCTTCGGCAATTCCTGGTGGAAGCGCTGCTCATTTCCTTCGTAGGCGGCGTGACCGGCATCTTCTTCGGATTCGGGATTTCCCGGCTGATCGCCTGGCTGGCGGGATGGTCCACCATTGTTACGCTTGCCTCCATCCTTCTTGCTTTTCTGGTTTCGGCGGCCGTGGGCCTGGTGTTTGGAATCTATCCGGCCATGAAAGCCGCCCGGCTCGATCCGGTGGAAGCCCTACGGTACGAGTGAGGGCGAGAGATATTGTTTGCCGGCTTGCACTCATCTCCTGCCACCGCTGGTCCGCGTAATCCGGGGAGACACCCGGGCTCCGTCCTGGTCCACTCCCCGTAATTGCAATCACTTTCCATAGGAGTTTTCCAAATGCGCTGCAAACTTTTTGCCGCTTGCCTGATCCTCGCTGCTTGGGCGGCGCCATCCCGGGCCCAGACTTTCCCCATGCCCGACTATTTCCATGAGTTGGTTTTTTCGCCGCATCCACCACAGCCGTTGCCGGACACCAAGAGCTTCCGCGACTACATTGTTGACGGTAAGCTGCGCCTTTCCCTCGAAGACGCCATGCTCCTATTGCTGGAGCATAACACCGAGGTGCACATCGATCGCCTGGAGGTGACCACGGCGGAATTCAACGTGGAGAGCGCCCACGCGGCTTTCGATCCGGCGCTAACTTCCAGCTTTGAGGCCAGCCGGACAATATCCCCCACCTATTCCCAGTTGCAGGGCGCGCCTACGCTGAGCAATTTGGGACAGGTAACCACGTTCGACTACACCCAGATGTTTCAGACCGGGACAAATCTCAGCATTGGCCTGAACGCGGACAAATCCTCCAACAACAGCATCTACAATTTTCTTAACCCCTCGATTTCCGCCTCCCTGGATTTCACCATCACCCAACCCCTGCTTCGAGGCAACGGGCGCTTTGTGAACCGCGCTCCCATCCTCATCGCCCGCCGCAACCTGGCGCAAACCGCCGCCCAGTTTGAGGGGCAGGTGAGCGATTCGCTTTATCAACTGGTGGGGGCTTATTGGTTCGTCGTGCAGGCGCGGGAAAACATGAAAATTGCCCAGAAGTCGCAGGAACTCGCGCAGGCTTCCTACGATCGCGACAAGCGCGCGCTGGAACTCGGCGCCCTGCCGCCCCTCGATATCTACCGCTCGGAAGCGGAAGTTGCAAATCGCAAAGTCGCGACGATCCAGGCGCAGTATCAACTCAAGTCTGCGGAAGACCAGTTCCGGTATGCATTGGGCGCTGACCAGGACGCGGACGTTCGCGCCTTGGACCTGGATCTGGTGGAGAATCCCGCACCCTCCGGTGAGCTGGTCCAGGTTGATGCGAAGGAGGCCGTAGCTACCGCCCTTGCGCATCGTCCGGAGCTGGAAGCCCTGCGCCAACAATTGGCCGCGAGCGACATCGCCATCCGGCTCGACCACAACTCGCTTCTTCCCAACCTGAGTTTGAGTGGGATTTATGATTCCAACGGATTAGGAGGCAATCAGTACAATACCTCCGTGACCCCGCCCGTGCTCCTTTCCCGGAGCGGTCTGGGTGATGCTTTTAGCCAGATCGGCGGCTTCGGCTATCCTACTTATGGTTTCACCTTGTCGTTGAATCTCCCCATCAAGAACCATGCGGCGGAAGCGAACCTCGGCAACGCCATGGTTGAGCGCCGGCGAACCCAGTACCAGGCGCGCCAGCAAGAAGAGGCAATCACCCTCCAGGTGGCCGCAGCCGTCCACCAGCTTGAACTGGCCCGCATTTCCCTGGACGCAACCCGCGTGGCTTCTGACCTTACGCGCAAGACCCTGGAGTCGGAAGAGCGCAAGTATCAGCTCGGGGCGTCAACGATCTTTTTCGTGCTGCAAGCACAAGAGGTGCTCGCCACGGCGGAGCAGGCGGTGCTCCAGGCGGAAATCAATTACCAACTCGCCCGCGCCAACGTCGACCACGCCACCGGCATGCTCCTCAACCATCACAAAATCGAAGTGCAGAAAATCAAATCGTGATCAGACCCTCCCACGTAAGGTGGTACGAAAAACCAGTGACGTTAACAGGATCGCCCTTCCAGAAATCACTATCCGGTTGGATGCGGAGGAATTTATTCGCCAACGCATCGGCACATCCCAGGGCATCCAAATGCCAACAAAGAAGTTGCCGAGGCATCCGCGGCAAGGGTATGGTTTATTCGTGGCGGAGATATCACCTAAGCCAAAGATTAACCGGTTGCTGATCATTTGGTTCGTGGTCCGAAAAGTGTCCCTGTAATGTCATGGCCGATCTCTACTCCCCACTTCAGCCACTTCTTGAGCATGCCAGCGTGCGTGCGGCGATTGCGGCGCTGTCCGAGCCTGCCGCGGGTCTGCCGCCCGCCGTATCCGGCTTGACGCCGGCGGCCAAGGCACTGGTGGTAGCGGTGCTGGCGCATCAGGTGAAGCGGCCAATAGTGGTTTTGACCCAGGACAATGAAGCGGCACAAAACTACCGGCAGACCACCGCGACATTTCTGGAGTGGCTGAGCCCCGGCGGCGGCAGCTCGGTTCAAATATTGCCGGCGCTCGACTGCTCACCCTACGAAGGCCGCTCCCCGCACGCGGAAATCCAGGAGCAGCGGGCCGTAGCGCTTTGGAGCCTGACGCGAGGCGGGGTGCGCGTGATTTTTGCTCCCGTGGCCGCAGCCCTGGGGCGCTTCCGCGAAAGCGCCTTCTACGCCTCGCTCGCTCTCGAATTGAAAGTTGGTGACGAACTGAATCTGGACGACCTGGTGGAGCACCTGCGGAGCGTTGGGTACGAGCCCGGGGAGCCCGTCACGGCCGTCGGACAATACTCTGTGCGCGGCGGAATTGTGGACGTTTTCCCTCCCGAAGCCCAATGGCCCTTTCGTCTGGAATTTCTTGGCGACCAACTCGAGTCGGTGCGGGAATTCGACCCGTCATCGCAACGCTCGCGCAAACCCGTGCCCCAAGCGCTGCTCCTGCCACTTTCGGAAGCGCAGCGTTCCCCGAAATTCTTCGAGAGGCTGGTGCGCGTGCTCACCTTGCGGGCCCATGAGCACGCTCAAGCGCGAGGAAACCCACTGCCGGAACGCGAACCCGAGTGGGCCGCGGAACATACCAACACCTTCCCGGGGTGGGAGTTTTTCGTGCCGCTCGTCGAGCCGCACGTGCACACGCTATTTTCCCTTCTGGAGCGCCCAATCCTGGTTTGGGACGAACTCCTCGATCGACGCGCCCAAATTTCGCCCGCCATCGAGAGCTGGGAGGCAAGCTATGGCGAGGTTCGCGATATCGTTCCGCCTCGCCCAGAACCCCGCGAAGTATATCTGACCGAGACGGAACTGCTTCAGGCGCTCGAGGGCGTTCCACAAATTTCGCTGAAAGAATTGGGCCTGGAAAACCTCGTGCCGGCCGCGGAAATCAACTCCCAAGCAGTGGTGATCGGTGGCGACCTGTACTTCCCGCCCGAAGGCACTAAGGGCAGTGACGAGTGGCGCGTGACGAGTGATGAGCAAGCCATCCCTTTGCCCGAGCCCCAAGTCCCCAGTCCCCAGCCCCCAGTCCCCGGTCTTCATTCACCCTCTCCCCCGACCACCCGATCATCTGATTCCTCCGAATTCCCCCTCCTCACTCAACCTCCGCCCAAATACCAAGGAAAGATCAAAGAACTGGTAGATGATTTGCGCGTTCGGGTGAAGCGCGGGGAGTCCGTCATTTTCGTCGTCCCCACCAGCGGCAAGGTGGATCGTCTGCGGGAGATTTTGAAAGACTACGAGATTCCCTTCTCCACCGTCACCGCAGAAAAGGAAAAGCACGATGCCCTTCCCTCCGTGCCGGCAACCGGTGGGGTGCTCATAGCGCGAGGGGAGATTCGCGAAGGAGTGGCCTTCCCCGAATTAAAGCAATTATGGCTGGCGGACGCGGACTTGTTCGGGGGTTTTGACTGGGCGGCGCGCGGACGGCGCGAGCGCTCCGGGATCTCCAGCTTTATCTCTGACCTCAGTGATCTGAAAGTCGGCGACTACGTCGTGCATATTGATCACGGCATCGGCATTTATCAAGGCCTCCGGCAACTGTCCGTGGCGGGGGCGGGGCGCGACTTCATGCTGCTTACTTTTCAGGACGAGGCCAAGCTCTACGTGCCGCTCGAACGCCTGGACCTGGTGGAAAAGTACCGCTCCCACGAAGGCGCCAAACCTCCGCTGGACCGCCTGGGCGGCGCCACTTGGGAACGCACCAAGACGCGCGTCAAACGTGCCTTGCGCGACATGGCGCAGGAGCTTCTGCAACTCTACGCCGAGCGCAAAATGCGCGGCGGGATTGCCGCCTCTGCGGACACGCCCTGGCAGCGCGAGTTCGAAGACGCGTTTGAATTTGAGGAGACACCCGACCAGCTCAGCGCCCTTGCCGAGATCAAGCGCGACCTGGAAAGCCCCGAGCCCATGGACCGGCTGCTCTGCGGCGACGTGGGGTATGGAAAAACCGAGCTGGCCATGCGCGCCGCATTCAAGGTGATTCAGGACGGCCGCCAGGTGGTGGTGCTCGCCCCCACGACCGTGCTGGCTTTCCAGCACTTCACCACGTTTCGCCAGCGCCTGGCGGCCTTCCCCGTGCGCGTGGAAATGCTGAGCCGCTTCCGCACGGCCGCGGAGCAGAAAAAAATCATCGCCGACGCGGAAGCCGGCCGCGTGGACATCCTCATCGGAACGCACCGGCTACTCTCCAAGGATGTACACCTGCGCGACCTGGGCTTGCTGGTTGTGGACGAGGAGCAGCGCTTCGGTGTGGCGGCCAAAGAAAGGCTGAAGAAAATAAAATCCGGCGTCGATGTGCTGACCCTGTCGGCCACGCCCATTCCGCGCACCCTGCACATGTCGCTGGGGGGATTGCGCGACCTTTCCGTGATCGAAACCCCGCCCCGCGGCCGCCTGGCCATCCAAACCACCGTGGCGCCCTTCAATCAGGCGCTCATCCAGTCCGCGATCATGCAGGAGATGCAACGGCATGGTCAGGTTTTCTTCGTGCACAACCGGGTGGAATCAATCTTCCAGATGGCCGCGCTTTTGCAGCGCCTGCTGCCCACCGCGCGCCTTGGCGTGGCGCACGGCCAGATGGGTGAAAAAGACCTCGAGAAGGTGATGCTGAAGTTCATGCGGGGTGAATACGATGTGCTGGTGGCCACCTCGCTTATCGAAAACGGCCTGGACATCCCGCGCGCCAACACCATGATGGTGAATCACGCCGACCGCTTCGGTCTTGCTGATCTCTACCAGCTTCGCGGGCGGGTGGGCCGCTCGAACCGCCGCGCCTACGCCTTTTTCCTGATTGCGTCGGAAGACACCCTAACGCCCATCGCCAGGCGGCGCCTCGCCGCGCTGAAGGAATTCTCCGATCTTGGTGCGGGCTTTCGTCTGGCGGCGCTGGACCTGGAATTGCGCGGCGCCGGCAATCTGCTGGGGGCCGAGCAACATGGCCACTTGAACGCCATGGGGATCGACCTCTACCTCAAGATGCTTGAGCAGACGGTGGAGGAGTTGAAGGGCGCTCCCGCCAAGATCGAAGTGCGCACCTCGCTCAACCTGGGCCTCGACATCAAGATTCCCGACGCTTACGTTCCCGACGAAAATCAACGGCTGCGCATGTACAAACGTATTTCGAGCGCTGCCACGCCCAGCGAACGGACGGACCTGGAGGCCGAACTGGCCGACCGCTTCGGCCCCATTCCCCCTTCGGTTTCCAACCTGCTGGACTACGCCTTGCTGAAAAGCGCGGCGGAGCGCTTACTGGTACAAACGGTGGAGCGCAAAGGGGATGAAATCTGGATCAAGTTCCATGAGGAGGCGCCGGTTGATGCGCAGCGGCTGGCGCAGTTGGTGCGGCGGCGCCGCGAGGCCAGCTTCCGCCCTGACCGTGTCCTGCGCTTCCGCTTGCGCGAGCGCGACGGCAACTTGCTGACCCAAGTCCAAAACGTCTTGCAGGAACTGCACCCCCAGCCTTAAAATAAGTTGTCAGTGGTCAGTATCCCGGAAAGACGCCCAGAGCACTGATGACTGATGACTTGCCCGGGGGGACGATGAAACGAACGGTCAAAATTCTGGCAGGCGCCATCCTGGCGGCAACCTTTGCGGCGCCGCAAGTCCCGGCCGCCCACGTGGTGGAACGCATCATTGCGCGCGTCAACAGTGAGATCATCACGCAGCGGCAGTATGAACGGGAAAAAGCCCAGCTTCGCGCGGAGCTCGCCCAGCAATATTCCGGCCCCGAACTCGACGCCAAATTAAATGATGAAACCAAGAACCTTTTGCGCAACCTGATCGACGAGTCGCTGATGGTCCAGAAGGCCAAAGACGAGGACGTTAACGTGGAAACGGACATCGTCAAAAAACTGGATCAAATGCGCAAGCAGTATAACCTTGCGACCATCGAAGACCTGCAAAAGGAGGCGGAGCAAGCAGGCGAGAATTGGGAGGACTTCAAAGACAGGATCCGCCGCCAACTCCTGATGCAGGAGGTCATGAGCCGCGACGTCGGTTCGCGCATCGTGGTGACGCGCGAAGACGCGCGGCAATTCTACAATCAGCACAAGGAAGAGTTCCAATCTCCGGGCCTGGTACACCTCGAGGAAATCCTGGTTTCGACAGAGAAGTACAAGCCGGAGGAGGCGGAAAAGCGCGCCAAAGACGCCGTGGCGGAACTGAAGGGGGGCGCGAAGTTCAGCGAGGTGGTAAAGAAATACTCCGATGATCCCAGTGCGGACCAGGGCGGCGATATTGGCCCTCAGAAGACGGCTGCCATCGCGCCGGCGATCGCCGCGTCCCTCAGCAAGCTCGAAACCAATGAGTACACCGACCCGATACACGTCAAGAGCGGCTTCCTGATCCTGAAACTCGTGGAACGCTTCAGCCCCGGCATCCCCCCGTTCGAGGAGGTTGAACAGCGCGTTAACGAGACCTTATACAACCAGCGCATGGGGCCCAAGTTCCGCGAATATGAGACCCAGCTTCGCAAAGAGAGTTACATCTTTAAGGCGCCGGGATACGTCGACACCGGCGAAGATACGCTGGGCGCGGCGTTAACCTCCGAAAAAAATCAATGAAGCAAACCTTCATCAAGGACCTCACACCGGACTCACCGGTGCGCAGTACTTTCCTCGTCCAATCCAAAGAACGCAAAATCACCAGCAACGGCGCCGCTTATCTGGATCTCAGCCTGCAGGATGTCACGGGCGTCATTTCCGCCAAACTCTGGGACTACTCGGAACGCACCACTCCGGCTTTTGAGGCGGATGACGTCGTGCAGGTGGAAGGGCATGTGGAAAACTACCGCGGCATGCCGCAGCTTCGCATCCGAAAGATCACCCTTTGCGCACCCGAAGAAATGAATCTGCTCGATTATCTTCCGCGCACCCAGCGCGACCCGGAAGAGATGTACGCCGCATTGCTCGAGCGCGTTAACCGCATGAGCGAGGGACCATTGCGCGAACTGCTGCTGAGCATCCTGTTAGATGCGGCCTTGGCGGAAAAGTACAAGCTGGCTCCCGCGGCGATGAGCTATCACCACGCCTTCCTGGGCGGGCTGCTGGAACACGTGTCATCGCTCATTGCCCTGGGCGATCATGTGGTGGATCATTATCCCTGGCTGCGGCGCGACTTGATAGTGGCTGGCCTGGTCCTGCACGACATTGGCAAGGTGGAAGAGCTGAATTTCACCCGCGGTTTCCGCTACTCTACCCGGGGACAACTGATCGGGCATATCGCCATGGCGCTGGAAATGGTGCAGGCGAAGATTCACCAGATCCCTAACTTCCCGGCCGAACTCAAGGACGAGCTCGAGCACATTATTCTTTCCCATCACGGCAAGCTGGAATTCGGCTCGCCCAAGGAACCGATGTTTGCCGAGGCCCTGGTGGTCAATTTCCTGGACGAAATGGACTCCAAGCTGGAAGCTGTGCGCGAGCAGTATGCGGCGGACCAGGACCGCCCCGGCGACTGGACCGGCCGCAATCCGGCGCTGAAGCGGGAACTGCTGAAGCCGCCGAAAGATAAGGGTAAAGTATAAAGGATAAAAGTGAGAAAGGACTTCTTAACCTTTAGACTTTAACGATCACCCCATGACTTCCCTCTCCTCTCACGCCGTCGCGCGCAATCTCCCGCACCGCTTCCCTTTCCTCTTTGTCGACCAGGTTGCGGAATTCGTTCCCGGGCAGCGCATCGTGGCAATGAAGCATTTTTCCGTGAACGATCAGGCAGCGCGCGGGAATCCTCCCGGCGTCGCGATCATCCCCACCGGCGTCATTCTGGAACTCGTCACGCAGGTCGGCGCGGTGTTGGTGATGGAGCGCCCGGAGATGGCCGGCAAAATCGCCATGATCCTGCATATACCCTCCGCGCGTATTATTAAACCGATTGAGGCCGGCGACACCGTGCGCGTGGAAGCCGAAGTGATCCGGATGAAGGGGCAGTTCGGTGAATTGCGCGGCTCCATCTTCCGCGACGACGAATTGGTGGCGGAGGGCCAAATGCGCTTCGGCATCGCCAACGCCCAGGATATCCTGCCGGGGCGGGAGGCTACTTGACAACCTTCGGGGGACGGCCCACAATCACAGAGGTTGCTTAAGCATCGACGCAATCTGTTTGGGAAGTAATAATCAACATGGTATTTGCAGACCTTCGCATCCGCAATGTGGCCGTCCGGCCGGCGCACATCCTGGCGCCCATGGCGGGCATCACCGACACGGTTTTCCGCCGCTTCATCAAGCGACTGGGCGGTTGCGGGCTGATCATGACGGAGTTTGTTTCCAGTGAGGGCATGATTCGGCAGAATTTCCGTGCGCAACGCTATCTGTATTACACAGGGGAAGAGCGGCCCATCAGTGCGCAGATTTTTGGCGCTGACCCGGCGCACCTGGCGGAAGCCGCGCGCCAAATCGAAGACCTGGGATTTGACCTGGTGGACTTGAACCTCGGTTGCCCCGCCAAGAAAGTGGTCAAATGCGGCGGCTCCGGACTGCTGCGCGACCTGCCGTTGCTGGAAAGAATCCTGCGCGCCATTCGCGCTGCCGTGAAGATTCCCTTCACCCTCAAATTCCGCTCCGGCTGGAGCGATGAGGAAATTGTGGCCTTGCCAGTGGCACGCTTGGCGGAGGATTGCGGCGCGGAAGCTTTGGCCATCCATCCGCGCACCCGTGTGCAGGGCTACAGCGGCCGGGCGCGATGGGAAATCATCCAGCAAGTCAAGCAAGCCGTGCGCATTCCCGTGATCGGCAACGGCGACGTGTTTAAACCCCAGGACGCCTTGGCGCTGCACGAACAGACCGGCTGCGACGCGGTGATGATCGGGCGCGCAGCCGCCTCTAATCCCTGGATCTTCCGCCAACTCGCGGAATTCTTCGCCACGGGCACCTACCACGCGCCGGCTGACGCCGACCGCTATGAGTTGATTCGTACTTACTACTCCATGCTCGTCGCCGAGGAAATTCCCGGCGCCCTCGGCAAGATGAAGCAATTTGCAAGCTGGTTCACGCACGGCGTGCGCAATGGAACGGAACTACGGCGGCAAGTGCAAAGCGCGCGCGAAACAGGCGAAGTGCTCGAGCGCGTGGACGCGTTCTTCGCCTCGCTCGCCGCCCACCCGGAAGAGGCAATCGCCTCCTGAAATGACTAGGGGAGCTTGATGGAGCCATCCAACGAGAATAAACGAGTTCAGCGCCGGGTCGAGGCGGCCATCCCCATTCACGTCCGAGGGCTGGACGCGACCGGCCAAGGGTATGACGATGCTACTACCGCGCTGGAAGTGAGCCGGCGTGGCCTCTCCTTTCTCACCAAACGCGATTTGGCCATCTTCGCCACGCTCACCGTCGTTATCCCCGGCCGCGGTCCGGTGCGGCCCGACGAGGGTCCCACGGATTTTTTCACTGAAGCCACCGTGGTCCGCACCGTCAAGGAAGACGAGGGATTCTACCGCATAAGTGTTCGCTTCATGGGAGCCACTCTTCCCATGTATAGCGCCGAAGGCATCTGACGGCCTTGTCTTCTGGTGGTTCACCCTTCCAGTTATTTGCCCGTCGTTGCTCACTGCCGACTCGCAAGCGCTTCCTCGGGGTTTACCTGCGCCGCCTGTACTGCCCGGGCCTTTTCGAATTCCTGGATGAGCTTCCTGGCGATTCCCTTCGCGGCGCGCGCCCCGTCAAGGGCGGTGACTTTGCCCGTGGCAAGGACGATTCCCGTTCGGGAGTCGGTCACCGAATAAGTCCAATCATAGGTGAACAACGGCCGATTCACCGTAACCAGCAGTTCCCCGCCTTTGTAACCCTCCACCACGCTGAGTCCGAGAACGCGAAATTCCATATTGTTCAGTAAATCCTTTTCCAGGACAGCGGGGTTGAAAAACGTAGTTTTCGTGGTCACGTGCAGAGAGCGGGCTTTCGCGATTGCCGTGATCGAACTGGGCTGCCCTTCCGGGGCGGGCTCCGAGTTGGAGGTAAAGGCGGTTGTCACGAGATTTTTCCCCGTGCCTAACGCCAAATGCAATCCTTGGCCCGCCAGCCCCGCGACGCTCTCCAGGGGAACAGCAAATTGCAGTCCCCCGGTATTTTGCGGACCAGTGATGATTCCCAGGAGTTGTCCCCGCGAATTGACCAGCGCGCCCCCCAATGCCCCTTGGGGAGTGGGAGCCATGAACTGAATAATTCGAAAGCCGTGGCCCGCGCCCATAACTTCATCGGCCAGCCGAACCGGACCCAGAATGCCGTCAGAAGACGACCAGGCCATCGCGCCGTCGGCGTTCAGCACGTGAATTTTATCACCCATCATCGCTTGTTCCAGCGCGGCTCCGGCAAAGGATGCAAGTCCACTGGCCGTAAAGTGCAGCGCGGCCACGTCGCGGCGCTCGTCGAATCCAATCAGATCAACTTGGTCGTAGATTTCGCCATCTGACAGCCGCACCTGCACTTCCTGCGCACCCTTAATGGGGTGGTAAGCCGTGAGCAGGATACCGTCGGGCCGAATAATCGCGCCGGTGCTCACGCTCAGCACACGACCGCCACCATCCCCCGCGACGATGAGAGCCATCGATTGCTCAGCCTGATGAAAGGTCTCCAGGTTGCCCTGTCCGGTACCCGCCTGCGTAGATTCTTGCGCAACGCAGACCGTGCCCGCTGCCAACCCCAACCCCATTAGCAAATAGCAGAGTGTGCGCTTCATGGTAACCTCCCTTGTCGGTTAGTTCTGGCCGGTAGGGAGGCAATCAGCCCACCAAACTGCGAATTCCGCAGGGGTATTTGTGCAAACGCCGAAGTGCGACACAATCAACTGATAACACAGGAGTTAGTATTCTTTTCAAACGTCGGATCCCCCGCCCCATGCCGCCCGTCGTGCGAAGAACCCAGGGAAGGTCGCACTCAGGCGCCAGAACCGGCAGGCAGTGTCAGGAAAAATTGGCAATGCGGGGACAATGAAAATCGTTTGAAAACACGGACTCCGGATTAGCTCTTGCGGTTCTTTTCCGTCTGCAACAGGCGATAGGCTTCGCTCTTCGAGACGCCACGGGCACGGGCCACAATTTTCAAAGCGGCTCGTTCATCGACCTTGCGCTCAGCCATGACCGCTTGGATTTCGGAGATGATGGACGCCGCCGGCGGGACGCCGCCGTCAGCGTCAGAAACGACGTGCAGTCCAATCAGGACGGTGATTTCACCCTTGGCCGGCCGTCTCTTCAAATACTCGAGGGTAGTGTCAATGGTTCCGCGCAGGAACTGCTCGTGGACCTTCGTCACTTCCCGGGCAATAACGATTTCCCGTTCGCCTAGGATTTCGCGCGCGTCTTTGAGCATCTCCAGCAAGCGATGCGGCGCCTCGTAGAAGATGAGCGTCTTGGTAGCGTCTTTGAGTTCCTCCAAAGCCTTCCTGCGCTCGCCCTTCTTGCTCGGCAGAAATCCCAGGAAACGGAATTTATCCACGGGTAATCCGGAAGCCGCAAGCGCCGCAACGAAGGCCGAGGCGCCGGGCACAGGGATCACGGGGATGCCGTGACGAACCGCGAGGTGCACCAGTCGGAAGCCCGGGTCTGACACCACGGGCATACCGGCGTCCGTGACCAGGGCAATACTGCTACCCTCTTCCATCTGAATAACCAGCTCAGGCGCGCGCGTCATCTCGTTGTGCTCGTGATAACTAACGGTGCGCGTCTGAATCTTGTACGCATTCAGGAGTTTCTGCGTACGGCGGGTGTCCTCGCAGGCAATCAGGTTCACCTCTTTGAGGATACGAATGGCGCGCAGCGTGATGTCCTCAAGATTTCCAATCGGCGTGCCCACTACGTAAAGCTTCCCGTGTTCGCCATTGGCTGGCTCCAACGGATCAAGAAAACTAGCTCGTGCTGGCATAAGAGGTTGACCGTCCGCAATTTGAAATCAAGTCGGAACAATAGTGTACCAAGTCGGTGCGCCTATCTCAAGCTGGTCGGCAAAGGATTCATAAATCCGGCGGCACCCTTCATCGACCAAGGGTTTTGTGTCAGGCGCCCGGTCCGCCCAGGCAAGGTCCGTGATTCGCCGTATCGGCGAGCACGGGAGGCAGTAACCACCGTAACCTTCTCGCCGCCCAGTGCATCTCATCATCAATGGGCTATTTTATACACGAGGACATCTTGGACTTTATCACCATGCGCTTGATGTGATAGTATAAACGAAGGTCGTGGCGGACGAACTGCAAACACCAAGCCGATACAACCCCGCTGCGCCGTCCGCCATCATGGTATAAGGGTAACGCAAAGCCTCGCGCCCGGGCGAAGGATTAGCCCGAGGAATGGGAACAAAGGTTAATGTCAACCAGCAATCTCCAGGTTGAAGTCGGCCCGGGAAAGATGCCACCCCAAAAAGTGCCCGCACCCGACGTGGCCTTCAAGGTCACGCTCGTCGAGCCCCCATCCCTTCTCGTTTCCACATACCGGCAGATCCGCGACTGGTTTCGCGAACCGAAGATGACTGTGCCTGCGCAGTACTATCGCGGCGAGGTTAACCTGCCCGCCACGGACATGCGCCCCTGGTTCATGGATCTCCCCTCCCAAATCAAGGTGGCATTTGAAAGGCCTCGCGACCCCATCGGATTTTACAACTATGGGCAACAGGAAAAGCGCGCGCTCTGCGCCCTTGCCTTGGCCCTTACCGCGGGAGCGGGCGGCTGGCTCTGGAGGCGGGACACTGGTTTGTTTTTGGGGCTAATTGCGGGATTCGCTCTGGGCGAATTCGTGGGCTCGCTCATATTCAAGAGTCGACCGTACCCTCCCGACATTTGGCGCGACTATCGTCTGCAAGCCGCCTCCTGGGTCAATTCCGTGCTGGTCCACAGCATTGCGCTGACACTCCTCTTGCTTCCTTACGTCCTATCCCGCATGTGGCAGCCGGTGAAAGCCGCCACCCGAACTGAGGTCGTGGATATTTCGCCCTACCTCGCGCAACTCGGTCCCGACGCAAGAGGCAGGAAGGCAGGAGGCGGTGGAGGAGGCGGAGATCGTTCGCCGACGCCGGCGTCGAAAGGCGCCATTCCCAAGTTTGCCAAGGTGCAGCTCGCACCGCCCATGGCGGTGATTCCTAACCCGAACCCGCAGCTCGTGGTTCCGCCTACGCTGCTGGGGCCCCCGGAATTGAAACTCCCGCAAATGAGTTCCAACATGCCTTGGGGTGATCCGAATGGGGTGGTAGGACCCGCCTCGAACGGCCCCGGTTTTGGCGGTGGCATTGGAAGTGGAGAAGGCACCGGTATTGGTTCCGGCAAGGGCGGCGGCCTCGGTCCCGGCGAAGGTGGGGGCGTGGGGGGTGGAGTCTATAGCGTGGGGGGTGGCGTCAGCGAGCCCGTCCCCATTTACAAGCCCGATCCCGCGTACTCTGAGGAAGCTCGCAAGGCGAAGTACCAAGGCACCGTCGTGCTGTGGATAGTCGTCGATGCCTCAGGGGCCGTCACGGATTGCCGAGTCGTGAAGCCCCTCGGTCTCGGCTTGGATGAAAAGGCTGTTGAAACCGTAAGGACCTGGAAGTTCAAACCTGCCTCGAGAAACGGTACGCCGGTGCCGGTGCGCGTCATGGTGGAAGTCAGCTTCCGATTATTCTGAGCACCCTGCCTCTTTGCTCCGGCCACGTGCGTCAAGGCGTTTGAAAAAGAAGCCTTGACAAGCGCCGGGCCGCCCGTTTACTTCTAACAGTACGCCTCACTGGGAGGTCGTCTAACGGTAGGACTGCAGACTCTGGATCTGCGTATCGGGGTTCGAATCCCTGCCTCCCAGCCAAGGATTCGAATAGGGTTCTTTTCTTTCTTAGATTTCCGCTTTCTCCGGCACTGGCACCAGCATCGCGAATGAGGGCAGATGGGTTTTCGCCGCGAGGTAGTCCAGGCGGTTTCTGTAGGCCACATCGACTTCCGAAGGCAAGTGGCCATTGCTGTCCACCGTGACCGGGATGCCGGTCTCCCGATTATCCAAACAGTGATAGAGTATTTGCCTCGCAACATTCCGGAGGGTTGATTGGCGCACGCTCAAGTGGATGTGGTGGGCCTTGGTCTGAACGCTACGGACACGGTAATGATAGTCCGCGAGTTCCCTGCCCTGGGTGGCAAGGAGCGCGTGAGGGCGTCGTCCATGCAAGCCGGTGGGCAGGTGGCGACGGCTATGGTCACGTGCCGCCGCCTGGGACTGAAGGTCCGTTACATCGGGAAAGTCGGGGATGACCCCGCCGGCCAATTGCAGCTTGCCAGCTTGCGCCGCGAGGGTCTGGACCTGGCGGACACGAAAGTGGTACGCGGCGCTCCCAACCAATACGCCTGCATCGTCGTCGACCAGGCAACGGGAGAGCGCACAATTTTCTGGGACCGCGACGTTCGGCTGGCGGTTCAGCCCAAGGAACTCAAGCCCCTCGCGATCACCTCCGCGCGCCTATTGCATCTTGATGGCTGCGACGCGGAAGCCGCGCTGGTGGCGGCGCGTTGGGCGCGCCGCGCCCGCATCCCGGTGGTGGCGGACCTCGACACCGTTTACAAGAAGGTTGAGAAGCTTTTCCCCTACATCGACTACCTGATCGCCTCGACAAATTTCTTGCCCGCCGTTACCGGCCACGCCGACCCCTTCATGGTGCTCGAATACATGGCGCGCGAGCACCGCGTCCGCACGCCCGGTATGACGCTGGGCCGCGACGGCGCTTTGGTTTACCAGGCGGGGCGTTTTTTCTATTCGCCGGGATTCGTGGTCGAAACGGTGGACACGACAGGCGCGGGTGACGTCTTCCACGGCGCTTTTGATTATGCCCTCTTAACGGGCTGGGATATACCGCGCGCGTTGGACTTCTCGAACGCCATGGCCGCGCTCAACTGCACAGCGTTGGGCGCGCGCGGTGGAATCAAGTCCCTTGCCGAGGCCGAACACCTGATGGCCACGGGCGCGAGGCACGTTAACACGGCGTATCGCTCATCACCATTCGGGTGATGGGGTGGTCCGGTGAGGAAGAAACCAACCCGATGTCGTTAGTTCTTTATTCACCCGGTCATGGGATCACCCGATCACGCTATGATCTCAAACGGAGGTTCAGCCATGCCCGATCCGCAAGGTGGAAACCGCACAACGGCCACGATGGCAAAAGACCACTTCGCCCTGATCACCGGAGCCTCCAGCGGGATTGGTGCTTGTTTCGCGCGCGCCCTGGCGGCCCGCGGCAGGCATTTGGTTCTGGTGGCCCGATCAGAAGATAAACTCGAAGCGATCAAGACCGAAATCACTGCCAAGCATTCCCTGCGCATTGATGTCATCGGGCAGGACCTCAGCTTGCCAGGAGCGGCCGAGCGCTTGGCCGCAATCCTTAAAGAACGCGGGATTGCTGTCGACCTGCTGGTGAACAATGCCGGCTTCGGAGCCCACGGTGAATTCTGGAAATTACCCCTTGACCGCCAATCGGAGATGCTGCGCTTGAACATTGTGACGCTTACCGAGCTCACCCGCCTGCTCCTTCCGGCCATGGTGGCACAGCGCAGCGGCGGCATCATCAATATTTCCTCGACGGCCGGCTTTCAGCCCATTCCTTACACCAGCGTCTACGCTGCCACCAAGGCTTACGTCACCAGTTTTTCCATGGCGCTCGCGGAAGAGGTGTGCGGATACGGCGTAAAGGTTTTGGCGCTTTGCCCCGGCGGAACGGCGACGAACTTCTTTGATGCCGGCCGGTTCAGCAAGCGTGAGTTTCCCGGCGGCCTACAATCGCCCGAAAAGGTAGTGCAAGTGGGCTTGCGCGCCCTTGATCGCGGCCTCAGCCTGGCTGTCACGCGATTTATCAACCGGCTGATGATCTTCGTGCAGCGGCTGGCGCCACGCCGGCTGGTGGCTCGCCAAGCAGGCGAGATGTTTCGGCCGAAACCCTCTTCCGCCGGCTCCGGACAGCTCCCTTAGTCGTATTACCTAACAAGTTACCTAGAGGGCTTAGAAATGTCCCCTCCCCGCGGTGTCCGCCGCGGGCCTTCGGGACGCAGAGAATAAGGCAAGTCGGATTGGTCGACGATTTTAAGGTTTATGGCGCGATCCCCTCGGAGATAGGATCTCAGGATAGCACCCCACTTTCCTTGCGCGATCAGAATCAGCTCAATGGCTTCGCGCACGGCGCCGTTGCCGCCCTTGCGGTGAGTGCAAAAGTGGGCGTGTTTGCGCACAAGATCGTCCCCGTTGGCCACACAGACGCCCAAGCCGACGCGGGTGAGCAGAGGCAGATCCGTAATGTCGTCGCCCACGTAGCAGACTTCGGCGTCATCCACCTGCGCGGCGTTACGAATCCTTTCGTAGGGCTCGATTTTTTCCAGTGCATTTTGTTGAAGGAAATGAATTCCCAGATCCTTGACGCGGTATTCGATAACCGATGAACTGCGTCCGGTGATGATGCCCGTTTTGAGGCCGGCGTGGTGAGCCAAGCGGAGGCCGAGGCCATCGCGGGAGTCAAAGCCTTTGGTCTCGATCATGCCGCCGCCGGGCCGGGTCAGGTAATAGAATTTCCCGTCGGTCAGGACTCCGTCCACATCCATCAGCAGCAACTTGATCTTTTTGGCACGCGCCAGCAATCCCCGTGAATATTTTTTCATGTGTTTGATCGTGGTTCTCATAATTATGAGTATGCGGTGCGCTCAGGGAGTAATTGCCTTGGGTCCTGCTTATCTCGAACCCAACGTGCCGTCTCCCTGGACTGGAGAAACCGCCTTCCGAAGAAAGATAATAGCACAGCTCAGGGTCTTCATCGGGAGAAGCTTATCGAACGGCGCTATCTTGCCGCAGCTTCCGGCGTCGTTGCCACCGTTACGCGGTTGCGCCCGCTGCGCTTGGATTCGTACAAAGCCTTATCCGAAGCCTGGATGACCTCCTCCAGGGTTTGGCCGTGTTCAGGGAAAGCCACCACTCCTATACTCACCGTAAGCTGGGGTAGCGGTTTTTCCGTGTTGGAAGGCACTATCATCGTCATCACGGCTTTGCGGATGCGTTCGGCAACCTGGGCGCAGGCCTGGGAGCCGGTGTCAGGCAGGATCACCACAAATTCTTCTCCGCCGTACCGCGCCGCCAGGTTGGTTTCGCGCATGCAATTGGTCATGGTCTTGGCGAAATGGCGCAAGATGCGATCGCCGATTTCATGTCCGTAGATATCGTTGAAGCCTTTGAAGTGGTCCAAGTCCAGCATGATCAGCCCCACGGGCTGGGCACGCCGCCGGGCGATGGCAAAAAGCTTGCGGGTGTAATCCTCCAGAAAACGCCGGTTATAAAGCCCGGTCAGCATATCGATGTTGGCCTGTTGCTTCATACGGTCGAGCAGGCGCAGGTTGGAAAGTGCCGAGGCGGCGCCGCTCATATAACTCTCCAGCAAGCGCTGGCGGTCGGGAGTCCAAAGATCCTTGGCCGCCTCCACGCGCACGGAGCCGATATTGATGCCGCCCGCGATCAACGGTCCGCAATAGTAGCTTCCTTCGGAAGGCAGCACGAACTTGGAGGGACAGAGCGGCTCAAGCTGCACGTCGTTCACCACGAAGGGGCGCCCGGTGCGCACCGCCTTGCAATTGTGGGGTTCTTCGATCACCGGCCACGCGCTGACCTCCTTGGGAAGAGGTACAAGCGTGGCCGCCGCCTCCAGGTAATTCTCGGTCGAGTGTAATTTGAAGATGATGACTTGTCCCGGTTGGAACCGCTCTTTCAGGGAATGCAGAAGCAGCTCATAAACCTCAATCTCCGATGTGCACTGGGTGACCGCCTCGGAAAACCGGTTCAAGGCGGCGATTTCCTCACGTTCGCGCCGCAGGGCGCTGGTCATATGGGAAAAGCTCCGGGAGAGAACACCAAATTCGTTGCTGACCACGGGGGGAAGGATGGGCGCAAAATCGCCACGCCCCACCTGCTCGGATGCGCGGATGAGTTGCAGCACCGGCGCCACAATCAAGCGCGTCACCACGCCCGTTAAGAAAACCAGGATGCCGGCCAGGAGCACGGCCAGGCTGAGGCCCACCACCAGCATGTGCCGGATCACCCTTTCCGCGGCCATCATCTCGTTTACACTCTGCCCCTCATCCTCGCTCCGCAGCTTCAGCACCTGGGAACGAATCACAGCCAGGCGTTCCTGGCTCTCGGACAGGGTTGCGGCATTATCGAAATTCTCCCCGCGGCGTACTTTCTCAATCGCGGGCACAGCCCATTGTTTTTGCAACTCGTCGAATTCCGCCCGAATGCGAATGACTTCCTGGAGCTGTCCGGGATCACTCGCATCCAGGTCGCTGAGCGCGGAGAGATCGGCCTGGGCTTCTTTTACGTCCTTGTCGTAAGAGGCAAGCAAATCCTGCCGATGAGTGTAAACGTACCCCCGGACGGCCATGGAAGCTTCAGTGGTGTGTCGAAGAAAGGACTCACCTCGGACCGCGCATTCCTTGGACCGCATTGCCGTGCGCTCGGTGTTCACAGCGCTCCAGTAGGCGTAGAAGAACAGCGCCACTGCGCAAAGCAAGACGAATAGAGGCGGGAGGGTTACCAAGAGGATCTGGTCGCGAATTTTCAGGTTGCGGATTGTAAACGCCATAGCCACATGTCGAGGGGCTGCCGCAATCGTCTCGGTGATCCCAATCTAGTAAAATAGCGCGATTCGCGTACCCCGTCAAATGTAGAGGATGGGGAATCCCGGCTTTCTCGCCGCCGTTAGCGGTAACCGGGATGTATTGCCTCCGGGCGCTGCCTCTCCCATTACCTCGATTGACTCGCAGGAACATCAAAGCGGCGCAATAGATCGTCACTGGTTACTTGCCACTCGTTCCTCTTTCTCGAATAACTACCTTTATTTTCATCAACATCGCCAGAGAGCGATTTTAACTCATTTGATTTCATAAACATCGCGAGAGACCGGTTTTCGGACATTTTTTCTATATTTGTTTTCAATAACATCGCCAGACTTACCTTCATATTTCCCCCCCGCGTTTTTTCTTCCCGGCTCTCGCAGCTCAAGCTAACCGTCTTTATTTCAATAAGATAACCTTTTTAGAAATTTTGGCCCTCGACCGCTAACCCCTTTCTTATGCGGAACATCGCGAGAGACGCGGCCCTCTTTTATCATCCTCTTTGGGAGGATCTCCCCATCGCTCCCGGCGCTTAACTTACGGCAACAGGTCGGCAGATGGTCTCTTCTGGGACATTCCGGATTTTTGACAGCGACATGGAAACCTCCTTCGTGGATGCTGGCGAGAGGCGGGACTTGACTTGGTTAGGGTGGCCTTCGCCAGCCACTAACCACTAGCCACTGCCTTTCAATATGGTTTGCGCCGACCCCTTGAATAGCTCCGCGGCCTTTCACGTCAGCCAGCAGGAGCTGGCCTTCAGGATCAGTATACACGCGGTTATTATCTATGTCAAGAAGAAAATAGCCCAGAGGCTACATTTTTTGGAGTTGGACAAATCGTCAGGGTCTTAGGCTTTGCTGCCGGCTTGGATGATCCGATCCACAAGTCCTCCGGGAGCACACGGTCCGCGCAAATCCGCGTGGTCGACGGCCGCAGGAAGGGCCCACAGCATCATGTTTTGATAGTAGTCATACCCGCTGATCCGCTCGCCCGTCGCCGCCTGAACAATGCACGGCTGGTTCCAGGTATAACCCTTTTCAATGAGGTTAAAGAGGCAACGCCGCGCCTGCTCCAAGCCGAAATCTGTTTCCCCGGCGTAAATGAAGGTCATCGCCAGCATCAGTTGCTCGGAGACAAAATAGGTATAAGGGCCGTAGCCGGCTTCCTCCCAGGGTGTCCCGTCGGGATTGGCAAAGAAAACCGTGCCATACGGGGACAACTGCGCATTCTTTTCCTGGATCGTCCGGAGCGTCGTTTTCGCCCTTTCCGGGCGGAATACGGGCGGCAATCCGTGAAACCTATTGATCCAATCTCCGTCCAACTGGCAACTGAAGATGCGGTCCGAGCGCTTGCCCGTCTCCGGCTCGTTAAAAGCGAGGTAGTACTCGCCTGCCCACATTTTGTTTTCCATTGACGCGCTGCCTTGTTGGAACCACCTCCGGCACTGCGCGGCGAACTCCGAGTCACCGGCCTTCTCGGCCATCCGCTCCGCGATTTTCAACTGAGCCAAATGCAGTCCCCCGACGTGCGCCGTCATTCCATACCACTTCTCCCCTTCCACCCACTCCGTGGCGTGCTGGCTGGTAGCCGGGTCAATGTTCCCTTGCGGCATGCTAATCACACCGTCGGGGCTGGAGTTCAAGTTCATCGTGTAAATGGTGTTCTGCTTGAGGGAAGGATAAAACTCCTTGAGGATTTCATCCTTGCCGGTGCGCAGCCAGTACCGATCCAGCATGTCGGCATAGGAAATACCGTTGGTCGTCGTTTGATACCCGCGAACGGGAATGGCCATTTCGCTTCCCTCGGTAGAAGGTGATCCTGTGCAGCCGCCAAAGATCCAGGGGGCGGCGCCGTCGGGATACTGGTAGGCTTTGTAACCACGCAGCGTGGAAAGCGCCAATTCGGGGAAGAAATAGACCAGCGGGATATTTCCATAAAAACTGCAAGGGATACACTCGATTTGGGGGCATTCGCGAGGGGACTCATTCATCCCAAACAGGCCGTCTTCCTTCCGGCACCAATCCCCGATGGGAGGCTTGGCCGCAGCCCACATCCCGACTTCATTAATGAGATACAGGTTGTTGACCAGGGTCTCGCGCAGCCATACGGGCAGCTTTTCATGCGTGTAGACCGCCTGCTGCCAATTCAAAACCCGTTTCAACAAGGAGGCATGTTGGCGCGCCATCACTTGGGCCACGGCCAAGGAATCCGGGTATCGGGTGGCATACATGTGGGTAAAGCAATGTGTGCCTTCTCCTTTCCATAACGGCGCATACCAGGCGAGGACGAAACGGATGGTCTTTGCTTCCCGGGAACCCAAATCGAAATCCACCGTCAGAGAGGTTCCAAAGTCATTCTCCTGCGGGTGTGGACCGTGACGCCCGCCCCAGGCGCTGCCTATCGCTCCCCGGTCTCCGCCCATCAGCACCTTTTCACCACCGAGAGCCGCCAGCGTGTAACCGACGCCCCCATCGCTGGTGACGGAAACGCCATTCAACTCGCCCTGAAGTTCTTTGCGCCTTGCCGGCGTCGCCCCGTTGGCCACGGGCTCCAACGCCAAGTACCAGTTGTAATGGACTCGTTCGCGGGGACTCGTGGGGGAAATTTGGGCTTCCCCTTGTGTGGGACCGGGAAAGCTGAACGTCAGGCTACCCTGTTGACGCGCGGCCGTCTGATTTCGCAAGCGCACTTCGAAAACCGCTCCGGGGGTGTTGGAGATGGCAGTATCCCCCGGAATAAATGGGGTCCAGGCACGCAGCCCGACGCTCACCGGAGCACTCGTTTCGTATTCCAAATCCGCCACGGGGTAGTGGCCCCAATAATGAATCTCCCTGGCCATCTCGACACTTTCAATCTCTTCCGTATGGCGTGTCGCCAGGACCCAGGTCTGCTTTCCCACGCGAATGCCGAGGAAGGGCTGTCGCAGTGGCCCGCGGGGAGGAACGAAAGAGCCGAACATGGAACAGTACCCGAAGGTCCCGTCCGTATCGAGGTCGATTCCCCCCGTGTCAATTGCCCCCAGGGGCAGCCCACACTCCGCGGGTTTACTCTTCCGGTAAATGAGGCCGCAGACAGGTTCCTTGAACCCCGAAGCCGTGAACTGCGACCAAGCCAGCGCGGAAAGGCTCTGGGCCGGAAAGAGCTCTCCCGCCTCTTCCGCCGAGGCCTTAAACCCAAGTTGTTGCCCGGCGGCCTCGAGCGTGCGATTTAAAGCGGAGCCGACGATCCCGGCAGTGGATGAAAGAACGAATTTGCGTCGATCCATTTGAATCCTCTTTCTGTTCATGATTTCCCTTCACGAAAAACCGTCTCACTGCGCCCCACTATGCTCTTTAGCAAAGAACGCATCCCAGAAATCCAGCCGGGCCTGGTGAGGGAGCTCCACGGCTTCCACCTTGTCCCCGAACTGGATGACCAAGTGGGTTTTCTCGCTGTATTTGGGCCACTTGGGCAAACCTTTTCCGTTGGGATCACCCTTGGCGGCGAAATTAACCCAGTACGAGGACATGATCTCCGCCAGCCGGTTATCGATCGCGGTCCAGGCCCACTCCGGGTGGTAATTCATGGATCCGAAAACATAGAAGAGGTCGGAACCGTGAAAGGCTCCATACCGGCGGGAGTTGGGCATGGGGGGCACACGATTCAAGAAATAGAGATAGGCCTTGGATTTGCCGGTCCGAGTTTGCAGGTTCACCCAGGTTCGCGCTGCACACGCAAACATTCCGTCCGTTTGACTGGCGGTTTCCGACGGCAGGACCTTTTCTTCGGAATCTACCGGATAGAGCTTCAGAAACTCCTGCGCCTGGTCCCCGAATCGGCGATGGGCTTGCTCAATGAATTTCTCGGCGCTGACGGGTTGGAGAAAAAACGACCCCTCGTCAGCGTTCGTTCCGGTCAGCAGAGGCACATCGTTCTGTTTTCCGGCCGCGAAGAGGTTGTACGGGCTATCGGGTAAGAACCAGCCATCAACGACAGGCCCGAAGCCCGAACGCCCTCCTCCGTTCGCTTTGGCAAAAGCCTCATACGCGCTGAAGACCTGGTCCGCCGGCATGGCACGCAGCTCGGCGAGGGATTTCGCCCCAGCGGATTGTGCAAATTTTATTCCCGTCTGCTCCGCCCTTGCCAGCAGCAACTGCCCCGACCGGGCTCCCACCGTCGCCCCACTTTCCCCGATGGCGCGCTGGAACAGCCCCTTGGCCAAAGGTGATGCCATCAGGCAGCTCACCGCCATGGAGCCAGCCGACTCGCCGAAAATCGTGACTCGCTTCGGGTCGCCGCCGAATGCCGCGATGTTATTGCGCACCCACTGGAGAGCCGCCACCATGTCCAGCAGCCCGTAGTCACCCGCCGCATGGTGGGGAGATTCGTCAACCAGCTCCGGGTGGGCCAGGAACCCGAACACTCCCACGCGATAGTTGAAGCTCACCACCACCACGCCTTTCTTTGCCAATGCCTCCCCGTTGTAGTAAGGCAGCGAGCTTGATCCTCCTTTGAATCCGCCGCCGTAAATCCACACCATCACCGGCAGCCGTTTTCGGGACGAATTCGCGGGCGTCCAAACGTTTAAGTAAAGGCAATCCTCGCTGATGGGCTCCCGCTTCTCCCTCAAATCACGAAAGGGTCCGCCCATGGCGTCGGGCGACTGCATGCACTCCGGCCCGAACTCATCCGCTTTGCGAATGCCCTCCCACGAGTGGGGAGGTTGCGGCGGGCGCCAGCGCAGTTCCCCGAGGGGTGGGGTGGCGTAGGGGATACCTTTGAATACGCGCATTCCTGCGGCTGATCCCGCAGTGCCGGAAACGAGACCACCCACGGTATGGACAACGTCAGCCATGGCCGCCGAGGCTTGCGCACCGCCACTCAAGAAAAACAAAATCAAGACGATGATTCTCTTGGCCATGAACCTCCTATTTTCAAGGATAAAGGAGGCGTTCCTGAATTTCCGCCCGAGGCTCGCCGGCTTCCACCATACGGGCCAGCAACCGTTCACGCAGGTGCATGGTGGTTTCCTTCATCGACAGGGCGCCTTGATAATGGACGAGTTGAGGATTGTCCTGGCGCCCGGCCAGGTTGAGGAGTTGGTGGGGATCGTCGAAATTGTTATACATCTGATATTCCTCGTACAGGTCGCTTGAGGCGGCAGGTTTCCGGCCGTAGTGCGCGTCAACCACGGCATAGGTCCACTGCGGTGTGCGCAGGGCGCGGCCACTTTGCGATTCCGTAATCTGCACGTAGACCTCGTCTGGCCAGCCTTCCACTTTGCGGTCGAGCAGGGGGAGAAAACTTCGGCCTTGCATGCCGGCGGGGATGGGCAATCCGGCGGCCTGCAAAAGCGTGGGGGCGATGTCAATTTGGCAGGTCAACTCCGGCACGCTCAGCGCGCGGTTGAACCCCGGACCTTGAATGACCAACGGAATGTGAATGGAACTCTCATGCGGGCTGCGTTTGTACTCGCTATTGCGCGTGCGGAAGTGGCACCCGTGGTCGCTCAGGAACACCACAATCGTATTCTCTTCCATCCCCAACTCACGCAGCGTGCCCAGAATTGTGCCCATCGACTCGTCGATGCTGGCGCAGCATCCGTAGTAGTCCGGCAACTGCTTCTGCCAATCGCCGGGGAAAAACTTGAGGTCGCCGGGAACAAACGGATTCACATAGCGGTCCGCGTACCCTTGCGGCCCCACAAAACAGTTGCAATCATTTTGGAAATGCGGTTCCAACTGGGAAACGACCAAAAGGAAGGGCTGATGAGAGGCCTGGCGCAGGAACCGAACGGTGCGTTGGGCGAGGAAATCCACCCGATAGACGCCGGAAAAGCGAATCGACTTGCCCTCAGCGTCGTACATTTCACCCTCATAGGGATGAGAGGTATGCTCCAACACATTGGCGCCCTCCCAGAGGTCGTCAAAGCCGCCGCGTTGATCGGCAGCAACGGGCCCCGCCGGCGCCCCAGGGCGGGCCAGATGCCACTTGCCAATGTAATTCGAGGTGTAACCGGCTTGGCGAAGCGTAGTCGCCAGCGTGACGGCGCCGGGAGCGAGCCCCAAACCGTTTCTCCAAACCCCATTGCGGTTCTGATATTGCCCGGTAAAAAGGTTCGCGCGCGAGGGAGCGCACACCGGTTGGTTGGTAATGTGCGACCGGAACAACGTGCCTCGCCGCGCCATGGAATCAAGCTGGGGCGTTAGACCCATCGAGTTCAGGCCATAGGCCCCGAGGGCATCCCAGCGGAATTGGTCGGCAATGACGATGATGATGTTGGGAGGTTTTTTGTTGGGCGCCTGCGCTCCCGCATCCCTGCCTGCCGCCTCAACCCCCAAGGCAGGCAAGGCGGCGGCAGCCGCCGACCCCTTCATGAATTCCCGGCGCGTCACGGGTTGGCGCGGCAAACCTGATTTTTCGACTATGCTCATTTTGAGAAACCTCGCTCTCGAATGGCCGTGAGCTGCTTCTGAATGAACTCCTCGGTCCGCTGGTTCTCAACTTCCGGTGAACAAATGCGGCGAAGATCCTGTTCTAATTCTCCCGCCTTTCCGGGGTGCTCCTCGGCAAGATTCTGCAACTCGTTGGGGTCCGTTTCCAGGTTGAATAGTTGTTTGGGTGCCCCCAGATAATAGATCAGCTTCCATGCCCCCTTTCGAAGCAGGTAACAACTTGCCGGGGCTCCGTGGCCGTGATATTCGCAAAACAAAACGCGCCCGGGATCGTCCAAACGGACCGTTTGGAGCGGGCTTCCCGCCCAGTTTGTGGGACGCTTTGCTCCGACTGCTTTGAAGATGGTCGCTTGCAGGTCCATGGTGCTGACGGGCGTCTTCACCCGAGCACCTGGCGTGAAGCCGGGCCCCGCCACGATGAGAGGAACGCGGGCCGAATCCTCATAGAGGCTGCACTTCCACCACATGCCGAATTTGCCCAGCATCTCCCCGTGGTCAGAAGTATAGGCCACAACTGTGTTCTCAAGCTGGCCAGTGTGTTCGAGGACTTCCAAGAGCTTTCCGAGCTGCCGGTCGGCCTCCGTCACGCACCCCAGATATCCCCGCCGCAACCCCCGAATTTGGGCTTCGCTCATCTCGCCCGTCTCAAAATGCCTTCGCAGGGCGAGCGCGAAAGGATGCTGAGCGGAGGCTTTCTCGACGCCATAGGGCGGCAGGCTTCCACCCTGGGGATACAAATCCCAGAGATCTTGGGTGACGATTTGCGGAAAATGCGGTTTGAGGATGTTCACCGCCAGCGTCCAGGGCTGCCGCAGATTTGGCGCCTGAGTCGTAAGCCATTCCTCAGCTCCGGCCACCACCCGATCATCGCTGGCAAAAGGATTCTTTGCCGCGACCCCATAACCCTGCCCCCGTGTTTCTCCCTCCCCGTGCCGGATCGCCAGAGGATGGCGAGATATTGCAGTATCCCCTGGAAGGGCGCGATCTCCTGGCAAAATCATCTGCGAGAAGCCGAGTGAGGCTGCCCGGTTATAGAAGTCCGTCTTGCCGACGTGCACCGTGTACACCCCTTGCCCTTGCAGCACCTTTCCATAGGTAGGATGGTCAAATTGAAATACATTGCAGTTACTGTAAACCTGAATGTCGTGAACCCAGCGACCCGACACGAATGCTGACCGGGAGGGGGAACAAAGAGGTGAGGGGCAATAGGCATTCTCGAATAACGTTCCCATTCGCGCCAAGCGCGCCATGTTGGGAGTTTCAACGCCTGAATTGTAGGGGTCGGCATACGCTGAGCTGTACAAGGGGTTATGCTCATCGGACATCAGAATGAGGACGTTGGCAGGCCGCTTCGCTCCCGCCGATGCCCGCAGGCCGCTGCACGCCCACGCTCCCAGGGCGCCGCCAGCCTCTTTCAAAAACTTTCTGCGCGAAGGACCTTCTCTGGACATGGACCTTGTGAAGCCAGCCTGAAGACAAATCATCGCCCGCCCTCGAACGGCGCCCTTCAGAGCCGGCGCTGAGGGGAGCGGAGGGGCGTCAGGCGCCTTGCCAAACCTCAGCGCGACGTCTTTGCCGCCCCCTCAGACTCTCTTCCACTGTGACCCAGCCCCTTGTCAGAAATAGAACTTCAACGCCAACTGAATCTGCCGGGGATCATTCGGGCTGTTGACGGTGCTGGTAATCTTCCCGAAGGTGGAAGCAACGGCAATGCTAGTACCACTCGGTGTGCTGAAGTCGGGGTGGTTGGTGATATTGAAAAATTCTCCACGAAATTCCAGAGTCTTTGACTCCGTAACCTTGAACTGTTTGAATAACGAAAAGTCCAGGCGGTGGAATCCCGGCCCCACGACTTGCGTGGGAGCGCCCCCGAGGGGAGCAAGACTTGATTGTCCAATGGACGTTGCCGCCGCAGGGTTGGCGAAGGCGGCAATATTCATCCATTGGTTGACGTTGTGCGGGCCGCTGTCAATGGCCGTGCCCGGCACCAGCAGGGCATTGCAGCCCAAACCGGTGGTGGTGGCAGTCGGGCAGCCAATAGTTTCAGGTTTGCCATCCTGTAGGGTCAGCGCCCAATTCATGGACCACCCTCCCAGGATCGCGTTCTCCATACCGCCACGATTCAAGAAATGCATTCCATTTCCTACGGGCAGAAGGTAGGTTCCGCTGAAGTGCACGATCTGCCGGATATCATAGTCGCACAAGGAGTAGTCTTGTTGAATCGCAAAGCCGTTTATGTATGGGGCGCGGTATCCCCCGATGTCGTTGTTCAGGATATCCCGGGTGTCGGTACGGCACTTCGAGTAAGTGTAGTTGCCGAGAATCGAGAAACCGCCGGCAAAATGCCGCTGCAAGTTCGCCTCCAGGGCATTATATTGGGCGTCGCCGTTGGAGATGTTCATGGTCCCGCCGGTGGCAAAGTCGGGATAGAAAGCATAGGTAAAAGCATTGGTACCGGGCGGAAGAATTTGGGCGTAGGTATTCATGGCCATGGCATCATCGTGCAGGTGGCGGGTGGTGGAGCCGACATAGGCCATCGTCAAGGTGGTGCTGGGGGAGAGTTGATCCTCGATGGCCAGGTTCCAGTTCTGCACGGCGGGATCTTTCCATTGCGGCGCCGAGCCAATAAACGGGATGGCTCGCTCGAAGCTGGAGACGCTGGTGCCGCTCAGAGGGACATTGGTCAACCCCTGTTCCAGGGTCCCCACCCCGGGTGAGCTGGCGCTGATGGGGGTCACCGCATTGGCGGCGGAGTAGGATGTGGAGATGATGAAGGGGAAGGCATTCGTGCTGCGAGCGCTGAGGCCCTCGTTCTCCAACCCGCCGTAGAAGAGGGCGTACCCGGCTCGAACCACCAGATCGTGCCGGACATGATACGCCAAGCCCAGGCGCGGCCCGATATCGCCGTAGGACATAAACTCCCATACCGGCCCATTGGTGGGAGCATAGGCAATTCCATCCTTGGCGAGCAGGCTGGTAAAAGCGGCGGGCACGAGGCTCGCACGGGAGGTGGGGAGGACGTACGTACCGGTTGCAGGCCCGGGATTCCACAGGCTGGCCTCGTCTCCAAAGTACTCGTGCGGGCGCCCCTCCGAGTCATACCGAACCCCCATGCTAATCGTAAACTTGCTTGTCACCATCCAGTTGTCCTGAACATATCCGGCGATATACAGGCGGCGCATTTCCGCCATGGTCCGTAAGTTGCTCGCTGCGACCTGATTGGCGCCGCCGACGTTATTGATTCCGCCGGCGACAGTGGCGGCCTCCGGGCTCAAGAGAAACTGTGCGACGCCGGTGCTGCCGTCCGTCTTGTTCACCACCGAGGTGAACTCACCATTAAACGTGAAGGCTCCCCGGGATGTGGGGGGAGTGAGCATGGGGAAGCGAATGTCCTGGAACTCGAAGCCTGTCCGGATGGTGTGGCTTCCCTTCAACTTCGTGAGATTTTCAGTCACCTGAATGGTATTGCTCCACTTATTGCTCGGATTAGTTTGGGCTGAACCCAGGAGGTTGTAATTGCCGACGATCAGGTAGGGCAGGCCCCCGTTTTGGTCTACCTGGGGGATCCCCTGGATTCCATATTGGGCGGGAATGCCCATGACATTTCCATCGTATTGAAGCCGAATGTCGTGCAGGCGGCTGTAGCCAATGCGCGCTTCGTTGATGAGAGTTGGGGAAAAAGTGTGCGTCTCACTGAGGGCCCAGTCCTGCGCTTTGGTCGGCCCGCTGCCCGGCCTGCTGGCGGCGCCATCGGCCACCCCCGGAAAGGGTCCGGGATAAATAAGATTGGTTTTGGCGAAACTGTAGCGCGCAAACATCGTGTCCTTTTCGCTGAAATTGTGATCAATACGGACATCAAACGTGTTCGCCTCGGTTTGGATGACCGGCGCGGTGGTAAAGTTGTTGGCGACGCCGGCGATGGTGGGATTGGGGAAGAGGTTGAGCAACTTGATGGCGTTGGTGTCGAGCCGTCCGACGGGAAGGATGTTCAGATTAGCGGTGTTAAAGGTGGTCAGCCCCGCAATTGAGCCGGTATAAAAGGGGTCGCGCACTTGTCCCGTGGCAGTGGCGGTGAGTCCCGTTACGGGATCAACGGCTCCCGAGGTTACGTTGCGCGTGGTGGCGGGATCGAGGATGGTGCCTACGGGAAGGGTCCGGCCCAAATTATCTACTCTTGCCGCTCCGGTCTGCCCGGTGATCAGGTCTTGAAAGTTGGTGAAGCCGCTCGCCCGCTCCGCCGCCGTGGGAATCGTATCGACGTAAGGGTTTCCTTGCCGGATGCGAGTGCCTTGATAATCACCGAAAAAGAAGGTCTTGTTGCCGGAGCCAGGCTTCCCCAGCGGTCCCCCGATGGTGGCGCCAAACTGGTTTTGCCGGTATTCTCCCTTTCGCTGGCCCGCGGCATCGAGGAAGAAGTCGGCGGCATCCAGCTTGTCGTTGCGAACAAATTCCCACAGGTCCCCATGGAACTGATTGGTTCCAGATTTGGTGACGGCGTTCAGAACGGCGCCGGCGGAGTGCCCGAATTCCGCACTGTAATTGTTGGTTTGCACGCTGAATTCCTGCAAAGCGTCCGGGGGAGGCAACACGACGTAATAGGTTTCATTCACCAAGTCTCCGACGGCGCTGTTGTTATCGATTCCGTCCAGCATGTAGTTGTTCTGGTCGGCGTGTACCCCATTGGCGACGAAGCCGCCATTGGCTGCCAACAGTCTCCCGTCCGACTGGGAGTTGTTCACACCCGCGCTGAGTTGGGCCAGAAAGGTCGCGTTGCGGCCGTTGAGCGGAAGGTCATTGATGGCGCGGCTCGATACGACTTGCTGAACGGAGGCGCTTTGGGTTTGCAGGGTGGCCGCCGTCGCCTTCACCTCCACCAGTTCCGTAACTCTGCCGGGCATCAAAGTGATATCCGCCGTAACCTGCTGTTGAACGTCCACCGTTACGTGCGTTTTCTCTGCCCTTTGGAATCCCGTCATTTCGACGCTTACGGTATAGGTACCAACTTTGATCGGTGTGAACTCATAGGTCCCGTCGGGGCCCGAATCCTTGGTGCGGGCGAGCTTCGTGGCCTCGTCGGTGAGGGTTACTTTGGCGTTGGGAATGACAGCGCCGCTTTGGTCCCTGACGGTTCCCAGAATTGCTCCCGTGTCCACCTGCGCCCAGAGCTTGGGAGCCCCCAGCGCCAGGACAAATAGCAGCACCACGATTTGCTCGAGCCTTCGATGTCTATCCGAAATTGAGAGACTCATCTTTTCCTCCATCTTCCTGCGAACCCAAAGGACCCGACGCAAATGGGTCAAAACAGTTTTTTTATTCGTTTTAGCGTTCTTGGCGAATCGCCCACTTTTCCTTAGCTTTGGAAGCTGAAAATGAGGGACAGTATCATCCCTAATCCTATCCCTGTGTGGGCGTGTTGCCGCAGAAAAACACATGGGCAATCACTAGGCGGATGACGATTATGTGCATGGGTTTAACATAGGGCCTAATGGGTGTCAAGAAAAAACCCGGCTGTTGTCAAGTCCCATTAGGCGAGGGTCCCGGAAATGAACGGGTCTGCTTGCTCCTCGAAGCGCGGGGCTCTCCTTACTCCTCCTTCTTTCCATTCGTATCATAGACCTCCACTGTGCCGTACTTCTTCAGCACCTCACGGATGGTCAGCTTTTGATCGTTGCCGGGTTGCTTGGGGTCTCCCACGCAAATGATTTGCAGATGGTCGAGATCAATATACCTACGCGCCGCGATCTGGGCGGCGTCGGCGGTCGTCTGGGCGATTCTCGTCGGAAGGCGGTCCCAGTAGTCCATGGGCAGCCCATGATCCTGGACCGTCAGCCAATTCGAGAGCAGTTCCTGGGGCTGCTCCAACGACAAGGCGAAGTTCGCAATGATCGAGTGGCGCGCTTCGTCCAGCTCCCGCTCCGGAACCTTTTCGTCCCGGATGCGCTTAAGCTCCGCCATCAATTGCTCCATGGACCCGTCGGTTACGGCGTTACGAACTTCCGTATTGGCCGTCCAGGTCATGCGATATTTTCCAACGTTAAAGCCGCTGTACGCTCCATACGTGTAGCCGTGCGCCTCGCGCAGATTGAGGAACAATCGGGCCTGCGGACCGCCACCCAGTACGCGGTTGGCAACCCTGAACCCGATGAAGTCCGGCTCTGACCGCATGGGGCCGTAATTCCCGGCGAGAATATTGGTCTGCACGGAATCCGGCCGGTCGACCAGATAAATCTTCGCTGGAGCCGGCGGCGGCACATTGCTCCAATCCGGCTTGGGTACAGGCTGTCCACTCCAGTCGCCGAAATACTTTCGGGCCAGCTCCAGGAACTCGTCCGCCTTGACGTCGCCAACCACGATCAGAATGGCATTGCTGGGGACGTAGTAATGGTCATGGAATTCTTTCAAGCGCGCGGGAGTGGCGGCCTTGATGGATTCCGGGGTGGGAAGGGTGACGGAGGCCGGGAAATCTTGATAGATGGCCAGCTCCAATCTCTCTCGCGCCAGGATGTACGGTTGGGACCGCTCTTGCTCGAGATCCGAAAGCTCACGTTGCTGGTACTTCTCCAACTCGTCGCTCGCGAACGTGGGATTCAGCAGGACATCGCTCATCAATTCCAGGATCTGGCCGGTGCTGGGTGAAAGGCCGGAAGCGGACACGCGGGTATCCGTGGAACCAAATCCCGAGGAACAGTTCAGCGTGGCGCCGAGCTTATCGACGTCCGCCGCCAATTGCGCGCTCGTCCGATGGGTCGTGCCTTCCCGCGACATTTCCGCGGTGAACTTGGCCAGGCCGGGAAGGTCTTTTGGATCCGACATGTCGCCGGTCCCGACCTGGAGGACAATGTTCACGGTCGGCAGCTTATGCTGCTCGAGGACCATCACCGTGAGCTCGTTGGGAAGCTTGGTCACAACGGGCCGGGGAAGAGTCACGCGCAGAATCTCACTGCTCACCGGCGCACGATTCAACCGCACCACCTTGGAGATCTCGGAACCATGCTGTTCCTGAGGGAATGCCGGCAGGACCATGGCTACCATGGCCGCGGCCGCGGCTAGAACCACAATGGAACGCCTGTGTTGAGCTGCCATGATTATTTTCCCTCCTTGTGAGCTTGCCTCTTGCCCTGATGGGAAGCGGCAGGCAAATCCGTGACCACGGCAAGCTGTTCGGGAACCAGATACTTCACAGCGGCCTCCTTCACTTGCTCCGCAGTCACCGCATTGAATTTGTCAACGGTGGTGTTGATGAGATTGGGTTCGTTGAAATACACCGCGTATTGGCTGAGTTGGATGGAGGTGAAAAGATCGGATTGCCGAGTTTGGATCTGTTGCCGCAGAATTTGAACTCGAGCCTTCTCGAGTTCGTCCGCGGTGATGCCGTCCTTCTGCACGGCGGCAACATCATCCCGGATCACCTTCTCGCAATCCTCCGGTTTCACGCCCGGGCGCAGGAAGGCATAGAAGTACAGCATGCTGGGGCCGCGCCGCGCCTCGGCCTGCGCGAAGATCCGTGTGGCGAATTGTTTTTCCTTCACCACATGCTGATAAAGCCGCGAGCTCTGTCCCTGGCCGAGAACATTGGCCAGCACCCGCAGCGCATAATTGTCAGGTGTGTTGCCGGCCGGAATGTGATAGCCCAACAGCAACAACGGAGTGCGCGCCAACGGGTCCATGATGGTCTCTCTGCGTTCGCCATAATGCGGCGGCTCGGTCATATCCACCGGCGGAGGCGCCGGCTGCGAGGGAATGGCGCCGAAGTACTTCTTTACTTTCGCCAGGGTCGCCACCGGATCCAGGTCGCCCACCAGGGCGAGCACCGCATTGTTGGGCGCGTAGTAGATGCGGAAAAACTCCTTCACGTCGTTTACCGAAGCGGCGTTCAGGTCAGACATCTCGCCGATGGTGGAATGCTTGTAAGCAAAGTTGTCGTAAGCGAGGTTGTCGATGTCCAGGAAGGCGTGGCCGTACGGCTGGTTGTCCTCTCCCACCCGGCGCTCCTCCTGCACCGCGTTGCGCTGGTTATCGAGATTCGCCTGGTTGACGGCCAGCGAGCGCATGCGGTCGCTCTCCAGGAACAACCCCAGATCCAACTGGTTCTTGGGCAGTTCCTCGAAGTAATTGGTGCGGTCCTCGTTCGTCGTGCCGTTCATGTTGCCGCCGTTGTTGAGCACCAGAATGAAGTGCTCGCCCTTGCCCACGTTTTGCGAGCCCTGGAACATCATGTGCTCAAACAGGTGCGCGAAACCCGTGCGGCCGGGCCGCTCGTTGCGCGAGCCCACGTTGTAAGCCACCGAGATGCCATAGATAGGCGCGGTGCGATCCACGGCGATGATCACGCGCAGGCCGTTCGCAAGCTTCTGGTCGGTGAATTCCACGCGAGGTAGTTTCGGCTGATCTGCCCCCACGAGTTGCGTCGCCATCAGCAGCCCGCCGAGCAGTAGCCCACTCCAGCGATAGCTTGTCATGGAAGACTCCTAATCATCGATTTTTCCACCTGGGGCCACTATTCTGTTCCCAATGTGTTCCCAACGCAAGCCCCATGGAATGATCGGAGGCTTACTTTCCGATGCTCGCCGCGTCAAATCCCCCTTCCAACGCGGCGATCCTGTTGAGCCACACTTTGTACCGAGAGAGAGAGTAAGGCGGCATGCCTTGCAGATAATGGTTCGCGTACCTCTTGCCGTTCGCCGTCCATTCGATCAGGAAGAGGCGCTTGCCGGAATGAAAAACCGGGATTTGACCGACCTCCAGGTTTTCATTGGCCTTCACCGCATAATCCCCTTCCAGCAAAGTCTCACCGGAATCCGCGTCCCAGACGCGGTAATGGCCGGAAGCATCTTCGCGCGAATCATCTCCGACCACGACGCGGCAATGCCAGTTTTTGGGTTCGTCCACCATGACGCAGATCGGTTCCTGCACGCGCCGGATGTAGTAATAAGCGAGCTTCTGGTTAAAGAAATAATCGACGATGGCGTCGGAGATCTGCGGCCAGCCGTCCATGACATTCCACCAAACCAGACCCGTGCTGCGCCACTTCCTGAGGCGAGTCATCTCCACAAGAAACTTCATCGCTTCGGCCTGCGAGATTTGCGAGGCCAGAATGAAGTTTTCGATGTCGGCCGGCACGGTGCCGAACAACTCCTGCACCTGATTGGACATCAACTGGATGCGGTAGGGCCTGCCCACCCAGTCCACAGAGTGAAGAATCCACTGCGGATCGTCCGTGGCGGGCCACAGGTGCTTTTCATCAATGAATCGCTTGAGGGAAGAAAGGCTGGGGCAGCCGTGATAGCCGGCTTCACTAACGAACTCGGCCGTGTGCTCGGTGTAGTAAGTGCTTTTGAAATAGTCGCGCGGGCCCCACAAATGCTCCTCCGGCATCAGCCGGTGATCTCCCGTCGCGGCCACTTCCGGCGAAATGTAAGGCGAGCTGGGCAAATACTGCCGGTAAGGGTCGCAGCGAAAGACCACCTCGGGCAAAACCTCGCGGTTGATCTTGTTGTGCGCCGGGTCCAAGCCGTGGAACAAGTAAGCGCCATCCACCTCGTTATCGCCCGTCCAGAGCGCCAGGGAGGGATGGTTGCGCAGTTTGCTGACCACCGAGACGGCTTCTTGCCTGATGAGGCCGAGGAAATCGTCGGTGATCGGATAAACGGCGTCGGCCATGGCGAAGTCCTGCCACACCATGATTCCGTTGCGATCGCAGATATCGAAAAACGCATCGTCTTCGTATACGTTCCCTCCCCAGCTTCGCAGGAAGTTGCATTTCAGGTCGACGAAGAGCGCAAGAATCTTGGCGTAGCGCTCGGCGTCGCGGCTATGAAAAGCGTCGGCCGGCACCCAGTTGGAGCCCTTCACCAGAATCGGCACGGCGTTCACCTTGAACATGAACTGGCCGGGCTTTTCCATGGTCGTTATCTCCGTGCGGATCAACTCGACCTTGCGGATTCCCAGGGTGTCTTCGCGCGTGGCCACTACATTGGCACCCTGGAGGAGCTGCGTGGTGACCTTGTAGAGGTTCGCGTCGCCATAACCCCGCGGCCACCAAAGCATCGGGTTCTGCACCTCGATCTCCATCCGCCCCACTGGAAATTCCACCTTGTGGATGTGGGTAAAGGTGGAATCGCCGCACCGCGCCTGGAGCCGCAGCCGCAATTGCGGGATGAGTTCGAGCTCTGTCGCCAGTTCGTACGTCACCACCAGCTTGGCGTGATTCCCCTCTGCCTCCAACGTCGTAAAATACATGTCGGTGATTTCTTGTGGGGCATGGACGATCAGTTCGACCGGGCGCCACAAGCCTGCCGACACGGCGCGTGGCATGATGTCCCATCCGTAGCTATGGGCAGGCCGCCGAATCCAATTGGCCTCTTGATTTGTGTCTAACGCGATGACGGTATACGCCGGGTCATATTTCTTGCCTGCGGCTTCGATAATGGGTGACCGCAGCCGCACCGTGAGCACGTTGGGCGCTGCAGCATTCAGCTTGCCCGTGACATCAAAGCCATAGTCAATCATGGAGTCCTGGGATTCCCCGAGAGGCTTGCCGTTCAACCAATAAGTGGCGAGGCAGTCCACCCCATGAAAGCGCAGTTCCAGGCGGCGTCCTGCGATGGCCGCAGGCGTCGGGAACTCACGCTGGTACCACCACTCGTACAGTTCGTAAGGTTTCAGCTTCTTGATGTTTTCGCCAAAGAACAGGTCGGCGGGCAATACTCCCTGGCGCGATAAATCCAGGGCTGTCTCGCCGGGCACCGAGGCTTCAATCGCCGTCAGCCCTTGGGTCTTCAATTGGTCCGGATTGGTGATGTGATACTTGCCCTGAGGAAAATAGAAAAGCTTCCAGGGGCCATTCAGGCTGATATTTACGGCTTCGGAAGTTGGCTTCTCCCCTGTAACCGGGGGGGCCATCTGTGCCGGCAACCACGACGACACTCCCATCAAACACAAGACCAGAAAATATGGTCGGGCTTGTTTCGTACCCATCTCTCCTCCTCATCGCTATCCCGAGAACCGGTCGGCGGCGGCACATGATATCTGAAATCAGGTAAAGATAGTCGCGTAATCATGCGCGACTCTGGAATCGTGAATCGAAAGCCTCCGGTCAGGGCAGCGGATTCGCCGGAAGTGTCTTATGAAAAAGCCGAAGGATAGGCGCTTGGCTCGAGGGCGCATATTCCAAAACAACACCCAGTTCCTTAAGTCTCCTCGTCAATTCCGTCGTATCGATATCCTGAACCGCTTGGTTGTTCGCGATTGCCAGCTTTGCGGCAGCTCCCGCCGCCTGCCCCATCATCATGTACTGCGGCTCCATGCGAAGTGTTCCGTACGCGATATGGCTGGCAGAGACGCAAACTGGCACCAGCAGGTTTTGAACTTCCTGGCGCTTGGGCACTAGAATCCGATAGGGAATCTGGTAAGGTTGAGCTGGAACCTCGGTGTCCCCCTCGTTCGCGACGAAGCCCTCCTTGCTGATCACGCGCTGGATATTATGCGAATCAATACCATAGGAGCCCATTCCAATAGGATCGGGTTTTGAAACCTCCGTTTGGACATCTTTCTGAGTCATCACATACTCGCCGATCATTCGGCGCGCTTCGCGAACGTAGAGTTGCGGCGGCCAATTCGCCGTATCCATGAATTCATCCTTCGCCAGGCCCCACTGGTTTATTTCATTCTGCAACGGTTTCGGAACTTGCGGATCATGCGCCAGAAAGTATAGGAAACCCGCGGTGTAGTCGTAATGAGCTTGCCAGATCCTTTCCCGGTCCGCGTAACTTGCCTCGGGGTACGCCCAACTTCCGCCCATGTAATCGGTTGAGAAAGCTCCATTGTTGTTCATATCAGCTTTGTTGTTGGGTAGACGCCCAATCAGAAGCACCGACTTCAACGCAGGGGTGTGGCTTTCCTGTTCGGTGCGCGCCTTCAACAGCCGCGCCAGCAATTCATAGCGCTCCGGGCTATATCCCTCGGGCCTGGGAAAAGGCACTTGGTTCGCAGGGTCCACGGAAAAACAGAGGCGGAAGTTGTAGGCCTGAACCTTCTTATCAGCGGAGCCCGGTATTCCCATAGGACCGGAATAAATCTCCGGCAGCAGCTTCCCGTTGGAATCATACGGCGAAAGTTTCACTTTAAACTGATGACCTGGGGTCTCCGCACGCACCCCGGCCAACGGCTCACCATATTGTGAAATGCCCTCGCGCCCCCAGGTGTAGGAGACGCCGGCCTGCGCCATCAGGTCGCCCTCATAGGTGGCGTCAATAAAGACCTTGGCCTTAAAAGACGCCCCATTTTCCGTGGAAATTTCCGTGATGCGGGTGCCGCTTCTAACAACACCTCTCTTCTCCAGCAATCGGTGCCGCAGCAGGACCGTAACGTGGCTGGCTTCGAGCATTTGCTCCATGATCGTTAGCGCAACGTGCGGTTCCATGTACCAGGAGACCTCTTGCCCGTGTCGGTTCATCTCGTAGTACTGTCCGGCGCGCCAATAAAACTCCAAGGGCAACCCCCCGATGACCTCCTGCTTGCCCACGTCCGTGAGGCTCAAACCGCCGGTCGCCATCCCGCCAAGGCGGGCGGAGGGCTCAAGTAAGGCCACAGAGATCCCCTGGCGGGCCGCCGCCACCGCCGCCATTACCCCCGCTGGCGTCCCCCCATAAACGACGAGGTCGAATTCCTGGCTGGCGGAGAGCTGTCCACAAAACATGCATATGCTAAAGAGGATCAAACCGAGCACCATTCCAAGCCGCGTCAAACTGGCAATTGACATGCAAAACCTCCTATTTTTTCATCAACCTCCTGGCCCCCTTGATCTCACGCCTCTTGCCGGTGAATCGGAAAATGGTATAGTGCGATGACTATGCCACGAAGAGTGCTCATCAGCGACTACGCGTGGAAAGACCTGGAGATCGAGCGTGCAATCCTTTCGCGTGTGGACGCAAACCTTTTGGTCGCGGAATCCGGCGCGGAAGATGAGTTGACAGCCCTTGCCACCGAAGCCGACGGAATCCTCACCTGCTGGAAGCCCGTCACGGCCAGAGTCATCCAAGCGGCTCGCGTATGCGCTGCCATCGGGCGATACGGCATCGGCCTGGATAACATCGACGTCGCTGCGGCCACCCGGCACGGCATCGTGGTGACGAACGTCCCTTCGTATTGTGTGGATGAAGTCTCCGACCACGCTCTGGCCTTGCTCCTTTCCCTGGCTCGCGGGATTACGTTTTATGATCGAGCCATCAAGTCAGGAGTCTACGACCTCCAAGCCGGAACGCCGCTCTTCCGGGTGCGGGGGAGAATCCTGGGGATCGTCGGCTTCGGTAAAATCGGCAGGGCGCTTTATCACAAAACGCGTGGACTGGGTTTGAAGGTCCTTGTCTTCGACCCCTATGCCCATCGCACTTCGCTCAGCGGTTTTGAGGTGGAGGTCGTGGACTTTCATGGCTTACTGGAACGAAGCGATTTCATCTCCCTTCATGTACCTCTGACACCGGAAACACGCGAGCTATTCAATCTCGCGGCGTTACGGCGGATGAAGCCCAGCGCCTTCCTCATCAACACGTCGCGAGGCCAATTGATCGATGCCGAGGCGCTGCGGGAAGCTCTGGACAAGGGAATCATTGCAGGGGCAGGACTCGATGTGCTGCCGGTCGAACCCCCGGCCCCTGGCGATCCCCTGGTAGGTCACCCACGGACGATCATCACCCCGCACGCCGCCTTTAATTCCGAGGAGTCTCTCATCGAGCTGCGAGAAACGGCGGCCAAGCAAATGGCTGCGGTGCTCTGCGGCACACGCCCGGAGAACATCGTGAATCCCGAAGTGCTAAAGCAAGCAAACCTGCGAGCTACTTTCAACACCGCCGGCGGCGAATAATTGGAAGTAGGGGCGCATGGCCCTGTACCCGTACAACGCCAAGGGTCCCAAGTCTCCCGTGTAAAGAATTGGCTGGGGCGGCACACTACCGCGCCCCGTTCATCTCGCGGCGAATCCGCGCCGGATCATCGAGCGGCTCCGAGGGGGGAAGCGGCTTCCCTCTCCGCAGGCTGTAAAGCGGGTCGCGCGCTTTGCCGGGATCGAAGATGCGCGTGTCCGAAGGCAATGCCCTGTAAGGTGCAACATTCGGAACATCGGTGAAGCAATCCGCAAGGTCCGAGGCCGCGGCATCATACTGGTTGAGCGGCGGAAGACCGAGGATGCGCTCCAGGGTTTTGAGAATACTCAGCATGCTGGTATGCGTGTGGGAAACTCCTCGGCGGGCAAAGGGACTGACCGCCAGCAGCAGACTGCGGTGGGCATCCACATGGTCAAGCCCATTTTGCGCGTCATCTTCGGTGATGAAGACGGCCATCTCCGGCCAGAACCTGCTGTGTGAGAACAGGTCGATGAGCTTGCCGAGCGCCAGATCGTTGTCGGCGACATACGACGCGCGATAGGCATAGCCATCCTCCGGCCGCGGCTTCGCCGTGTGGTCATTGGGCAGCCAGACAAAGATGAACTGCGGGAGCGGCTCCCGCCCGCTCACATAGCGTTCCTCAAACTCCTTTTTGAATTGCTCGAACCGGTACTGATCCGGAATCGAAGTGTTGAACATCGGATAAGTCCGCGAGGTGTTCGCGTAAAGCGGTCCAGGCAGGGGGCCGTTGATTCCCAGCCGCAGCCCCGTGGGCTCGTAGGCCTCGTCCTCCTCCCCGAAGAGCCCCTCACCGTAATTCCGAAAGCTTACCTGATGGCGCGCCAGATGATCCCACAGCGACCCCGCTTCGAGATAGTCCTCCGGGCGCAGAGAGGAAGATCCTCCCAGGCTCATGCGGCCAGGAGCGTCGTCATCGTAATAGAAATGCGCCCGTCCCCCGTATTCTGGAGGCCAAAGCGTCTCCAACCACTCGTTGGGATAGCTATCCACCAGCCAGTGATGACCGTCCACGGAAACGTCGGAATCCACATAGAAGTTGTCGCTCAGTCCGAAGCGCTCAGCGAGCGCATGATGATTGGGTGTGACGCGCACATGCTCTAAAGTTGGCTCGCCGTCTTCGTAAACTTCGGCGTCCAGCCCCCAACGCGCCAGTGCCGGATCGCCGTTCACTGGCTGGCCGCCAACCTTTCGGATGTCGCCGAAGACTTCATCAAAGGTGCGATTTTCTTTGACAATGAGCACCACGTGACGAAGGCGCGAGCTGGGTTGGCCGGCGGAAGGAATGGGGAAGTCCGCGGGCCGTTGCTTCCGCGCTGCGGCAGGAACAAAGCCGTTGTTGCGAATCGCTCGGTCCGTCAGTTTTGCCAGCTCGGCGTCCGCCGGCACGGGGATGATGGAGACGGTGCCCTTCATGATGTCGCCGATATAGTCTCCCTCCGGCCCCCTGTGAAACTCCGCGCCCCCATTGGGTCCGGCCCCGTACCCCTTGGCGTTGGCCACATAGAGAGTGCGCCCGTCTTTGCTCAAAGCAACTCGCGCCGGAAACCAGCCCGTCGGAATATAGCCCAGTACGGCATTGCTCCCAGTATCAAACACCGCGACCGCGTTGATTCCCGCGCAGGCAATATACAAGCGCGATTCATCAGGGCTGAGCGCCAAGCCGAAGGGCAGAACCCCGCGCAAGCCGCCCACGCCCAGAGCGGGCTCCAGCCGGAGGGTGGCAATGAGGCGATTCCCCTGCGTGTCCAGAATGCTGATGCTGTCCTGCGCAGAGTTCGAAACATATACGCGGTCATGGCCGGCAACGACTGCGCCGGGACTCGACCCGCCCACGGACTCATTTCCGATCGCCAAGCCCGTGCGGATGCGCGCCAGGACCGTCGGCGGTGCGCCGCTTGCGTCGAGGACAAAAACCGAATTGGATTCGGGCACGTTGGGATCGCCCAAACCGGGTATTCTTCTCCCTGCGATGACCGTGCCCTGCTCCGCCTCGGGAGTCCCCGTGGCGAAAGGCGGGAAATCCAGCCCGGTTTCTTTTGCCCGCTTCGAATCAAACCCTGGCAGCACCGAATAGCGGAACGTCCCGACGTTGGAGACGTAGACCCGGTCGCCACTCGGGCTCACCGTCACGGCGAAGGGCAGCCTGCCCACATCGACCCGCCAACGGATGCTTCCCTCGCTCGTGTCAATACCCACCAGCTCGAAATGCGCAAGGTCCAAAGCATAAAGAAGCTTTCCATCCGGCGAAAGCGCCAGCGCCCCCGTAAAGCTGTGGCGATAAGTCTTGCCGTTGAATTCACCGTCGAATGCAATGACCTGCGACCGCATGCCATTTTGCAGGTCGTAAACATCAATTTTTCCTGTATCACCTTCAGAAACATAAACCGTCCGGTTGTTTCCCGCGATAGCGAGTCCCATGTAAAGGCTGGAGGGCTCCACATCGGAATGCTTGGGCGGGTAACCAGGAGGAATCTGCTGCACTCCGGGTGCGTTGCTGGCCAGCGCGCTGATGATCGAAAGCGAAAAGGGCCAGGTACCGGTGTTGGCGGTCACCAACAAATTTCCATCGGGGCTGAGCGCCATCCCGTAAGGGTGCGGTTCCACGGTAACTTGCACACCTTGCGGTGCAATCAATCGCCCGTTCGGTAATACCGTTTCGCCCGACGGATTGATGTGGGTCGGCAGGTCGCCCGCCGGGGCGGCCAACTCCATCGCGCCCCTGTCCCTTCCCGCCTTCACCAGCAAGGGCGGCTTGACGATCAGGTACAGGCCCACCATAACCAGGCCGATCAGAAGGAGCACTCGCCGCATGAATTATCTTCCCAACCCAATCCCCAACATCCTCATGGCGTTTCAGGGGCCCCCTTTTCAAACCGTACGGGGGAAAACACTGCGTAAATAGTTCAGGTCGTAGCGCACACTTTCTTCGACGCCCAACGGCAACTTGACCCCCTCAATCTGCATCCACCCGCGGTAGCCAATGTCATCCATGGCCTTGCGAACCGCGGGAAAGTTCATCGTGCCTTTGCCAAAGAGGTCGTCGTAGTCCTTGGCGTGAAATTCGCAAATGCGCTTCCCCAGAAATCGAATCTCCTTACAGATGTCGTACCCCGCTTTCTGTGAATTGCCCATGTCGTAATACACCTGCACGGCGGGGGAAGCGACACGCTGGAGAATCTCCACGTGTTCATCCGCGCTGAGCCAGCTTTCAACCCCCAGGATCACACCCGCTTTTTCCGCTTTGGGGGCCAGACGCTTGAAAGCAGCAACTACGGCATCGGTCCCTGCTTTGTCGCCCTTCAAGTCACCATTTCCGAAAAACGGCACCAGCAGCACTCGGAGGTGCATCGCCTTGCACACATCCACGCTCTCAGCGACCCATTGTTCGGCGCGGGGATCGCTCTTCAGCGGGATATCGTTGAGCAAACCCAGTGCGATGGAAGAAACTGCCACCCCGGTCTGCCTTACCGCTTCCCGATAACTCTCCTGGACTTCCGGGCGGCGCAGGTGCAAGTCATTCTTCAGGCTGCCCATATCGATCATCACGCCATCGAGTCCAATCTTCCTGGCGACCTCCAGCGCGGCAGGGTCAGATCGCTTGCCAATCGTCCAGTCGCACGCACCGATTTTGAACCCAGGCGATGCCGCCTTGATTTGTGCTGCGCGTAAAGCGATCCCGCCCACGGCTAAGGTGCTGAGCATTTCCCGGCGCGTCAGGTTTTGTTGTTTCATGATGGTTTCCTTGCTCGATGATTCAGTGAAAATGCAATTCCTCCGCTTTGAATGCGGCCTCAAATTCCCGCCCAATAGGCGCAGGCGACTCAGGAAAATTGCCAAATTCTTTCGATGGTCTTCGAAAGGATCCAGCTCTTATCCTCCTCGTTCAAAAATTTCATGTCGTCTCGAACTACAGAAAGGGTCTTGCTATAAACTGTCTTTGCTTCGTGGACCGGCCAATCCGTTCCCCACATCAGACGTCTTGGACCGTACACCGCGTAAAGCCGCTTCACGTGCTCCTGCGCATCCAGCCAGGGATAAGGCTGTTTGGAAATCGACCACGTGTGGGAGATTTTCACGAACACGCGCGGATAACGTGCTAAGGCGAGAAGCTTGTCGAGTTCCCGGGGTTGGTCAACCGGGCAATCCGCCATGTGATCAATGATCACATCCAAGTCCGGGCACTTTTCGATCAGCCGGCCGACGTCGGGAATGCGGGAGATCGAGGTAAAAACCTGCATGGGCACCCGAAGTGATTGCGCGCGATTCCACAGGGGAGGCATCAGATCGCCCTTGATCCAGTCCCCGCCGGCGTCGGCCACGGGGCTGATCCGCACCCCGCGAAACCCTTGCTCGACGAGCTTGGAAAGTTGGTCGGGGGCAGCAGGGTCCTCCGGGTTCACCCGGCAAACTCCCAGAAAGTAGTGCGGATACTTTTTCAGCGCATCGGCGACATAACGATTGTCCCACCGATAATAGATGACCTGAATCAGCACGGTTCGGGCGACGTTGTTGGCTTTCATCAGGGCAAGCAGCATCTCCGGCGTGGCGTCTTTTTCGGGTGGCGCGGTCGTCTCTTTCGCCCAGGGATAGCGCGGATCATTGATCCAAACATGAACGTGCGGGTCGATGATGCGGTACTGGGGAATGGGCCGGGGGGTGGCGAGTGCGAGACTTCCCAGGAGCACTTCGCGCCGATTCATTTGTGGGGCCATGGTAACTGCTCAAACTTAGGGCATGGGCCGCCTGTCCCGCGCCATGCCTGAATCTGTCCCGATATGTGTTATCGGGATGTTGGTGCCCTTTCAGAGGTAGATGGGTTGAAGCGTTCGCACCGCGTAAGCGCCGCATCGCTGATAGCTCGCGAGCGCACCATGCCGGGCCGTATCGAGATCAACGCAAATCCATCCCCGATAATTTACGTCCTTCAGAATCCGGTGACATGCGGGAAAATCAATTTCCCCATCTCCCAAGTCGTAGATGCTGGCATAAAATCGCGCCGAGGGCGAGTCTTTTGGCAAAACGCTGCCATTGGGCAGAACCCAATCTTGCGCGGGAGTCGTCCACTTCGCGTCCTTGTAATCGAGAAAACGAATCCGGTCCTTGTATTTCTTGATGGTGCCAACCACATCGCAGCCCGCAAGGTGCAAATGCGCCGTGTCCGGAGATAGACCGAAGAGCCGAGGGTCGGTCATGGACATGAAGAGGTCCACTTCTTCCTGGTTTTGAACCATCTCTTCCAGGTGATTGTGCAACCCGGCGGTGAATCCCATTTCTCCTGCCAACTCCCCAACCTGATTGCACCGTTCACACAGCTCATGGAAGGCGCCGGGCGCGCTGGACGCGGCCCGTCCCGGAGGAAATACCACGAGGTGGGTGGCGCCAAAGTCGGCGAGAAACTCCATGGCGTCTCGCGCGCTCTCCAGGACTTTCTGGCGTTCGGCAGGGTCCTGCAACGGGCCGCGCCAGGAAATGGTCGCGACGTGAAGATTCCTCCTGGAAACTTCGCGGTGCAATTGCGCCAAGGTCAGATTGTACTGCTGGAGGAAGCCAGGGAAACCCGTTATACGAATGCCGATGAAACCCGTGTCCTTCATCACGTCGAGGATGTCGGTGAAAGCGCACGGAGGCAGATGCGACCAAAGGCCCAGAGAAAGCGCCCACTTCACATTGTGGTTGGCGGGAAGGCGCTCCGCAGCTTTGGCCAGGACGGCCGCAAGCATCGAAAGCTGCGCGAGGAAGGTCCGTCGATTGGTGGTCATAATCCGTAGCACCGTACTGGACTCCGGGCGCGCTGTCAACCGCGGTGCGGGCGTGGGTAGTAACTCAATTTTGCCTTCTGGAGCGTACGTCTCCAACTGTCGCCTTTGGTTCCGTGGAATTTTTGGCTCTCCCCTGCCTCCAGCAGTCGCCGCCGGGAGGCTTTGCCGGATTGGAGGGGATCGAACAGGGCTGGTCGGGGCGCGCGGATTCGAACCGCGGACCTCTTGCGCCCAAGGCAAGCGCGCTACCAGGCTGCGCCACGCCCCGAATTGAACACACCATTCATTCTGCCAAGCTTGGCGGCAGGTGTCCAGTGCGATTCGGACGCGATCCTTCCTTTCCCTCATAAATTCCCGCGTTGAGTGGCCCTCCCAACCCTTCTTCTCAGGCGCTTCCCTGCTGCCTCACATCTCCAACTTAAAGCTCCGAAGCCCTCCGCAACTTTCCCATAGCCACCGTGTTTAAGCGGAAAGTAGGGTCCAAAACTCGAGGGCAGCAATCCTGGGGAGTTGCGGCGTTGCGTTGCCAGGCCATCAACCGACTCGCACGCTCGGCCAGCGCACCCGGAAGGTGCCTTGCCGTGTTGCCCAAGCCCCTGCCGCAGGTCGGCGCGCGGCTTGAAATCCCCAACGGATCTGCCCTCGAGCCCCAATGTGCCTCGCCTTCCGGCAATACCGGAACCACCCAGCGGAGGTTGTCTCCCCGGGATACCCTGCCAAGCGTCGGGCCCCGGCACAAGACCGGAAGGCGGGGCTCCCACACTACGCCTCCAACTTAGGCGCCCAAACACTTGGCGCCATCTGTGCACGGCACTCGACGCGGCGGCTGGGGCGCGCACCTTCCTCCGTCTCCGAGCCTCGCCGGAATAATCCTCGGTCCTTCCGGGGCGGTAAGACATTTGATAAGGCATTTGATTGCTATCCCCTTTCAGGTGTTATACTCGGAGTGTTATTCTGGGATTCCTGTGATGAAACGCTGCGCATCCTGCCAAACGCCTTACCCCGATGAGTTTGCCTTCTGCCCGCTCGACGGCGCGGAGTTGGACGATCCCTCGGCGTATGCGGTGGGCGCGACGATCCGCAACAAGTATCGCATTCTCGCCAAGGTAGGAAAGGGCGGCATGGGGCACGTCTACAAAGCGCTCCACTTGCTGTTCAACGAAGTGCGCGCGCTGAAAGTGATGGACCCGTCGCTGACGCAGCGCGAGGACTTCGTGCGGCGCTTTCTGCGCGAAGCCTTCGTGGCCCGCCGCCTGCAACATCCCAATGCCGTCCGGGTGGACGACGTGGACCAGACCGAAGACGGCCGCCACTGCATCGTGATGGAGTTCATTGACGGGCGAATGCTCCGCGACGTCCTCCAGCGCGAAGGGCCGCTGCCCGCCGCCCGCGCCTGCTCGATCATCAAGCAAGTTGCTTCGGCGCTCGGCGCTGCCCACAAGCTAGGTATTATTCACAGAGATATAAAGCCGGAAAATATCGCTCTGATAAAAAGCGAGCAGGGGGACTTGGTGAAAGTCCTGGACTTCGGCATCACCAAGCTGCGCGAGGGGCGGCTGAAGGAAGAGGCCGGCGCCATGGCCTTGACCGCCACCGGCACGGTCTTCGCCATCGGCACGCCCGAGTATATGTCGCCCGAGCAGGTCCGGCAGAAGGATTTGGACGGCCGCTCCGACCTCTACTCCCTGGGAATGGTTTTCTACGAAATGCTCGCCGGCGAACTGCCTTTTCACGCCGAATCTCAGGCGGAATGGTTTCTGGCGCATGTGGGTGAAGCTCCCCGCCCGCTCCAGGAACAGGCCGCCAACCTGCGCATTCCCGCCGGCATCTGCGACCTGGTGATGTCGATGCTGGAGAAAGAACCCCTTCGCCGTCCCGCCAACGGCGCCGCTATCATCAAGGCTATTGAAGCCTGCGAGAGAGAAACCCCCGTGCTCGCGGGGCTGTCGCCCGCGGGGGCAGGAACCAGGCGAGAAAAACGCGGTGTCGAGGCCACCACTGTTCCCGCCTTCTTCGAAGGCTGGCAAAAGGGGAGCCTGATCAGCCAACGGTACAAAATCTTCGATAAGATCGCGGATGTCCGTATGGGCCCGATCTACACCGCGCTGGATTCGACCAGCGGCGATCTTTGCGTCCTGAAGCTGGTGACGCCGTGGAATGTTCCCACCGCCGACCTCATTAACCAGCTTTCCGAGTATTACCAGCGCATGCAGCGATTCCAGCATCCCCACGTGGTGCCCACCCTCGACCTTGGCCAGGCTGAAGATGGAGTGCTGTTCCTGGTCACCGAGTATGTGCGGGGACCAAACCTGCGGCAAATCATCGACCAGGAAACTTCCTTGGGAGTTTCCCGCGCCTGCCGCATCGTTTGGGAAACCGCCTTCGCGCTCGACGCGGGCCAGCAGTTGGGGATGATGCATGGCGAGATCAAACCGGAACACATCCTGCTGTTGGGCACCGCCAAATCCGAGCAAACCAAGCTCCTCGATTTCAGCCTGGATCGGGTGAAAGATTCGTTGCCGGAGCTTTCGGACTCTGACTTGCCTTCGGGACTGCTTGCCCCGCTCCATTACATGCCGCCGGAGAAGATCTCCGGCCAGCCCTACCTGCCAGCGTCCGATATCTATTCCCTGGGAATCGTGTTCTATGAAATGCTGACCGGGCGCCGGCCCTTTGAAGGAGATGGGATCGAAATCGCCCTGCGCCAGGTGCAGGAAGTGCCCCTCCCAGTCGACCAGGTCCGCCCCGAATTGAACATTCCGCCCAGCGTCGCGAGCTTGGTGATGAGAATGATTCAAAAAGATCCGAATAACCGGCCCCCTGATGCCCGCACACTGATGGATGAAATCTCCGCCGTATAGACAGCCTGCCCGACAGAGCCTTCGCCGATTTATCGGGGCGCCTGGAGTTTCTATATTTTCGGAGCCCCAAACCAGCCCGGCGAGTTGCGGACTCCGTCCCCAGCGCGTGGGAAGGTCCCTCCCCATACCATCCCTTCCGAGCTGCTCCAACCTGATCCGGAGACGGCCATCGGTGCCGTCGCTCGCCTTTCGGTGGTTAGACGACAAACCGTCAAAGTGACCTGTCCTAACCAAACGCTACGCCGTGATCGACAGACGATTCGCTGCTAACGCTGTTAGGAATTCACAAGGTGCTATTTCGGGCACACCGTCATGTATTCGTGTCGGCTTTGCTTGCCTTCTAGCTGTTGCTGTTTCCCGCCCAGGCGGCAGTCGCCGTCAGAAGTCCCAATCCTTCACATTCAGCGGAAACAAATGAAGAAGAGGGAAGAGTGTCGAAGAAATCGCTTCAAAGAGGGCTAGTTTCAGCACTTGGGAGACTCAGGCAGGGCAAAGCCGCCCTATTCAGTGCCCCTTTCAAGCTCCGAGCCGCCTGTCGGTTGCATTCCGGGTGGTCAGGCGGTAGATTGTGGGGGGGCTGTGAAGTCCATACTGGGGCACGGCGGGGAGTACGCACACCATCCCATCATAGACCCTGTCCTCGGGCTGCCCTTGCCAGAAAGGCTGGCTAATGTTGCCGCGTCGAATGGTCGCCACTGTTGCATTTCTAACCGCCCTTGGCTGGTTGGGTGTGGCGACCCTCCATATTTCCGCTAACCCCGCGAGCGCGAAGAAAAAACCACCTCAAAACCCGCCCCAGCAGATCCTCAGGGCCGAAGCCAACATGGTGCTGGTCGATGTGATCGTCACCGACAAACATGGGAATTATCTCTCCAACCTGAAGCAAAAGGACTTTCATGTCTTTGAGGATGGCAAGGAGCAGCCTATCGTCAGCTTCTCCCTTGAGGCGCAGAATAGGGCAGTTCCTTCAGGACGCCCACCTGCCAGGCAGGAAAATGCGGAGAATGCGAGCCCAGGCGCTCCCCACCGCCGGCGGTTCATTGTTATTTTCATTGACGACCCCACGATGTCCGCTGACATGCAATTATATGCACGGCAGGAAGCCGTCAAATTTGTGGAAAGCACTTCTCTCCCTGACCGCCTTTTTGCGGTAATTGATTACGACATCACCATGACGCTTACGCAAGACTTTACCGCGGACAAGGCGCTCTTGAGCAAGGCCATCGAGCGCCCAAGGCTTTCGATTGCTAGGAATGTTCATACCGATAACCTAGGAATGCTTTTCGCATTGGGGCGCGAAAGGCTGCGGGCCCTACGCGCCCTGGGAAAGTTTTTGGGCACACTTCCGGGGCGCAAGACGATTATCTACCTCGCGAACGGAATCCCCCTCATGCTGGAGCTACGAACGGATTTTGAGGAGACGATCGACGCTCTCAACAGGGCCAATGTGGGGGTCTATACCATCGACGCGCGGGGGTTACTCGGACCACGCAACGCAAATGCGTCGATTGCGAATCCAGGCAGGGGCGCCAGCGTTATACCCATTTACCCAGCCAATTTTCTGGAAATGTCTGGGCGCACCGGCGCTTTTGCCTTTGCCAGCAACAACGATATTAAGGCAGGGATGGAGAAGGCCTCCCATGAGATCGATGAGGCTTACATTCTCGGATACATGCAACCCAACCCTCTTCACAACGGCGCCAAGCACAAAATCCGCGTCACTGTGAACCGCTCGGGATCGGTGGTCCAGGCCCGCGACAACTATGTGGATGCCAAAAGCCCGGACTTCCTGGCCACCGAGGCGGAGGGAAAGGCGCTGGAGGCGCTTGCCTTAAACACCCAGCCCGGACAAATTCCCATCACGCTCGCCAAGCCGTACTTCTACGTTAAGCCTGACTTGGCACGAGTTAACCTGAGGCTTTCGATCCCCGGGTCGGACATCGAGTACAAGAAAAATGGGGACAGCTTCGAAGCACATATCAATATCCTGGGAATCGCTTACCGAGACGACGGCTCGGTGGCTACGCGCTTCAGTGACACGGTTGGGCTGAATTATGAAAAGGATGAAAAGCAGGAAGCCGGCAAACACCCTTACTATTATGAGAATTCCTTCAAGATTCCGACGGGAGAATATACGTTCAAACTGGTGCTCACTGCCGGAGGCGAGAAGTTCGGCAAGTACGTTGTACCTCTTATAATAGAACCCTTCTCCGGCAAGCAACTCACCTTGAGTGGCCCGGCCTTTGGCGATGCCGTCATTCCCTATCCGCTGGATTCCACGGAAGTGGATCCGGACAAACTCGGGGGAAGCGTCCCTATGAATGCTCTGGGCGCGCAGGTGGTCCCCTCCAGCAGCAATCACCTGGAGAAGGACAGGCAAGCCGTTGTTTACGTGGAAATCTACGACCCCCTTCTAGCAGACAACCGACTGCACATGGGATTCCTGTATGACATCAAGAACCTAAGGACCAATCAGAAAGTACATTCCTCTAACACCATTCCCATCGATCAGTATATCCGTCCGGGGAAACCGCTGGTTCCGGTGATTTTCAATTTGCCCATGAACGACCTGCCACCGGGCGATTATAAAATCGTCATCCAGGCGCGCGATTCCGCCGGCAACGTTTCGGAGTCGCGAACCGGGTACTTCTCTGTGGAATAACTCCGCCAGCCTCAGGGATGATTGCCAACGAAAAGATGCGGCCCGCAACGGCAACGGTCCGCACTGCGATGCTCTTGCAATCTGCGGCATCTCCGTGAGCCGCGCTCAGAATCCCCCCAGTGTTCATCTGCTGCCCCCCAGAATAGATAGCGCTTGCAAATATGAGTTTTCCTCCTCAAATTCCTTGCTACCGGTCAACGTGCCTCCCAACAGTCCCAGTTGCCGATAAACGGCCTAACCGCGGTTGTGCGTGGCGGGCAGTTGGTCATCGAGTGCGCGGAAGTAACCCCTCATCCGGCCCGCGACGGCTGGTGAGTACGCCTGTCGCGGTCCACCTTCTCCCCTCGGAGAAGGTGGTAACCATCGCGGGGCGCGAACGCGCCCGCCTAGAACAACATCCCTCTCCCCGGGGAGAGGGTGGCTCGCCACCGGCGCTGTCATCAGCCAGGGCGAGACGGGTGAGGGGTCACTTCCTCGCCTTCTCCGCCACCGCCCCCATCGCGCCCACAACCTTCCGCACGAACTCGTCTGGGTGCCCCAACACCATCGCATTCGGAATGCGCAATAATCGAATGCCGAGGGTCCGCAGATAATCTTCTTTGGCAGCATCTTTGCGCATCTGGTCGATTTCAGCGTGGACACCGCGGGCGCGCTTTCGCAGTCTGAGAGTTAGACGCCAAAAGCTTTTCTCTTCCCGGCGGGAACCATTTCAGACTTTTTGTCTTTCAATACAGCATGAAATATTTACAAAGATTTAACTTGACAAGTGGAGCAGCTACTGATAGACTTGTTAGTAGGCCAGTCCCGACTGGCGGAAAGACCGCGGCCCTACCCAAGGGTCAGCGGAATCCATATTTGAAGGCAGTGGCTAGTGGCTAGTGGCTAGAGAGAGCCAGCAGCAGTGGCTAGTGCCTGGTGGTTAGTGGCTAGCGAATGCCAGCAGCAGTGGCTAGTGCCCGGTGGCCAGTGGCTAGGGAAAGCCAGCAGAACCAAGGCCCGGTGACCAAGTCCCCCCTCCCGCCACCTTCCACTAACCACTAACCACTAGCCACTGCCCTTTGGAGGTTTCAATGTCTTTCAATACAGAACCGCAAGTGATCCCAGAGAATGGGAACGAGCACGCAGTGAACGCCCCCAGCGCGCCCGGGGCAACGACGGCGCAGCCCGAAGTCAGCCCCGCCGTGGCCGACTTCCGCCGGAGATTCTTCACCGATTCGCGCTACGGACTTGTGGGGGCGCTGGGGGAAGAACCGCAAGACTACCAGCGGGCGATGGAGTCCCTCCTGGAGGACTTGGACCCCCGTCCGGGTTTGGAGACCCACTTGGCGGAACAGATCGGCGATACGTTTTGGCGGATGCAGCGCGTCCAGAACATCCGTGACGGGCTGGCGCTGAAGAGCATTCAAAGGAAAGTGCAATGGGAGGAGATGCTGGCCTCGACGGAGGCCTCCAAAGTCTTCGACCTTGTGGAACCGTTCGAGCGCCTTGAGGAAGCGCTGTCGCGCCGCGGCGAGGGTCCCACGGCGGACGAAATCAAGGAGTTTGAGAAGAGCCGTAAGGGCGACGTTTCTCCGGAAATGCAGGAATTCATCACGCTTCTGAAGTCGCTCAATGAGCCGAGGGAGGAGCCGGAGCGAAAGGCCGCCCGCCGGGAAGCCCGGAAGGAACTCGCCCGGCTGAGTGAACCCTATGAGACGGCTGCCTGGCAGTATGGGCGCAAATGCGAGAGAGTCCGATCTATGGAAAATCTGGCCGCGCTGATGGCTCCGGAGGATAAGCACTCTGCGCATCTGCAAAGACTGGAAGACTCCTACTTGCGCCGGATGTGGCGTCTTATCAATGCCTTCGGGAAGGTCCGGCAAGGAGTACTGCAAAAAAAAGATGTTAAAAAAATACGTTCAAAGCCGGAATGTATATGAAAACAAACAAATCTCGGACAGAATGCCCGGAAAAAATTCGGACATTTATGTCTAAGATTCGGACATTTGCGTCTAACCGACACGAATTTTGCAGGAATTCGGGGGGAATTTACGATGAGCCGCAAGCCACGCCGGATCAGGGTGTGATTCAAGTGGAGACGCATATCGTCCTGGTGAATTCGGTGATGTATCGGAGGTTCTTCTGCATCGCTCATTCCTCAACTTGCTCCTATCCTGTCTGCCGCGACACAGTGGCGCCCCACCCAAGTGACATTATGTCACGCATTTTAAAAATATTATTTTGGATAATTGTGTTCAGCGATATTCAGGCGTATGGTATGGGCCAGGCCGGAGGCCGAAGATCGAAATTCCGCTTCCTGGGCCGCCCGCCATGGTGGTTTCAAACTGGACCCAGGGAAAGCAAGGAGGATTGCAAAATGAGAGGAAAAAGGAACTACTCCACTTTATTTATCGGAATCTGCATGTTCTTGGTCGTGGGGGCCGCCACGGTACTCGTCCATGCGCAGCAGGGGAAGGTCGTCTCCAGCTACGGACCGACGAACCAGGACGTTACCTTCGACCAAATCAAGGCCGCACGCATGGCCGTGAAAGCCGCGCGCGCCAAAGAACACATGGCAATGCTGAACTCCCGTTATTTGCTCGCTAAGAAAACCAGCACCGAGGTTTTCATGTCGGGAGGGAAACCCATCCCTGTCGGACCGACAGCCAACCTTCGAGGGGTAACGTGGGAGCAGCTTAGCAACATGTCCCCAGAACAAATCAAAGAGAAGGGAGTTTTCCCATACAAGCCCTTGCCGTTTGCCGACCACGCGGAGGGGGGTATGCTCTTCCCGGAGATGACCACGAAGCCACTGCCCCGGCTGGTTCGATTTGACTTGGATTTCGACCTGCCCGAATATTTTCTTCCCGATCCGGCCCCGGCAATTTACCTGACCACGCGGCCCGACCTTGGTGATGTGGCAAAAGGGCGTCTCATTACCATCGATAACTACTATGAGATCTTCAATGGTATTTTGAACCCCAAGCAGCTTGAAGGGCTGCGCCTTCTGGTGACCCAGTTTCCGCAGCAGCAATTTAACGCCACCGAAGACCGGCGGACGGATCGGCCCAGTCTGGGTGTGACCTGTTTCGACTGTCACGTCAACGGCCATACCAACGCGGCTAACCATCTTGTGGGAGACATCCGACCACAGGAATTCCGGCATCGCATCCAAACGCCTTCCCTCCGGGGAGTGAATATCCAGCGGCTCTTCGGCTCTCAGCGTGCCCTTAAGACCGTGGAGGATTTCACAGAATTCGAACAGCGTGCTGCCTATTTCGACGGCGACATTGCCATGTCCGCCAAAAAAGGGGTTAACATTCTGGAAAGAGGTTCGCAGGTCCATGCCATGGCGGAATTCCTGGAAATCCTGGATTTTCCCCCGGCTCCCAAGCTTAACATTTACGGCGAACTCGACCGGACCAAGGCCAGTCCAAGCGAACTACGAGGTGAGGCGCTCTTTAACGGAAAGGCTCGGTGCGCTTATTGCCACCCTGCCCCCTACTACACCGATAACAGCATGCACAACCTCCAAGCGGAACGTTTTTACAAGCAGGAAATGGTGAATGGCATGATGATGGATGCCGACGGTCCCATCAAAACGTTCCCCTTGCGAGGCATCAAGGACTCCCCACCCTATCTTCACGACGGGCGGTGCTTCACCCTTGAGGATACGGTTGAATACTTCAACCTCATTCAGCAGCTCCACTTGACCGCCCAGGAAAAGGAGGACATGGTAGCTTTCTTGCGCACATTGTAGGAGTTATTTTCCGCAAGGTGCGAGCACCCGCAGGGAAGAAACCGCGGGTTTATGCCCGGGGAAGCGGTCGAAAAGCAAAAGGGAAAGCCCGGCACAACGGACCTTTTCCTATCGTTCAATCCGTTGCCTTCGTCCCATAGGGCACGAGCGGCTGGACGGGCTGCGCGCCGTCAAGGTTGGTGATTTTCCAGCGCGCGCCTTCCCTTTTCAGGTGGACGTTCTGCACTTCGTTGTGGTCGCTGTAAACGTATTCCACGCGCACCCGGGCTTCATCAGCATTGGGGCGGTCGGTTACCGTGACGGCCATGCCCTGCACGGTGGAATTCTGACGGATCAAATACTCTTTGAACTTTGCGTCTTCCCTGGCGGTGGCCGCCAACTGTTCGCGGAGCGGCCCGGAAAAGCAGTCGAGGTAAGCTTGGGCGTCGCCGGCGCGAGCGGCGTCGAACATGGTGTAAATTCCATCCTCAGGATTGGAGGGAGCGCGCTTCAAGGTGATGGCGCGCCAGCCATTCCATGATGTCGGCAACTGCCAGTGGTTCGAGCGAAGCAGGGCGACAGCGAAGACACCCAGCAGCACCGCCACGGTTAGGACGGTTTTTGCGTCAATTCGACGGGTCATTTGGGAGGTGTTCCGGAACTATCCTCTTTTCCGATGATCGACAGATCGAGATTGCCGCTCGAATCCACAATCAATTTGCGCAAGCGGGGAAGGATTTGCTCCATGGCTTCCACGTAGACCCGGGTGCTGGTCACTTCCGGGGCCTTGGCGTACTCGGCCGCCACGGCCTCAAACCTTGCCGCGTCACCCATCGCCCGGTTCACCTTCCCTTGCTTGTAAGCCTGGGCCGCCTGCTCCATTTGCTCCGCCTCACCGTGAGCGCGCGGCAAAAGATCGTTGGCGTACCCCTGCGCCTCATTCACAAAGCGGAGGGCGTCCGCGCGCGCCCCCGCCACATCACGGAAGGCATCTGCGGCGTCGGGCGGCGGAGCGACGTTTTCAATGTTAATGCTCGAAAGCGAGACGCCAACGCGGTAATCCTCCAAACATTTCTGCGCGGCCAGCAGCACGTCATTTTGAATCGCCACTTTATCGGTGGTCATGATGCTGTCCACCGCGGTGTGCGCCAGGCGGCGGGCCAGTTCCGACTCCACCGCCGCGCTCACCACCCGGTCGACGTCGACAGCCTGAAAGAGATAGTCGCGGGGTTCACTGACCGAGTACTGGGCCACCACGCGCACGTTCAGCAGGTTCTGGTCTCCGCTCAGGAACTCGGAAGCGGCAGGCTGCAAGCGTCCCAGGGGGATGTCCGCCACGTCGCCGCCAATCACCGTGCGGCGAAGCTGATGGACCTTGAGCTTATAGACTTGCTGGTTCGGCCAGGGCAGCGCGTAGTGCAGGCCGGGCAGAACTCGCGCCGAGGTCACCGCTCCCCAAGTCGTCACCACCGCCTGCTGGTCGGGAGCCACGAAAAAGACTCCCGAAAGCAACCACGCCCCGAGGAACCCCAGCGCCCATTGGCGCCGGCGCGGCAGGGGCGAGCGGCGCTCGCCCGAGGGTCGAGCGCCGCTCGGGCCTGCCTGTCGATCGGTCAGCAACACGGAACTCATTTCACCCCTACCCTGCTCCTGCTGAGGGCCGAGCGCCGTTCGGCCCTACTTCACGCCTGCCTCGCCCTGCGTCAATACTTTCAGAAGCGCGGAATCCGAATTCAGAATGATTGTCGTCTTATCGTCCAGCACCTTCTTGTAGGAATCGAGGGTCCGTACGAGTTTGTAAAAGTGCGGATTCTTGGAATACGCTTGCCCGTAAATGCGCGTGGCTTCAGCGTCGCCTTCACCGCGGATCGTCTCGGCGTCCTTGTATGCGGCAGAGAGAATCGCCTCTTTCTCGCGGTCGGCGTTGGCGCGAATCACCAGCGCCTGCTCCTCGCCTTCCGCGCGGTACTGCATGGCGATGCGCCCACGCTCGGCCCTCATGCGGGCGAAGACGCTCTGCTTGTTCTGTTCCGGGAGATTCAAACGCTTGACGTGAACGTCCACCACCCGGATGCCGTATTGCTCCAGGGCCGTGCGATCGGCTTGAGTGGTCAGCATATCGAGCATAGCGGCAGTCTGCACCTTGTCCGGAGACGCGGACACCAGTGAGTCCAGGTCGAGCGTGCCGAGCGCGGCCGACAAGCCGGACCAAATGATGTCGTGCAGGCGCATTTCCGCCGAGGCGGTGTCGCCCACGCTTTTCACGAAGCGGTCAGGGTCCTCAATCCGCCAGGCGACGTAGTTTTCAATCACCAGATTCTTCTTGTCGCGGGTGAGGAACTCCGCAGGCCGGGGATCATAGATCCGCAGCCGGCGGTCAAAACGCAGGATGGATTGGAACGGCCATTTCACGTGCAGGCCGGCGTTCTCCACCGTCCGGACGGGACGGCCGAACTGAGTGATCAAGGCGAACTCCGTCTCCCTGGTGGTGTAAAACGTCAGGTAAACGAGGAGCAGCCCACCGGCAATGGCCGCCACGAGGATTTTCTTTTGCTGAGTCATAGGTTACCTACTCCGGCAGAGGGCGCAGCCCGTTGGGCAAAACGATTCCGTCGCGCAGCAGCATCAACTGCCGCCGGCCGGCCCTGGTGTCGATTATCAATTTCTTCTTTCCGGGCAACACTTCTTCCATCGTTTCCAAATAAAGGCGGGACTGCGTGGCCTCCGGCGCCGAGCGAAAAGCTTCTTCCGCGGACAGGAAGCGGCGGGAGTCGCCTTCGGCGCGAGTCTTGCGTCCCAGGCTGTAAGCGCGGGCGTTTTCCAGCGCCGCCTGGGCGTTGCCTTGCGCCAGGGCCAACTGTTCGTTGCGGTAGCCCTCCGCTTCGTTGATCAAGCGGTTCTTTTCTTCGAAAGCATCGGAAACCTCACGGAACGCGTCCACCACTTCCAGCGCCGGATGCACATCTTCGAGCTTTACCTCCAAGACCTTAATCCCGGCGCCGTATTTATCGAGCCGGCGCTGCAATTCGCTCCGCGCGCGCTGCTCAAGCTGGCGCCGGCCCTCCGTGAGCACATCATCGAGCGACGATGAGGTCACCACCGATTGCATCACCGATTCCGCCGTGGCGCGCACTGTGCTTTCGCCATCCAACTGGCGAAACAGAAAATCGTCCGGACGCGCGGGAACGTAATGCACCGTGGCGTAGAGCTCGATCATGTTCTGATCGCCGGTCAGCATGGCGGATTCCTCCGGCATTTTCTGAAAGCGGCCGGTGCTGTGTTGCGCATTCCATTCGTAGGACGCGGGCTCGTTTTCGGGCCTGCTCGCCACCGTCCGAAATCCAATCTCCACCGCCCGCACACGCCGTGCCTTGATGCGCGTCAGGGTGTCTACCGGCCAGGGAAGCTTGTAATGCGGCCCGGGCTCGCGATAAGGCAGCAGCTTGCGTCCGAACCTCTCAATCACCCCGCTTTCTTCGGGGCTCAAAATATAGAATCCACTGCCGACGTAGAGAGCCAGGGCCGCGAACATCAGGGGCTTGCGCAGGCGCGGCCAGTTGGCAATGAACCAACCCAGGACGACCCCAAACTCAAACCGGGCGGCGGTTTCGCGCACCGTGCTTAGCAATTGCGGGACCTCCAGCCGGGAAAGGAGACGGGCCCACGCGCGGCGCAACCTCGACTCGCCGCCGGAGGGCGCGTGGAGCAGCCGCAGCGAATTCAGCATAACGAAAAAGGAAGAAAGCTGGTGAGTTACAGCCGCTCCCACCGGGCCGATTACGGCGGTCGCCGCCAGAATCACCGCGGCGATATTAAAGACCCCGGCGAATAAAATGATGTTCTGCCACGCTGTTTTCACTGCGCGGCGACTGACGCGGAAAAATTCCGGCAGCCTCTCCAAGGATTGGGGAAGATATACCGCATCGGCGGCCTGGGCGGTGATGTCGCTGGCGCCGGAGACGGCGATACCGACCGTGGCGCTGGCCAGCGCCGGGGCGTCATTTACGCCGTCACCCACCATTGCCGGATGGCGGCCCGAGGAGGTGAGCGCCTGAACGCGCTCGAGCTTTTGCTCGGGAAGCAAGTCCGCTTCCACATGCGAGATCCCAACCTCCCGCGCAATCACTTCCGCGGCGCGCCTGCGGTCGCCGGTCAGGATAATGTGATCTCCAAGGCCCAGCTTGCACAAGCCTGCCAGCGCTTCCATCACCCCGCGGCGAATTTGGTCGCGCAAAAGGATGGCGCCCGCCAGGCGCTGCCCATCCGCCACCAGGATTGCCGTGGCGCCCGCCTCATCAGCTTCCTCCAGCAGCGCTTCGGCCCCTGAGATTCCCGCCTCGGCGAGAAACGCGGCGTTACCGGCGCGAATCTCACGGCCATCCACCTTGCATGTGGCGCCTCGGCCAGGAACAATTTCCGCCCCCTCGGGTTCGGGCAATGTCAAATCGCGCTGCGCGGCCTCGTCCACAATCGCGCGCGCCAAGGGGTGGCTGGAAGCCCGCTCCGCCGTGGCCGCCAGGGCCAGCACCTCATTTTCGGAACCCTCCAGCGGCAGGACGCGGAGGATGGCGAAGCGGCCTTCCGTGATCGTTCCGGTTTTGTCGAAGACGATCACCTGGGTCTTGGCCGCGCGCTCCAACGCGGCCGCGCCGCGCACCAGGATGCCGCGCCGCGCCAATCCGCCCATCGCCGCCACCATCGCGGTGGGTGTGGCCAGGATGAGCGCGCACGGACAGGCTACGATGAGCACGGCCACGGTGCGCAGCCAGTCACGTGTGAAGAAAAACGTGAGCGCGGCCGCCAAGAGGAGCGCGGGAAGGAAAAATTTCGCATAGCGGTCCGCCAAACGTTCCACCGGCGAGCGCCGCTGCTGCGCTTCCTTCACCAGTTCGATGACGCGCGCCAGCGTGGTATTCTCCCCGCTGCGCGCGACGCGAATCCGCAGTAGCGCATTTCCGTTGAGCGTGCCGGAGAACACCTCGTCGCCCGGAGCCTTGTCCTGAGGCAGCGGCTCGCCTGTTACCGAGCTTTCGTCGACGGTGGAGATGCCGGAGTCAATCACGCCGTCGGCGGGGATGCGCTCGCCGCTGCGAACCAGCACCAAGTCGCCGGGCGCCAGCAGCTCCGCCGCAATGGTCTCCTCGCGGCCGTTGCGAAGGAGCGTGGCAGTGCGCGGCATCTGCTCCACGAAGCGCTCAATGGCGTCCGTGGTGCGGCCCGCGGCATAGGATTCCAGGCCCTCGCCGACCAGCACGATGAACATGGCCTCCGCGGCGGCAAGGTTTTGGCCCACGCACAAGGCGGCAACCACCGCGATGCATAGAGCCACATCCGCGGAAATGCGTTTCTCCAGCAACGCGGAAAAAGAGTTGTAGAACGTTTTGTATCCCGCCAGCAAAGCGATAAGAATGGCGGTGTCAATTCCGAAAAAGGTCTTGAAGATGCCCAGAAAATTGAGCAGCAGAAGCACGCCCAAAGCGGCCGCGAACACGTAATAGACTATCCGCTCTCTCCTGGCTTCGCTCATAATGATGAATTCAAAATTATGAATTATGAATTGGAACCCCTTGGCCTCTTTCATGAGATCTCTTGCCTTTGGCACTGAGGATGATCGAGGCAAGGACTGCGATCAATTCCTCTGTCTCTTTGATGAGGGGAGTCAATTTGCTGACTGGTACGATCTCCGAGCTTGACGTGAGACGGAGCCAGCACAAGCTTTCGCGCGCCTCTTTCTCGGCAATCCCCATTTTATGCACGAAGTCTGCCCGGCTCTCGCCCGACTGAGCCTCCTCAATGTTCGCACCTATGGAACATGCAGCTCGCATGTATTGTTTTCCGAGAATCCAACCTGCGCCATCCTTTTGCTTTTGGAGGTGCTGATACAGCTTGATCGCGCGAAGTGCATATTGAAACGCCCGCTCCCGGATGCTCCAAGGCTCGCCTTTGTTGCGGACAGCATCGATGTGCGTCATTCTCATCCCTTCATCATTCATCATTCATAATTCATAATTTACTCGCCCGTGTACTTAACCCACATCGGCGAGACCCAGACGATTTCGCCGTCATCCTGTTCGCCGCGCACGTAGTAATAACTCGTCTTGTCCTTCTGGGGCTGATTGTCGCGCCAGGAGAATTCCACTTCCTGCAAATTGGGGGAAGTAGAATATACAAACTTGCCGTCGCGAATGATGGTGATCTTGGCGAATTTGGAGGTGCCGTGCAGCTTGATCTTCAGCGTGGGCGCACCTGCGGTGGAGAATTCATCACCCATCATGTGCGCCCCACTTTCGACATCGGCAAGGATCTCATCGGTGGCGGCGTAAACATGGCGCTTTTTGAGGGCATCCAGAATCGACTCGCGGGTCAAATCCTTGACATAGAGATTTGCGTAGCTCATATGGGTCGAGACGTGATCTGAGCTCGCCTCAAATCCCAACCGGTAACCCTTGTCCAAGGCCAGATTGACGAAACCCTTCGGCCGCCAGCCTCCGATGGAGTCCTCCTGCGTGTTGGCGCGCGGGGCGCCGGGCATTTCGTAGTTCTGGCGAAGGCCCTGGTAGATTTCGACGACGGGCTCGGCGTTGGGATCATTGTCCCGCCAATCCGTGCCCATCCCCGTAGCGCTGGTATGGGAGCCCACGATGCCATCGAACTGTTTCAAGTAAGCGTAAAGCATTTGGGTGTCGGGGGTATGACCGTGGCGGTTTTCTTCGGCGGCCGTTTGCAGATTCGAAGGATCCAGGCGCGGAAGGGTGTGGACGCCGCGTTGCGCAAAAATCACATTGCGGTGGCCATTCGGATAATTCACGCTACGTTCATATGAGAACATGGGAGCGAATTTGCCGGGCGCATAGAAAACGTCCGTCAACTTCTGGGTGATCCACCAGGAGTATTCGCGTCCACCGCCATTATCGTGGTCGCAGCAACCCACCCAGTCCAACGCCGCAGCGTCCAAAATGTAACGCCACTGGTCGTATAGGGTTCCGTCGTTACCGCCGTCGCTGGAGATCTCGCTGTGGCGATGAAATTCGCCCCGCACAATTCGCAGATTCCTTTCCGGCCCACCGCGATATTCATGGATGGCCTGAATCACCGCGATACGGGTGCGGTCAAATGTCGTCGCGGGCGGCCCCTCGGGGCGCGCCGCGATAACCGGGATGGCCTGCGTACCCGGTTCCAAATCAATTTCCTGGCTCCAAAGGTCATTGTTGTAAGGGTCGGCAGGAGGCTTCGCGCTCCCCGCGTTCTCTGTTTTGGCCGGACTGGAGTCGCGACGGCCGTCCGAGGAATTCACGATCAGCAGCTTGCCATTCATCACCGGCGCCAAAGCCGGCCGGTTGTCCAAGAGATTATCGGTGTGATCCAGAAAGATGGGTTGCGTCCAACCCTTGCCGTCAAAAGACACCAGGTACTCCTCCCAGACGGTTCCGATTGAGGTATGCAAGCTGGGATGGGGCGTGCGGAAGGCAAGCCAGACCCGTCCCGAGTCATCCACGGCCAAACGGGGCAGGGTGTTATGCGCTGTCCTGGGATAGGTGTCGAGGAGATGCGCATCCGGAAGCCGATGCAAGGAGATGCCTGGATTCGGGTCCATAGGTTCGGAAACCGCCTGACTCCCCAGGCGATCCGCATGCGCATTCGGAGCGCCCACTAAGACCGAATCCAATGATGCATCAAGGTCAACGAAACTGCCGTTGGGCTCAAGCCCGCGCAACTTCACGAATCGGCCCTGATAGAGAGCGACCCCGGTAGTCGCATAAGCGCCGAAGTCTTTGCCCCAGCCGCGGCCTCCCTCCTCATAGGCGATCCAAAGACGGCCCGCCCCATCATAGGCGATGGAAGGATAAGCTTCGTACCGCGCCGTAGCCGCAACGGGAATCTCCTCGCCCCAGGCCTTGCCCGAATAAGTGCGCGCGTAGACATCGTAGTTGCCGTTCCGATAGGAATCCCAAGCAATGGCCACGCGGCCCGACTTATCCGCGGCGATGGCAGGGTCCCATTCGTTCTGGTTCGAATTGGAAACCTTCACCGGCTTGGAAAAGCCCTCGCCCTCCTGATGCACAGCGTAGATGGCCGCCAAGCCGTTGCGCCAGCCTTGCCAGGCAATCCAAACCCTGCCGCCCGCATCAGTCGCGGCAACGGGATCAATATCGGCGCCGTCCTCCTTGGAAATCTGCACCTGCTCACCGGCCCCGGAGGCGTCCACAGCGCGTGCAAAGATGTCGAAATTCCCCTGCTGGTTCTCCGACCAGATCACCCAGGCTCGCCCGCTACCGTCCACAGCGACGGCGGCTTTGTAACAATCTCTTCCTGGCGGGGTCACGGCAATGCTTTCGCCCCAGTTCCCGCCCGAGTATTTCCTCGCCCAAATTTGGTCACCCCCCGTGGGCTCCGCGTACAGTTTAAAGTCTTTAGGCATTTCGGGTGGATTCGCGCGGATTTTGTCAGCGTCGGGACTGTGATGGAACTGTACGTATGCGAGCCAAATATCTGCGTTCGCGCCGGCCGCGAGGGAGGGGTAGTCCTCTTCCTCCGGCGTGTCGGTGAGCCGCGTCGTCACCGGCACTCGGTCCACATAAACTCGCCCGCCCAGCTTGTAGACTCCCTTTCCGTACGGAACTTCGGAGGCACGAAAACTGAAATCACCTTGCGCGGTGGAGAAGGAGAACTCGCTAGCGTCTCCCACCGCTGTGGCGGTAATGATGAAGCCATTGGGAACCGGAGGTCCACCCTGGTTCAGGGGGTGGGCGGAGAAATGAAAGAGCTCACCGTCGATGTTATCCACACCCTCAAATCGCCAAGGCTCCAGGGTGCATTGGCCTGCCTGTATGACTTTAAATGAGCCGTCCCAGCGGGTCGTGGTGGCGTCGTTAACGCCGAACAAAACCCGAAAAGCCGCCGCTGTTTGCGCGTGCGCGTTGCCGCCCAGCACGAGCAGGATCGTTAGAATGAAAGCAAAGTTGATTCGACGCATCGTCAGCTCCTCCAAGAAATCTTACTCGTCCAGAATGCTGCTGCGCTGTTAATTCCCCGTGTATTTAATCCACAAGGGAGAAGCCCAAACCAGTTCGCCGTTGTCCTGCTCGCCCCGGACATAGTAATAACTGGTCTTGTCCTTGTTGGGCTGGTTGTCACGCCAGGAGAATTCCACTTCCTGTGAATTGGGCGAAGTCGAGTATACAAACTTGCCGTCGCGAATGATGGTGACCTTGGCGAATTTGGAGGTGCCGCGGAGTTTGATCTTCAGCGTGGGCGCATCCGCCGTGGAGAATTCATCGCCCATCATGTGCGTTCCGCTCTCGACGTCGGCAAGGATGTCATCGGTAGAGGCGTAAACGTGACGCTGCTTGAGAGCCTCCAAAACCGACTCGCGGGTCACATCCTTAACATACACATTCGCGTAGCTCAAATGGGTCGAGACGTGATCCGAGCTCGCCTCGAACCCCAATCGGTAACCTTTGTCCAAAGCCAGATTGATGAAACCTTTCGGCCGCCACCCTCCGATGGAGTCCAGCTCGCGGGGGGAACGAGGCGCTTCCGGCATTTCGTAATTCTGGCGATCGCCCTGATAAATCTCCACCACCGGCTCGGCATTGGGATCGTTGTCCCGCCAATCCGTGCCCATCCCGGTAGCGCTGGTGTGCGACGCCGCGATGCCATCGAACTGATTCAGGTAGGCGTAGAGCATCTGCGTGTCAGCGGCGTGTGGGGGTTGCTCGCCCTTGGGGGCGCTTACGAGTGTCGAACTCTTGAAGCGTGGAAGCGGACGGATTCCCCGCTGCACAAAGATCACGTTCCGATGGCCCTCCGGATAACCCACGCTGCGCTCATAAGAAAACATCGGGGCGAACTTGCCCGGCGAATTGAAAACATCGGTGAGCTTTTGGGTGATCCACCAGGAGTATTCCCTCCCCGCGCCATTATCATGATCGCAGCAGCCGACCCAATCCATTGCCGCGGCGTCCAGGATATAGCGCCATTGATCGATCAGCGTGCCGTCGCTCCCTCCGTCCATCGAGATTTCGCTATGGCGATGGAATTCGCCGCGCACGATACGCAGGTCCCCTCCCGCCCCGCCCCGGTAATTGCGGATGGCCTGGATGGCCGCGAGGTTTGCGGCGTCAACCGTGGAGGCTTCCGGCCTGCTGAGGCCCGCCGCTACCACCGAGATAGCCTTCGCCACCGGCCCCAAATCAACCTCGTCACTCCAAAGATCGTTTTCGTACGGGTCAACAAACGGGTTTTGGGTCAAACCATACTGATTCGAATTCCCCTCGGCTGGCTCGAGGTTTCGCCGGCCATCGGACGAATTTACGATCAGGAGCTTGCCATCCGCGATCGTGACCAAGGCGGGCCGGTTGTCCAAAATGTTATCCGTGTGATTCAGGAAGATCGGCCGGGTCCATTCCTTGCCGTTGAAAGAAACCAGGTACTCGGTCCATACCGTTCCAATCGGATTCCACCAAGTGGGATGGGGTGAGCGAAACGCAAGCCATATGCGCCCCGAACCATCCACCACCAGGCGCGGCAGCGTGTTTTTCGCCGTTCCGGAATAATTTGCGACACCGTCACCGTCGGCCCGGTGCCAAGCCTTGCCTATATCAGGGTCCAAAGCTCCCGTGTCGCTTTGCCGACCCGGATTGTCGGGCCGCGAGCTCGGTGCGCCCACCAATCGCGACTCAAAAGAAACATCAGGCGCCACTAAGCGGCCATCGGGCTCCAGTCCTCGCAGCGAGATCCGTCGCCCCTGATAGACAGACACTCCCGAGGTAGCATACGCGCCAAAATCTTTTCCCCAACCTCGGCCCCCCTCCTCGTAGGCAATCCACAGTCGTCCACTCGGGTCGTAAGCAATGGAGGGGTAGGCTTCATAGCGCGCGGTGGCGGCAACGGGAACCTCATCACCCCAGCTATTGGCAGAATAAATCCGGGCATAGACGTCGTAATTGCCATTGCGGTAGGAATCCCATGCCACCGCCACGCGGCCGGTTTTGTCCGCAGTAATAGCGGGGTCCCATTCATTCTTGTTCGATTGGGAAATCTTCGCTGGCTGGGAGAACCCACTGCCCTCTTGATGCGCCGCGTAGATGGCGGCGAGGCCATCGCGCCAACCTTGCCACGCCACCCACACTTTGCCGCTCGGATCCGACGCCGCCACCGGATCAATATCCGAGCCCGCCTCTTTCGAAATCCGCAATTCCTCCCTTGCCCCTGAGCCATCAATCGCGCGCGCGAAGATATCGAAATTGCCCCCGTCGTTTTGCGACCAGAAAACCCACGCGCGCCCATTCCCATCCACCGCAACGGCGGTCTTATACAGATCACCCCCAGGCGGCGTTAGGGCGATTGCATCGCCCCACTTCCCTGCCGAGTATTTTCGCGCCCAGATCTCGTCGCCGCCCGTGGGCTCGGCATACTGCTTGAAGTCTTGGGGTACTTCGGAAATCGCCGTGCGGAGTTTGTCCGCGTCGGGGCTGTGATGAAACTGCACGTAAGCAAGCCAAATGTCGCCGTTCGGGCCGGAAGCAATGGAGGGAAAATCCTCTTCCTCGGGCGTATTCGTCAGGCGCGCCGCCACAGGGATTCGATCCACATAAACGCGTCCATCCAACTCGTAAATACCCTTGGCGTAAGGAACCTCCGAGGCGCGAAAACTGAATTCCCCTTGCGCCGTCTTGAAGACAAACTCACTGCTCTCCGTCACGGCCCTGGCAGTAATGATCAGGCCATTGGCCACTATGGTTTTGCCCTCGGATTCGCCAAACCGGCGGTCAGCGCGCGTGGAGAAATGAAAATGATTGCCGTTCACACTATCATCGCGTTCAAATCGCCAGCCCTCCAAAGTGTATGGGCCTGCGTTCTTAACCTTCAGCGACCCGTCCCAGCGCGTCGGCGTCGCATCCGTAACCCCGCACAAAACCCGAAAAGTTGCCGGGGCCTGCGCTTGCAAGTTCCCGCCCAACACAAATAGGATCAGCAATCCAAGAGCAATGTTGATTCGCCCCATCGCCAACCCCCCTGTCTCAATTTTCATAGCGTTGATCCGATGCCTCAAGCCGGGCAGTAATATACAACCGCGCGCCCTCGCATACAACGCTCGCTTTTTTGTCGCGTTGGCGCTTGCTTCGATTGTGGGGGAACGACCGGCCTCGTTGTTTATCGGGGGGAAATCCTACAGCATCTGCTCGATGATGCCCGGCACCGCTTCGAGGGATTCGTCGAGCTTGGCGGGGTTCTTGCCACCGGCTTCCGCCAGGTCTTTGCGCCCGCCGCCGGAGCCTTCAACGTAGGTCGCCGCCTGCTTGACAATCTTGCCCGCGTCAAGCTTCGCTGTGAGGTCCTTCGTCACAGCGGCGATGAGGGAGACCTTGCCTTCGGCTACGCTGCCCAATACGATCACGCCGGACTGGAGCTTTACGCGCAGGTCGTCGACCATCTGGCGCATGGCGGAGCGGTCCGTCACCTCAACACGCGCTGCGACGACCCGCACGCCTTTGACCTCGCGTGCTTGCTGCACCAGGTCGCCGGCTGCGGAAGCCGCGCGCTTCATCTGTTGCGCTTCCAGTTCTCTACGGAGCTTCTTCTCACTTTCGGTGAGCTTGTCGATGGCTTCAACCAGTTCATCGGGTTTCGAGCGCAGAGCCTCGGATGCGTGCGCCAACGATTGGGTTTGACGGCGCAAATGTTCTAGCACGCCTGTGCCCGTCAATGCTTCGATGCGCCGCGTGCCCGCTGCCACGCTGCCCTCGGAAATAATCTTGAAGAGGCCGATGTCGCCCGTCCGCCGCACGTGTGTGCCGCCACACAGTTCTTTTGAGAAATCCGCGACGGAGACCACCCTCACGACATCACCATAATTTTCGCCGAACAACGCCATCGCACCAGATTGAATAGCCTGCTCGCGATTCACTTCGCGCGTTCTGACCTTGTAGTTTTTGAGCACCTGTTCGTTTACCAAGTTCTCAATGTCAAGCAGGTCCTCGGCGCTGAGCGGCGCATGATAAGTAAAATCAAAACGCAGGCGTTCGTGCGTCACGAGGGACCCGGCTTGCTTTACGTGGGTGTCTAGTGTCCGGCGCAACGCAGCGTGTAGCAAGTGCGTCGCCGTGTGATTCCGCCGTGTCGCGTCCCGCCGCTCGGTATCGACAACGGCGGTGACCACGTCTCCCATACGAAGTCCTTCGCGCGCCATAGCCATGTGGACGATCAATCCGCTCGCGGGATAATACGTGTTCAGAACGTGCGCAATCTCGTGGTCCGTCGCCGGTGCAAGGAAATGACCTGTATCGCCGACTTGCCCGCCCGCCTCGGCATAGAAGGGCGTGTGGTCGAGAACAATTTCCACCTCGCTTCCGGGGTTGACTTCTGCTACGGGCTCACCCTGCTGAACCAACGCCATGATGCGGCAATCGGCCGAAGTCGTCTGTGTGTAGCCATCGAAGACCGTCTTGCCATCTTCCGCGAGCTTCAAGAACACCTGCAAGGCCGCTTTCTTCTCGGCCCCTTTCCACGATGCTCGCGCCCGCTGTTCCTGCATTGCCTGCTCAAATCCGGGCCAGTCGACTTCAAGCCCGGCGTCGCGCGTCACGTCCTCGATAAGGTCGCGCGGTAAGCCATATGTGTCGTAGAGTTTGAATGCGTCTGCACCACGGAGAATGACAGGCACCTTGGAATCAGCTCTTAAGGACCGCGCCAGCACCCTGGTTTCGTCCTTGATCAAACTACCTTGTACATTAGGTTTGGCCGCCAGGGCGTCTTTGATCCTTAGAGCCGAGATAGCGGCATTAGCCGAAACCCCAGTGCCAGATTGCTGCAGAAATTCAACGGCACTGACCGCTGCCCGTGGCATGATTTCATCCAACTCGGCGAGGCCGACGCTGACGGTGCGAGCAAAGCTTAATTCCTCTCCTTTTACCACCCTTGCCGTTTGTCGTTCGCTCTCGATGAGTTCTGGGTAAGGAACCTTCATCATCTCCGCCACATGGCCTGCCATTTTGTAAAGGAACGGTTCATTCAGGCCAAGGTTTCGACCGTGGACCAGAGCACGCCGCATGATCTTTCGCAGCACGTACCCGCGGCCTTCGTTCGAGGGCAGCACGCCGTCGGAAATCAGAAAAGTTGACGCGCGCGCGTGGTCGGCGATAATGCGTAGAGAAACATCTGTATCATGGTCCGCGCCGTATTCGACGTTGGCGAGCGCCGCGGCTTCGTCAATGAGAGGGCGGAATAAGTCCGTGTCAAAGTTGGAAAGTTTCCCTTGCAGGACGGCCGCCAACCTTTCAAGTCCCGCGCCGGTATCGACGCAAGGCTTGGGAAGCGGTAGAAGACCAAATCGAGTCTCGACAAATTCTTGCCTGGCTAGCTCAAAGTCCTCGAAACCGTCAGCGGGATTCACCTGCTTCTGAATACTGACGCGGTCGAACTGCATGAAGACGAGATTCCACAACTCCACATAGCGGCCACAGTCGCAAGGAAACTTGCAGTCTGTGTGCCCTAAGTCGCTGGCAGAGATGCCCATATCGTAGTGGATTTCCGAGCACGGCCCGCAGGGGCCGGTTTCGCCCATCTGCCAGAAATTCTCTTTCATGCCGAGTTCGAAAATGCGGTCAGTAGGCACAGCCAGAGAACGCCAGCAATCGTATGCCTCAGTGTCGCGCGGAATATCGCCTTGAGGCATCGCTGCGCCTTCAAAAATCGTCACGTAGAGTTTATCGCTGGGGATGGCGAATTCCTTGGTGATAAGTTCCCATGCCCAGGGGATAGCTTCCTTCTTAAAGTAGTCGCCAAAAGAAAAATTACCCAGCATTTCAAAAAAGGTGTGATGGCGGGTGGTGCGGCCGACTTGTTCGAGGTCGTTGTGTTTGCCTCCCGCGCGCACGCACTTCTGCGACGAGCAGGCGCGCACATAGTCACGGCGCTCGCGTCCCAGGAATACGTCTTTGAATTGGTTCATCCCGGCGTTGGAAAACAGCAGCGTCGGATCATTCGCCGGCACGAGCGAGGAGGACGGGACCACACGATGGTTCCGGCCTTCAAAAAACTTCAAAAAACGCTTCCGAATTTCGTGAGATGTCATATGTTCACTATCAATTCTGAATTATGAATTCTGAATGCTGAAATCGAAATGCCAAGCCCAACAAATCTATGTCAGTTAGATTGGGTCCTTTTGCTACTCACAAGAATAGCGGTAATCACTGCGATCAGCTCTTCAGTTTCATGAATCGGAGGTCGCAGTCTTACTCTTCCTACAAGCTGCGATTCGGCCAGTAAGCGAAGCCAAAACAAGCTTTCCCTTGCTTCCTTTTGGGCGATACCAAGTTTGTGAATGAAATCGGCGCGAGTCTCGCCGGCTTGCGCTTCCGCCATGTTGGCGCCGATCGAGGTGGCAGCCTTTAGATACTGTTTCCCAGGTACCCAACCCGCCCCATCCTTCTTTTTCTGAAGGTACTGATATAGCCTGACGGCACGAAGTGCGTAAGCGAACGTCCTCGCGCGAATTTCCCTCGGTGGTCCCTTCTCTGAGTCCTTCGTTAATGTGTCCATCAAACTGTTATGGCCGTTCGTCATTCAGAATTCAGAATTCATAATTCAGAATTTTATTGCCCCTCCCCCGACGCTTCCAGGTCCAGCGGCTCAACCTCATCCGCGACCGGAGTAAGCTCGGCCCGAGCGCGCACAGCTTTAATAATATCACCCGCGTTGAATCCCCTACGCAACAGGCTTTGACAGAGCGCGTGGAGCCGCGCGGGCGTAAGGGGCAGGCGAAGGGTGCGGAGCTTCTTGGCCAGCGCCTGTTCCAGTAGGGCTTGAACCGGAGTATCTTGATAGACTCGTTCCACCGCCGGCTGGATCTCCCGGTAGTTCACGAGTTTGGCTTTCAGTTCGCGCCGCAGGCGATGGGGTCCGAAGGCCCGGTTTTTGGCGAGCGAATATGCGTACTGTTCAGCGAATTTGCGGTCGTCGAGGTAGCCCAGCTCGCGCAGGCGGGCGATGGCCTCCGGCACCTGTCCACTCTGGGGGCATTTTTTTTCGAGGGCCTTGCGCATTTCCGCGATGGAATAGGGGCGGCGCGCGAGCATCCGCAGCGCCGCCGCGAGGGGATCGGGCGGGGGCTGCTTATTTTTTCGCAAACCGGTCAACCTGGCTGGCTTTCTCCATCTCTTCGCGGGCCGCGTCGGCGGTGCTGCTGATGCCAGCGATGCGCAGCTTGAACTCGTCGGGGTTGGTGGAGTTTCCCAGGGCTTCTTCCAGCGTGATCAGCCCCTGGCTGTACAGGTCATAAAGAGACTGGTCAAAGGTCTGCATTCCGTATTGGGATAGGCCGGAGGAGATGGCGTCATGAATCATCCGGGTCTTATCAGGATTGATAATGCAATCCTTAATATACTCGGTGGATATCAGCACCTCCACGGCCGGAGCCCGTCCAATGCCGTCCGCCTTGCGCACCAGGCGCTGGGAAACAATCGCCTTCAGGGTGCTCGCCAACTGCAAACGGATCTGCTTCTGTTCGGGGGGCGGGAAAACCGCGATGATACGCTGGATGGTCTCCGTGGCGTCCATGGTGTGCAGGGTGGAAAAAACCATGTGGCCGGTTTCGGCGGCCAGGAGCGCCGTCTGGATGGTTTCCAAGTCGCGCATTTCACCCACCAGGATGACGTCGGGGTCCTGGCGGAGGGCAGCGCGTAAGGCAGCGCCGAAACTCGTCGTATCCACTTCCACTTCGCGCTGGTTGACAAAACCCTTCTTGTCGCGGTGAAGGAACTCGATCGGGTCTTCAATGGTAATGATGTGATCGGTGCGGGTGGAGTTGATGCGGTCCACCATGGCCGCCAAGGTTGTGGACTTGCCGCTTCCGGTGGTTCCCGTCACCAGCACCATGCCGCGCGCTTCCTGACAGATCTTGTCGATTACGCGGGGCAGAATAAGCTCCTCCAGGGTGCGAATCTTCGTGGGAATGACGCGGAGCACCATGCCCACGTTGCCACGCTGCTGGAAGACGTTGACGCGGAATCGGCCTAAGCCCGCCACGCCGTAAGCCATGTCCAGTTCGGCATTTTCCTTGAACTTCTGCTTCTGCCGGTTCGTCATCATGCTGAACGCCATATTCAGCATGTCCTCACTGGAAATGCGCGTGTACTGGGTAAGTGGGCGGAGGTCTCCATCCACACGGAGGTAAGGATAGTTCCCAACCTTCAGGTGCAAGTCGGAAGCTTTGCTCTCGCATGCGGACCGAAGCAAAGTGTCAATGTTCAGACCATCGGCGCTAGTAGCCATTTGCAACCCTCTCTGAGGCTGTTCCCTGATTTTGCACCAAGTTAGCACACGCCCCAGCAGGTGTCAAAGAGAACTGCCGGGTCAATGTCTCAAATAGTGAACAGTGAATAGTAAATGATGCGGCTCAACTTTGTAAATCAAGCAGTCTTCTTGAACTTTGTGTTGACGACCATAGCAGTAATGACTGCAACCAATTCCTCGGTTTCTTAGGTCAGTGCCCTAAGGCGAGAACTGGAGACAACGTGTGAATCGGCGATCAGTTCTAAGGCCCTGTCCTCACCACTTACCATCCGCTAATCACCATTCCTTACCGGGCGGCTGCCACGGGTTGGTTGCACGCGGTCAGCCAACCATATTTGTCTTCCACCTGGCCTTGCACGATCGCGAGGAAACGCTCCTGCAAGGCGCGCGTGACAGGGCCGGGCTGGCCCTTGCCGACGACGATCCGGTCGACGGAGCGGATGGGAGTGATTTCCGCCGCAGTTCCGGTAAAGAAGACCTCATCGGCAATGTAAAGCATTTCGCGCGCGATGTTTTGCTCGCTCAACGCGTAGCCCATCTCGAACGCCAGTGTCATCACGGAGTCGCGTGTGATGCCCGGCAGCACGGAAGCGGAGAGTGGCGGCGTATAGATTTTGCCGCCGCGGATGACAAAGATATTCTCGCCGCTGCCTTCGCTCACATGGCCGCTGGTGTCGAGGCAAATGCCTTCCGTGTAACCGTTGGTGATCGCTTCCATCTTGATGAGCTGGGAATTCATGTAGTTGGCCGCAGATTTGGCCATAGCCGGCAAAGTGTTAGGAGCTACCCGCTGCCAGGAGGAAATGCACACATCCACGCCATTGCGCAGCGCTTCATCTCCCAGGTATTTCCCCCAAGCCCACGCCAAGATGTAAATCTCAATGGGATTCTTCAGGGGATTGACGCCCATTTCACCCGCTCCCCGAAACACCACCGGGCGGATGTAGCAGTGCTTGACGTTATTGACGCGCACCAACTCCACCATCGCCTGCGCCAGTTGCTCGCGGGTGTAAGGTAATTCCATGCGATAGATCTTGGCCGAGTTCACCAGGCGGTCGGTGTGCTCCTTTAACCGAAAGATCGCCGGGCCGTGCGGCGTGTCGTAGCAGCGAATGCCTTCAAACAAGGAGGAAGCATAGTGGACCACATGCGCGGAAACGTGGATGGTGGCCTCCCCCCAGGGGATGAATTTGCCGTTGCACCAAACAAATTCGTATTTATTCACTGCCATGAGTTCTTCTCCAGCTTTCCCCCGGAGGTTTGGAATTGCATGCCGGCCGCTGAAAGCGCGAGCCGCAGCCCCTCAAGCACGGAAATTATAACATGGCACAACTCCGCTCCTAACAAATTCGGAGCGCCGCACCAAGTTGGCTCGCGGAGAAACCCGAAAGTTGGCCGGTGCGCCCATCGGTAGCCGTGGAAGCCTTTCAGCCGCTGGCAAGCCCTGCGCCGACTCCACCCTTGCCGGTGCTTCGCGCAATGTTGCCCGGCCCCGAAAAAAGCCCCATCTTAAAACCTGGGTGTTACCCGCCATCTAAATCCTAACCGGAGGAATCATTTAAACGGGGATAACCCTGCTTTCAACGCTAGCTATTACCCGGCATCTAAATCCCGGCAAAAGAATTTTTTATACCAGCAACCAAAATAAATTATTTGCATCTAGTGATGTGTAGTGGCAATTTATCCACTACGAAGGAATTCCGGGCACAGTGGCACGAGAGGGCCATTACCGGAGCGTGATAGACAAAAGCGTCGCAGACAGGCCTAATGATGTCGTCTATGGCTTTTATTCGCAAACGCGGCGAATCGTATTACCTGGTTCACAACGTGCGCCAAGAAGGACGCGTGCGTCAAATTCATCTGGCCTGCCTGGGCCGCCGGCCGCGTATTAGCGATGACGTTGTTCGGGGAGTTGCGTCCAAACATCCTTTTGTGCGAGTCGATTGGAAGGGACTGCGCGAGAAAGCCTCACGAAACGTGGTCCAACCTTTCGAGCACGACTCACGATACCTCCGGGATTTGATCTTAGCGATTCGGAATCTTCATTTCGACCTTGCGGATTTGCCTTTGCCGTTACTCGAGTTGACGAAGGACCGCGAGCTGTCAATCCAGTTGATTTCCGGACTCAAATTGCTTCGAGGAACCCTGGACGTGAAGCTCCATGAGCTTCGCAAGGTTAAGGCGCCGGCTTTCGACGCACAAAAACCAAGGGAGGATGACTATGGGCGCACGTCAAACAATCCTGAATCCAAGTCTGAACAGCCCGGAAGTGCGGGAATTTGAGAAGGCCCTTCGCCAGCGGGTCGTGGGGCAGGACCGTGCGGTGCGCCGTCTGGCGCGGGTCTACCAGGTTTATCGCGCGGGGCTTTCCACGCCCGGACGGCCGGTCGTAAACCTCCTCTTCCTCGGGCCCACGGGCTCCGGCAAAACCCGCCTGGTGGAAGCCACCTCGGAGGTCCTCTTTGACAAACCGCGCGGCTTTGTAAAAGTGGATTGCGCGGAATTCCAACACAGCCACGAGATCGCCAAGTTGATCGGTTCGCCGCCCGGGTACCTCGGCCACCGCGAAACCCAGCCGTTGATCACCCAGGAGGTGCTGGATCAGCACCACACGGAGAAAATCAAACTCTCCCTGGTCCTTTTTGACGAAATCGAGAAAGCCTCCGACGCGCTCTGGCAGCTTTTGCTCGGCATTTTGGACAAAGGCACCCTCACGCTGGGTGATAACCGGCGCGTGGATTTTTCACACACCATGATTTTCCTCACCTCGAACCTCGGTTCGCACGAAGTGATGAACCTGATGAACGGGGGGCTGGGCTTCGCCTCCCACCGCAGCGATGAAGATGAGGAATTGGACCAGAAGATATACCGGGCAGCCACAGAGGCGGCGCGGCGCAAGTTTTCGCCGGAGTTCATGAACCGCATCGATAAGGTTATTGTGTTCCGCGCCCTCACCCGCGAACACTTGGAGAAGGTCCTCGACATCGAACTTGCTCGCGTGCAACAACGCGTTATCAACGCCACCGATGGCCGCCAGTTCGTGTTTCGGTGTACAACGGCGGCGCGGGACTTCCTGCTGCGCGAAGGCACAGACATCAAGTTCGGGGCGCGCCACCTGAAGCGCTCCATTGAGCGCCATCTGGTCTTCCCCATCTCGAACCTGCTTGCCACAGAGCAGATTCAACTGGGTGACCTCATTACCGTGGATTTTGATGCCATCCTAGGTAAACTGATCTTCGTCAAGGACGACCAGGGCGCGCTAGTGAACAGAGAGGAAGAGACAACGCAAGAAACCGCGTTGGTGCCGGTTTCCGTACGAACCGCAGGGGCTTCGCGCGCCCTCGCACGCCGCGCCAGCCGGGAGGCAGGCCGGTAACAGTATTGCCGTAACCCCGCCCTTAGCTTTCAACGGAGGTCGACTCGACGCCCTGCGGATGCTTTCCTTTCCCTTGCTGAGAATTGTGCCGTCGTTAATCTTGAGGATAGTGGTGAAGATGCATAGGCAAAATTACGCGCGGGCGCGTTAGTTGAACCTGAGGATACTCACGATGTTGGAGAAATCATCCGTCCAAACCCGTGAACCCGACACAGCCTGGCACGCCCTCCAGTTTGGGTTCCTCCGTAGCGCTTCCAGGTCGTTCGCATCGCGGGCCATCACTACCCACGAGGAAGCAAATTTTCCCTCTCGCCTTTCGTCTTCGCTGATGTGCGCGTCATCATTCATCAAGCAGCACAGGCCTGCATCCTGGGCCAAATCGCCCAGCACGCCATGAAGGTCCAGATAGCGATTACTAATGTCAAAAGCCAAAACACCGTTCGGGGCAAGCTTGGCCAGGTAAAGGGCCAATGCCTCGCGGGTCAAAAGGTGTGTGGGGATGGAGTCACCGCTGAAGGCATCAAGCACCATCAGGCCATAACCGTGCGCGGGAGCATCGCGCAACGACAGGCGCGCATCACCCAGCACAACCCGCACCGGGGACCCGCAATCGGACAGGTACGTAAAGTAACGGGGGTCTTGGGCTATGCGTAAGACGGTCGGATCGATTTCATAAAACGTGAACCGCTGACGGGGTTGATGGTAACAAGCCATGACGCCCGCGCCCAGCCCGATGACCGCCACCTCGTTCCCCACCGGGCGCTCCTGATAGGCTTCGAACAACTGGCCAACCGGCCCGCGGCGCGTGTAGTAAGCCAGCGGTTCACACGCGCGGCTGAGATCCAGGCTTTGTAGACCGTGCGGGATACTACCATGAAAAAGCACGCGGCAATTCAATTCGGCATCGTCGCTAACGCGGTAAACACCGAAAAAACTGCGCTCGCGGTGCAGAATGTGGCCGAAGGCCCCTGTGTAAACCTGGCTCGCCAGGATTAGGGCTGCCACGCCCAGGCCAAAACGCCGGGGCCGCGTGCCAAAGCGCAGACAGCATATCGCGGCAGGGCCGAAGATGATGAGGTTAAACATCCGCCCCGGGGCGACACCCTTCGCTTGCAACTCCAGAGTTGCGGCGGCGACGGCGAGGCCCAGCGCCATGGGGAAAAGGTAGTCAAGCCTGCGGGCGCGGGGCGTATCCTCTGCCCCATCGATAGGCTGGCACAGCATCGCAGCCAGCACCAGTGCTATCGGAAACTCCAGCACCGTGCTGAAGACCACGGGCGCCAGCAAGGCGTTGAACGCCCCGCCGAGCACTCCCCCCACGGAAACCCAAAGATAAAAGTCGGTGAGATGCTGGGTGGCAGGACGACTGCGGGCCACTTCCCCGTGGCAAACCATGGCAACGCCAAAAAGGGTCAGCAAATCAACAGGGAGCAAAACCATCAAGGGCAGCACACCTTTCAATACGATAGGAATCGCAGCAATCAGAATTAGCAAAGGTAGTCGCCGGCTCAGCCAAAGGTGCGCGAGAGGAGGTTTGCGCGCGAATACCAACACGAAGCTGAGCAGGTAGAGTGCAAGGGGAAGAACCCAGAAGAGAGGGATGGCGGGAACATCGGTTGTGAGTGCAGTCGTAACCCCCAGCATCAGACTGGAGGGCACAAAAGCGAGAGCCAGCCAACGCAGCCGCCGGCGCAGCGTGGGATTTTCAGCGTTGCGAGCGGCCACTTCTTCAATCCGCGCGTCCAGCGGCGGCGTGCTGGCGCGGGCCGAATCCTCACGCGGAGAGCGCCACACCAGCAGAATGCAACCGGTCACCAGCAACAAGAACAATCCGTAACAGTAGGTCCAGAGCCGGCTTTGATCGCTCAGTCGCAGCAAGGGCCCAAGGAGGAAGGGGTAACTCAATAAACCCAGCAAGCTCCCGGAATTGCTCGCGGCGTATAGAAAGTACGGGTCGCCGGACGACGGATGCCCGGACTGTGCGAACCATTTTTGCAGGACGGGGGTGGTTGCAGACAGCGCAAAAAACGGCAAGCCCACTGCCACCAGCAGCAGCCCCAACAGCCACCCTACGGGATTGGATTGCGCGGGGGGCGTCCATCCCCCGGGCACATGAACCGGCAGCAGCGCCAAGGGGGCCAGCAGCACCGCCGCGTGCACGGCAACCTGTGTGCGCTTTCCCAGCAACTTCGCCGAGGCGTGCGCATACGCGTACCCTGCCAGCAGGGTCACTTGAAAGAAGACGAGGCAGGTGGTCCATACCGCGGCGCTCCCACCGAGAAGCGGAAGCGCCATCTTGGCGAACATCGGTTCCACCAGGAAGAGCAGCGCGGCGCTCAAAAACATCGTCAGAGAAAACGCGGCGACGGAAATGGTCTGAGACCGGCGCCCACCGGGGTCCACCGCGTCAGGTAGTAACTCCGGGTCGCGGACAGAACCGGACGGGCCTTTCCTCTGCAAGATGGGAAAGCGCGCAAACCAATCGGTTCGGACGAGGAGCGCACGCATAGGGCGCCGGAAGAAGTGGAACTTTTGGATCAGAAACGAAACCAGCATCCTTGCTTCTCATCAGCATAGGTCAGATACTGTCGCTCTGAGCTTGCTGCATCTCCGCGCGGCGGCAACTCGGGCTCCGGGAAAGGCTCGGCCCGTGCCCCTGAGTTTACCATAGTATTTTCGTCCCCTTGCCTCCGCCGGCACTCCCGGCTTTCGGCCTTTCACTTCCCTGCGGAGGCATCTGTTTCTCCGGCCATTTTCCGTATACTATCTCTGACTTGCCCTTCGGAGTTTCACAAGGCCAGCCGGGATCCGCGGCGGTTGGCATGGAGAAAACGTGGCGGAAACTAAAGATTCTGCATTCCGGCGTGTCCTCAAAAACCTGAGCCACCGGTCGCGGACGAAGAAGTTCGATTTGTTGAACAAGGTGTTTGGCGCGCGCCCGGAAGATCGGGTGCTCGACGTGGGCGCGAGCGGCGAGGTGTTCCTACAATATTCCCTCGAAGACGTTTACCCGTTTCCCGCGCGGATTGTGGCAGGCGGATACGAAGCTCATGAAATTAGGACCGCGCGCCAGCATTATCCGCAACCCCAATACGTGTTGTTTGACGGCTGCGCGCTTCCCTTCCCCGACCAGAGCTTTGACCTGGTGTTTTCCAACGCGGTGATCGAGCACATCCTCGGGCCGGGCCGTCAGGAAAAATTCGCCCAAGAAGTCATGCGCGTGGGCAAGAGTTGGTTTGTCACCACTCCGAATTATTGGTACCCCTTCGAAACCCATCATCACTTGCCGTTTTTCCAGTTTCTACCTCGACCCGTTCAGATGCAGTACAACCGTTTGCTCGGCACGCACATTCGCAAGGGCACCGTCCAGGAGCTGGGGCTGCTTTCCGCGCGCCAGTTACGCCGCTTGTTCCCCACCAGCCAGATTGCAAGAGTAAGGGTCACATTCTGGCCGGAAACCCTCGTCGCATATCACCTTCATCCCGAACGAGCCCGCGCCACTTGACCGCCTTCGCGCGCAATGTGAGAATGGCGGGGAGCGAGTTTTCTCCGACGCGAGGTTTGGATGATCAGTGGACTTCCCTGGGGTTTGGCGTTATCGAGCGGGGTCAACACCTATCTGCCGCTTTTCCTTCTCGCTCTATTTGCGCGATTTGGCCACGTAATTCATCTCTCTCCGCGATTCGCGTGGCTGGTTTCGGACCAGGCCATTTTTATTCTGGGCGCGCTGGCGCTCTGTGAAATTCTCGCTCAAAAATTTCCGGTGCTCGACAATATTTGGGACTTCCTTCATACGTTGCTGCGCCCCATGGCCGGAGCCGTGGCCACCGGAGCCACCCTGAACACCAACAACACCGTGGAGATTGTGCTGGCCATGCTGATGGGCGGAACGCTGGCAGCCGCGGCGCACTCCACCAAATCCGGCTTGCGTCTGATGAGCACCTCAAAGAGCTATGGGGCAGCAAACTTTGCCATAAGCCTCGGCGAAGACGCCGGCGTTCTCACCACGACGCTCCTTTCCATCTACGCGCCTTGGGTCATGTTGGCCATCGTCATCATCTTCGTCGTGTTATTTGCTTTCCTCGGACCGCGCATGCTGAGGACTCTTTCGTTTGACCTGAGCGTTGCCGGCGCAGCCTTGGGAGGAATCTTCCGGTGGGTTTTTCGGAGGAAGCATCCAACAAACCTCAAGGAGAGCCTTTTGGAGATCGCCCCCGAGCGGCTGGAGATGTTCACCCATCTATTGGAGCGGAATGAGGAGTTACTGGGAGTCTTGCCGGGCTGGAAGCGCTCCGTGGGCGGACCGCGCCGGACCTGGGTTTTGCTGACCTCGCGGCGCCTGCTCTGGATTGAATCGCGCCTCTTCCGTAACTCCAAGGCTCAATCTCTTGACTACAGCGAAATCGCCTTGGCCAGACACCGCAACATGATCCTTTTCTCGCGTGCCGAATTCCTGACGCAGCAGCACGAGAATTTCACCCTCACGGTTGCCAGCAGTCAGATCAGGTTCGCAGAGATGGCAGTGCAAGTGATTTCGCACCTCGCCGGTCTGGATATCCAAGCTCCATCACCAGCCCCCCAAGCTGCCCCGCGGCTTGCAGAGCTTCCTCGCTAAGGATTAACCAGGACCTCAGCCTTGGCCAGAAAGTGGTCCGGCACACCGATGGCTTTCATCAACGCGAAGAAATCCTGCCGCTGGGGCTGGGCGGGTAGGCATCGGTTGACTTACGCAGGATCGCTTTACACAAGGGCGCGGGGATTAATTCTTCTGGAGGGTAGATAGGCTAGCTAACCTCTCTCTGCGGCACTCCATAAATCTCCCCCCGGATGGATTCCTTGGCGAAGCCGCACCGCCGCAATATCCCCTTGCCGTTTTCAATCATCTGGGGATGACCGCAGAGATAGACCGTCGTCTGCTGGGGCTCGAGCTTAAGCTCATCGACGTATTTACGGAGGATGTCTTCCACTCGCCCGACTTCCCCTCTCCATTCCGGGTCTTCCCAGGGCCGGCTGATGACGGGGATGTAGCTAAACCACGGAAACTCATGGGTAAGGGCCTCCAGTTCATCGCGATAGGCAAATTCCCAGGAGCGGCTGGCGCCTTGCAGGACCAGCACCTGCGCATTGGGATGACGTCCCTGTCGTGCCTCGCGCGCCAGAGTTCGTGCCATGCTGACGTAAGGAGCAACCCCCGTCACCGTGCAAACCAAAAGATGCCGCTTGTGATGGCTCTTGCCATCAAAGGTGAAGGTACCCTTGGCGTGACGCCGCATCAATAGCGTATCACCCACCTGGCGATGGTAAAGCGGAGGGGTAACTCGACCCCTCATGACCAGTTCGAAGAAAAACTCCACCTCCGGCTCGTGCGGGCTCGAACAGATGGAGTACGCCCGCTCCACAACCTTGCCCTCCTCCTCGATTCCCAGCGTGGCATACTGGCCCGGTTTAAAGGCCAGCGGGTGCTCGGGGCGAACCCGGATGGACCACAAATCCTCGGTATGATCTTTGCGGAAGATAATCTTAGCTTTCTGGAACCTCTCGACAGAAGCCGTCATGCAGTCTGAACTTGCCCCCTTGAATCAGTTTGCGCACTTGGAGCACACTACCCCGCGAGCGGCATGGGAACTCTGCCGCGGCAGCGTAGCTCCAAGCACGTGGATGGATGCCCCACCCTTTCAGAATCTCAGAACTCCAGGCGTGGGTCAACTGGCGAAAAATCTACTGAAGGATCGTGCGGCGCCGCAACCGCCACCGGCACGGGGAGTGCGGCGCCCAGGATTAATGCGGCCGCCCGCCGGCAGAGTACTGGTGGAATTGCCAGAAGTAAAGAATTCCAACCCAGATCAGGCTCACGACCGTGGCGATAGCAAAAGTCTTCCCCAGGAACTTCTCGGTAATTTGTTTGCGCCAGGCACGGGCGGAAAGAATTATCAGCGCCAAACCCGCGAGAATGGCAAATCCGTGCAGCGGTGTTTCCAAAGGTCCGGAGGGTTTACCGCTGAGAAATCGGAACATCGCTGCCATATCTCCAATGAAGGCCCCCGTCAACAAGCTGAACAAAAACCAGACGATGGGAGCCACGATGCCCAACATGTAGGGAAATTTATCTTCTCCGAAGAAGACCATCACCGCAATGACCACGAAGATGGTCGATGTCAGCAGCTCGTAAACGAAAAGCTCGGGAATGGAGAAAGCACTAGCCACCACAAGAACCAAGGTCAGAAAGGCAGCAAGAAACACCCCTCGGTCAGACATAGTCGCACTCCTTAAGTTAGCACTTGGATCGAACCTCAAGCCGCCCCGGCGCTGGGATCCATCCCCACGCCATGGGATAGGGATTTCCGGCGGCGTTTTGGCGTCGCAGATCTCGTTGGCCGGAGCTCGAATCAAACTACCTTAAATCGGCGCAAGTATACCACACAGAATCAACACCGAAGAGGAAAGGCAAGCGTAAATCTCAAACAAAAAAAGACAGGACGAGCTGGCCACGGTGCGAAGACTGAGCCCCCATAACCGGGATCGCTCATTATCCCGTATAGCCGGAATCGATGTCGACGCCCTGGCCGCCCAGTTTCAGGAGGAAGGGGCGAAATCGTTTGTTAAGTCCTGGAACGAACTCAGGGATGTGATCATCTCTAAAAGTACGGCGCTCAAAGACGCTGGAGCCAGTTGAGGGCCGGGGTCGATCGTTCCCAGAATGACACCTGCCAAATCCGGGGGGAGTTGAAAACAAAGAGTCACGGAGGCCGCCATTTGAAAGTACTGGTTGTCGATGTAGGCGGGACGCACATTAAAGTCCTCGCTACCGGGCAAATTGAACATCGGGAGTTTCCCTCGGGCCCCACCATGACGCCCAAACGCATGGTCCTCGGAGTGAAGAAGCTCACGGCGGATTGGGAGTATGACGTCGTTTCGATGGGCTACCCGGGGCCGGTTCTGCGCAACCGGCCGGTAGCTGAACCGCATAACCTCGGGGCCGGGTGGGTGGGGTTTAACTTTGAAAACGCGTTCGGGCGCCCTGTGAAGATCATCAATGATGCCGCCATGCAAGCCTTGGGAAGCTATAAGAGCGGGAAGCTGCTTTTCCTGGGCTTGGGAACTGGTCTCGGGTCCGCTATGGTTATGGATGGCGCTGTCGAACCCATGGAATTGGGCCACCTTCCTTACAAGAAGGCGACCTACGAAGATTACGTGGGCATCCGGGGATTAGAGAAGTGGGGCAAAAAGAAATGGCGGCGCCATGTCGCGGATGTGGTCGCCCTCTTGATCGCCGCCCTCCAGCCCGACGACGTGGTTCTGGGAGGAGGCAACGTCAAAAAACTGAAAGAGTTGCCTCCAGGCTGCCGGGCGGGTGACAATGCGAATGCGTTCCTCGGAGGGTTTCGCATGTGGGAGCAGGCCGGTGATCGGATCCTCCCGCTGCCGCAAAAGCCTTCCACAGAAAAGACAAGAGACGAAAGGAGTACGAAGATGGCAAAACCGGTAGGTACTGGTACCAAAAACCAGGCTCTCAAACCCCTGACGAAACTGAAGGCCTGGAAGGCTCTCCAAACCCACTATAAGAAAGTTCGCGGTTTACATTTGCGCAATCTCTTTGCCGATGATCCCCAGCGCGGCGAGCGTATGACGGCCGAAGCTGTGGGCCTCTTCCTGGACTACTCGAAGAACCGCATCACTGACGAAACCGTCAAGCTTCTCGTCGAACTGGCCGAGGAATCAGGCCTGCAATCGCGGATTGAAGCGATGTTTCGAGGAGAGAGGATCAACACCACGGAGAAGCGGGCAGTCCTGCACGTGGCCTTGCGCGCACCCAAGGGGGCATCCATCGTCGTAGACGGTGAGAACGTCGTGCCCCAGGTCCACGCCGTGCTCGATAAGATGACCGACTTCTCCAACCGCGTTCGGAGCGGCGAGTGGAAGGGACACACCGGTAAGCGCATTCGCAACGTCGTTAACATCGGCATTGGCGGCTCGGACCTGGGGCCGGTGATGGCGTACGAGGCGCTCAAGCATTACAGCGAGCGCGCCATGACGTTCCGGTTCGTTTCCAACGTCGATAGCACTGACTTCGCGGAAGCTGTCCGCGATCTCGATCCGTCGGAGACCCTTTTCATTGTCTCTTCGAAAACCTTCACCACGCTGGAGACGATGACGAACGCCCACACGGCCCGCGACTGGTCACTGGCGGGTCTTGGTGGTGACGAAAAATCGGTCGCCAAGCACTTTGTGGCCGTGTCGACGAACGCGGTGGAAGTGGCAAGGTTTGGCATCGATACCGCCAACATGTTCGGCTTCTGGGATTGGGTGGGCGGACGCTACTCCATGGACTCGGCGATTGGTCTATCGACCATGCTGGCCATTGGCCCGGATAACTTCCGAGCCATGCTGGACGGCTTCCACCAAATGGACGAGCACTTCCGCACAACACCGTTCGAGCGCAACCTGCCGGCGCTCATGGGCCTCCTGGGCCTCTGGTACACGGATTTCTTCGGCGCCCAAACGGTCGCCGTGTTGCCTTACGAGCAGTACTTGAAGCGGTTTCCAGCTTATCTCCAGCAGTTGACCATGGAAAGCAACGGCAAACACGTCACGCTCGCAGGGACTGAGGTCACTTACGCCACCGGCCCCATCTACTGGGGTGAGCCGGGAACCAACGGGCAGCATTCGTTCTACCAATTGATCCACCAGGGCACCAGGCTTATTCCCTGTGACTTCATCGCCTTTGGACAGGCGCTCAACCCACTGGGACGGCACCACGACATGCTCCTGGCGAATGTCTTCGCCCAGACCGAGGCGCTGGCGTTTGGGAAGACGCCTAAGCAGGTCAAGGCGGAGGGCACGCCGGATTGGCTCGTGCCCCATCGGGTTTTCGAGGGCAACCGCCCGTCGAATACCATCCTCGCCGATCGGCTCACGCCGGAAATTCTCGGCAAGCTGGTCGCCCTTTACGAGCACAGTGTGTTTACCCAGGGCACCATCTGGCAGATTAATTCGTTCGACCAGTGGGGCGTGGAACTCGGCAAGGTGTTGGCCCAGCGCATTATCCCGGAACTCGAGAGCCAGGCACAGCCCACGCTTGGACATGACAGTTCAACGAATGACCTGATCCGGCGCTACCGGAAGCTTAAGGCGACATCATGAAAACTCGTGCCAGCGTCCAGCAGTTTTGGAAACGCCCGCAACGAGACGCGCCACGATTCCGGCAAAGGAGCGGTTTATGCAACTTGGAATGATTGGTCTGGGAAGGATGGGGGCCAACATGGTGCGGCGGCTCCTTAGGGGAGGCCACCGGTGCGTGGTCTTCGACATGTCGCCCAAAGCTGTGGACGAGTTGGTCCAGGAGAAGGCGGCAGGAAGCTCCTCACTGCATGATTTAGTGACTAAACTCGAGAAGCCTCGGGCGATATGGTTGATGGTCCCGGCGGCAGTCGTGGATAAGTCAATCGCCGGCCTCCTGCCCCTTCTCGAGGCGGAGGACATCCTCATTGACGGCGGCAATTCCTATTACGTGGATGACATCCGGCGTGCCAAGGAACTTGCTCCGAAACGCATCCATTACGTGGACGTGGGGACGAGCGGGGGTGTGTGGGGCTTGGAGCGCGGCTACTGCATGATGATTGGCGGCGAAAAGGGCGTGGTTATGCACCTTGATCCGATCTTCGCGACCTTGGCGCTGGGCGTAGGCAACGTATCGCGCACGCCGGGCCGCGAGAAACTTGACGGCACCGCCGAACAGGGTTACCTGCACTGCGGTCCAAACGGCGCGGGCCACTTCGTCAAGATGGTCCACAATGGCATCGAGTACGGGATCATGGCCGCCTACGCTGAGGGACTTGGCGTCTTGCGCGACGCCAACGTCGGCAAGGGACAGTCCGCGATCGACGCTGAGACAACACCGCTGCGTGACCCCGAACATTACCAATATGATCTCAATTTGCGGGACATCGCGGAGGTGTGGCGGCGCGGCAGCGTGATCGCGTCGTGGCTGCTGGACTTAACGGCGGCCAGCTTGGTGAAAGATCCCGCTCTGTCCCAATTCGCGGGACGTGTCTCGGACTCGGGCGAAGGCCGGTGGACGATCAAGGCGGCCATCGACGAGGCCGTGCCGGTTCCGGTTCTTTCCGCCGCCCTTTACCAGCGCTTTACCTCACGTGGCGAGGCGGATTATCAGGACAAGCTGCTCTCCGCCATGCGCTATGGTTTCGGCGGACACCTGGAGAAAACCCCATGAAACTCGAAGTCTTTGATGATGCCGAATCCGTCGCGCGCGCGGCTGCCGCGACCATCGCCGCGGATGCTCGCGCGGCGATCGCTGCCCGTGCGCGCTTTGTCCTGGCTGTCAGCGGAGGTCACACTCCGTGGATCATGTTGCGGGCGCTGGCGGGGGAAGATATCCCCTGGCCGGGTGTGCATGTCTTTCAGGTCGACGAGCGGGTGGCCCCGGACGGACACCAGGACCGGAACCTCACCCACTTACGCGACAGCTTGCTTCAGCACGCCCCGCTCCGCCCGGAGCAGGTCCATGCCATGCCGGTGACCGCGGTTGACCTACAAGGCGCAGCCATGCAATACGCCCAGACTCTCCGGGAGATGGCCGGGTCGCCGCCGGTGCTCGACCTCGTCCACCTCGGTCTCGGTCCCGACGGCCACACGGCCTCGCTGGTGCCTGGAGATGCAGTGCTCGGTATCACCGACGCAGACGTGGCGATGACCGGAGTCTATCAGGGCAGGAGTCGGATGACGCTAACGTATCCGGCGATCAATCGCGCCCGGCGGATACTATGGGTGGTGACCGGAAGTGAGAAGGTGGAAATGCTCCGCCGCCTGTGGGGCGGTGATGTGTCGATTCCCGCCGGGCGAGTGCGGCGCGAACAAGCCCTGGTGCTGGCCGACCAGGCGGCAGCAGGAGAGCTAACCGCGGAATCCAAGTAAGGAGGATAACATGCGCCTGGGAATTGCCACAGACCATGGGGGGTTCGGTTTAAAGGAAGACCTGCTGGCACGTCTCCGCGCGGCAGGGCATGAGATTGTCGATTTCGGAGCGCACAGCCTGAATCCGGGTGATGATTATCCCGACTTTGTCATCCCGCTCGCCCGGGCCGTAGCGGCGGGCACGGTCGAGCGAGGGCTGGCTGTCTGTGGCAGCGGCGTTGGGGCGTCGATTTGCGCCAACAAGATACCGGGAGTCCGCGCCGGATTGGCGCCCGACCACTATTCCGCCCGGCAAGGGGTGGAGGACGACCATATGAACATTATCTGTCTGGGTGGCCGGGCCATAGGACCGTTCGTGGCCTGGGACCTCGTCGAGGCTTTCCTGGGAGCCGAGTTCAGTCAAGCCCCCCGTCACCTGCGCCGGCTCGGCAAAGTAGCTTCTCTGGAAATCGAAGCGGCTGGACAGCACCTCCGGGACACGGCCTCCAAGTCGTAGAACCATCCAGACGGGGATGATTGGTGTTCCCGATCGTTAGGGCCAAAGGCCAAGCCAGCCTGACCGCTGTGGTGTTGCTGGGAGGGTGAACGCATATGGCAGGAGCGATTGCAGAGTCGGATCGCTGGTTTGAAATTCCAGGCACCGCCCAGGTCGTGGAAGGAAACGGCGGACTGCCCAAGGTACGCATTACCTCTCCCCATGTTGTAGGGGAAATGTACTTGCACGGCGCGCACGTCACCTCCTGGAAGCCAGCAGGCAGGGAGGAGGTTCTCTTCCTCAGCTCCCGGTCGCGATGGGAGGACGGGAGGGCAATTCGTGGAGGCGTGCCAATCTGTTTTCCATGGTTTGGAGACAATGCGGTGCATCCGCAGGCGCCGGCGCACGGGTTCGTACGCACGAAGGCGTGGCAGATGGAGTCGATCGCCCAGATCGGCGACGCGGTCACGGTCAGCATGTTCACCGAGAGCGACGAGAACACCAAAAAATGGTGGCCCGTCGACTTTCGGCTGGTCCATCGCGCGACGTTCGGTCGAGAGTTGAGCCTCGAGTTGGTGGTAACGAACACGGGGAGAACGTCGCTCCGCTTTGAGGAAGCCTTGCATGCGTACCATCGAGTGGGGAATATCGAAAAGATACGAGTGGGGGGTCTGGACACGGTCTATTACCTGGATAAGACCGACTTGCATCGGAAGAAGGTGCAGCACGGCGAGATCACGATCGTCTCAGAGACCGATCGCGTTTACCTGAACACCAGCGATGCCATCGAACTGGAAGATCCTGTCTTACCTCGACGCACCCTCGTAACAAAGGAAAATTCACGTACGACGGTGGTGTGGAATCCATGGGTGCAGAAGGCGCATTCCATGTCAGATCTTGCGGCGGACGAATGGATGCAAATGATCTGCATTGAAACCAGTAACGTCTCCGATTTTGCCGTGGATCTCGCGCCCGGTCAGCAACACAAAATGAAAGCTCTCGTCAGGGTTAACGATTTCTGAACTCGCCGAGCGGTTCGGACTGGTCTGAATGGACGATTGGAGGTCCTCCGCGTGACACGGTTTTCTCACCAGAACCCGAGGCCCTTTAGAAGTGGCCGGACGGCCCCTCATAACAGAACAGCGCCAGGAGGATGGCAACTACGTTATTGATTTTTCAGAGGGCCAGAGTTTTGGCGAACCACAATCTCCGCTTTCGCAATGAGGATGTTCTTGGATGGTGGGACGAGGACAGGATATAATTCTCGCCGCAAGGAAAAGCCGGCGAGCCGGAAACGAAGAAGCAATGCAAAACGTTTCCAGGCTGGCGCCGTACGGAAGTGATGTACGCGCTCTCCCGGGTGGGAGGGCACCATTACGAACCCGTGCTGGTAGCGGACAAACTGACAAAGTTGAGACGGGTGGTGAGGCGAAGCGGAAGCCCCAAGCACTCATTCACCCTCTGAACGAGGGAGTAGATTGACCGGCACAGGGGATGACTTTTGGCGATTTCTGCGGTCGGTGGAAGAGGGAAATCTCAGAAAGCTATCGGCCATCCACGCGGTTCTTTTACGAGGCGACGCTACAACTCATTGATTTTAAATACGCGCCTGTAGCTCAGATGGATAGAGCGGCAGACTTCGAATCTGTAGGTCGGGAGTTCGAGCCTCCCCAGGCGCGCCATATCACCCCTCGCTCCCGTGATTCTACTGAAGTTGCGATGCTCGCGGCCGGTTGCAGCTTCGAACAAGGAGAACGAAACTCCGGTATCTGCCGATGCACAGGAGATACACACCCACCCTCACACGCTTACCTGCTCCCTGGCAACTCCGGGTAAGAAAGGGAGGGGCGATGGCCTCGGCGGTGTCGCCAACACTTATCCCCCGCCCTCCCGGCAAAAGCTGAGAAGGTTAACCGCGGTCGGCGCGTACAAAACAGCTTGGGGGCTCTCAGTGCCTGGCAAGCTTGTCTGCCATCGACAGCAACAGCCTGCGGTTCGTGCTCGACATGGTTTCAAAAGACTTGATCAGCCTCTTGACCGGCTTCCCCAGATTCACCTGATCGGGAACCTTGGGTGCAGAAGGCTTGCCCTCACCCTGGAATAGCAATTGGTAGGGTTCTATTTCCAATGCTTTGGAAAATTTTTCCAGAGTTGCGATGGAGGGTGCTGTGTAACCGCCTTCAACGCGCGAAATGTACGAGCGCAAAAGACCCGACCGCCGTTCGATGTCGCCTTGCGAGAGACCTTTGACTTCACGCAATTGTCTTAATCGTTTACCAACGTCCATAGCTCAATTAGAACAGAATCAGAAACCCCTGTCAATCGTATTAACTTAATTCCTAGCAGTTTACTAAGTCCGATAAGGTACCTGCTTTGTGCTTTCCGATAAAGATAGTTCCCAAATTCCGCTTGCCGCATCTTGAAATACTCCCGATATTTGCACTTTGCCTTTTGACTTTCTCTTAGGGCTTCGGGGCGCGCAAGGCTTCCATCGCCAGCCATTCGAGCATGAACATCGTGAGCGTGCAGCCCGGCGTTTCTATGAGCGAAGGAATCAAGATTCCCAGGTCCGATGCCTCGGCAAGCTCGCGATCGTTGCTGTCAGTCAGGGAAAGCACCCGCGCGCCGTTCAATCGCGCTTGCGCGGCCGAGCGATGGAGGAGCTTCTTGATTTTCGATTGCGAGCCGGAAAGGCACAAAATCGTGTCGTCGCGCCGGGCAAAGTGGGCGAGTCCGCTCCAGAAATCCGTGGCTTCGATGCCCTCTGCCGGAAGGCCGGCCAGGGATCTCATTCGACGCGCCGCCTGCCAGGCGGGATAGTGGTAAAAACCTCCACCCACGATGCTCAGCCTGGGTAGGCGCGCCAATTCTGCCGCGACCGGCCGGACCACCTCCGGAAGCTGTGTGAAAACCCAATCGAGCTTCTCCGGTAACTGATCAAAATCCTTTTCCACCAGGTCCCACCACTGCTTCGGTTTCTTCAGCACGCGCATGGCTTCGAACGCCAGAAAATTGAGGGCGGCGTGCAGACAGACCGTCGCGCCGGGCGATTCCGCATCACCTTCGGCCCGGGTGAGGAAAACATGGTCCGCCAATTTCACCAGCGGGCTGTCAGGAGTATTGGTCAATACGACCGTCGTGCAACCGCGCTCCAGCGCATCGCGGGCAAGTTCCTGGGCTTCCGGCCATTCTCCCTTGGCCGCGATCATGACCAGCACCGACCGCGGTTGCAAAAGTGAGCGAGCGTAGCTCTGGAAGACCTCCACGGGGCGGGCTATGACCGGTAAGCCGAGAAAGTATTCCAGCGCATAAGCCGCCGCTAAACCCAAGGCGGCGCAATTCCCTGCCCCGCACACGTTGATCGGCCCGTCACCCCACCGGACTTTGCGTATTACCGCCCCATACTCGGCGTGGGCCTTTTCCAGAGTCAGGCGCAATGCGCCCGGGATTTCTTGCATCTGCTGCCGGTTTCCCATGAAGATCACCCTACAAGTCAGAAGTTAGAAAACTAGGAGTCAGGAGTCAGAAGCCAGGAGTTAGGAGTTAGAAGTAAGAAGTCTGGTTCTCGGTCCTAGCTTCTCGCTCCTAGATTCAACCTTCTAGCTTCTAACTCCTAGCTTCTAACTCCTAGCTTCTAACTCCTAGCTTCTCCCTTCCAGTTTCTCACTTCCAACCGCTGCGCCCTGCGTGGCTCCGCTCGGCTCAAACATGTGCGCTGAGAGGTGCGCCCCGAAGAGCAGAATCAGGGCGCCCAAATACGCCCAAAAAAGCAGAGTCGCCGACGTCTCAAAGGGCCCGTAAACTTCCCGGAAACGGAACATGGGGAGCGTCCGGGAATATAGGACCTCCCCTACTTTCGCCAAGATTCCCGTGGCGATGGCGGCGGGGAAAACCCGCGCCACGGGAACTTTCCCGTTGGGCAGAAAATAGTAGATCATGAAATAAATCAAAACTGTGAAGGGCACGGAGGCAATCTCCAGGACGGCGTGGGACACCATCGTGCGCAAACCCTGGGAATGTATCCAGCCCATCAAGAAAGTGATCGCCGCTTTAATCGCCAGAATGAAGCATAGGGCGAGCAATCCCGAAACCAGGGCGAGGGTAAAGGACAGTCCCTGATTTTTCAGGAAACTGCGATTGCGCTCGAATCCCCAAACCTTATTGAGGGCGATTTCCAGCGGAAGGAATACCCCCGAACTCGTGAAGAAGAGCATTAACACGGATACGATCTGCAACCGCGTCCGCCCTTGAACCACGACCTCCAAATTCCGAACTACAAAATCCGCCCCGTAAGGAAGGTTTACGCGCAGGAGCTGAATAATGGTCCGGTAGCCATTTTCCCAATGTAGCCACCGCCGGCAGATCGCCAGCAAAATCAGGGTGAAGGGAAAAAAGGAAAGCAAGGCGTTGGCAGCAATCGAAAAGGCATAGGCATGTACTTCCGTCTCGAAGAGGTAGCGCACGCTGGAACGAAGGAGTTCCGCCAGAGCGGCTCGCGTAATGCCAGCGCGCCGAAGTTTTTCAAATTCCGCCCCCACCCGTTCATTACACATAGGTTGAGCCACCGCAAGACAGTACTATGCACCCCAGATGCCAAAAGGAGGCGCAGTATAGTTCATGAGCGCGGCAGTTACCAGAGGTGTGGTTTTTAATGGTCTAACTTGGAACTTGCCTGAAGCCAGGCTTTTCCGTTATTCTGAAGGCATATGTTACGCACCTATAAAGCGATCTTGCATGGGGACCGTGTGGAATGGCTCGACAAGCGCCCTGAGCAGACGCAGCCGCTGCCCGTAAACATCACGCCGCTGGAACACACCCCTCTGGGACCAGCACGCGAACGGGGGCGACTCATGGCCGATGCACTCGCCGCCCTGGCCAGCCGAGGGACGTTTGCCGCCATCACCGATCCTGTTGCCTGGCAGCGTGAGGTACGGCACGAGCGCACCTTGCCTGCCCGTGGGCAGTAATGCTCCTCGATAGCAATATTATCATTTACGCCGCGCAAGCTGAGCACGCCACGCTCCGTCAGTTTATTGCCGATCATACCCCCGCTGTCTCGGTGATCAGCTACATCGAGGCGCTCGGTTACCATCGCCTGAGTGAAGAGGAGCAAGAGTTTCTGGAGCGATTCTTCCAGGCAACTGAGGTGCTTCCGGTGTCGGATGCCGTGGTGCAATGGGCAGTCAGATTACGGCAGCGGCGCAGGATGACGTTGGGTGACGCTATTGTTGCCGGTACGGCGGTGGAACATGGGCGTACCCTTGTCACCCATAATACGGACGATTTTCGCTGGATTAGCGAAATCAAGTTGCTCGATCCGCTGGCGGAGCGCACCTGATAAGCGTACGGAGTTGGTAGCTGATAGCCACGTTCACCTCAAGGCCTCTGCGCTTCATTCTGGTTCGAGAATATTCCTGAGAATGGCCCCCGGCCAGAACGGCACTGACGTGGCCCCCTCTTTCCCAACCGCGCCATGAACCGTTGTCCACAAAGCCAGCTTCCAGTGATATAATGGCCGGCTTCAAGTTCAGGATTAACTCAGGGGAATAGAAACACGAGGGCGCCAAGCGACGCCGATTCAGCACTCAACACTCTGCTTCACCACAAGAGGAGCCCAACATGCGAAGGAAGAAGAGAAACTCGCAGGACCTCCCCCAGGATGGTTTTTCGCGACGCGACTTCTTAAAGGGCGCCAGCATGGCGGTATCCACCGGATTGCTGGCCGCGCCGGAAGCCGGGGCCGCCCCGCCGGAACATTCACCCGGCGTGCTGGGGCCGGGCGCCGTGCCGATTACTCTCCGCATCAACGGCAAAGCGCACAGCTTGAAGGTTGAGCCGCGTGTGACCCTGCTGGACGCTCTGCGCAATCAACTTGACATCACCGGCGCCAAGAAAGTGTGCGATCGCGGAGTCTGTGGCGCCTGCACGGTGATCCTGGATGGGCGCCCGGTATACGCGTGCAATGTGCTCGCCATCGAGGCGGAAGGCCACCCCATCGAAACCATCGAGGGATTGGGAACGGCCGGCGAGCTCCACCCCGTAATGGCCGCGTTCGTTGACCACGACGCGCAACAGTGCGGGTTCTGTACCCCCGGCTTTGTGGTAGCCTGCAAAGCCTTCCTGGACAAGCATCCCAACCCCACAAGGGAAGATGTCGAGCACGGTCTGGGCGGCAACCTCTGCCGTTGCGGCACGTACGCAGGGGTTCGAGAAGCCGTTCTGGAAGCAGCCAAGACCCTGAAGGGAGGACGCGCCAATGGATAAATGCAAATATGATTGGCCGGCGGCCGACGAACGCAGCCTCATTGGGAAGCGCATCAAACGCATTGATGGGCCCGCCAAATCGAGCGGCCGCGCGAAATACACCTACGACATGAACCCCCCGGGCCTCCTCTTCGGCAAAATCTATCGCTCGCCTTATGCCCACGCGAAGATCACCGCCCTTGACACTTCCGAGGCGGAAAAGTTGCCCGGAGTGAAAAGCGTGCACGCCGTAATGGGAGTCGGGGATGAAACCCACTGGGTGGGCGATGAAATTGTGGCCCTTGCCGCCGAGAGCGAAGAAATCGCCGAGGATGCCCTCCGCAAAATCAAGGTGGAATTCGAGGAACTCCCCTTCCTGGTTTTGGAAGAAAACCTGGAGCAAGCCGGCGGCCACACCAAGGCCGCAGCGACTAAGACCGCCGGGGATCCCGACAAGGCATTCAGCGATCCCGACGTGGTTATCTCCGAGGGCTATTACGGCATTCAGACCATCACCCATTGTTGCCTGGAAGCTCATGGGAACGTGGCGGGGTGGACGGGTGAGAAACTGCTCACCTATTCCTCCACGCAGAATGTTCCCGGTCTCCCAGGCCAAATCGGAGACTCGCTGCGCAAACAAGGGGTGGACGTTGCGGATAAGAATATTGAGACCATTTGCGATTATGTCGGGGGAGGATTCGGCAGCAAGTTCGGTCCCGACGAATGGGGCATCCATGTCGCGCACTTGGCAAAAGCCGCCGGCAAGCCCGTCAAACTGATGCTCGATCGCAACATGGAACTGGAAGCGGCCGGGGCGCGGCCCTCCAGCTACGCCCGAATCAAGGTGGCGGCCAAGAAAGACGGCACGCTTGTGGCGTGGGATTCACACTCCTGGGGCACGGGTGGTCCCCTCGGCACGGATATGCCGCCCCTTCCTTACGTGCTGGAGATACCCAACAGCTCTACCCAGCATACCTCGGTGAGCACGAACACTGGACCCGCCCGCGCTTGGCGCGCTCCAAATCATCCGCAGGCTGCGGCGTTGACCATGTGCGCGCTGGAAGATCTGGCCGCCAAGCTCAACATGGACCCTATCGAGTTTCTCGCCAAGAACGCCGACCTTGCTGCCGCTGAACGCGGGAAAGTTTACCGGGAAGAACTTCAGATCGCCGCCAAGCTCGCCGATTGGCAAAAGTACTGGCACCCCCGCGGAGACAAAACCCCCGGCCACATCAAACGCGGCCTGGGAGTGAGCATGCACACCTGGGGCGGGCGCGGGCACTTCGGCAGTTGCAATGTGATCATCCACCCGGATGGTTCCGTGGAAGTGAACATGGGAAGCCAGGACCTCGGAACTGGCACCCGGACCGTCATCGCCATTGTGGCTGCGGAGACTTTCGGGCTGCCCGTGGAGGCCATCACGGTCAACATCGGCGATAGCAAATACCCTCCTGACAATGCTTCGGGCGGTAGTACGACGGTGGGAGGCGTATCGGCCTCCACTCGCCGCGGCTCGGTGGATGCTCTGGAGCAACTTTTTGACGTCGTTGCCCCCAGCCTGGGCGTTCCGGCAGATCAGTTGGTGGCCGTGGGTGGACACATTCAAGTAAAAGGCGATGCCTCGAAGCAACTGACCTGGAAGGACGCGTGCGCCAAGCTGCAAGTGAAGACCATTCAGGCTCTCGGACAGCACACTAGAACCAGCAAGTGCAAGCTGGGGGATAGCGGCGTGGGTGGAGTGCAGATTGCCGACGTCTCTGTGGATACGGAAACCGGTCTGGTGAAGATCAACAAGATGGTGGCGGTGCAAGACTGCGGCCTCATCATCGACCTGAAGACTGCGGAGAGCCAGTGTTACGGCGCCCTGATCATGGGCATTTCTTACGCGCTGTTTGAAGAGAAAATCATGGACCAGATCACGGGGCGAATGCTGAATAACAACATGGAGTTTTACAAGCTGGCCGGCCTCGGGGACATCGGGGAACTGGTCGTCCATATGATGACCGGCCCCGGCTACGACGAACGCGGGACCATCGGGCTGGGCGAGCCTCCGGTGATTTCCCCCGGCGCTGCCATTTCCAATGCCGTGGCCAACGCCATTGGCGTGCGGGTGCCGACCATCCCCCTGACTCCCGATAAAGTTCTGGCCGCACTCGCGAAAGGAGGGGTTGCCTAATGGAAGCCTTTGAATACGCTCGGCCGAAGTCAACCCAAGAAGCCGTCAAGTTGCTCGCCGGTGCGGAAGGTGAAGCCCTCGCACTGGCCGGGGGCACCGACCTGATCAGCTTGATGAAGGATGGCGTCGCGAGCCCCAAGCGGCTGGTCAGCTTGCAACACCTCAAGGAGCTCAAGGGAATTTCTCACCAGGGTGAGTCCGGTCTACGACTGGGCGCTGCCGTGACCTTGGAAGAGTTGATGGAGAGCGCCGAAGTCCGGGAGCATTACCCCGCGTTGATTCAGGCAGCGGAGGGCGTCCGCAGCCCGCAGGTCCGCAGCACGGGAACCGTGGGCGGAGACCTTTGCCAGCGTCCGCGCTGCTGGTACTATCGCGCCGGGTTTGGATTGTTGGCGCTCTACAAGGGCAAACCGCTGGTCCCTGACGGCGACAATCGCTACCACGCCATCCTGGGAAATTCCGGGCCGGCCTATTTCGTAAGCCCGTCGAGCCTGGCGCCGATCTTGATTGCCCTGGACGCTAAGGTAAAGCTCCACGGCCCGCAAGGCCCGCGCGAGCTTTCCGTGCGGGAGTTCTTTGTAACGCCCAAGAGCGATCAGGAGAGCGAACACGCGCTGCACCCCGGCGAAATCGTCACCGAAATCCAGGTGCCGAATCCGGGGGACGTGAAGATGGCGGTTTACGAGGTGCGGCAGAAGGAAGCTTTGGATTGGCCACTCGCCGCGGCGGCGGTGGTTCTGAAGCTCGAAGGCGGCAACGTGCAGAGCGCCCGCGTCGTGCTGGGTCATGTCGCGCCGGTGCCGTGGCCTTCGCCCGAAGCCGAAGAGTCGCTGAAGGGCAAATCGCTGAATGAAGATGTCGCTTGGGAGGCTGGCCAAGCCGCGCTCAGCAAGGCGACGCCGCTTTCCAAGAACGCTTACAAGGTCCAACTGGCCCGCGTGGCTGTGAAACGCGCCATCCTGCGTGCCGCGAAAGGAGAGGCCTGATGATCTCTGAACCTGCTCCTCAAACTGTGCAGCCCCAGGTACGGTGCCGCCTGCTCCGCTCCAAGTGGATGTTCATTGAAGCGGAACCCGACCCCACGGTTCCCCGCTCCGGGGGCAATATTTGCTGGTGCGTGCACACCCAAAAGTGCTTTGGTCCGGATGGCCAAGTCGTCACGCCGGAGGCTTGCAATTCGGAACGGCCCTGCTACGAAGCTCTTTGATTGTGGATATTCCACGATTGGGGAGGAATAAATGAAAGTGGGAAGGGCGCGTCTACGCGTTCAGGCGGGTTGAATCCCGTGGCGGAATGGGATAAAATGTCCATGGGGGTTAAACGAAATTTGCTCCCTGGAGATTTAGACTATGAGGAAAATCAACATATTTGTTGCCGCAGGTTTCTTTCTGCTTTCGGCTTGGGCAATTCCTGCAAGCGCGGCCCTGAAGGGCGATTACCTCGAAGCGCGCAGTGCGGACGTATTCACGGGCCCGTGTTTCGCGATGTCCGAGGTGGGATTAACCGGCCAGGAAGCCATTCTAGCCTGGAAAGTTCAGGAAGGGGACTGGAAAGGCGTTCCTCTAAGCGGACTGAGCGTGGTAGCGGTGGTCAAGGCCCACGCCACGTTGGGCGATCCTTATCACGACCCTTATCCGGCGCGGTCGGTGCTGATTGTGGATTCCCGCGCCAGCAGCCAGCAGCGGACGGCGCTCGCGGCGTTTGCCGCATCGATGGCGGGCGGCCTGCTCGACCACGTGGTGCGGGTGGAGGCGGCGCCCATCCAAATGAGGGTGGAACATGGTGAACTTCACGGCGCGGCCAAGTTGGTGGCCGGCAGATTCGCGCAAATTGAGACGCGCAGCCTTTGCCAGGGCGACCACCTGTGCGGGAACGAATCGGTCTATTACCCGCCGCTCGTGGCCCTCACTCACTCCATGCCGGCCTTCACGCTGGACAGCTCGTTTTCCGGCCAGGGTCTGGGTGAAGTCTGGAAGAACGTGGACAAGCGCAGCGCCTTTGTGGGCAGCTTCTAGCCTATCCTGCTGCCCTGCATCCCCAGCTTTCGCAACGGGAAACTTCCGCGAGGGAGTTTCCCGTTTCGCGTTTATGTCATCTAATATTGCGTTCGGGAAAGGGCATTAGTTATGCGGGGCATCATTGGTTGTAGCGCCGGGCTTTAGCCCGGGCCTTTCCAAGCTAGGAATTCGGAGGGACTTGCTACGGCTCCGCCGCCTGCTCTGCGGAAAGGCTGCGAAGCTGTGAAATTTTTGAAGATTTGCTTGACTAGCTAGGTCGCTAGTGTTATGCTGTTTCCATGGGATACCTCTCAAAAGTGCAAGTGATCGAGCGGGCGGGGGGCAGCCGCCAATTTTATCTGATGTGTCCTGCCCAGGTAGCCGAGGCCCTGGAGATGGAGAAGGGCGAGGAGATCGAGTGGGTGGTGGAAGACAAGCACACCCTGACGATTCGGCGACGGCCGGCGCGGCGCCGGGAAGCGAGGCCGCATGAGCGCTGAGCAACCGGGGTTGGTCAAGTTGCAGGAGCGGTCGGCGGCGCCCTCTCCCAGCGCCCCGCCGAGCGAGCGTAAGCTGCGTTTGAAGCCGGTCGATCG